>Ga0307374_10005595_pt1 | contig 20258 bp, 9 predicted proteins | sample OX3MG_FD_202532 | JGI IMG/M metagenome (GOLD analysis project Ga0307374, IMG submission 202532) | Soil microbial communities from Risofladan, Vaasa, Finland - OX-3 | ecosystem: Environmental > Terrestrial > Soil > Coastal area > Acid sulfate soil | place: Finland: Risofladan, Vaasa | collected...
GGAGCGTGCGCCGGGCCGGCACCCGCGTGCGGGTGAACGCGTTTCTCGTCGACGCCCGGACGGGGTTCCAACTCTGGTCGGATCAGTACGACCGCGAGATCGACGACGTGTTCGCGATCCAGGAGGAAATCGCCACGCGCATCGTCGAGACGCTGCGCGTGCAGCTGCTGGGCAACGCGGCGCGCCCGATCGCGGCGTCCACCACGACCAACGCCGCCGCGTACGACGCCTACCTGCGCGGCCGCTACTTTGTCAATCAGCGGACCGAAGCGGGGCTGCGCCGCAGCCTCGACCAGTTCCGCGGCGCGATCGAGGCCGATCCCGGATACGCGTCGGCCTACGCCGGGCTGGCGGAGGCGTTGGCGCTGCTCGGACTGTACGGCGTGGTGGCGCCGCGCGAGGCGATGCCGCAGGCGGCGCAGCGGGCGGACGAGGCGCTGCAGCACGACCCGGCGCTCGCCGAAGCATACGTGACCCTGGGCATGGTGCGCGCCCTCTACGATTTCGATTGGCCGCGGGCCGAGGACGCGTTCCGGCGAGCGATCGCGCTCAGCCCGCGCTATCCGGCGGCGCACCAGCGCTACGCGATCGACTGTCTGGCCCCGCAGCGGCGCTTCGGCGCGGCGATGGCCGAGATCGATCAGGCGTGCCAGTTGGAGCCGCTCTCCCCCGTGCTCCAGGCGAGCGCCGGGATGATCCGCTATTTCGCGGGCGACCTGGACGCGGCGATCGCGATGGAGCGGGCCGCCGCGGCGAGCGACGGGGGATTCGCGATGGCCGAGTTCTTCCTCGGCACGATGGCGCGCGACGCGGGGGACATGCCCACCGCCTACGCGGCGTTCCAGCGCGCGATCGCGCTCACCGGGGGAACGCCGGAGATGATCGCCGGCCTCGCGCGGGCGCACGCCGGGGCCGGACAACAGGGCGAGGCCGAGCGACTCCGCGCGCAGTTGGCGGATGCGGCGCGCGACCGGTTCGTGTCGCCCTGCCTGCTGGCGCAGATCGACCTGGCGCTGGGGCGCGTGGACTCGGCGCTCGACGGGCTGGAGCTGGCCATGGAGGTCCGGGACCCCGAACTGGCGTACCTCGTGGTGCGGCCGGTGTATCGCGAGCTGGCGGGACAGGAGCGGTTCGTCCGCCTCTGTCGCGCGCTCGACCTGCCGTTGATCTCGTAACCGCCCACCGCCGAGGGCGCGATGACCACCCAATCGAAGACGAGCGTGGCGGTACTGGGCGGCGGCTGCGGCGCGATGGCCGCGGTGTTCGCGCTCACGGCCACCGCCGAACTGCGGGCCCGGTACGACGTGACCGTGTACCAGCTGGGATGGCGGCTGGGAGGCAAGGGAGCGAGCGGGCGCAATGCGCAGGCCGGCCAGCGTATCGAGGAGCACGGGCTCCACATGTGGCTGGGATTCTACGACGACGCCTTTCGCATGATGCGCGAGTGCTACGCCGAATGGAACGGTCCGGTGCCGTTCGCGCAGGCGTTCATTCCGCAGCGGCTGATCACGTTGCAGGAGCTGGTGGGCACCGGTCCCGCGGCGCAATGGGAGACCTGGAACGTCCACGTGCCGGTGCTGCCGGGCGAGCCTGGCGTGGACGGCCCGCCGCTGCTGGTGGAGTTGCTGGACGGACTGTTCGACGCGCTCACCGGCCACTACGCGACGGCGGGTCTCAGGGACCGCGCGGCGGCCGGGTTCCACGCGCTGACCGCGGCGCGCGCGCATCTGGGCACGATGCACGAGGACCCCTCGCGCCACACGCCCCACGACCGCCAGCAGTTGTTGGCCCACATCGAGACGGCGCGGGCGAGCGTGGCGGCGGCGGCGCCACTGTCGTCGCTGGGCGACTTCATGCGGCGCGCCGCGTTGCTGGTCGAACTGGGGCTGGCGATCGCGAAGGGATTCGTGACCGACGTCCTGCCCTACGGCGACGCGGGGTACGACTGCATCAACGACGTCGAGTTCCGCGCCTGGCTCGAATCGCACGGCGCGAGCCCGGACGTCTCCTTCTCGGCGCCGGTGCGCGCGCTGTACGACCTGGGGTTCGCGTACGCGGCCGGCGTTGCCGACCGCGACCACGCCCAGGCGGCGGCGGGAGTCGCCCTGCGGGTGATGCTGAGCATCGCGTTCGGGAGCCGCGGCGCCCCGCTCTGGAAGATGTACGCCGGGATGGGCGACACGGTGTTCACGCCGTTCCACGAGGTGCTCAAGGCGCGCGGGGTGCGCTTCAAGTTCTTCCACCGCGTGCGGGCGCTCCACCTCTCGCCGTCGGGCGCGCTCGTGCAGCGGGTGGAGCTGTCGCGCCAGGTGGACGTGCTCGCCGGCGCCGAGGAGTACGACCCGTTCGTGCCGGTGGCGGGGATTCCGGCCTGGCCATCCGATGCGCTTTGGCCCCAGATCAGGGACGGGCAGGCGGTGAAAGCGCGCCTCGAAGCGGAGGGGATCACGCTCGAGTCGCCGCGGTGCACCGAGGAGGTGGAGCGCGTCACCCTCGAGATGGGCCGCGACTTCGACCTCGTGCTTCTGGGCATCTCGCTGGGCGGTCTGCCCGACGTGTGCGGGGAGTTGCTGGACGCGAGCGAGTCGTGGCGGTCGATGGTGGCCAACGTGCCGACGGTGGGAACGCAGGCGTTCCAGGTCTGGCTCAACAAGCCGCTGGCCGAACTCGGCTGGACGGCGGGGCCCACCGTGATGACGTCGTATGCCGAGCCGTTCGATACGTGGGGCGAGATGTCGCACCTCATCCCGCGCGAGGCCTGGCCGCCGCAGGCCGGCGTGCAGAGCATCCATTACTTCTGCGGCGCGATGCCCGACCATGCGGCGCCAGCCTCGGCGCTGGGGCCGCTGAGCGCGGCCGAGCTGGACGTGGTGGTGCGTGACCGCGCGCGCGCGTGGCTGGAGGAGCGTATCGCGCACCTGTGGCCGAGCACGATGGCCGGGGGCACGTTCGACTGGAATCTGCTCGTGGATATGAACGCGGGCGTGGGGCCGGCGCGGTTCGACGCGCAGTTCTTCCGGTCGAATCTCGGGTTGACCGAGCGGTACGTGCTCTCGCCGCCGGGCTCGATCCGGTTCCGGCTGCCGCAGCGCGACGCCGAGTTCGGCAATCTGTTCCTCGCCGGCGACTGGACGCGCACGCTCTACAACTCGGGGTGCGTGGAGGCGGCCGTCGACTCGGGCCTGCGCGCGGCGGCGGCGATCAACGCCTATCCGTCGTTCCCCACCGCCGCGCCCACGACCTAGGTATTGGGCGCGCGCCAGACCTCGGTGCCGGCGTCGGCGGTGAAGTCGAGCTTGGCCCAGCAGGCGAAGAGCACGGGGATGCCGCCCGTGGTGGGCAGGCCGAGGTCATTGGCGATCTGGTGGCTCGGAAAGTCGGCGAGGTCGAGCACGTAGTCGCCCGTGAGGAGGCCGCCGCCGTAGATGTGGGTGGGCGTGAACGTGCTCTCGATGATCGCCTGATAGCAGGCCCGCGTGCTGTCGCGCGCGTCGCGGAACTGCTTGAAATTCACCGACGGGACGGCGCGCGAGGCGAGCATCTTCACCACGTCCACCAGCAACTCCAGCCCGTGCACCGGGAGCTTGGAGGCGCCCTTGCCCCAGAAGTCGATCAGGAGTTTCCACAGATCCTCGATCTCCTGGAGCGGCCCCAGCGTTCCGTCGCGCCGGACGCGGGCCACCGTGCGCATGGTGCCCTGGCTGGCGTTGCTCAGCGGATCGAACACGATGGCGTTGGTGACGAAATCCGCCGGATCGGTGGGCTGCAGCGGCATCGTGATGTCGCCGATCTCCTTGCGGAAGCCCCAGATCTCGCGGCCGGTGGCCATGCCCATGGGGCCGCTGATGAACAGGTAGGGAATCCAGAAGGTGATGCGATCGGGGCTCGAGCCGTCCGTCGTGCGGGCCAGGAGCGGGATCCAGAATCCGGTCTCGTAGTCGGGCGTGTAGCCGGCCTGTTCGGTCACCGAGAAGTGGCGCGCGGTGAGCGAGTAGCTGAGCATGACCGACGACCCGATCACGGAGTAGGTGATGGCCCCGCCGTTGGGCTGGTTGAGGAACTTGTCGACGAGGGCCTGCATGTTGGCCTGGGTGCCTTCGACGAAGAAGGCCATCAGCGTGACGCCGTCGCAGGCCGCCGGCGCCTGCGGCACCTGCAGCCCGTGCCCGAGGTCGTCGACGTAGAGCGGGTAGGACGAGGGCGAGGAGGACATGGCGGGTTCCGTCAGGGTGATTGGAGAAAGTTGAATCCGACGATGGTGGCGGGCTCGCCGCAGATGGCGCGGGACGCGGCGGCGCCGGACATGACCGCGCCCTCGACGCAGGTGACGTTCATGCCCGTTCGCGTCCAGGTGCCGGCGAGGTACAGGTTGAGGAATCCCGAATCGCCCTGGCGCAATCGATACTTGGTGGACCCGTGCCAGGACGCCACGCAGCATTCGGAAGGATCGACGTTGGCGCGCATCCATTGCGTGGCCACGCGGGCCGGCCCCTGGGCGTTGGCCGCCGTGTGCAGGAGGGCCCAGTCGAGCGTGGCCTGCGTGCCGGGCTCGAGCGCCGACGGCCAGATGGTGGCGGTGTAGGTACTGAGCCATGTCCGGGCGATGTCGGCGACCGCCTCGGTGGCGAGGCGCGGCACGTCGTGGTCGCGCGACGGACGGCGGAAGAGGTCGGTATTGAACGGGCCGCAGAAGTACTGGATGGACCGGGGGCCGGCGGCGAGGGGCCAGCTCTCCTTGTCCAGCACCTGCGACATGTCGGCCCACACGTCCATCGGCTCGGCGGATCCGTCCATCGCCGGCCTGGGGTGGGCCCAGCCCAGGCCCTGGAGATCGCGGTCCATCCACAGCTGCACGCCGAACGTGGGGATGAGGCCCAGCTGCTCGGTCATCGCCCGGAACTGGGGGCTGGCGGCGATCAACTCCTCGCACATCGAGGGATCCTCGTCATTCAACTTCTGGAATGCGCCGAGGTTGATGCCGAGGATGACCTTGTCGAAGTCGGTCCCGAGTTCGAGCGATACGTCGCCGGCCTTGGTGTCGCACCAGCGGGACTCGAGCGTGAGGCCGGCGGCGTCGAGCTGGGCCTTGATCGCGGGCCCGTTGCGGATCTGTTCCCAGAACGGTTCCGACGGCCAGCAGGGCAGCCCCTTGACCGTGAACATCGGGTCGTACGACGCGCCGGCCAGGTCCACCTGGCGATCGAGATGGACGCGCTGGATCCACCGCTTGTTGGGCGAGAGTTCGAGGTGCCTGACCTTGTGGAAGAACTCGAAGTGGACGCCGCGCGCCTTCAACACCTGGTAGAGCGGCCCGATCACCGTCTCTCCCATGCCGGCCTGCATCTCGTACAGCACGGCGCCCTTGTACGTGGCGAAGATGCGGATGAGCGAGCGGATGGCGGCGCCGGCCGCGAAGTCGGGCTGCAGGCCCTTGGCCAGGTCGGTGCGATAGGCGAACGCCAGATCGTACAGGGCGCGGAGCTCCGGGGCATCGAACAGCCGCGGCACCGACTTGATCGTCGGGCGGGCGCCGTTCTCGATCAACCAATCGAGGTACTCGTATTCGTCGAGGCCATTGAGATCCCAGGTGGTGGTGAACCCGTACCGGGGATTGAGCAACCCACGCAACGTGGCCGTGGCGGTATCGAGAATCATGCCGAGCAGCGCCCCTTCGCCCGTCGGGTCGACGAGCCGCCGCACGACGTCGTGCGCGCCCTCCAGGAGCAGGAGGGTGGCCTCGGCCAGCGCGTGGTCGAACGCGCCCTCCATCGACTCGGCGGAGACGGAGGTGAGGTGGCTGCGCTCCAGCAGATGGTGCAGACGGCCCGACGAGTGGCGCAGGGCAAGTCCCGGGATCGCTCCGGCCACGGCGATCGTCTTGCGGATGGCATGGCCGAGTCCCTTGCGCGTGCGCAGGTCGCTGACGATGCTGGCCAGCAGGCGGCCGACGATCGCCAGGGCCGCGCGGACCATGTGCCCCCGCCCGATCTCGTGCTCGATGTCGGCGAGGAGCTGCTTGACGATCTCGGCGAGCACGCCCAGCGCCTCGGTGACGGCGCCCCACGGCGTGAGCAGGAGTTGGCCGTCGCCCGGCGTGTCGGCGTTGGTGGGCCACTCGGCGAGGAAGTACGTCTGGCCGTCGCCCAGTCCGAGCGGCGTGATCGATTCCGGCTTGAACGCATCCGTCCACGCCTGGAAGGGATTGTCCGGCTCCTTGGCCTGCTCGGCGTAGCATTCGCGCATCATCGCGAACGCGTTCTCGTAGAAACCGAGCCAGATGTGGAGGCCGTGCTCCTCCACGCGATCATGCTCGTCGCGGTTGCGGCCGCTGGCCCCCTGCCCTCCCAGACGCCAGCCCATCTGGTAGATGGTCACGTCGTGCTTGGCCCGCAGTTCGGGCGTGCGCGTGAGTTGATATGCCGCGCTGAGCGAGCCGGCTCCGCCTCCGAGAATTGCGATGCGCGTCTTGGGCATGGCGGCGGGTTGCGAAGAAGGTGAGCGGGGAACGGACGATCAGACCGGTCCGGACGACGGCACGGATTGTATCGCAGCAGCGGCGCGTGCCGCGTCGTGTTCGGCGCCCAGGGAGGCGAGCCTCGCCGCGGCGCCGTCGAGTTGTCGCCGCTGGGCGGCGGGCGGCGCGGACAGATGCAGCGCCGACTCGAGCTCCAGAAGGCCATAATCGTACGGCATCCGCAGGCGTTCGGCCAGTTGGAGCCCCGTGTCCCACAGGCGCCGGGCGCGGCGCGCATGTCCGGCCTGCCAGGCGTACTGGCCCCGATGGAGGGCGGCCCGCGGGCCGGCCACGGGGAGCATCCAGGCGAACTGCCGCAGGACCATGCACGCCTGGCGGGCGCGACGGCGCGCCTCGGCGGCGGCCGGTCCACCGGCGCGCGCGCGCCAGTCGGCGAGGAAGACCTCGCACATGCCGGCCACGCTCCAGAGGGAGTAGTACAGATTGGGCGGGGTGGCGCGGAACTGCGCGAGCGCGGTGGTGGCGTGCGTGAGCGCCAGCTCCCGATCGTCGTCGCGCAGGGCGGCGACGGCCAGCAACCCGTGGCCCACCGTCTCCTCGGTGCGGTGCGCGTTGTACTTGAGCTGGGCGCGGTAATCCGCGACGAGGCCGGGATCCACGCGGCCGCGCGTGGCGAGCAGTGTGGCGCACTGGCCGGCGCGCGCCCAGAGCCGCGATTGGAGCGCGCCGTACCGCGCCGACGCGAACGTCTCGTCGAAGCAGCGCCGGGCGTCGGCGAAGCGGCCGGTGGAGAGGTTGGTGAATCCACGGCCGGCGCGACACGCTTCCCAGAGGAACCGGGCGCCCTGGCGTCCGAACAGCTCGCACCCCCAATCGGTGGTACGCTCGACCAGCTCCCAGTCGCCCACGTTGCTGGCGTAGTTGAGCTGGATGCGCGCCAGGTCGCGCACGTTGGGTTCGTCGCGAGCCAGCGATTGGGCGCGCGCGACGTACCAGTGGGCGGCCGACGTCAGGCGGGCCATCCCGGCGAGAATGGCGAGCGTGGCGTATCCGTCGATCATGCCCGCGCCGTCGGCGCCCCGCTCGGCGAGGTTGGTGCATCGCAACGAGGCGTACACCGGCGAGACCTGCTCGTTGTTGAACCAGCCGGCCTCGGCGAATCGTTTGGTAGCGAGCGCCGCCGTGGCGAGCGCGGCGCGCTCGGCGGGCGGCGCGGCGCCGACGAACCGCGCCGGCCGGAGGCGGTGCAGGATCTGCGCGGCCAACTCGCGCCATATGCCGGCCGTCATGCCCACCGTTCCCGACGACAGCGGGTAGCCGAGCAGGGCGAGCGCCGTGCGCAGGTGCGTGCCGGCCACGTTGTACTCCGACAGATGGATGGCGGCTTCGCCGAGCCAGAATTCCCACTGCGCCCGGCGTTGCGCGTCGAGGGGTACGTCGTTGGCCGCGGCCAGCTCCTTGGCCCGCTCCAGGAAGCTGCGCGCTTCGCGGTTGGCAAAACTCTGCACCGCCTGCTCGGCCGCGCGCTCGAGATACGGAATGGCGCGCGCCGGCTCGCCGGCGCGATCCCAGTGGTGCGCGAGCAGCGGAGCCAACGCGGCCAGTTCGTGGGCGCGGTGCCGCTCGTACCACTCGGCCACGGCGCGGTGGAGTTGCCGGCGTTGCGCGAACAGCAGGGCGCCGTACGCCACGTCCTGCACGATGGCGTGCCGGAACAGATACGCCAGATGCGGGTCGGGGGACTCGACGCGCGTGAGATCGACGTCCTCCAGGTGCTCCAGCCCGCCGCGCAGGCGCGGGAGGTCGGTGGGCACGGGGTACACGTCGTGCAGCACGTCGTGCTCGAACACGCGGCCGATGATACTGGCTGACTTGAGCATCAACTGCTCGTCGAGCGGCAGGCGGTCGATGCGCGCCGAGACCACGCCGTGCACGGTGTCCGGGAACTCGGCGCCGCGCAGCCCCGCCTCGCCGGCGGCCAGGCGGCACACGCCGTCGTCGATCGCGACGAGGCCGGCTTCGGCGAGGGCGCGCGCGAGTTCCTCGCTGTAGAACGGATGCCCCTCGGCGCGCCCGAGAATGAACGCGACGAGCTCCTGCGGGACGTCGGGAACGTGCAGGCAGTGAGCGAGCAGCGCGGGCAGCTCGGCTTCGCCCAAGGGCCCGAGCGGCAGATGCACGCCGTTCGCTGTGTCCATGAGGCGCCGGACGCCGGTGGCGGTGGGCTCCTCCAGCGGGCGGCTCGAGAGCACGACGAGCAGTCGCGGCACGCGGGCCGCCACCGCCGCGGCCAGGTCGAGCGACGCCGAGTCGAGCCAGTGGACGTCGTCGAGGATGAGCACCAGCGGCGCCTCGCGGGCCACCGACGCGACCAGGGCCACGGCCAGATCCTTGATCGCGTCGGCGCGCACCTCGTGGCGCATGGCCTCGGTGAACGGGGTTTCCGGCAGCTGCAGCGGCAGGATGGCGTTCAGGACGGGGGCGCGCGCGGCCAGATCGGGCTGGTCGGCGAGCGGCGCGAGCAACGCCTCACGCAGTTCGGCGCCCTTCAGCGATGTGCCGCGGCCCGCCAGGCGCGCGAGCAGATCGCGCCATGCGAAGTAGGCGGTGGTGCGCTCCACCGCGTCGCCCGCGCCGGCCACCACCTGCACGGCCGCGCCGCGCGCGCGGTCGGCGAGATCGGCGACGAGGTACGACTTGCCGATCCCCGCCTCCCCCTCGATCCAGACGAGGCCGCCGTCCCCGCGCCCCAGCGCGTCGACGCGCGCGGCAAGTGCGGCGCGCTCCGTCGCGCGACCGGCGATGAACTGGCCGCCGGCGCGCAGCGGCACGCTCGCCCGGCCGCGTGGCCGATGGACGCTCACCGGTTGCGCAAATCCCTTGACGCGAATGGGGTCGAGGGTGTCGAACGCGAAGCGGCCGCCGCTCGCCTGGCGCGTGGCGTCGTCCACGAGCACGCCGTGGGCCGCCGCCTTCATCAGCCGCGCGGCCAGGTTGATGGTGGTGCCGACGATCGTGTACTGGCGTCGCGCCACGCTCCCGTACGCGCCGCAGAAGGTGCGGCCGGTGGCGACGCCGATCGTGGGCGTGAGGCCGAGCGCCGCCAACTCCTGGGAGAGAACGACCGCCGATTCGACGGCGCGGGTCGCCGCATTCTCCGCGCCCCCGGGCGGGAGACCGAACGCGCCGATGATGCTCAGGCCCTTGTCGTCCATCAACGCCTGGTACACCGCGCCGGCGCGCCGCTGCATCTCGCGTTGCGTGGTCTCCACCGCCCGGTGCAACATCGCGGGCGCCGCGGCCGGATCGTCGGGCAACCCGAGCAGATTGATGAACACCACCGACACGCGACGGAACTCGGCGCCCCACGCGCCATGGCCGGCGTCCACGCGATCACGCACCACCGGCGGCACGTAGGGGCGCAGCAGATCGGGCGAGACGTGGGGGAGCCGCAGCGCACGTGGAGGCCCGCCGCCGGGCACGCCGTCCACGCGCCGCCACCCGCCGGGAAGCGCGGCGCCCGGTGCGGCAGCCGTCAGGAATCGCGACGCATCCGCGGACAGGACCACGTGACCCGGTTCGGCCACGCCGCTCGCGTCGCCCGCCTGGCGGATGGGATCGCCGACGAGCATCGCCGTCCACTGGTCGTCGATGCCGCCGAGTTCGACGATGCCGAGGGCGCCGGCGCCGATGCCGGCGCGCAGGCCCAGCGTGACGTCGGGCGCCGGCGCGAAATCATGCAGGCGGTCGCGGATGGCGAGCGCGCACTGCGTGGCCGCGATGGTGGCGGCCTCGAGCGTCGGCGCGTCGTCGGCGTGCCAGAGGGCCAGCGCCGCATCGCCCGCGAACAGTTGGACGTCGCCGCCATGCGCGACGACGAGATCGGTGAGCTGGCCGAAGTACGCGTTGAGGATCTCCGAGAGGCGCTCGGCGCCCTCGGCGCCTGCTTGCGCGAGGCGTTCGGCGAGGCTGCTGAACCCGGCGATGTCCACGAACAGCGCCGACCCGAGAAACTGATCGTGACTCGGCCCCGTGGGCGGTCCCCGTCGAGCCGCCACGCGTCGCTGCTGGATGGCGGAGACGTACGAGGCGAGGGATTCCATGACCGATGAGTATGGGGGCGCCCCCCCCGACCGGACAATGGGCGCGCGAGCGGGCGGTCCGGAGGTGCTAGCGGGTGGGTCCCTGCCGGAGAAAGCGCTGCGCCAGCGTCGCCATCCGCTCGTCGCCCTCCCGCGCGGCCCGGTCGCGGATGCGCGTCACGATGGGCTTGAGCTTCTCCTCGCCCCACGCGTAGCCCGTGGCCTGCTCGGCGCCGTACGAGTTGCCCACGTTGGCGCCGTCGAGCAGCGCCTGCGCGGCCGCGTCGTCGTAGCCCGGGTCGTCGCGCGGGGGCAGGACGTAGCGCGGCTCGGGCTCGTTGGCGTCTTCGTTCACGAATGCGCGGGACATTCCTTACGTATAGCGATACGGGCGGGTGGGAGGAAGACGGTAGGGCGGTAGGGGGGTAGGGGGGCTACTGCGTTACGCAGTCTACCGTCCTCCCCCCCTACCCTCCTACCGTCCTACCTGCTCCTATTCCAGCGCCTCGCGCACCTTCCGCAGCAGCGACTCGGACGTGTACGGCTTCTGGAGCAGCGACTCGCGGCCCTCCATCACGCCGTGGCGGATGATCGCGTCGTCGGAGTACCCGGAGGCGAAGACGATCCGGATGCCGGGCCACCGCTGGCGCACCCGCTCGGCGAGTTCGCGGCCGCTCATGTTCGGCATCACGACGTCGGTGATCATGAGATCCACCTTGCCGCCCAACTCCTCGAGCACGCGCAGGGCCTCGGGCCCGTTCGCGCCCTCGATCACCCGATAGCCGCGCGTGGCGAGAATGCGCGTGGCCATGCGGCGCACGCCCTCGTCGTCCTCCACCACGAGCACCGTCTCGGCGCCGTGCTCGGCGCGCAGGGGCGCAGGGGCGCCCATGGCCGCGACCGGCTGCTCCACCACCGGCAGCGTGATGTGGAAGACCGTGCCCTTGCCCGGCTCGCTCTCGACATCGATCGTTCCGCCGCTCTGCGCCACGATGCCGTGCACCACGGCCAACCCCAGCCCGGTGCCGCGGCCCGCGGCCTTGGTCGTGAAAAAGGGCTCGAACAGGCGCCCCTTCACGTCGGCCGCCATCCCGGTGCCGGTGTCCGACACGGACAGGCGGACGCGGGGGGGCGCGGCGTCCACGGCCGGGTCCGCGGCAAGCGCGCGCGTGGTGATGGCCAGGCGTCCTCCTTCGGGCATGGCATCGCGCGCGTTGACCGCGAGGTTGAGGATCACCTGCGAGAGCTGGCCCGGATCCACGCGCACGGGCCCGGCGGACGGATCCAGCACCACGCTCAGCTCGATGTCCTCCCCCAACAGCCGCTGGAACATCTGCTCCGCCTCGGTGACGATGCCGTTGACGTCGAGCACCTGGGGCGCGATGACCTGGCGGCGGCTGAACGCGAGCAGCTGCCGGGTGAGCGATCCGGCACGCACCGCGGCGAGCTGGATCTCGGCGGCCAGCGGCCGGAGGGAATCGCCGGTTTCGAGCGCCGCGAGCAGCAGTTCGGTGTTGCCGCCGATCACGGTGAGCAGATTGTTGAAGTCGTGGGCCACGCCGCCGGCGAGGATGCCGATGGACTCGAGCTTCTGCGTTTGCTGAAGCTGGGCTTCGAGATGGCGGCGCTCGGTGACGTCCTCGGCGACTCCGGCAATGCGGAACACCGTGCCGGCTGCATCGCGCACCGGGAACCCGCGGTCCCGGATCCAGCGCGTGGCCCCGTCGGGCCGCAGGATGCGGTACTCCTCGTCGTAGGTGCCCGCCACCTGCTTCTCGTACGTGGCCCGGACCACACGCTCGCGGTCGTCGGGATGAATGGCGTCGATCCAGTCCTTGGACGAGGCATACAGACTCTCGCAGCTGCGTCCCCAGATCGTTTCGTACCCCGGGCTGATGTACACCATCTGATCGTGCGCGGGATCGGCGAGCCAGAACACCTCGCGAATGTTCTCGGCGAGCTGCCGGAACCGTGCCTCGCTCTCGCGCAGCGACTCGTCCACGCGGCGCGTCTCGGCCCGCTGGCGCAGCGTTGCGATCCCGAACTCGAGATCTTCGGCCAGCTCCTTGAGCAGCGCGATCTCGCCGTCGTCGAACGCGTCGGCGTCGGCGGCGTACACCGTGAGCGCCCCCAGCGGCGCCCCGTCGACCATGATCGGCAGGGCCAGCGCCGATCCGATGCCGTGGCGCTGGGCGGCCTCGCGCCAGGGCACGAAGGCAGGATCACCGGCGATGTCGTGGCTGGATTGCGGCCGTCCCGAGCGCACCGCCCGGCCAATCGGACCGCGGCCACGGTCGCTGTCGTCCCAGCGCACCATGATCCCCTCGAGGTAGGCGATGGCCGGACCGGCCCTCGCCACCGGGCGCACCGTCCTCGCCTCATCGTGCTCGGCGATGCCCACCCACGCCAGTATGTAGCCGCCTACGGAGACCACGATCTCGCAGATGCTGTCGAGCAGCGCCGCCTCATCGGCGGCGCGGATCATCGCCTGGTTGCACTCGCTGATCGTGCGCTGCGCCCGGTTCGTGCGGCGCAGCTCCCGCTCGATGGCCTTCCGCGCCGTGATGTCCTGCACGGTACCGGCGAGACGCGGGTGGCTCTCGGTGGGAACCAGGGACTCGCTGCGCGCCTCGATCCAACGCACCGTGCCGTCGCGCAACACGATGCGATATTCCACGACGACGGGTCGGGGGTTGTCGCTCGCTTCGCGGAAGATCCGGCCCACGCGATCGCGATCGTCCTCGTGCATGCGCCGCAGCGTGTGCTCGAACGCCGGGATCGGGCCGCTCGGATCGATTTCCAGGATCCGGAACAGCTCCGGCGACCACCAGCGCTCGCCGGTGCGCGAATCGTATTCCCAACTGCCCATCCGCGCGATCGCGGACGCCGTGTTCAGGTGCGATTCGCTGCGCGCCAGCGCCTCGGCGAGCGCGGCGTCCGAGGGATCCCCGATGGTGGCGGCGAAGCCCGCCGGTCGGTGCCGCGCATCGTACAGGCACGACAGCGCCAGGGGTGCGTCGAAGCGGGACCCGTCAGCGCGCGCCCACGACCGATTCTCGCGCGCCTGGCCGTCGGCCACGGCCCGGGCCATGATCGGCGGCGCGTCCTCGAGCCGCCCGTCGTCCGGCAGGTGCAGCCCCGCCCACGGCCGGCCGACGACCGATCCGGCAGGGCGCCCGAACAGTCGCTCAGCGGCCGGGCTCCACCCCGTCACGACGCCGGATGCGTCGAGGGTGAACGTCGCGGCGGCGCCTTCATGCGTCATGCGGAATGCTGCGCCGCAGGGCCGGCCCGCACAAGGGCGGGGGGGGCGGCCCCGCCCTACCGTCCTACCGTCCTACGTTCCCCCCAGCCGCATCCACGTCTCCACCACCGTATCCGGATTCAGCGAGATGGTCTGAATCCCCTCGTCCATCAGCCACTTGGCGAAATCGGCGTGGTCCGAGGGCCCCTGGCCGCAGATGCCGATGTATTTGCCGAGGCGATTGCACGTGGAGATCGCCATCGACAACAGCATCTTCACCGCCGGATCGCGCTCGTCGAACCCCTGCGCCACGAGCCCCGAATCGCGATCGAGCCCCAGCGTGAGTTGGGTGAGATCGTTGGACCCGATGGAGAATCCGTCGAAGTACGCCAGGAACTGCTCGGCGAGGAGCGCATTGGACGGGATCTCGCACATCATGATCAGGCGCAGCCCGTTCTCGCCGCGCGTGAGCCCGTGCTCGGCCAGCAGCTCCACCACCCGCTTGGCCTCGCTCACCGTGCGCACGAACGGGATCATGATCTCCACGTTCGTGAGCCCCAGCTCGTCGCGCACGCGCTTCATGGCGCGGCACTCCAGCGCGAAGCAGTCCCGGAAACTCTCGGCCACGTAGCGCGACGCGCCGCGAAAGCCGAGCATGGGATTCTCCTCCTCGGGCTCGTACAGCTCGCCGCCCAACAGCTTGCGGTACTCGTTGGACTTGAAGTCCGACAGCCGCACGATCACCGGCTTGGGATAGAACGCGGCGCCGATGGTGGCCACGCCCTCGACCAGCTTGTCCACGAAGAACGCCTCGGGGCTGGCGTAGCCCCGGGAGCGCCGGAGGATCTCCTCGCGCAGGCTGGCGCGCGCGCGGTCCACGTCGAGGATGGCCTTGGGGTGGATGCCGATCACGTTGTTGATCACGAACTCCAGCCGCGCCAGCCCCACGCCGCCATTGGGAATCTGCGCGAATTCGAACGCCAGTTCGGGATTGCCCACGTTCATCATGATCTTGGCCGGCAGGTGCGGCAGTTCCGCCACGTCGCTCCGCGTGACCTCGAAGTCGAGCGCGCCGCGATAGACGTATCCGGTGTCGCCCTCGGCGCAGCTCACGGTGACGTGCTCGTCCTCGGCGAGCGTGGCGGTGGCGTCGCCGCAGCCGACGATGGCCGGGATGCCCAACTCGCGCGCCACGATGGCGGCGTGGCAGGTGCGCCCGCCGCGATTGGTGACGATCGCCGCGGCGCGCTTCATCACCGGCTCCCAGTTGGGATCGGTCATGTCGGTCACGAGGACGTCGCCGTCCTTCACGCGGTCCATCTGGCTGGCGTTCTTCACCAGGCGCACGGCCCCGACGCCGATCTTCTGGCCGATGGCCCGCCCGCTGGCCAGCACCTTGCCGTGCTGCTTGAGCCGGAACTTCTCCGTGGACCGGCCGGCGTGCGACTTCACGGTCTCGGGACGCGCCTGCAGGATGTACAGCTTGCCGTCCAGCCCGTCCTTGCCCCATTCGATGTCCATGGGGCGGCCGTAGTGCTTCTCGATGATCACGGCAAACCGCGCCAGTTCGAGCACGTCGGCGTCGCTGAGCGAGAAGCGATGGCGGTCGGCCTCCGGCACGTCCACGGTGACCGTGCTCTTGCCGGCCTCCTTGCTGCCCGTGAACACCATCTTGATGAGCTTGGAGCCGAGGCCGCGGCGCACCACCGACGGCTTGCCGAGCGCGAGCGTCGGCTTGTGGACGTAGAATTCGTCGGGGTTCACGGCGCCCTGCACCACCGTCTCGCCCAGTCCGTAGCTCGACGTGATGAACACGACGTCGGGAAAGCCCGACTCGGTGTCGAGCGTGAACATCACGCCCGACGCGCCCTCGTCCGACCGCACCATGCGCTGCACGCCCGCCGACAGCGCCACGTCGGCGTGCGCGAATCCCTTGTGCACGCGGTAGGCGATGGCGCGATCGTTGTACAGCGACGCGAACACCTCGTGGAGCGCGGCGAGGATGTTCTCGTACCCGTGGATGTTGAGGAAGCTCTCCTGCTGGCCGGCGAACGAGGCGTCGGGAAGGTCTTCGGCGGTAGCCGAGGACCGCACGGCGAACGTGACGTCGCCGCCGGCGCCGGCGGCGAGCTCGTCGTAGCGGGCCTTGAGCTGCGCTTCGAGCGCCGGCGGGATGGGCGTGTCCATGACCCAACGACGGATCTGGGCGCCGGTCCTGGCGAGCGTGACCACGTCGTCCACGTCGAGCGCGTTCAGCGCCTTCTCGATGCGGCCGGCCAGCCCCTGATGCGCCAGAAAATCGCGGAAGGCGGCGGCGGTCGTGGCGAAGCCGCCGGGCACGCGCACTCCCATTGCCGCCAACTGGCTGATCATCTCGCCGAGCGATGCGTTCTTGCCGCCCACCTTGTCCACATCGGTCATGCGGAGCTGGTCGAACGGGATCACGTATGGAGTCGGTGCGGTCATCTGGCCCGGCCTTTCATGACGGAGATTTGTATTGCCCAAGCGCTCCAACTATTCTAACGCATTCCTCACGGGCCCCGAACGCATGACCGCCACCAGGACTGTCTTCTTCATCTCGGACGGCACCGGCATCACCGCCGAGTCGCTGGGCCACAGCCTGCTTTCCCAGTTCGAGGGGATCGCGTTCCGGCAGGTGCGCATCCCGTTCGTGGATTCCGTAGAAAAAGCTCGGGATTGCGTGGTCCGGATCCGGGAGGCGCGGGACGCCGGCGGCGCGCGGCCGGTGGTGATCTCGACGCTGGTGAACCCCGACGTGGCGAGCGCCCTCCGCGAGGCGGATGCGCTGGTGCTCGACTTCTTCGAAACGTTCATCGCGCCGCTCGAGTCGGAATTCAGCGTTCGGTCGTCGCATGCCATCGGCAAGTCCCGCAAGGTGGCTACCAGTAGCGACTACACGGCCCGCATCGAGGCGGTGAACTTTGCCCTGGCGCACGACGACGGGGTATCGAGCGCCGATCTGGAGCAGGCGGACATCATCCTGGTGGGGGTATCGCGGAGCGGGAAGACGCCCACGAGCCTGTATCTGGCGCTCCAGTTCAGCGTAAGGGCAGCCAACTATCCGCTGATCCCCGAGGATTTCGAGCGCAACAAGCTGCCCGACGATCTGGAGCGGCACCGCGGCAAGCTGTTCGGACTCTCCATCAGCCCCGACCGGCTGGCCAAGATCCGCGAGGCGCGGCGTCCCGACAGCACGTACGCCGCACTGGACAACTGCCGTTACGAGGTGGAGGCGGCGCAGCACCTCATGCGACGCCACGGCATCCGGTGGTTCGATTCGACGACCAAGTCGATCGAGGAGATCGCGGCGGTGATCATGCAGACGGCGAAGTTGGAGCGCATCGCGTACTGAACTACTGGTAGGGTGGTAGGACGGTAGGGGGGTAGGACGGTAGACTGCGTGACGCAGTCATCCGTCCTACGCCCCTACACCCCTACCGTCCTACTGTCGTTGTCTCGCTACCGCTTCCACGTGCGCCCGCGCCTCCGGCTGGCTGTCGAGCAGGGCCAGGAAGTCCGGCCGTGAGAGCGTGAGGAAGAGGCAGTCGGTGCGGGCGGTGACCGTCGCATTGCGCGGGGCATCGCGGAGCAGGGCCATCTCGCCGAATTCATCGCCCTCGCCCAGGCGCCCGAGTTCCACCGTCTCGCCGCCCGGCTCCACGCGACTCACCTGCGCCTGGCCGCGCACGATGAGGTAGAACCTGTCGCCGGCATCGCCCTGACGCACCACCACCTGCCCCGCTGGCGCACGCTGGGCCACGAACCGCGTGGCCAGGGTGCCGAGCTGATCGGCGAGCGGGCGCAGCATCGGACTCTCCCTGAGCCGCTGCGCCCCCACCGCGGCGCTGGCGCCGTCGCCGCTCACGGTGATGCCCTGCTGCCGCCGCCACATCTCGGCGTACGTCCCCTCGCGCGCGAGCAGCTGCTCGTGCGTCCCGCGCTCCGCCACGCGCCCGTCCCGCAGCACGAGAATCGTGTCGGCGTGGGTGACGGAGCCGAGCCGGTGCGTCACGGCCACCGTGGTGCGCCCCCGGCCGGCCCGCAGCAGGGTGGCGTTCACCGCCGACTCGGTCACCGGATCGAGCGCCGCGGTGGCCTCGTCGAGCACGAGAATGGCCGGATCGCGCACCAGCGCGCGGGCGATTGCCAGGCGCTGGCGCTGCCCGCCCGACAGCGACGCGCCGCTGATCACCGTGTCGTATCCATCCGGCAGCGCGGCGATGGCGTCGTGCATCTCGGCGGCGCGGGCCGCGGCCTCCACCTCCGCGTCGGTCGCGTCGGGCCGGCCGAGGCGGATGTTCTCGCGCACCGTCGCCTTGAACAGCACGCTGTCCTGGAGCACGAATCCCATCTGGGCGCGCAGGCTGCGGGCGGTGAACTCCCGCGCGTCCACGCCGTCCAGCGTGACTCGCCCGCCCAACGGCTCGTAGAACCGCGCGAGCAGGTTGAGCACCGAACTCTTGCCGGAGCCGCTGGCGCCCACGATCGCCACGAACTCTCCCCGCGGGATGCGCAGCGACGCGCCGTGGAGCACCGGCGGCCGGCCCGCGTAGGCGAACGTCACGTCCTCGAACGCGATGGCGTCGCGCAGCGGCGCGGCCTCGCGCCCGCCGGCCTGATCGGCCGCGTCTTCGGGCTCGGCGAGCAACTCGTCGATGCGCCGCATGGACGACGCCGCCGCCACGAGGCTCGGCGCCGAACGCGCCAGCACGACGATGGACCATCCGAGGCTCCAGAAGACCGTGATGAACGCGATGAACGACCCGAGGCTGATCTGGCGGCCATAGGCGAGGAACCCGGCCACGGCGATCGCGCCCACCTGCACGACGTAGATGCTGATGACGGTGGTGCGCTCGACGAGCGTGGCGAGCGTGCCGGCGCGCACGATCGTGCCGGAGAGCGCCTCCAGCGCGCGGCCGAACCGCGCGCCGGCCGCGGCGTGCAGGTCGTACACCTTCACCACGCGGTGGGCCGCGAGCGTCTCCTCGGCCACCGCCAGCAGCGCCGTGTCGCGCGCCTTCTGCTCGTAGGCGGCGGCGCCGGCGCGCGGCGCGATGAGGCGCGGGCCGATCAGCGCCAGCGGCCAGACGAGGATCGCCGCCAGCGCCAGCTGCCAGGGCAGGAGATAGACCAGCAGCGCCATGCCCACGAGCACGCTCAGCCCGGGGAGGAGCAGCGTGTTCACGGCGCCGATGAGCCACGCTTCGAGCCAGGCGACGTCGGACGACAGGCGGCCCAGCACGTCGCTGGGCGCGTGCGACGTGTAATACGAGATGGGCAGCCGCTGCGCGTGGTCGAAGATCGCGCGGCGCACCGTGCTCACGGCCCGCGCCACCCAGCGCACGTACAGGCGATCCCGCCAGAGCGCGAGCGACGCGGCGCCGGCCACGGTGACGGCCAGCGCCGCGAGAATCGTCACCAGCGCCTGCCGGTTGGCGGGAACGATGGCCCGGTCGATCAGGAACCGGTAGCTGAGCGTGAGCGCGCCGTCGAGCGCCGCCTCGAGGAGCGCCAGCGGGACGATGAGCGCCAGCGCCCGGCGTCCGCCGCCCAGCAGGCGCGCCACGCGGCGCGGCGGCCGTTCAGCCACCGGTGCGGAAGCAGTGCACGACGAGCCGCGCGTTGGCCGTGGGCCGCAGGCGGTCGAGCGGCGTGCCCGCGAAGTCGCCGTGCACGTCGATGCGCGTGAACCCAGCGCCGGCGAGGAGCGCGAGTTCGTCGTCGAGCGGGATGTTGCGGAAGACCACGCGCACCACGACGCGTCGCGCCACGCGATCGTCGGGCTCCAGCCAGTCGATGAAGTCGTAGCGCACGCTCACCGGCGCATCCGACGCATCGAAGAGGTTGGTCTGCAGGCGAACGCGCTGGCCGGTGGACGGATCGCGGCTCACGGTACGGACGTCGAGCGTCGTGCCCGCCGCCGGGCCGGCCAGCCAGCCCGGCAGGTCGTCGAAGATGAACACCCCGCCCGGCGCGAGGTGTTCGTGGACCGCGCGAAAGGTGCGCGACCGGTCGGCGTCGGTGAGCAGGTGGGCCACGGTGCCGAACGGCGCCACGACCATGCGATGTCGATCGGCCAGCTGCATGGTGCGCATGTCGCCGTGCACGAGGCGGCAGCGGTCGCCGTACGGGGCCAGCCGGACCCGGGCGCGCTCCAGCATGTCGGCGCTGGCATCCACGCCCACCACGCGATAGCCGGCGGCGAGGAACTGTTCGGTGAGGCGCCCGGTGCCCACGCCGAGTTCGAGAATCGTGTCGCCCGGCGACAGCCGGTCGGCGGCGGCCCGGAGGTAGAACGCCGCATCGGCGAGCGAATCCTCGAACAGCGTGTCGTAGACCGGGGCGTAGCTGGCGTATACCGCGCCGAGTTGGTCGTCCGGGGTGGGCCAGTCGAGGTTCATGGGGTTGGATCCATGTGAGAACAACTTGTAGGACG
>Ga0307374_10005597_pt1 | contig 20257 bp, 16 predicted proteins | sample OX3MG_FD_202532 | JGI IMG/M metagenome (GOLD analysis project Ga0307374, IMG submission 202532) | Soil microbial communities from Risofladan, Vaasa, Finland - OX-3 | ecosystem: Environmental > Terrestrial > Soil > Coastal area > Acid sulfate soil | place: Finland: Risofladan, Vaasa | collected...
GCTCCGCCAGCTGCAAGCCGCCGGGACGCTAGTGACGCCGCGCGCCGCCCGCAAGCGCCTTGGTCCGCGTCGACGCCTGGCCCCGCCTCCCCGTCGCGCGGCTTCGCCTGCGGGGCGAATGGACGGGCGCCGGCGGCGCAGTCGTGGTTGACTTCGGATCCGACGTTTCCGCAAGTCGCTCAGATAAGGACAAGCCGTCATGCGATTCCAGTCAGCGGTCTTGGCGCTCGCAGCCGGCCTCGTGCTCGGATGGGCCGCCCAGGGCCGCGCCGCGCCGGCCCCGTCCGCGCCGATCTTCTATTGCCCGCGCCCGGCGGCCGCGCCGCCCCGGCCGCTGGCGCATCGCGTCCGCCCCGGATGTCGGAACCTCCACCCCGCGCGGCTCGAGCGCCGGCGCCATTGGCGCCGCCCGGAACATTGGCGCCGTCCGGTGCATTGGAGCCACCCGGAGCATTGGCGCCACCCTGAGCATTGGCGCCACGCGGAACATTGGCGGGGCGGCGGCGTGTCGGCCAGCCAGGCGTTCATCTACCGCTACGAAGAGGCGCGCCACGGCTTCGAAGCCCGCGCCGCCGAGGAGGCCTGGCGCGAGCGTCCGCCCCTGCCGCCGTCCGGCATGGACGAGGCCTGGGAACGCCACGGACGCCTGGGCGAGACCGGCCGGCCGGTCGAGGGGTTCGATGGCCGCTTCGGCGGCCCGGGGCGCATCCAGGGCTGGCGCGGCGAGGCGGGCTACGGCGGCGCCGAGCGCATCGAGCGCGGCGGCTTCGGCTACGAGCATGGCCCCGACGGCGTCGAGCGCCGCTGGAGCTGGGGAACGCCGGACTGGCGCCCTCAGGACTGGCGCCCCCACCTTGGCCCCGGCGAGGCGGCCTTCGCCCGGGACCGCGAGCAGCGGCTCTATTCCGGCGCACCGGGCGAATGGCGCGACGGCGGCTACGGCCAGGTCTACGAATACGCCGGCCGCGACGCCTATGGGTTCCTGGTCTGGCCGGGCAAGACGCCGCTCCGCATCTACGGGTCGCCGCGCCCATTCGATCGCTGAGCGGTTCGGGATTGGCAATCGGTAAGGCGCGGTCCACCGCGCCCCCATTTCAGCCGTGAGACAAACGCGTGCGGGCGGGCCATCCCTGGAGCTCATCATGCGCGTTCAACTCATTCTTCCCCTGGCGGCGCTCGCCTCGCTCGGCCTCGCCGCCGGCGGCGTCCTCGCCAGGCCCATGGCAGCCAGCGCCACGTCCCCGGCCTTCTCCGGGCACAAGCTCGCCGGTGCGGCGCGGGTCTCCCTCGCCCAGGCGCGCGGCATCGCCCTGAAGGCGCACCCCGGCGCCGTCACCGGCGAGGAGCTGGAGAAGGAAGGCGGCGGCAGCGGCCTGCGCTATTCCTTCGACATCAAGAGCGCCGGCGTCGCCTATGAAGTCGGCGTCGACGCCAAGTCCGGCGCGGTGCTGGAGAACGATCGCGACACCGGCAACGATTGAGCCTCGGCCTCGCCAGCGGCGCAAGGCTCGGGCAGACTCGCGCCATGAAGCTGCTGCTGGTGGAGGACGACCGCGACGGCGGCGCCTATCTGAAGAAGGCGCTCGCCGAGGCCGGCCATGCCGTCGATCACGCCGCCGACGGGCGGCAGGGCCTGTTGCTGGCGGCCGGCGAGCCCTACGACGTCATCATCCTCGACCGCATGCTGCCGGCGATGGACGGCCTGGCGATCCTGCGCACGGTCCGCGCCTCAGGGGTGAAGACCCCGGTGCTGCTGCTGACCGCGCTCGGCGGCATCGACGACCGGGTCGAGGGGCTGGAGGCCGGGGCCGACGACTATCTGGTCAAGCCCTTCGCCATGGCCGAGCTGATGGCGCGGGTCAACGCCCTGGCGCGCCGGCCGCCGCCCCAGGAGGCGCCGACGACGCTCAGGGTCGGCGATCTGCAGATGGACCGGCTGAAACGCACGGTGACGCGCGGCGGCGCGCGCATCGACCTGCAGCCGCGCGAGTTCCAGCTGCTGGAATATCTGATGCGCCACGCCGACCGGGTGGTCACCCGGACCATGCTCCTGGAGAGCGTCTGGGATTTCCACTTCGACCCCAAGACCAACATCGTCGAGACCCACATGAGCCGGCTGCGCGCCAAGATCGACCGCGGCCGCTCGCGCGAGCTGATCCACACGGTGCGCGGCGCCGGCTACTGCCTGCGCGAGCCGGACTGACCGGCCGCCGCCCCCTTCATCCTTCCCCGCGAGCGGCGCGGGGGTGGAAGGGGCGCGCACATGCGGATCATCGCCCGCAGCCCCCTCCGACGCCCGGCGCTGCCGCGCCGAGCGCCACCTCCCCCGTTGCACGGGTGAGGAGGAAAGGCGTCTTCACTCCTGCCCCGCGAGCGGGGAAGGGGGACCGCCGCGCCGACAGGCGCGGGGGTGGAAGGGGCGTCGGCGCCGAGCGGGCGACTGGTCGGCCGATGGATGCTACAGCGCCCGCTTGCGCAAGCTTCCGACCGCCACGGGCCGATAGGTGTTCCGCTCCACGAGCCTGCGCGTGGCCGCGCTCTACACCGCGGCGTTCGCGATCTCGGTGGTGGTGCTGGGGGCGATCACCCTCGTCAGCACCCGCCGGGCGCTGATGCAGCAATTCGACGCCCGGATCAGCGTCGAGGCCTCGGCGCTGGCGCTGGAGTTCCGCACCGAAGGGCTCTCCGGCGTGGTGCAGGCGGTGCGCGAGCGCGACCGCACCCCCGGCGCCCTCGACTATGGCCTGGACGGCCCCGGCGGCCAGCCGCTGGCCGGCAGGCTCGCGGGGGTGCGAACCCCGCTCGGCTGGTCCGAGCTGCCGACGCCCCAGGATGCGCGTCCGGTGCGCGACGCCCCCGAAGCGATGCGGGTCCTGACCACCGTGCTGCCCCAGGGCTACCTCCTGGTGGTCGGCGACGACGACGAGCGCACCGAGGCGCTGCAGGGCACGGTGCTCGAGGGCTTCGCCTGGGCGTTCGCCGGCGTCGTGCTCCTGGGCATCGTCGGCGGCTACGGGCTCAGCCACGACGTGCACCGGCGGCTCGCCGCCATGAGCGGCGCCGCCGAGGCCATCATCGACGGCGACCTGGCGCGGCGCATTCCGGTGCGCGGCTCCGACGACGATCTCGACCGGCTGGCGGTGACCTTCAACCGCATGCTCGACCGCATCGCCGCCCTGATGGAAAGCCTGCGGCAGGTCTCGGGCGACATCGCCCACGACCTGCGCACCCCCCTGACCCGGCTTCGGCAGCGGCTGGAGGCGAGCCGCACCCTGAGGACGCCGCGCGAGCGGGCGCAGGCCATCGCCGGCGCCCTCGAAGACGTCGACGCCATCCTCGAGACCTTCGCGGGCCTGCTCCGCATCGCCCAGATCGAGGCCGGCGCCCGCAGGGCGGCGTTCCGGCCGGTGGATCTGACGGCGCTCGCCCAGACGGTGGTCGAAGCCTTCGCTCCGGCGGCCGAGGACGCCGGCCAGAGGCTCGAACTCGCCGCGGACGAGCCCCTGACCGTGGAGGGCGATCGCGAACTGCTCGTGCAGATGCTGGTCAATCTCGTCGAGAACGCGCTGCGCCATGCCGGCGGGCGCGCCCGCATCCGCATCCGCGCCGCCCGGCGGGGCGCCGCGGCGGTCCTGGTGGTGAGCGACGACGGCCCCGGCGTGCCCGCGGACGAGCGCCAGCGGATCTTCGACCGCTTCTACCGGCTGGAGACCAGCCGCTCGACCCCCGGAAGCGGGCTCGGCCTCGCCCTGGTCGCGGCGGTGGCGCGCCTGCATGGCGCCAGGGTCAGCCTGGCCGACGCCGCCCCGGGCCTGGAGGTGACGGTCGCCTTTCCCGATGTCCCCAGGCCTGCGACATTGGCGCTTCCCAATCTCCCGGACAGCTCGCGGTCAACTGGGAACGGATAAAGCCTCGCCCTCGCCGTCGCCCACCCTCGCCGCCCGCCGCGCCGCAGCGGGCCAGCTTCGCGGAGTAGCAATGACTGACGGCCGAGCCGCGCCATCGCTTCGCCGCCCGGCCCTCGGGGCAGGGCTGGCGGCCGCGCTCCTGGCCCTGGGCGGCTGCATCGGCTATCACCGGCTGCCGCTGCCCCGCCAACCGGACCTGCGCGACGCCGCCTCCAGGCTCACCACCGACGTCTCGCGGCTCCGGCTCGGGCCGCTGAAATCGGTGGTCATCGACCCGGCGGCCGGCTTCACGCCGACGGACGTCGCGGTCCTGGCGGTGCTGAACAATCCCGACCTCCGGGCGCGGCGCGTCGCCCTCGGCGTCTCGGCCGCCCAGGTCTTCGCCGCCGGCCTTTTCCCCGATCCGCAGATCACCGGTTCGCTCGACCAGCCGATCGCCGGACCGGACAAGCACACCGCCTATGGCGTGTCGCCGAGCTACGACATCGCCGGCCTGCTGGCGGTGGCCGACACCGAGCGGGCGGCGCGCTTCACCGCCAAGCAGGCGAACCTCGATGAACTCTGGGCCGAATGGACCACCGCCCAGCAGGCGCGCCAGCTCGCCGAGACCGCCCTCACCGACGATGCCCGCGCCGGATTCCTGCGCCAGATCCTGGCGCCCGCCGCCGCCCGCGCCGCGCGCTCCGCCAGGGGCCTGCGGCGCGGCGACGTCACCGCCCAGGTCGCGGCCGCGGATCTGGCCGCCAAGCTGGACGTGGAGACGCTGCTGGCCACCGCCGAGCACGACGCCGCCAAGGCCCGGCGCGATCTCGACGTCCTCCTCGGCCTCGAGGTCTCGGTGCGGCTGCCGCTCGTCCAGGCGGGGGCGCCGGTGGGCTACGGCGCCGCGCGCGTCGCCCGCGACCTCGGCACGCTGGCGATCCGGCGCCCTGACCTGCTGGCGCTGCGGGCGGGCTACTCGGCCGAGGACGCCAGGCTGCGCCAGGCGGTCCTGGCGCAGTTTCCGCTCGCCTCCATCGCCTTCGCCTACGCCAGCGACCCGACGCCGACCACGACGCTCGGCCTGTCGGCGATCATGGCGCTGCCGATCTTCAACGGTCACCGCGGCCAGGTGAAGGTCCAGCAGGCGACGCGCGCCCAGCTTCGGGCCGAATACCAGGCCAGGCTCGACGCCACCCGGGCCGAGGTCGAGAACGCCGCCGCGGAACTCGCCAGCGCCCAGGCCCAGGCCGCGACGCTGCGGGCCGACCTGCCGCGCCTGGAGGCGATGCTGGGGCCGGCGCCGGCGGCCTTCGCCCGCGGCGACATCGACAGCCAGACCTATCTGGCCCTGCTCCAGACCGTGATCACCAAGCGCGCCGATCTCGAGGATCGCGACCTGGCCGCCCGCATGGCCGAGATCCAGCTCGAAACCGCGCTCTTCGTCCCGCCCGCCAGACTGGCGAGCGCCTCGTGAGCCGGGTCCGCGTCCTCGCCCTGGCGCTCGGCGCGCTGCTCGTCGCGGCCATCGTGGCCCTGGTCGTCGCCCGCGGCGGCGCCGGCAAGGACCAGAGCGCGGCCGTCGCGCCCACCGCGCGGGTCACCACCGCCCCGATCGTGAGCCGGACCCTGAAGAACGTCTCCGAGGCCTATGGCGTCGTCCAGGCCGACCCGGCGGGGACGATCACGCTCGCCGCGCCGCGGGCGGTGATCGTCACCGCGGTGCTGGTGCAGCTCGGCCAGCCGGTGCGCGCCGGCCAGGCCCTGGTGGTGGTGGCGAGCGCGCCGGCGGCGGACCTCGCCTACCGGCAGGCGGTCGCCGCGGCGACCTCGGCCGCCAAGGATCTCGCCCGCGTCCAGCGCCTCTTCGACGAGCACCTCGCCGCGTCGGATCAGCTCATCGTGGCCAGGAAGGCCGTGGCGGACGCCCAGGCGGCCCTCGCCGCGCAGCAGAGCCAGGGCGCCGGCCGCGGCAGCCAGACCCTGACGGCGCCCGCGGCGGCGGTGGTGACCGCCCTGGCGGCCGCGCCCGGCGATCGTCTCGCCCAGGACGCGCCGATGGTCGTCATGGCGCGCCAGGGCGCCGTCCTCGCCAGGCTCGGCCTGGAGCCGGGAACCGGCGATTTCGCGGTCGGCCAGCCGGTGACCATCCGCCCGGCCGGCGGCGGCGCGTCCATCGCCTCGCGCCTCGTCATGGTCGGCCGCGCCGCCGATCCCACCACGCGCACCATCGACGCCCTTGCGCCCCTGGGCGCCGCGGCGCCGCCGATCGGCTCGGGCGTGGAAGCCGACGTGCTCACCGGGACGCACGTGGGCCTGACGGCGCCGCGCGCCGCCGTGGTCTTCGACGAGACCGGCGACCACGTCTTCATCGTCTCCGGCGGCAAGGCGCAGCGCGTCTTCGTCACCGTGGGGCGCGACCATGGCGATGACATCGAGGTGAAGGGGCCGATCGCCGCCGGCGACCTGGTGGCCGTCGAGGGCGCCCAGGAGCTTCAGGACGGCATGGCGGTGAGGGTCGCGGCCCGATGAACCTGGCCGAGTTCGCGTCCCGGCGTCGGCGTTCGCTCCTGACCCTGCTGGTCCTGCTCATCGCCGGCGGCGTCATGAGCGCCTTCCTGATGCCCGTCAGCCTGTTCCCGAACGTGCATTTTCCGCGCATCGCCGTGACCGTGGAGGCCGGCGACCGGCCGGCGGACCAGACCGAGGCGGTGATCACCCGGCCGGTCGAGCAGGCGCTGCGCGCCATTCCGGGGGTCCAGAACCTGAGGTCCACCACCAGCCGCGGCGCGGTGCAGATCTCGATCAACTTCGGCTGGGGTTCGAACATGGACCTGGCGCTGCAGCGGGTGCAGTCGGCCCTGACCACCGTCCAGCAGAGCCTGCCGCCGGGCGTCACCTTCCTGGTGCTGCGCCAGGATCCCACCGTCGATCCCGTCGCCGCCTACAGCCTGACCTCGGCGCGGGCGACGCCGGTGGAGCTGCGCCGCTTCGCCGATCTGACGCTCGCGCCGGTGCTCTCGACCATCAACGGCGTGGCGCGCGTGCAGGACCAGGGCGGCGCGCCGGGCGAATACCGCATCGAGGCCGATCCGGCCAAGCTCTGGGCGCACGGCCTGTCGCTGGCCGACGTCGCCACGGCGGTGGGCGGCGCCAATGCGCTCACCGCCGCCGGGCGCATCCAGGACGAGGGCAAGCTGCTGCTCGTGCTCACCGATTCGCGGCTCACCGAGACGCGGCAGATCGCCGATGTCGTGGTGAAGACGGCCAACGGGGCCGTGGTGCGCGTTGGCGACGTCGCCAAGGTGGTCGCCGCGCCGCAGCCGCAGTGGATCCGGGTCACCGCCGACGGCCGCGACGCGGTGCTGGTGAACATCTACCAGCAGCCGGGCGGCAACACGGTGCAGATCGCCAGGCAGGTGCGCGCCGCCTTCCAGAAGATGCGCGGCCAGGGCCCGGCCGACATGCAGGTGAAGGCCTGGTACGACCAGAGCGACCTGATTCTCGAATCCGCCTCGGCGCTGCGCAACGCCATCGTCATCGGCGTCATTCTCGCGGCCCTGGTGCTGCTGATCTTCCTGCGCAACTGGCGCGTGACGCTCGCCGCGGTGATCGCCGTCCCCGCGGTGCTGGCGGCGACGACGCTGATCCTGAACCTGCTGGGCCAGAGCTTCAACATCATGACCCTGGGCGGCATGGCCGCCGCCATCGGCCTCATCATCGACGACGCCATCGTGATGATCGAGCACATCGAGCGCCGCGTCGCCGAGAGCGCCCAGCGCGGCCGCGAGGCCATCGGCCAGGCGGTCTCGGAGTTCATGCGGCCGCTGGCGGGGTCCTCGGCGGCCACCACCGTCATCTTCGCGCCGCTCGCCTTCCTCACCGGCGTCACCGGGGCCTTCTTCAAGGCGCTCTCCATCACCATGGCGATCTCGCTGGCGCTGTCGTTCCTGGTGGCGTGGTGGCTGGTGCCGGTGCTGGTGGAGCAGCTCGTACGCGGCCGTGGCCACGCCGCCGCCCTCGACGAGAACGGCCCCATCCTGTCGCGCTATCGCCGCCTGCTGCGGGCCAGCGCCGCGCGGCCGGTCTTCGCGCTGGCCGCGGTGGCGGGCCTGGCGGTGCTGGGGATCGTCTGCTTCATGAGCGTCGGCTCCGGCTTCATTCCCAAGATCGACGAGGGCGGCTTCGTGCTCGACTACGTCGCCCCGCCGGGCATGTCGCTCACCGAGACCGACCGGCTGGCGCGCCAGGTGGAGAAGATCGTCCGCGCCACGCCCGACGTCGCCACCTATTCGCGGCGCACCGGCACCCAGCTCGGCGGCGGCCTCACCGAGCCCAACACCGGCGACTTCTTCATCCGGCTGAAGCGCCACGGCCGGCGGCCGATCCAGCAGGTCATGAACGACGTGGTCGGCAAGGTGCAGGCCCAGGTCCCCGGGCTGGAGATCGAGACGGCCCAGCTGATGGAGGACCTGATCGGCGACCTGACCGCCGTGCCCCAGCCGATCGAGGTCAAGCTCTACAGCAACAACGCCGGGCTGCTGCGGCGCACCGGGCCCCTGGTCAAGGCCGCCATCGAGAAGGTTCGCGGCGTCACCGAGGTCAAGAGCGGCGTGGTCATCGCCGGCGACAGCCTCGACGTCGTCGTCGATCCGGTTCGCGCCGAGCTGCAGGGCATCGACGCCGGCGAGGCGGCCAGGCAGATCTCCGATCAGCTCCAGGGCGCCGTCGCCACCCAGGTGCAGTCGGGCGTCAACCTCGTCAACGTCCGGGTCTGGACGCCCGCGGCGGCGCGGGTGCGCATCGACCAGGTCGGCGCCCTGATGCTGAAGTCGCCGGCCGACGGCCATCTCTTCCCGATCTCGCGCATCGCCACCTTGAAGGTGGTCACCGGCCAGGCCGAGATCGACCGCGAGAACATGCGCCAGATGGACGCCGTCACCGCGCGCGTGGTCGGCCGCGACGTGGGTTCGACGGCGGCCGAGGTGCAGCGCCTGGTCGGCCAGCCCGGTTTCCTGCCGGCCGGGATGACCTTCGAGATGGGCGGGCTCTACGCCGAGCAGGTGGCGGCGTTCCGCGACCTCATCCTGGTGTTCGTCGCCGCGGTGGCGGCCGTGTTCGTGCTGCTGCTGTTCATCTACGAGAGCTTCCGGGTCGCCGGCGTCATCGTGGTGATGCCGCTGGTGGCGGCCCTGGCGGTGGCGATCGGGCTCTGGCTCACCGGCGTCGAGCTCAACATCATGGCGCTGATGGGCATGACCATGGTGCTCGGCATCACCACCGAGGTGGCCATCTTCTACTTCACCGAGTACGAGGCGCTGCTGGCCGAGGGCGCGGCGCCGGAGGCGGCGCTGGTGCAGGCGGGCGTCAACCGGCTGCGGCCGATCGCCATGACCACCCTGGCCGCGATCCTGGCGCTGGCGCCGCTGGCCCTGGCGCTCGGCGGCGGCGCCTCGATGGAGCGCCCGCTCGCCATCGCCATCATCGCCGGACTGGTCGCGCAAGGCCCGCTGGTGCTCGTCGCCATGCCGGCGATCTACCGGCTGGCGGGCGGCACGCGCGCCGACGCGGTCCGCTCGGAGGGAGAGGCCGCGGCCTGATCCGTCGCGATGGACCGGCCTGCGCGATGCGGACGCGCTCCGGTGTCTCGAAGCCGGGCCGCGAGCCGGCGGCCAGGCGGTTCCGTCGGATCGCATCGTGCTCTAGAAACGCCCTCGCCGCCGCGCTCGGAGCCTTCGACCATGCCCACCCTCGAATGCTACCCGATGGCGTCCCGCCCCCCCGACATCGTGCCCGGCCGGCCGCAGCGCGGCTGGATGGACCGGTTCTCCGACCGCCATCCCTACCGCTGCCTGCCGCTCGCCATGGCCAACTGCAGCGGCTGGGAGATGCTCTGCCCGGTGGGGTTCACCGCCGAATGGAACGGCGGGACCCACACCAGCGACATCGCCATCGTCCCCGACCACCCGTTCCCGGAGTTCGCCGACTTCGTCAAATCGCACTTCTCCCACGGCGTGCTGACCTTCCATCCGGGCTATCTGTTCCGCTCGCCCGAGCCCTGGTCGATGTGGGTGATGGGGCCCCCCAACCACGTCAAGGACGGCGTCCAGCCCCTGGTCGGCCTCGTCGAGACCGACTGGCTGCCGTTCCCCTTCACCATGAACTGGCACTTCACCCGCCCCGGCCGGGTGAAGTTCGCCCGCGGCGAGCCCTTCTGCTTCGTCACCCTGGCCCAGGACCGGGCGCTGGAGAGCTTCGAGCTGGTGCAAAAGCGCCTGGAGGCGAACGACGCGCTGCGCAGCCAGTACGACGCCTGGCGCCAGCGCCGCGACGACTTCAACAAGGCCCTCTCGCGCGGCGACCCCGAGGCGCTGAAGGAGAGCTGGCAGCGCTTCTACTTCCGCGGCGAAATGCCCGACGCCACCGGCCCCGCCCCCAAGGCCCACGTCAACCGCCGCCGCCTGAAATCGCTGAAGCTGGGCCTGTGACCCGGGCGCTCCGCCGCCTTGTCAAGCGCCGGCCCCTCTGCAATAAGCCGCGTTCCCCGATTCCAGGGAGCGCGGGCGTAGCTCAGGGGTAGAGCACAACCTTGCCAAGGTTGGGGTCGAGGGTTCGAATCCCTCCGCCCGCTCCAAAATTGTGTTGGACGACAGAGAAGGCTGGACTCCGGCGCATTTGTCTGGACTCCAGCCGCCTGCGTCCAGCGGCCCCACTTAGCGACCCCACCGCGCCTGGGTTGATGCGGCCGCTGACGCCCCAATCCGTGACATTGGAATGGGTTAGTGCTAGTTAGAGGATAGCACTGTCGCCGGGTCGGCGCGGTCGCGATCACCCCCATACCACTGATCATCACGGCTTCCGGCCGGAGGTCCGACCTTCGCCGGTGGCGGTCCCAAGACAGGGAATTCCAATGCATATCGAGCTTTTGAGCGCTGTTCGCCGCCCGCCTGCTAACGACATGTCGCCGCCTCACAACGGGGCGTGGCCCCAACATGCCGGTGTGACCGCGTCCGCCTGGGTCGAGCCCGGCGATCACGTGTGCGTTCACCTCCTGAAACTGCACGGCGCGAAAGACCAGGTTGAACTCCCCTGGGGCCAAATCGACGCTGCGACTGACGAGTTGAACTTCACTGCGTGGGCTGAGGGCAAGAGCTTCGCTCGCGCTTGTCTGATTCCGGTCAGCGAGTTGCGCCAGGAATGCGATAACGATCGCAGCCTCGGTACGGTAATCTACAAGCCGAAATACCCTGGCAGCCTCGCCGGCTTCTGGGTGCCTGCTAAGCCCCACCTCTACGAGCCCGCCGCTTTCATGCTCCTGACCGCCCCTGCCGGTCCCGACCTCGCGCCGTTCTGTGAGCGCCAGCCGATCTTCATCTTGGCGGAGAACGCGGATGAGTGGCTGAATCCGAAGATCAATACCGTTCGCTTCCAGCATGAACCGCCCCACGGCACGTTCACGGTTCTGGGCGTCGAGGAAACTGAGCTGGCCACTGCGTAGCGGGGCGGGAGGTAGCCCCGACTGACGGCAGGCCACGCGTCAGGGCAATAGCAAGCAGGGGTCGTTCTTAGGCGTCAGAATGGTGACGCGTCGTTTTCCGCGAGTGACACTGACCCGGAAGTTCTGCCGGGCCTGATCACTCACCTCAGCGACCGCGTTGTTCCAAACGATTCGATCGAGGTTGGCGACCACCTTGCCTTTGACAATTCTCGGCCAGCCCTCGAAGAGGATGACCTCGTCGAACTGCTTGCCCTTCGCCTTGTGCATGTTCATCACGACCACACCGGCTTCGGGCTTAGCGCTCGTCGAGAAATGCTCCTTCACGAACGCTTGTCGCGTGATGGCGAGGGCGTTGGCGTAGCGGCCGTTCTCGCGCCAGTCCTGGGACAACTCAGCTCGCAGCAGGGTTCCCCGATCCAGCACTCGCACGTTCCGCGCGTCCTGGGCGAGCGTGCGAAGGCGCGGACAGTCGCTGTCCTGTAGCGCGCTCCGGACTGCCAGCCAGTCGTCCGCAGGGTTGCCGGTGAGGACCAGTGTCCGAGTTGCATCTTAGGTCTTGAGGATCGCGACCAGGACACTGTTTTGCCTCGGTTCCTTCCGGGCAGCCCGTCGCGTTTCAAGGTCTGCATAGGCCGCCCGAATCGTGTCGGCCTCGTTCAAGTCCTTCTGCGATGGAGAGTCGCCGCCTCTGCCCCGGAAATAGCTCCGCAAGAGATCGAGGAAGCGCTCGAAGTGTCGACCGTCTTGGTCTGGCTGCATCAAGAAGGCGATCACCTCGGCTGCGAGGATCGCGGCCTCCAGCTCAATGGCGGCCGCGTGAGGCACCTCGGCCATTCCGCCGGGTGGGCTGCGTAAAGCGTCTGAGACCAGCCGGGTCATCCGTTTGGTCGGGACCAGGATGGCAAGCGACCAGTCCTTCAAGCCCAAGTCGACCAACCGTTTCCGCGCCGCGTATGTCGCGGTGACAACCGTTCCCTTCGCCTGGTTTGCGTTGGCCTCGTACGCGCGCACGCTCACTCCGACATAGGCGTTCTGCTGAAAGTCGCCCTTTAGTGCGTGGTTGGCGAACAGCAGGATTTCCGTGCCGGCGCTTCGATGATTCTCTGTGCTGAGGTCCACCTCCGTCGGAGCGAAGGCAGCGCGGAAGTGATTCATCCGCTCCGGGTCGGCGCCAATGAAGTCGTAGATGCGCTGTTCCGGGTCCGCGAGGGCGAGGAGCGTGCAATGCTGACCAACGGCCTCGACAACGCGCCACTGGGGCGCGTTCGTATCCTGAAACTCGTCCAGGATGATGAAGGGGTACATGGCAGCTACGAGCTGTCGGATGCGGTCGCTCTCGACGAGAATATCGCCAACGATTGGGGCGAAGAGGTCGAAACATACGCGTCCTTCCTCAATCGCCAGCCTCCGACGCTCGGCCTCCAGCCGCGCGTCTCTCTCGTCACGCTCCGCTTGCGTCAGCTTGCCCTCCGACGGGTAGTCTCGGCGGATTGTCGAAAGTACGATCGCCTCGGCGGGAGGCGTCAGAATCGAGAGCCGACGTGGTAGACCTACCAGGTATCCGTGGCCGCGGAGCAGCCGCCAAAACCACGAATGGTAGGTCTCAACGACAATCCGGCGCTTCTGCTCCTTCGGAATGCTTTGCTCGTACTCGATCGCCTCGACGACGCGCGACACGGTTGCGCGCGCGAAGCTAACGAACAGCACGTTCTGGGCTGGACGAAGGCCGTGCTCGGCGATCAGTGCGGCCTTCAGGATCGAGACGGTCGTTTTTCCGGAGCCCGGCCCGCCGGTGACTAGGAGGTGGCCGGGCGCAGCGAGAATAGCCTGCTGCCGTTCAGTGGGCTGCATCTTCGACCGCCCACTCGGTCGCCTCGGCATCGCCCATTGAGCCAGCGCCGGCATCCTGCGTGCAGGCTTCCTTCAAGGCGATACAAGCTTCCCGCAGCCACTGCGGAATCTCATTCTCGTCACACTGGGCAAGGAAGTCAGCGATCCCCCAATTGGCCTTCGCCCAAACGAAATACTCTCCTAGTGCTTCGAAGGCCTGCACCTCAGGGTCTGGGAATTTGGCCGTGAGATGTGCCGGCCATTCGAGCGCAGCCGCGAACCGCTTCAGCGCAGCTTCAGTCGTGTTCTTCAGGACGAGGTCTTCGAACCCCTTTTCTTTGTGCATGAGGAGCAGGTCCACCTGCGCCGCGATCGCCGCCTCGTGAGCTGCATCTTGGCTGTCGCATATCGCGTAGGTGCGCTTGCCGAGATCGCGGTAGAGCTTCGCCATATCGGTGATGTTGTTCTCGCTACCGGCATCGACCGCACACACGCCCATAGCCTCAAGCGACAGGTACGTGTCACCGTCCAATTCCGACAATCGTCGACATGCGACCGGGAAGGCCGCCGCTTCCGTCGCCCCCTCGGCGATGAGCACGCGTCGGGCGAGAAGGCCTTCGCAGAAGCGAGTCCGAAACTCCTGCCTGTAACGTTTGGCCTTCACGCTGGCCGGCAGTTGGACGGACCGTTGTTCCAGATTTCCATCGGTGCCGCGTGCCAGGACGACTGTCTCTTCCAGCGCGAATTCCTCAAGGACGTAGGGGGAGTGTGAGGTGAAGATGGTTTGCGCGGCGAGCTTGCGAATTTCGTGGACGATGCGCTTTTGAGCGTATGGCGGGATCGCCGTCTCTGGCTCCTCCATAGCGAAGACGACGTTCTGCTTGTCCGCCGCGATCTGCGTCAGCATCGCCAGCACCAGCATGTTGATGGTGCCGGTGCCCTGGCGGTAGAATGGAGCTGCGTGGGTGCCATCGCCGGTGCCGATGAACGCGGTAATGACGCTTCGAAGATGTTCCCTGGTTAGATTCGAGACCTTTAGGTGCGGCTCTATCCCCCATTCTTTGGGCACGTACTTCTTCAGAGCGTCGCTGATGCTTTCAAGTATGCCCGAAATCCCCAATTCCGGGTCGCTCGCGACGGTGTAGTCCGCGAGCGTGCCGATCGTGTCCTCCCACATTTTCGGCCGAACTTCCTTCAGCCGCAGGATGACATCGAGCAGGCTGCCGCGCTCAAGACTGAGCGCACGTGATCCAGTCCGGAGGGAACGGAGATAGAGGAATCCGCAAGTCTGCTTGTCTCGTTTTGTAAACGGGACCGGATTGTCAGCCTCGGCAAGGCTTCGGGAGAAGAAGGTCCGTCCTTCAAAGTCATCCTGCTCAGCGTCGTAGAGCCCTAGGAATGTGACGCGAAGAGCCTCCGCTATCGCAATAACGTCCACGCCAGCGGGATTTGCTTGGTCATAAAAGGCGTCGGCGGCCCCATTCCAAAACTCGATGTAGTCACCGAACCTCGCCCTTTGCTCCTCGGAAAGGTCCGTCACCGTCGCTTCTATGGTGATCTGGGGAGCCTCTTGTTCCCCGCCGGCGACTTCAGCGCCCTCGCCTTCAGCGGGTGCTAAGTCTTGGCTGGCGTATCTTCCGTGGAAGAAATCGTGCTCGTCGATCGGAGGCGTTCGATTCAGCCGGTCGGGGCCAAGGACGAGGTCGATAGCCTCAAGGATCGTTGTCTTACCCGTGTTGTTGTCGCCGATCAGAACCGCGTGGACCGGCAGGAGCAATGTTGCTTCTCTGATGCCCCGGAAATTCTCGATCTTGAGACGGCTCACCCTCACTGACGCAACCCCCAGGTCCTGCCAGGATCAACCTAGACCATAGCTCGGCAAAATCACACCCGGGAGCGAACCTGACGGTGGCCCCGCTAGCCATGCAGCCAGCCAATTCGGTGACAGTCCACTCAATAGATCACGCCTCTGTCGCTCTCGGCGCCGGCTCAAGGCGGCGTCTGGCTGGGCTCAGTCGCGCGGTAGGGCCGTCCGGAGACGGTGACGCGGGGGGCCCGGGCGGGCCATGCCCACTCTGGCGGCCTGGCAAGGCTCGTGCGGGGAAGTGATCGAGAACCGGGCACGTGATCCCGCATATACCGGCGGCCGCTATTCGGCTTCGGGGCTTCGAAGGGTGTGGCCGACGCTCACGGGCGGCGCCGGCGGGTCATGATGAAGGTCGAAATAGACCCGCCCGCTGCTCCCAACCGTGGGCCGGCGGCGTGCGGATCGTTAACGCCGTCCTAGCGGGGCCGCGCGCGGGCTTACCCTGGTCCTGCGCCCGGGGCGGCCGCGCGGAGGGTCGCGCGGCGCCGGGCGGGGACCTTGCGATCATGGGCATGATCGAGACGCGAGAGGCCGCGGCGCCGCGGGGTGCGAACGGACGCTTCGGCGCTGGCAACCCGCGAAGCCCGCCGGGACCGGCCGCAAGCCGGCAGGCAAAGGCCGACGGCGCGGCCTGGGCCGAGGCCGGCGCGCCGGCGTCCGAGGCGCCCGCCGCCACCGACATAACGGTGAAAAGTACGGCGGCGGCCGCGGCGGACGACGATCGCGCGCCGGCGCCCGCCATCACCGATACAACGGTGGAATCTACGGCGCCGCCGGCCGCGACCAACGATGGCGCGGGAGCATCCGCCATCACCGATACAACGGTGGAATCTACGGCGCCGCCGGCCGCGACCAACGATGGCGCGGGAGCATCCGCCGCCACCGATACAACGGTGGAATCTACGGCGTCGGCAGCGCCGCGCCCGGGCGATCCGCCCGACCTCGCGACCGATACAACGGTGAAGATTACGGAGCCCGCGGTCCCGCCGCTGCGAGACTGGGCAGAGGCGGTCCATCGCGCCGTAGACAACGGACGCAATACGGTCACCCCGGCGCTGCGGCGGCCGGCCGCCTTCGCGCGCCGTGCGCCGGCGCGTCCGTCGTTCGCCTTTGTCGGAATCGGCGGGGCTCGATCGTCATAGGAGGGTGGCGCGGCGAGCGCAGCGCTCGGGCGCAGTCGAGGGAAACGCGAAATGTCGGACGATCACGGCCGCTTCATCTGGTACGAGCTGATGACCCCCAACCTCGGGATGGCGAAGCGCTTCTACGGCGAGGTGGTGGGCTGGACGGCGCAGGACATGCCCATGGGGGACGGCGCCTACACCGTGCTCGAGGCGGCCGGCGAGGGCGTGGGCGGCGCCATGCCTCTGAGCGATGAACACGAGGCGCAAGGGGTCCCGCCGAACTGGACCGGCTACGTCCACGTGGACGACTGCGACGCAGCGGCGGCCGAGGCCAGGGCGCTGGGCGGCGGCGTGCTCAGGGCGCCCACCGACATTGCCGGCATCGGCCGCTTCGCCGTGATCAGCGATCCGCACGGGGCGGTGAGCGCGATCATGAAGCCGGTCCCGCCCTCCGCCGCCCGGCCGCGGCCCGCACGCGGCGCCGTGGGGCGCGCCGGCTGGCACGAGCTTTACGCCGGCGACGCCGAGAGCGATCTGGCCTTCTATCGCCGGCTCTTCGGCTGGACCGAGACGGGCCGCCACGACATGGGGGCGATGGGCGTCTACCGCCTCTTCGGCAACGCCGACGGGGAGGTGGGCGGCGCCATGACCAGGCCGCCCCAGATCCCGGCGCCCTGCTGGTGCTACTACTTCGAGGCAGCCGACGTGGACGCCGCCGCGGGGCGGGTGAAGCGGGCCGGCGGCGCCGTCGTCATGGGGCCGATGGATGTCCCGGGCGGCAGCCGGGTGTTGCAGGCGACGGACCCGCAAGGCGCCAGTTTCGGGCTGGTGAAGACCAGGCTCTGAAGCGCTTCGCCGGTGTCGAGCGTCGATCGGGGGCGTCCGGTGGCGCGGCTCGAACCGTCGGGGCCGGCCCGCTGGCGCCGCGGTGGGTTGAGCCTCGCAATCAAGATTGACCTCGCGGGCCGCCGCGCCGTCGATCGGGGCCATGGAAAACGATCCGATCCAGAGCTCGCTGCTGAGCCAGTCCGAGGTCTGCGCAAGCTTCGGCTCGCGCTTCTACGCCGGCATGCTCCGGCGCGCGGCCGCCGATCCGGGCGCCGCGCGCGGCCTCTTCGCACCCTGGCGAGGCGAGCCGGTCGAGCGGCTGATGGCGGCGGCCGCGCCGCTGAGGTTCCTGGGCGCCCTGCACGAGCTGGCGCTCGCCGGCGAAGATCCGGTCCTCAGCGCCGCCTTCCGGCCGGCCCTCGACGCCGAGGCGGCGTGGGCGGCCGCGCTGGGCGCGATCGCGCCGCGGCGCGAGCGCCTGGCCGCCTTCATGGCCCATGAGCCGCAGACCAACGAGGTCCGCCGCTCCGCCTGTCTGCTGCCGGGTTTCCTGACCGTCGCGGCGGCGACGCGCCTGCCGCTGCGCTGCCTCGAGGTCGGGGCGAGCGCCGGCCTCAACCAGCTCTGGGACCGGTTCCACTATCGCTACGACGGCGAGGCCTGGCGCTGGGGCGATCCGGCGGCGGCGCTGGAGCTCAGCGCCGACTGGCGCGGCGCCGCGCCGCCGCCGCACGTGCGCCTCGCCGTGGCGGCGCGGGCCGGCTGCGACCGCAAGCCGCTCGACCTCGCCCGGCCGGACCAGCGGCGGCGGCTGAAAGCCTACATCTGGCCAGACCAGGCCGAGCGCCTCGCCCGCTTCGATGCCGCCGCGGACCTCGCGCTCGCCGCGGGCGTCCGCGTCGAGGCCGCCGACGCGGCCGACTGGGCGCTCGTCCATGCGGCGCCGCGCGAGGGGGTCGCCACCGTCCTCTACCACTCCATCTTCTGGCAGTACCTCGATGGGGCGACGCAGGCGGCGCTCGCCGCCGCGATGAGCCGCCACGGCGCGGCCGCCACGGCTGCGGCGCCGCTGGCGTGGCTGGCGATGGAGCCACGGACGGGGACATCGTTTCCCATCGAGCTGACTCTGACCCTGTGGCCGGGCGGCGAGACGCGCCACCTCGCCAGCGTCCACGCCCACGGCGCGTGGGTCGACTGGCGGGGCCAGGGCGCCGCGGCCCTCAGCCCGCTTCCGCCCAGGCCCTGATCAGCTGGTGGGCGATGGCGACGCTGCCGGGGGCCCTGGCGTCGGCGAGCTTTCCGCCCATGAGCGCCCGCGCCTCCTGGCGCGTGAACCAGCGCACCTCCTCCAGCTCTGTCTGGTCGGGCCTCGCCTCGCCGTCCTCGACCTCGGCGATGAGGCCGATCATCAGCGAGGAGGGATAGGGCCAGGGCTGGGTGGAGTGGTAGCGCACCGAGGCGGTCTTCAGCCCGGCTTCCTCGAAGATCTCGCGCGCGCAGGCCTCCTCGATGGATTCGCCGGGCTCGAGGAACCCCGCCAGGGCCGAGTACATGCCCTTGGGCCAGGCGGCCTGCCGGCCGAGCAGGCAGCGCTCGCCCAGGGTCGGCAGCATGATCACCACCGGATCGGTGCGCGGGAAATGCTCGGCGCTGCAGGCCGGGCAGATGCGCTTCCAGCCGCCGTCCGCCGGCTCCGAAACCTCGCCGCAGGCGGCGCAGTGGCGATGGCGCCGGCGCCATTCGAACATCGCCTTGGCGGTGGCAAGGATGGCGGCGTCGGCGGCGGGCAGGTCCAGGGCGACGGCGCGCAGGTCCTCGAAGCGGCCCAGGCCCTCGAGCGGCCCGTCGGCGGGATCGGTCTGGCCCTCCAGGTCGAGGGCGAAGACCGCGGTCTCCTTCCAGAGGCCCATGAACAGCAGCCGCTCGGCCCCGCCGGAGAGCTCGCGCGCCAGGTCGGCGCGCACATAGGCGATCTGGGCGCCGCCGCCCTGGCGGTTCTCCACCATCGGCCGGCCGTTCCAGACCACCAGCGCCAGGCTCTCCGGATCGGCCAGCCTTTGCGCGACCCAGTCCGGCTCGCTGCGGCGATAGCTCGCCCGGTCGAGCGGGTTGCCGGCGAAGACGTTCATGAAGGCGCTGAGAGGCATGGCCCGGCTTCTAGCGCGGCGGCCCGCTCGCGTCAGCAGCCTACAGACCGCGCGGCCTTCGAGACACTCCCTAACGCAGGCTTCGCCATGGAGAGCCCGCGCTTGCGCCCACCTTGCGCGCACGCGATATAGGCTGTGGAGATCGGCGATGGGCGGAGACCTCGCCAACCCGGTCAGGTCCGGAAGGAAGCAGCCGTAACGAGTTTTGCTCCGGGTCGTCTGCCGGTCTCCACCTTCGCCTCCCGACCCCTTTAGGGCTCATGGCCGACATCGACTTCTCGCCGGACAAGGATGCGGCCGCCGCGGACGAGCGCGACGAGGCGACGGGCGACATGTTCGGCCCGGCGCCGGTCCCGGCCGCGATCGGCGGCGCCTACACCGTCATTGCGCGCAAATACCGCCCCCGCACCTTCGAGGACCTGATCGGCCAGGAGGCCATGGTCCGGACGCTGAAGAACGCTTTTTCGACCGGGCGCATCGCCCACGCCTTCATGCTGACCGGGGTGCGCGGCGTCGGCAAGACCACGACGGCGCGGCTGCTGGCCCGTGCCCTCGACTACGAGAGCGCCGAGATCCACGAGCCCAGCCTCCTGGCGCTGGCCGAGGAGGGGCGCCACTGCCGCGCCATCCTCGAGGGCCGGCACATGGACGTGCTCGAACTCGACGCCGCCAGCCGCTCGAAGGTCGACGAGATGCGCGAGCTGCTGGACGGGGTGCGCTATGCGCCGGTGGAGGCGCGCTACAAGGTCTACATCATCGACGAAGTGCACATGCTGTCGACGGCGGCGTTCAACGCCCTGCTGAAGACCCTGGAGGAGCCGCCGCCGCACGCCAAGTTCATCTTCGCCACCACCGAGATCCGCAAGGTGCCGGTGACCATCCTGTCGCGCTGCCAGCGCTTCGACCTGCGCCGGGTCGAGCCGGCGGTGATCGCGGCCAATCTCGCCGGAATCGCCGAGGCCGAGGGCGCGCGCATCGAGGCCGAGGCCCTGGCCCTGATCTCCCGGGCTGCGGAAGGATCGGTGCGCGACGGCCAGTCGCTGCTGGATCAGGCGCTGGTCCAGGTGGAGGCCGGC
>Ga0307374_10005600_pt1 | contig 20254 bp, 19 predicted proteins | sample OX3MG_FD_202532 | JGI IMG/M metagenome (GOLD analysis project Ga0307374, IMG submission 202532) | Soil microbial communities from Risofladan, Vaasa, Finland - OX-3 | ecosystem: Environmental > Terrestrial > Soil > Coastal area > Acid sulfate soil | place: Finland: Risofladan, Vaasa | collected...
CACCGGCTCGCTGGGACTCCTGGGAACCAAGCCGAGCTGGGATCTGATGAAAGGCTGCGACACCTTCCTGATGGTCGGCTCCGCCTTCCCCTACAGCGAATTCCTGCCCAAGCCCGGACGCGCGCGCGGCGTGCAGATCGACATCAATGGGGCCAACCTTTCGCTGCGCTATCCCATGGAGGTGAACCTCGTCGGAGACGCCGCCGCAACGCTCGACGCGCTGCTGCCGCTGCTCGTGCAAAAGACCGACGCCGCCTGGCGCGACCAGATCGCCGCTGGCCTGAACGACTGGTGGAAGGTGCTGGAGGCGCGGGCGATGAGCGGGGCCGATCCGATCAACCCGCAACGCGTCTTCTGGGAACTGTCGCCCCGCCTGCCCGACGAGGCGATCGTCACCGCCGATTCCGGCTCGGCGGCGAACTGGTTCGCGCGCGACCTGAAGATGCGGCGAGGCATGAAGGCGTCGCTCTCGGGCGGCCTGGCGTCGCTGGGCGCGGGCACGCCCTACGCGATGGCGGCCAAGATGGCGTTTCCGGACCGGACGGTGATCGCCTGCATGGGCGATGGCGCGATGCAGATGAACGGCATCAACGTGATGATCACGATCGGCAAATACTGGCGCCAGTGGTCGAACCCGAGGCTGATCGTCCTGGTGCTGAACAACCGCGACCTCAACCAGGTGACCTGGGAGGAGCGCATCCAGCTCGGCGAGGGCAAGACCGAGCTGACCCAGTCCATCCCGGATTTTCCCTACGCCCGCTATGCCGACCTGATCGGGCTGAAGGGGATTTTCGTGAACGATCCCGACAAGATAGGCGCGGCATGGGACGAGGCGCTCGCTTCCGATCGCCCGGTGGTGCTGGAAGCCTACACCGACCCCAACGTGCCGCCGCTGCCGCCTCACATCACCCTCAAGGATGCCGAGCACTTCATGACCATGATGCCGACCGAGCCGGAGCTTGGCAGCGTGCTGAAGAACAGCCTCGAGGAAGTGCTCGAGACCGTCCTGCCGCACAAGGGCTAGGCGGTGCGCGCGGCTCCCTCGATCGCCGCCGGCTCGCCCGGCGTGGCGCCGCGGCGCCTGAACCGGCTGCGCGCGCCCGCGGCCCGGGTTCGCGCGACGGCGCCTGCGCTGCGCTGCGCATCCTTCGACCCCGACGTGGCGGCGCGCGCCGGTCGTCGGCTGAACCGCGCCTCGTGCGTCGTCGCGGGCTCGGTGTTGCTGGACAGCGCCGTGGAACACTACCGCGGGTCGTTCCACAACAAGGCCATGTTCGCCCCCCTGGCCGGCGCGGCGCTGTCGCTGGCCGCCGGCATCCATGGAAGCGGCGACGACCGCCGCGTTCTCCACCCCGTCCGCGACGCGGCCTATGCCGCGGCGGCCCTGATCGGCCTCATCGGCACCGGCTTTCACATCTACAACGTCGGCAAGAAGCCGGGCGGCTTCTCCCTTCAGAACCTGTTCTATTCGGCGCCCATCGGCGCGCCGGGCGCGCTCGTCGTCTCGGGAGCGCTGGGCCTTCTGGCCGAGCGGACGAGGGACAACAGCCCCCGCGCGGCGCCCGCCATCGCCGGCGTCGACGCCGGACGGGTGGTCGCGGCCGGGACCGCCGTCGGGCTGCTGGGCGCGGCGGCGGAAGCCGGACTGCTGCATCTGCGCGGCGCCTATCACGATCCCTTCATGTTCCTGCCGGTCACCGTTCCGCCCTTAGGGGCCGCGCTGCTGAGCGCGGCCGCCGTCGGCCGGGCCCGCGACAGCCACCGGCTGACTCGCTGGTGGCTGCGCCTGACCGCTGCGCTCGGCTTCGCCGGCGCCGGCTTTCACGTCTTGGGGGTGGCGCGCAACATGGGCGGGTGGCGCAATTGGCGCCAGAACCTCCTCAACGGCCCGCCCATCCCGGCCCCGCCTTCGTTCACCGGGCTCGCCCTGGCAGGACTGGCCGCGCTCACCCTGCTCGAGACGCGCCAGAGATGAGCGACCGCTATCCCGGTTACGACGTGCTCGCCAAGCGCTGGACGCAGTCGTGGAACGCGCAGACCCGGGCGGTGATCGACGCCCGCCTCGCCGCCCCGCGCGAGCCGCGCTTCTTCACCGCCGCGGAGTGGCGCTGCCTCGGCGCCGTCTGCGAACAGATCATGCCGCAGCCCCGCGATCGTCCGCCGGTTCCCCTGCCCGCCTATGTGGATCTGAAGATGCGGGAGAGTCTCCTGGACGGCTATCGCTATGCGGCGATGCCGCCGCAGGGGGAAGCCTGGCGGCAGGGGCTGGCGGCGCTGGACCAGGAAGCGAAGCTGCTGGACGGCGCCTGGTTCGACGCGCTCGCCCCCGAGCGCCAGCATCTGCTGCTGCAGCGCATGCAGAAGGGCGAACTCACCGGCGAGGCGTGGGGCCAGATGCCCTGCGCCCTCTTCTTCGCCCATCGCGTGATCCCGGACATCACCCACGCCTACTATGCCCATCCGGTGGCCTGGAACGAGATCGGCTTTGGCGGCCCGGCCAGCCCGCGCGGCTATGTGCGCATGGCGCTGGACCGGCGCGATCCCTGGGAAGCGACCGAAGCCAGGCCGGGCCAGGAGTTGCGCGCACGCCGCGAGAACGATCATGTCGGCTGATCCCTTCGCCGCCCCGCGCGCGGCGGCGGGTCGCGCTCCTGACGTGTTCAAGCCGGGCGGCTGGGTCGCGATGCGCCAGTTCGACGACGACGAGGCCGTCGACTTCGCCGTGGTGGGGACCGGCGCCGGCGGCGCTCCCCTGATCGCGCGCCTGGCGGAGGGCGGCTTTTCCGTCGTCGGCTTCGACGCCGGCCCCTATTTCCGGCCGCTGGAGGACTTTGCCTCCGACGAGATGGATCAGAGCAAGCTCTACTGGAACGATCCGCGCGTGGTCGATGGGGCGAACCCGATCACCATGGGCGGCAAGAACAGCGGCAAGGCCGTCGGCGGCAGCACGGTGCATTTCGCCATGGTTTCGCTGCGCTTTCGCCCCGAGTGGTTCAAGTCGCGCAGCGCGCTTGGGTACGGGGCGGACTGGCCGCTCGATTGGCGCGAGATGTGGGGCTATTACACCAGGGCCGAGCGGGCGCTCAGCATCTCCGGTCCGATGCGCTATCCGTGGGGCCCGAAACGACCGGCCTACCCCTATCGCGCCCACGAAATGAACGGCGCCGCGGAGATCCTGGCGCGCGGCTGCGAGGCGATGGGCATCGCATGGACGGCGACGCCCCTGGCCACGGTCTCGGCGCCGCACGGCGCCTCGCCGCCGTGCGTCTATCGCGGCTTTTGCCGGTTCGGCTGTTCCACCAACGCCAAGCAGAGCCAGCTCGTCACCTTCATCCCCCGCGCCCTGAAAGCCGGCGCGGAGATCCGCGACCTGGCGATGGTCGGGCGCATCGAGACGAACGGCGCCGGCCGAGTCACGGGCGTCCACTATGTCCGCGAGGGCCGCTGGCGGTTCCAGCGGGCGCGCAACGTGGTCGTGGCCGGCTATGCGATCGAGACGCCGCGCCTGCTGCTGGCCTCCGCCGACGATCGCTGCCCCGACGGGCTCGCCAACAGTTCCGGGCTCGTGGGCAGAAACCTGATGACCCAGTCCAACCAGGCGGTGTTCGGGACGATGCGGCAGGAGGTGCGCTGGTACAAGGGTCCGCCCTCCCTGGCGATCACCGAGCACTGGAACTACGACGACGAAAAGGACTTCGCCGGGGGCTATTGCTGGATGGCGCAGGGGCCGCTCCCCATCGAATGGGCGACGATCCAGACCAGCGCGCGCGGGCTCTGGGGGCAGGAGCTGCGCGACGCGATGGCCAAGTACAATCATCAGGTAGGCTTGAAGATGGTGGGCGAGATGCTGCCCAACGAAGCCAATCGCGTGACCCTGGACGACGAGGTCGACCAGTATGGTCTCAAGGTCGCGCGCGTCACCTATGGCTGGGGCGACAACGACAAGGCGCTGATCCAGCACGCCCTGGGACAGATGCAGACCAGCCTCGAGGCGGTCGGCGCGCAGGAGATCTTCCGCCAGGAAGACGACACCAACCATCTGGCGGGCACCGCGCGCATGGGTTTCGATCGCGAGACCAGCGTCGTCGACGCCGACTGCCGCAGCTGGGATGTCCCCAACCTGTGGGTCTGCGACGGCTCGGTCTTTCCCACCACCGGCGGCGTCAACCCCTCGCTGACCATCACCGCCATCGCCCTGCGCACCGCCGACCGCATCAAGGCCCTGGCCGCGCGCGGCGAGCTTTAGCCGTCGGCGGCCAGCCGATCAGCCGCCGAGGCGCCAGCCGACCTCTTCGGCGAGGCGCTGGAAGAACCCCGGCTCGTAGGCGTGCTCCGGATCGGCGCGGACCAGGCGGTCCATGCGCTGGGCGTCCTCGCCGACGAGGACGCGCCAGGTGTCGGTCCGGACGCCGTCGAGGATGATCTTCGCCGCCTGGGCCGCCGTGGTGGGCGCGTCGTCGCGGAAGCGCCGGGCCTGCTCGGCGGCCATCGCCTGGATCTCGGCGTCGCCCAGCTTGTCGGCCTCCATCCCCATCGCCGCGAGCCGGCGCCGCGTGGCCGCCAGGGTCGCGGCGTCGAGGGCGTCGGCTTCCGAGCCGGTCAGCACCTTCCGGGAATTGGCGACGATTTCGGTGCCGATGTGGCCGGGCATGACCACCGAGCACTTCAGATGCGGCGCATTCAGCTTCAGGTCGTTGATCAGCGCCTCGGTGAAGCCCTTCACCGCGAACTTGGCGGCGCTGTAGGCGGTATGAGCCGTCTGGGGCCCGAGCGAGGCCCAGAAGCCATTGACGCTGGAGGTGTTGACGATGTGGCCCTCGCTGGCCCTCATCAGCATCGGCAGGAAGGCGCGGGTGCCATGATAGACGCCGCCCCAGCACACCGCGAAGGTCTTGTCCCATTCGGCGCGGGGCGAGGTCACGAAGCTGCCGCCGCCGCCGATGCCGGCATTGTTGAAGAGCAGGTGGATCTTGTCGGTATCCTGCTCGGCGGCGACCTCGCGCGCGAACCGGTTCATCTGGTCCTCGATGGAGACGTCGGCGACGTGGGTGGTCACGCGGGTCCCCTGCGGCGAATCCTGGGCGCAGAGCCGCCGGGTCTCGGCCATGTTGGCGGCCGAGACGTCGCACATGGCGACGTTGCAGCCCTCGGCCACCAGCTGGCGCGCCAGCTCGCGCCCCATGCCGGTGCCTCCGCCCGTGATCACGGCGAACCTGCCCGCGAAATCCTTCATGCGTCGTCTCCCAACGGTCTGGTCGTGTTCAAGCCGCCAGCGCCTGCCAGGCGGCCGAGATGATGCTGAAGGCGCGCATGTCGCCCACGGTGCCGGCGCCCATCTTGTTCATCGCGTAGGCGAAGGTGGTGCGCGCGTCCATGTCGATGACGATCAGCGAGCCGCCGTAACCGCCCCAGAAGATGGTGTTGGGGTTGGGCAGCTGGATCATCGGGCCCGGCAGGCCGAAGCCCATGCCAAAGCGCGCCGGGGCGCCGAAGATCAGGTCCTCGCCCTCGATCTGCAGCTCCAGCGCCTTGCGGCAGCCGGCCTCCGACATGAACCGCCTGCCCTTGGCGACGCCGCCATTGGCGAGAATCGCGTGGATCTCGGCGATCGAGCGGGCGTTGCCCGTGCCGCCGGCGGCGGGGATCTCGGCGCCGCGCCAGGCGCGCGTGCGGGTCTCCGAGACGTCGACGCCAGGGTTGTCGAGGGTGATCGCCTGGATCTCGCTCTGAACCATGTCGCCGATTGCGCCGCCGGGCGGCGGTGCGATCAGGTCGGCGACGCGGGCGTCCTGCGAGGCAGGCAGGCCGATCCAGAAGTCGGCGCCCAGCGGTTCGGCGATCTCCTCGCGAAAGACGCGCCCGATCGACCTGCCGGTGATCCGGCGGATCACCTCGCCCACCAGATGGCCCTGGGTGAGGGCGTGATAGCCGCTCTGCGTCCCCGGCGGCCAGAGCGGCGCCTGGGCGGCGAGCAGATCGACCATCTTGTCCCAGTCGTAGAGGTCGTGCTTGGCCAGGGGCTGCTTCCAGCCGGAGAGGCCGGCGGCGTGGCTCATCAGATGGCTGACCTTGATCTGCGCCTTGCCGTTGGCGGCGAACTGCGGCCAGTACCTGGCCACCGGCGCGTCGAAATCGAGTTCGCCGCGGTCGGCGACCAGCAGGGCGGTGAGCGCCGTCATCGTCTTGGTGGTGGAATAGACGTTGACGATGGTGTCCTTCTCCCAGGGCCGCGTGCGGGCCTCGTCGGCATGGCCGCCCCAGAGATCGACCACCGTCTCGCCCTCGAGCGTCGCGCAGAACGAGGCGCCGACGTCGGCGCCTCTGGTGAAATTGGCTTCGAAGGCGTCGCGCACCGCCGCGAAACGATCGCGGACGAACCCATCCATGGTGTCGAGAGCCATCGAAACCGCTCCTTCAGGCGCTGTCGCTCCACCCATACGCCCAAGCCGCCGCCCCACGCCAGTTCACGCCGCGGCGCCCTTTGAGTGTCAATATAGTTGACACCATGGACGCGCCGCGACATCCTGCATCGTCTGACGGGAGAGCGAGGCCGTGCGCGTCAAGCTAAGACAGATGGGCAACTCGTCCGGCGTGATCATCCCCAAGCCGTTCCTGGCGGACATCGGCGCGGTGGGGACGGTGGAAATGAAGGTGGAAGACGGTCGCATTCTCATCGAAGCCCAGAGAGATGTGGCGAGGCAGGGTTGGGCTGAGGCGAGCCGAGCGCTCGCGGAAGCCGGCGATGACGCTCTCGTCTGGCCGGAGTTCGGCAACGCCGCCGACGAGAGCCTGGAGTGGTGACGCGCGGCGACGTCTGGCTCGCGGTTCTCGACCCTGCTCAAGGCAGCGAAATCCGCAAGACGCGGCCTTGCCTGGTGATCTCGCCGCCCGAGTTGCACGACCACCTTCGCACCGTCACGGTCGCACCGATGACCACGGCGTCGCACCCGGCCCCGTTCCGCGTGCCCGTCACCTTCGCCGGCAAGCGCGGCTTGATCCTGCTCGACCGGATCCGGACGCTGGACAAGACCCGCCTCGTCCGTCGGCTTGGCTCGGCGCCGGGCGCATCTTTGACAGCGACGCTGGCGGTCCTGCGCGAAATCTTCGACGAGTAGCGCCCCGCCGGGATGCGCCCCTTCAGGCCGCGGCCCGCGCCGGCTCGTAGTTGAGGATCGGGGCGAGCCAGCGTTCGGCGTCGGCGAGCGGCCAGCCCTTGCGGCGCGCATAATCCGCCACCTGATCACGCTCGATCTTGCCGACGCCGAAGTAGTGCGCCCGGGGGTGGGCGAAGTAGAGGCCGGAGACGGCGGCCGGCGGCGTCATGGCGAAGCTTTCGGTGAGCACGACGCCCGTGGCGTCGGTCGCATCCAGAAGCTGGAACAGCGTCGCCTTTTCCGTGTGGTCCGGCTGGGCGGGATAGCCCGGCGCCGGGCGGATGCCGCGGTACTTCTCGCCGATCAGAGCCTCGAGATCGAACCCCTCGTCGGGGGCAAAGCCCCAGAGCTGCGCCCGCACCCGATGGTGCAGGGCCTCGGCGAAGGCTTCGGCGAGGCGGTCGGCGAGCGCGGTGGAGAGGATGGCGGAATAGTCGTCGCCGGCCGCCCTGAACCTGGCCGCGACCTCCAGCTCGCCGTGGCCGGCGGTGACCGCGAAGGCGCCGATGTAGTCCGCCGGACCGCCGATGGGGGCGACGAAGTCGGCGAGGGCGACATTGGCGCGTCCCTCGGCCTTGGCCATCTGCTGGCGAAGCGTGAAGAGACGCGCGCGCTCGACCTTGCGGGTCTCGTCGGTCCAGACGACGATGTCGTCGCCGTCGGCGTTGGCGGGCCAGAGGCCGGCGACGCCGCGCGCCTCGAACCAGCGCTCGGCCACGATCTTCTCCAGCATGATCCGGGCGTCGGCGTAGAGGCCGCGCGCGGCCTCGCCCACGACGTCGTCCTCCAGAATCGCCGGGAAGCGGCCGACCAGCTCCCAGCTGGAGAAGAACGGCGTCCAGTCGATGTAGCGCACGAGGTCGGCCAGCTCGAAGGGCGCGAAAGCCCGCGTCCCAAGGAAGCTCGGCCTGGGCGGCCGGTAGGCGCTCCAATCGATGGCGAAGCGGTTGGCCTGGGCGGCCGCGAGCGGCGTCCTTACCTTGGCCTGCTGGGCTCTGGCGAACTGTTCGCGAATGCGCCCGTATTCGCTGCGCGTCGCGGCCTCGGCCGTCGGCCGCCCGGTCTTGGACATCAGGCCCGAGACGACGCCCACGGCGCGGCTGGCGTCGGTGACGTAGGTGGTCGAGCCGCGCCGGTAGGCCGGCTCGATCTTCACCGCCGTATGCGTGCGGCTGGTGGTGGCGCCGCCGATCAGCAGCGGGATGGAAAAGCCGCGCCGCTCCATCTCGCCGGCCACGAACACCATCTCGTCCAGCGAGGGCGTGATCAGGCCCGAGAGGCCGATGATGTCGACCTCGCGCTTGACCGCCTCTTCGAGGATCCGGTCGGCGGGGACCATGACGCCGAGGTCGATGACCTCGTAGTCGTTGCACTGCAGCACGACGCCGACGATGTTCTTGCCGATATCGTGGACGTCGCCCTTGACGGTGGCCATCAGGATGCGGCCGGCGGCCTTGCGCGGCGCGCCCTCGCTCTCGGCTTCCATGAAGGGCAGCAGATAGGCGACCGCCTGCTTCATCACCCGCGCCGACTTGACCACCTGCGGCAGGAACATCTTGCCCGCCCCGAACAGGTCGCCGACCACGTTCATGCCGGCCATCAACGGACCTTCGATGACCTCCAGCGGCCGCGCGGCGGCCTGACGCGCCGCCTCGGTGTCTGCGACGACGAAGTCGCTGATCCCGTGCACCAGCGCGTGGCTGAGCCGCTCGGCCACCGGCAGGGTGCGCCAGGCGGCGTCGGCGGTCTTTTCGACCGGGCGGCCCTCCTTGTAGCGCGGCGCGAGATCGACGAGGCGCTCGGTGGCGTCGCGCCGGCGGTTCAGGATCACGTCCTCGACCGCCTCGCGCAGCTCCGGGTCGATCTCGTCATAGACCGGCAGTTCGCCGGCGTTGACGATGCCCATGTCCATGCCCGCGCCGATGGCGTGGTAGAGGAAGACCGAGTGCATCGCCCGGCGCACCGGCTCGTTGCCGCGGAAGCCGAACGAAATGTTCGAGACCCCGCCGGAGACGCGCGCATGGGGCAGCTGCTGCTTGATCGACGCCGTCGCCTCGATGAAGTCCACGGCGTAGTTGTCGTGCTCCTCGAGCCCGGTGGCGACGGCGAAGATGTTGGGATCGAAGATGATGTCCTCGGGCGGGAAGCCAAGCGCCTCGGTCAGGCGCCGGTAGGCGCGCTCGCAGATCGCCACCTTGCGCGCCCGGGTATCGGCCTGGCCCTGCTCGTCGAAGGCCATGACCACCACCGCGGCGCCATAGCGCAGGCACTTCGTCGCCTGATTCAGGAATTTCGCCTCGCCCTCCTTCAGCGAGATGGAGTTGACGATCGACTTGCCCTGGACGCACTTCAGCCCGGCCTCGATCACCTCCCACTTGGACGAATCGATCATGATCGGCACCCGGGCGATGTCGGGTTCGGCGGCGATCAGGTTGAGGAAGGTCGTCATCGCCCTGGCCGAATCGAGCAGTCCCTCGTCCATGTTGACGTCGAGCGCCTGGGCGCCGGCCGCCACCTGCTGGCGCGCCACGGCCAGGGCGGCGGGATAGTCGCCGGCGGCGATCAGCTTGCGAAAGCGCGCCGACCCGGTGACGTTGGTGCGCTCGCCGATGTTGACGAAGAGGGGCCGGGTCAAGACGCCCTCACAGCCTCAGCAATTCGCGCACGCGGTGGCTCGGACCATCGGCCGCGAACGGGTTGACCACCTCCAGGTCGCCGAAGACGAGCCCATCGGCCATGTCTTCGCTCAGCATGATCTTCACGCCCACCGCCTCCGCCGCGGCCAGCAGCAGGGCGTCCCAGTAACCCAGCCGCCCGGCGCCCGCCTCCCTCAGCGCCCCGGCGACGGCGTCGGAATCATAGGCGAAGGTCGCAAATCGGCAAAACACGTCGTGGGCCGCGCCCACGCTCGTCGCGAGCGGCAGGCGCAGCCGTCGGCGCAGGGCGTGCTGCAACTCGCCGACGACCTGGAGGCCGATGATCGCCGGCGCTCGACCCAGGGCGCCGATCACGGCCAAGGCGATCTCCTGCTTTGGCCGCTCGCGCAGATCCAGGGCATAGACGAAGAGATTGGTGTCCGCGCTGATCATTCGCGGTCGTGAAGTTCGTCCCTGGAACCGTACGGTCCATCGGACCGATAGCCCTGCCGAGCGAGTTCGAGAAAGTTCCTGAACGCGGCGTCTCTCTCTTCCTGCGTGCGGCCGCGGGGTGGGGCCACCAACCTCGCCCGGCGCTCCTGCAGCGAACTCTCCGACACGCCGCCATGGGGCTGAGCCGCTCTCAGCGAGACGATATCCCCGCGCCGGGTCTTGAAGAGACCGCGCCAATGGCCCTGGGCGGCGCCGAGCGGCCGAAGCCCTGGCGTGGGCCGCCCATCGGCGCCGTCGTCCATCTTGCGCCAGGTTCCCGAAACTCCGTCGACTTCGAGCTGCAACGTCTGGCCGGCCCACATGGCGAGGATGCGCGAAACCAGCTCCGCGTCGCCATGAACGTGCCGCGTCCAGATCACGTAATCGCTGACCGTAGTCGTCGCCATCGCCGGAACTCTTCGCCTCCCGCGAGTAGCTGGGGGGGCCATGGGGGGTAGTCAAGAAGGTCGCAGCGCCGCCGCTCAACGGGCCAGCTCGAAGGCTTCGAGCCCCGCGAGCCGCATGGCGGGGCGGTGCTCGGGAACGGGGCGCGGCGGCAGGGCGGCGACGGCGGCGGCGAGGTGGCGGATGTGACCGGGGGTCGTGCCGCAGCAGCCGCCGACGATGTTGACGAGGCCGCTCCTCGCCCATTCGCCCAGCGCACGGGCGGTCGCCTCCGGCCCCTCGTCGTACTCCCCCATGGCGTTGGGCAGACCGGCGTTGGGGAAGGCGGCCACCAGGGTGTCGACGATGCGGGAAAGCTCGGCGATGTGCGGGCGCATCAGCTCGGCGCCGAGGGCGCAGTTGAGGCCGACGGCGAAGGGCCTGGCGTGCCGCACGGAGTTCCAGAACGCCTCGACCGTCTGCCCCGACAAGGTCCGTCCAGACCGGTCGACGACGGTGCCGGAGATCCAGATCGGCAGCGGCTCGAGGCCGTCGTCCTCGAGATCGAGGATGGCCTTGATCGCCGCCTTGCAATTGAGGGTGTCGGTGATGGTCTCGATCAGAAACAGGTCGACGCCGCCCTCGTGCAGCGCGAGCGCCTGTTCGCGATAGGCCTGATAGACCTCGTCGAAGCTCACGGTGCGTGCGCCCGGATCGTTCACGTCGGACGACATCGAGAGCATGCGGTTCAGCGGCCCGATGGCGCCGGCGACGAAGCGGGGCTTCGCCGGATCGGCCGCGGTGCGGCGGTCGGCGACCTCGCGGGCGATGCGCGCGCCGGCGAGGTTGATGTCGCGGACCGCCGCCTCGAGCCCGTAGTCGGCCTGGGCGATGGCGGTCGCGGTGAAGGTGTTGGTCTCGCTGATGTCGGCGCCGGCGTCGTAATAGGCCTCGTGCAGCTCGGCGATCACGTCGGGACGGGTCAGGCAGAGGATGTCGTTGTCGCCCTTGAGCTGGGTGGCGAGGCCGGCGAAGCGCTCGCCGTGGTAGTCGGCTTCGGCGAGGCCGCGCTGCTGGATCATCACGCCCCAGGCGCCGTCGAAGACGAGGATGCGCTCCAGCGCCAGCGCCTTCAGCGCGGCGATGCGGCGGCTGCGTTCAGTCATGCTCTGCTCCCGGACGCGCCGCCGGCGCATCCTCGCGGATGCCGAGCACGCGACAGACGGCCACCGTCAGCTCGGCGCGGTTGGATGTGTAGAAGTGGAAGTGGCTGTAGCCCTCCTCCTCGAGGCGCGCGCACATCTCGGCGGCGACGGAGGCGGCCACCAGGCGCCGCGTCGCCGGGTCGTCGTCCAGACCCTCGAAGAGGTTGGCGAGCCAGCCGGGCACGACGATGCCGCAGGGCGCGGCCATGCGCTTCAGACCTTCCCAGCTCGCCACCGGCATGATGCCGGGGACGATGGGGATGGCCACCCCCGCCCGCCGCACCGCGTCGGCGAAGCGCAGGAAGCCGTCGACGTCGAAGAAGAACTGGGTGATGCCGCGCGTCGCGCCGGCGTCGACCTTGGCCTTCACGACCTCGATGTCGCGGTCCATCGAACCGGTCTCCGGGTGGATCTGAGGATAGAGGCCGACGCTGACCTCGAACGGGGCGATGGCGCGGATGCCGGCGGCGAGTTCGGTGGCGTTGGCGTAGCCGTCGGCGCGGGGCACGTAGCGTCCACCGATGCGGCCGGGCGGATCGCCGCGCAGGGCGACGATGTGGCGCACCCCGGCGTCCCAATAGGCGCGGATCACCTCGTCCACGTCGCCGCGGGCCGCATCGACGCAGGTGAGATGCGCGGCCGGCGTCAGGGTGGTCTCGCTCAGCATGCGCGCCACGGTGCGGTGGGTGCGCTCGCGGGTCGAGCCGCCGGCGCCGTAGGTCACCGAGACGAAGTCCGGCTTCAGCGGCTCCAGCCGGCGGATCGCCTTCCAGAGGATCGCCTCGGCTTCCGGGGTCTTCGGCGGCGAGAACTCGAAGGAGATGTCGAGCTTGCGCCGCTGCTGGCGACCCCCGGCGCGCGCCACCGGTCCCAGCGCGCTGGAGCTGCCGTCCAGGGGCGCGGTCACGCCACCCTCCGGATGCGCTCGGCGCCGCGCTCGGCGCGCCAGATCTTGACGGTGAGGCCGGCCCCGCCCGCGGCCGGCAGGGCGGTGACGGCGATCCGGACGAGCCCCGCTGCGCCGAGCCAGCGCTCGATCTCGTCGTCGGCGAAACCCAGCCTGCGGTGCTGGTGCTCGGCGCGCAGGAACTCCAAGTCGTGCGGAGCGAAGTCGACGATCAGCAGCCGCCCGCCGGGCGCGACCAGCCGCGCCGCCTCCGCGACCGCGGCCGAGGGCTCGCCCAGATAGTGCAGCACCTGGTGCACGACGACGAGGTCCGCCTCGCCGGGACGAAGGCCGGTGCCCAGGATGTCGCCGTGGCGCAGTTCGCAGGCGGCGAGGCCGGCGCGGGCGACGTTGGTGCGGGCGATGTTCAGCATCTGGCGCGACAGGTCGAGGCCGATCGCGCTGGCGGCGCGGCCCCCGAGCAGGGTCAGCATGCGCCCGGCGCCGGTGCCGAGGTCGATGAAACGCTCGAACGGCCCGGCCCCCGCCGCCTCCAGGATCGCCGCCTCGACCGCGGCTTCGGAAACATAGAGCGAGCGGATCTCGTCCCAGCGCTCGGCGTTCTCGGCGAAATAGGCGGCCGCCTCGCTGGCGCGCTCGGCGGCGACGCCGCCCAGGCGCTCGGCGTCGCGCGACAGCATGGCGTCGGTGGGCGAGATCAGGCAAAGCGTCTCGTCGACCAGCCCCCGGATCGGGCCGGCCGCCGCCAGGCGGTAGAACACCCAGGCGCCGTCCGGAAACCGCTCCACCAGGCACGCGTCGGCCAGCACCTTCAGGTGGCGCGATACGCGCGGCTGGCTCTGACCGAGGATGCGGGTGAGTTCCAGCACGGCCAGTTCCTCGCGCGCCAGCAGCGCCAGGATGCGCAGCCGCGTCGCCTCGCCGGCCGCGCGCAGCACTTCCACCGCCTGGTCCGAGGTGATCGGCATTCTGATATAAGGATATCTTTATATCATTCCGTCAAGGGGAAACAGACCAGGGGCGACGGCGAAGTGCCTGAGTCGACGAGACGCTCATCATCGCCGTCACCCCGGCCAAGCGAAGCGCGAGCCGGGGCCGGACGCGCCGCAGCCGAGCTGGAAGTCGTCCTGGAGGCGCGGGTCTGGCCCCGGATCGCCCCTTCAGGCCGTCCGGGGAGACGGCGGTGGTGGTCAAGCTCTGCGAACTAGCTCTTTCGCAATCCGACCGCATCGCCGCGGACCCCTGGAGCGGGCCTTCCGACAGCCGGGCGACTATTCGACCACCGGATTGGCCAGGGGCTCGCCGGCGAAGAAGCGGCGCAGGTTCTCCCGGGTCAGGGCCAGCATCTTCGGGATCGCCGCGGCGGTCGCGCCGGCGGCATGGGGCGAAAGCACCACGTTGGGCACGTCGGCCCAGCGCTCCGCCGGAGTCGGCTCCACGGCGAAGACGTCGAGCGCCGCCATGCCGAGGCGCCCGTCCCGCAGCGCCGCGATCAGGGCGTCCTCGTCGACGAGCTGCCCGCGCGCGACGTTGACCAGGAGCCCCTGCCCGCCCAGCGCCTCGATCACGGCGCGATCGATCAGGCCCCGGCTGGCTTGGCTGGCGCGGGCGGCGACGACCAGGATATCGCTTTCGGCGGCGAGCGCGAGAAGGCTCTCTCGCCTGGGCCAAGGCGCCGGCTTCTCGTTCGGCCCCCACCAGGCCACCGAGAGCCCGAAAGCCTCGGCCCGGCGCGCCGTCGCCTCGCCGATGGCGCCGAGGCCGACGATCCCCAGCCGGCGACCGCCGAGCGAGGGCGTCAGCCGCTTCTCGGTGGGCCGCCACCGGCCGCCCCGCACGATGGCGTCGCCTTCGACCAGGCCGCGCCAGGCCGCCAGCATCAGCCCGATCGCAAGATCGGCGACGTCCTCGTGATTGACGCCCGGCGAGTGACTGACCTTGAGGCCGCGTCCGCGCGCCCAGGCGATGTCGACGCCATCGAAACCGGCGGTGAAACAGGCGATCAGGCCGAGGTTCGGCAGGTGCTCGGCCAAGGTCCGGTCGATCGGGAACTCGCCGGCGACGACCAGGGCGCCGATCTTCTGCGTCGCCTCCAGAGGCGGCGCTTCCCAAAGCCGCCAGACGGTGAACTCGCCCTCGAGGAACGCGGTGAGCGCGCCCAGGTGCGGCTGGACGATCAGGATCGCGGGCTTGGACTGGGGCATGGCGGGCGCCGCTCACTCATCACAGGCGACATACCGCGGCGTCCGCGGGCTTGCCAGAGGCAGAGGCGAGGCGAAGCCCGGCGCGGCGCACCAGCTCAGGGCGCGGCGCCCCTCTCGTCCTGCCGAGTCTGCGCGCGGGCGCCGGCTCGCCCGCGCTCGCGCGCGAACACCTCGATGGTCTTTTCGCAGAACGCCGCGAGGTCGGCGGGCTTGCGCGAGGTGACCAGATCGCCATCCACCACCACCTCGCGATCGACCCAGTGGGCGCCGGCGTTCTCCAGGTCGGCCTGCAGCGACGGCCAGGAGGTCAGGGTCCTGCCGGCGACGCCGTCGGCGTTGATGAGCGTCCAGGGGCCATGGCAGATCGCGGCGATCGGCTTGCCGGCGTCGACGAAGGCGCGCACGAAGTCGATCGCCCGGGCGTCGAGCCGCAGGGCGTCGGGGTTCATCACGCCGCCGGGGAGCACCAGCGCGTCGTAGGCGCCAGGCGCGGCCTCGGCGAGCTCCTTGTCCACCGGCGCGGGCGAGCCCTTCTCGTGATGCTCCCAGCCCTGGATGGCCCCGGTCCTGGGCGCCACCACGTCGACGCTGGCGCCCTCGCGCTTCAGCGCCTGGAGCGGCGTCTCCAGCTCCGACTGCTCGAAGCCGTCGGTGGCGAGGACGGCGATCTTCATGCCGGTCAGACGGTCGGACATGGCGGCTCCTTTGGCGGCGGGGATGGCCCTGCACAACCGGCCTGCCCCCCGCCTTCGTTCCAGCGGCGCCGGCAGCGACGCAACGAACGGCCCCGCCTGATGGTTGAGGCGACGTCCCGCGGCTTTCGCCGCCGCGGCCTGACCGGAGAAAGATGACCATGAAGCTGCAAGTCCTAGTGGCGGGGGTCGCGATGCTGGCCCTGAGCGCCGGCGGCGCCTCGGCCGCGACGCACCGTCACCACGTCCGCCGCCACCATCCGGCCTGGAGCCAGACGCGCGGTCGCTATGCGCTGCCCCCGCAGCCGATCGCCTATTCCAAGCTGAACGCCTACCTGAAGGCGACGCCCAGCCAGCGGGCGCATGGCGACTGGACCAACGACACCACCACCGCCGCCGCCGCGCCCACCGGGAACGCCGTCAACGCCGCCGCCGCGCCCGCGCCTGGCGCTCCCGGCAGCGCCTCGGCCGCCGGCCAGATGGGCGCCAACGCCGGCGCCGCGGCCACGCCCCCGGCCGGAACGAACACTCGAGGAGCGGCCGTGCCGCCGTCGAACGCCGCCCCCGGCGGCGCGGCGACGTCTCCCGCGGCGCCCAACCCGGCCATGCCGCCCCAGAGCGGGACCGCCGGTCCGAGCAGCTAGGAAGGGCGCGGGACGGGGCCCCCGTCTCGGCCGGCCGGCGCCTTTCCTGAAGACGCGCCGGCTTTTTCTGGCTGGCGCCGGGCGGATGTCGGGCTAGATCGGGCCGCTGCCGCAGCCGGAGCCCAGCCTTGTCCACCGACGCCCTCTTCCAGCCGTTCGCCTTCAAGAGCCTCGCCCTGCCCAATCGCGTGGTCATGGCCCCGATGACCCGCTCGATGTCGCCCGGCGGCATCGCCACGCCGGACGTGGCCGCCTATTACGCCCGGCGCGCGGCGGCGCAGGTGGGCATGATCGTCTCCGAAGGGACCGGCGTCGCCCGCCCGGCCGCGCTCAACGACCCCAACGTGCCGCGCTTCCACGGCGAGGCCGAGCTGGAGGCGTGGAAGAAGGTCGCCGACGCCGTGCATGCCGCCGGCGGCCTGATGGCGCCGCAACTCTGGCACGTCGGCGCGATCCGCAGCCAGCGCCAGGACTGGACGCCTGCCGGCCCCTACGACAGCCCCTCGGGCGTCTCGCGCCCTGGCCACAGGTTCGGCGAGCCCATGACCGACGCGGCCATCGCCGACACCATCGGCGCCTTCGCCGCGGCGGCGGCGGACGCCCGGCGCCTGGGCTTCGACGCCGTCGAGCTGCACGGCGCGCACGGCTACCTCATCGACCAGTTCTTCTGGGAAGGCGCCAACGAGCGCGACGACCGCTTCGGCGGCCCCTCGATCGCCGAGCGCGCCCGCTTCGCCGCCGAGATCCTGAAGGCGGTGCGCGCCGCGGTCGGCCCGCAGTTCCCGGTGATCATCCGGCTCTCGCAGTGGAAGCAGCAGGATTTCGCGGCAAAGCTTGCCCCGACGCCGGCCGACATGGAGGCATGGCTTGCGCCGCTCGCCGCCGCCGGCGCCGACGCCTTCCACTGCTCGCAGCGCCGCTTCTGGGAACCGGAATTCGAAGGCTCGGACCTCAACTTCGCCGGCTGGGCCAAGAAGCTCACCGGCAAGGTCGCGATCACCGTCGGCTCGGTGGGCCTCACCGGCGACTTCATCGCCGCCTACGGCGGAGAAAAGTCCGCGCCCGCCGCCCTCGACGACCTGGTGCGCCGCCTGGAGCGCGGCGACTTCGATCTCGTCGCCGTCGGCCGCGCCCTGCTGCAGGATCCCGACTGGGCGCTGAAAGTCCGCGAAGACCGAACGGAGGAGCTGATGGACTTCGACCGCGCCGCGATGGCGACGCTGTCCTGACTAAACTCAAAGTATCCGGACTCAACAATATTGCTCGGCGTACCCCCCCCCCCCGGAGCAAGCAGGTGAGGCGGCGTGGCGCCGACGAGGCGTTGCTGAGATTGGGCGGCCCAGCATAGAGCTGCGGATTGCGCCCGCCCCTCGTTTTGCTACAACCACGCCGATGGCGTAGGCGATGAGGACCATGCTGCGGATTGCGCCCGCCCCTCGTTTTGCTACAACCCCGCCTGCGTTTGGATGTCCACCTGCTGGGCTGCGGATTGCGCCCGCCCCTCGTTTTGCTACAACGCCATTGGTGAGGACGCAAGTGCGTTCCTGGCTGCGGATTGCGCCCGCCCCTCGTTTTGCTACAACGTTACTCACCACCGTCGGAGAACGCTACACGCTGCGGATTGCGCCCGCCCCTCGTTTTGCTACAACGCCCTGTTCGCAAGGGTCTGAAAATACGGCCTTTCTAGCCCTCCCGACATTTAGAATAGCTCCAGTTGGGAGGGCGACTGCGCGATTGGCTGGCGCTTTTTGCCGACGAAGACCTTGATTCGGCCGAACTGTCGGTCGGTGATCGCCATGAACCGAACCTCACCCTCGGAGGGCGTCTTGTCCCCCATGCGCCTGACGTGAAGGTCGGCGTTTTCGATGTTGGCGCAGTGTCGCGAGTAAACCGAGTACTGCATCATCGTGAACCCATCCTCAAGCAGCGTCTTGCGGAACAGGGAGTAGGCCTTGCGGGCCTTGGGCGTGCCCGTCGGAAGGTCGAACATCGCGATCACCCACATTGATCGCCACCCCCAAGGTAATTTAGGCGCCGCGCGCGACTGTCCCATCAATCGGACACCTCGGCGTCGAGCAGGTCCGCATCGAGCGGCAGGCCCTCCGGCAAGGCGAGGGCGCGGTCGCCTCCGGTCAGGGCGCGCGCAAGCGACGTGGCGCTACTTTCAATTCCGACGAGCACCGGATTCCGCCGTCCGCCGACCATGACCGTCTCGTTGAAAATCGAGAGCAACGAGGCGCGCGTGGAGCGGTCGTCAAGGTTGGGAGCCTCGCCCTTGGCATCATCGACCATCAACCTCACGCGCCAATCCACCAGGGGGCGATAGGGCTCGAGCAGATCGTCCGCCAGGCAGAACGGGTTCGCCCGGTTACGATGAAAGACACCCAAGGACGGAATGAGACCCGCCGCGACGATGGCTCTGGCCGCTGCCGCGCGGACGATGGCGTATCCGTAGTTCAACAGGGCGTTGACGCCGTCGGCGTCACGATCACGTCGGAATTCCTTTCCAAACAGGCGCGGCCAGTAGCGTTGTGCTGCCTGAGCTTCGAGGTTGTCCGGATCGCCGGAACGAACCCTGCGCGCCAGGGGACCGAGGCCGCCGTGCGACCCGGTGAAGCACATCAGCACCGACGCCTGCTGATTGATCTTGGAGCTGACCAGGGCCTGCCACGTTCGCTTCTTCAACGGCGCTCCGGCTTCCACCTGCGCGCGGTGGCGCTCCGTCTGCACATGATGTGCATCGAGCGGAAGCATCATGCCCCGCGGCAAGTGGTCTCGCCCGGTGACGAGGACCGTCGCGCCGGCTTCCAGCAGGTCAAGAAACACCGCCTGAGTGTACGTCGCGCGCACGTCATCGACGATGACCACGCCCAGATCCTCGATTGGAAGCGTGGCTCTTGGAAGCTCTGGCCGCTCGATGACAAGCTGCTTGTGAGCTACGGAAAGCCTTGTGCCCGGCGTAGAGAACTCGACCGTTTTCCGGGGCATCCGTCCCGCCTAGTCGTTCGCGCGAAGAACGCGCCCGACGGGATCGATAGAGACCTTCCGCGCACCGCTATTCAGGAGGGCGTTCGGATTGGGCCTCGTCGTGGTCGCGTGCGCCGCGTCGCAATCTCGCTCCAGGACGATCTGGCCATTCGCCCAGGCACCCTGGACGATCCACGCACCCCGTCGAGCCTCGTCGCCAAATTCGACAGCCTCGCCGGCGGCGAGCGACATTACGAAGGCCGTGCCGTCATTTCGCTCTCGGCGCACGACGGGCTCGCGTCTCGCGAGCCGTCGCGCCGCATCGAACAGGCTGACCACCTCAAACTCTGTCTTTCCGTCATCCGTCCTGTAAATGGCGACGTGGTGATTCGAACCCAAGTCAGCATAGCCGTCGAAACCTCTGCCATGAGCTGGAGTTGCTGTCTGACCCGTAGCCGCACCTTGCGAATCGCCGTCGACGTGACGGCGTTGCCAACCTTCGGGTACGCCGCAAACGCCTTCTTCGGGTCTCCCCCATGTTCCGCAACCCACTTCTTCACGATTCGGCGAACCTCGGGATCGCGGATGTCGTCGAGTTCGCCCTTGCTCAGGGTCTCAACTTTCTTGCGCATCACGAACTCTCGGTATCTTGTTCCTCCTTTCAACGAGTCCTCGCCCGTGTCCCCGTAGATGGTCTCCTTGTGCAGCGGACCGGACACCTTCTTGCGCACGCGATGAGAAACAACGATCTCAACCACCGCATCCTCGGCGTCGTTTCGAACGGAGGGCCAGGGCTCGCGCAGCTTCGGCCGCGCAGCGCCGGGGGTGTCTCGCTGTTTCCAATAGTCGGCGAGACCCTTGGTCACGCCAGGATGCGCGCAGGCGACGACGAGAGCGTCGATCGCATGATGGCGATGATCGGCCCGCGTCTTCACCCCGCCGACTCCGAGTATGTCATTGAGCCCCCAC
>Ga0307374_10005601_pt1 | contig 20252 bp, 22 predicted proteins | sample OX3MG_FD_202532 | JGI IMG/M metagenome (GOLD analysis project Ga0307374, IMG submission 202532) | Soil microbial communities from Risofladan, Vaasa, Finland - OX-3 | ecosystem: Environmental > Terrestrial > Soil > Coastal area > Acid sulfate soil | place: Finland: Risofladan, Vaasa | collected...
GAAGCTGACCTCGATCTCGACCGCGACTGGTGACGTCCGCAACGGTCTTGACACCCTGCGGCAGGGGGTCCTCGATCGGGTTGTGTCCATCGAGGGCAACGTCGCCGACGTCGCCGGTCGCGCGGACGTGGCGTGATCGCGCGCGGGCGACGCGAGCGGCCCTCCGGGCCTCCCGGCCGGCCTTAGCACTCGCCGCCGCCACCCGCTAGCAGTCTGCCGAGCCGAGTGCTAAACTAACCCCTGGAACCCAAGGCTAGAGGACATACCAGGAGGAACCATGGCCAAGCAATTGCTGTTCGACGTCGAGGCCCGCGCCCATCTCAAACGAGGGGTCGATCGGGTCGCGGACGCCGTGAAGATCACCATCGGCCCCAAGGGCCGGAACGTCGTGCTGGACAAGAAGTTCGGCTCGCCGACCATCACCAACGACGGAGTCACGATCGCCAAGGAGATCGAGCTCGAGGAGCCCTTCGAGAACATGGGCGCCCAGCTGGTCAAGGAAGTGGCGAGCAAGACCAACGACATCGCCGGTGACGGGACCACCACAGCCACCGTTCTCGCCCAGGCGCTGATCGCAGCCGGCCTGCAGAACGTGGCCGCCGGCGCCAACCCGATCCAGCTCAAGAAGGGCATCGAGCTCGGCGTTGAGGCGATCGTGAAGGCCATCAAGGAGCAGTCGATCCCGATCTCCGAGCGCGAGAAGATCGCCCAGGTCGCGTCGATCTCCGCCGCAGATCCCACGATCGGCGAGACCGTCGCCGATGCGATGGAGAAGGTCGGCAAGGACGGAGTCATCACCGTCGAGGAGTCGAAGGGCCTGGAGACCGAGCTCGAGCTCGTCGAGGGAATGCAGTTCGACAAGGGCTACATCTCCGCGTACATGGTCACCAATGCCCAGCGCATGGAGGCCGTGCTCGAGGACCCCTACATCCTCATCACCGACAAGAAGATCTCCGCGATCGCGGATCTCCTCCCGATCCTCGAGAAGGTCGTCCAGAGCGGCAAGCCGCTCGTGGTGATCGCCGAGGACGTCGAGGGCGAGGCGCTTGCCACCCTCATCGTCAACAAGCTCCGCGGCACGTTCAATGCCGTCGCGGTGAAGGCGCCGGGCTTTGGTGATCGCCGCAAGGCGATGCTGCAGGACATCGCGATCCTGACCGGCGGCCAGGTCATCAGCGAGGAGGTCGGCCTCAAGCTCGACTCCGCGCAGCTCACCTCGCTCGGCCGCGCTCGCAGCGTGAGCATCACCAAGGACGACACGACGGTCGTCGAGGGCAACGGCAGCAAGGACGCGATCAAGGGCCGCATCGAGCAGATCAAGGCCGAGATCGACAAGTCCACCAGCGACTGGGACAAGGAGAAGCTCCAGGAGCGTCTCGCGAAGCTCAGCGGTGGTGTTGCCGTGATCAAGGTCGGCGCCCCGACCGAGACCGAGCTCAAGGAGAAGAAGCACCGCATGGAGGACGCCGTGTCCGCCACGCGCGCCGCGGTCGAGGAGGGCATTGTGCCCGGTGGTGGAGTCGTGCTCGTGAACGCGATCCCCGCACTCGACAGCGTGAAGGCCGAGGGCGACGTGCTCACCGGCGTCAACATCCTCCGCCGTGCGCTCGAGGAGCCCCTTCGCCAGATCGCGCAGAACGCCGGCATGGAAGGCTCCGTCGTGGTCGACAAGGTCAAGTCCCTTCCCAAGGGTCAGGGCTTTGACGCCGCCAAGGGCGAGTACGTGGACATGGTCAAGGCCGGGATCATCGACCCGACCAAGGTCACCCGCTCGGCTGTCCAGAACGCGGCGTCGATCGCCGCGCTGCTGCTCACCACCGAGGCGCTGATCACCGACATCCCTGAGAAGAAGGGCGGCGCGGCGACCCCGCCGATGCCGGAGTACTGATCGGCAACTGATCGATTCCCGAGAGGGCGGTCCGGGCGAGAGCCCGGGCCGCTCTTTCTTTTTGCCCGGTCGTGGCCGAGTTCGCCGTCTCGCGATGCGCGCTCTTCGATGACGGGGTACCGGGTTGTGCGACCGGATCAACGATCCGCAACAACCCGGCGACGGGCGAATCGGGGCGAGTACGGGGCGGTAGATTCGACCGGCCCACCCCTACCGAGGTATCTCAATGAGCGACGTCGCGCCCGATCACTCCTTCGCGGAGTCCGTTGGTGATGGTTTCCTGCACGTCACAGGTATCGGAAGCCGGCTTGCCAAGCGGGAAGTCGCCGAGGAGCAGCTGGACGCCGTCGACGACAAGATGCTCACCGACCTCGATCGCGAGTTCCACGAGCGCGGCGAGGAGGCCGTTCCCGGCCTTGATCTGACCGCGGTGACGAAGGTGGATCCGGAGTTCAGCCCGGACGGGTTCCTGCTGATCGCACGGGACACATTCCGCTTCATGCAGGACGCGAAGACGCAGGGCGCTCCATCGCTCGATGCGGACATCTCGTCCGCCGAGATCACGGCCGCGACCGTGGTCGGAGGGATCGAACGAGCGGTCGTCCGTTTCTCCATCGTCGGCGACAACGCCCCACTGACGCAGGACTGGACGTTCGAGCGCGATCCGGGCACCGATACGAGCGCCGACGACGAACAGCACGAGGTCGCCGACGGTGGTTGGACGGTGGCGCATCGCGGCTGGCGTCTCGCGGGGATCGCAGCCGCAGCCTAGGACCCTTTCAACTCGTGGTAGCGGTCAGGCGCACGCCGCGGCGCGATACGACGCGCTGCCGAGGTCCGGCGCCGGTCTGCCGTCGATGGTGATCTTCGCCCCGCGTTCGGGTGGCGCGCAGCTCTTCGGGAACACGATGAAGACGCTCCGCGCGCCGGCGGATATGTAGCCGTCGCAGGAAGCGGTGTTGCACACGTACGGCTCGAACGTCCCGGACAGTGTCGTGGTGCCGTCGCCGTTCACCGACTTGACGGGATTCGCGAGCAAGCCGCTGAATCCCACGACGAACAGCACGACGATCGCGATCACGGACACCACCAGGACCGGGATGCTCCACGCGGGACGCCGTTTGCGCACCGGAGCATCGGACCGAACCGCATCGTCCAGAGAGGCGCGCTCGGGGGCGGTCTGCGGAGTCTCCACGGCACTGCTACGGTACCGAATGCCGTGCGGCAGCCGATCGTGTTCATCACCGACTATGGCCGCGACGACGCCTACGCGGCGTCACTGACCGGCGCTGCCTGGCGCGTCGATCCGCATGTGATCTGTTTCGACGGGACGCACGGCATCCCGCCCGGTGATGTGCTCGCCGGTGCGTACCAGCTGAAGGCGCTCGCGCTTGCCTTCTCTGAAGGCGTGGTCTTCTGCGCCGTGGTCGACCCCGGAGTCGGCACCGATCGGAGAGCGATCGCCGTGGAGGTCGGGCGCATCCGGTGCGTCGCGCCTGACAACGGGCTCATCTCCTATCTGTGGCAGGAGGCAGCGACGTTCCGGAGCGCGGTCGCTCTGGACATCCCGCTCGATGCCGCCCCCACCTTCCACGGCCGCGACGTCTTCGCCCCGGCCGCAGCGCAGCTGGCGTCGGGAGGGCGCCTCGAGGCGGCCGGCGAGCCCATCGACGACCCGATCGTCCTGTCGGACGCCTTCGCGGAGCGGGCGGGGACGGGGCTCAGCGGGCGCGTCGGGGTCGTCGATCACTTCGGCAACGCGATCACCACCGTCAGGAATGCCGACATCGGGACGGCGACGGTGCGCTCGGTGAGCTGGCGGGGTGGCGCCTGCGCCGGTCTCGTCACGACGTACGCCGAGATTGTTCAGGGAGCCGGTGCGCTGATCGGCAGCGCGGGCCACGTGGAGATTGCCGCTCGGGGTGCCCCGGTGGCGATGGTGGGCGGTCCGAAACTCGGCGATGCCGTCTTCGTGGAGCTCGCATGATCAGCGGCACAGGCGGCCCGGAGGCGCTCGGGGATCTGACGTCGGAACAGGTGTCCCGGCTCGACCGCGCCGCGCTCGAATGCGGTGTCAGCACGTTGCAGCTCATGGAGGTGGCCGGCTGGCAGGTTGCGCGCTGCGCGTGGCATCACCTCGGCAACCGGGCCAACGATATCGTGGTTGTGGCCGGACATGGCAACAACGGCGGCGACGGCCTCGTTGCGGCCCGCCATCTTGCCACCTGGGGCTGCACGGTTCGAGCGGTCGTGGTCGCCGACGAATCGCGCATCACGGGGATCGTCCACGATCACGTCGTCGCGGCGCGCGCCTGCGGTGTGGACGTTCGCGCCCGCACGGACGCGGGGGTGATCGCGTCGGTCGCCGGTGCGACGCTGGCAATCGACGCGGTGCTCGGCACGGGTCTGCGAAGCCCGCCACGCGATCCCCAGGCCACTGCGATACGGGCACTCAACAGCGCAGGCAGTCCGATCCTGAGCGTCGATGTGCCGAGCGGTCTCGACGCGACCAGTGGTGAGGCATTCGATCCGTGCGTACGCGCCACACTCACGTGCACGCTGACAGCGATGAAGCGAGGGCTGCGAAGCAGCGGCGCCTCCGCGTACGCGGGCGCGGTGTGGGTCGCCGACATCGGCATGCCGGCCGCCGCGTGGAAGCGAGCCGGTCTCATCCAGCCGTCCGGAGTCGCGGGCGGGGAGTTGGTGCACACTTCGTCCTGATCTCCCCTTGACCGCGGGGCGGACTCCACAGTACTCTTGGACCGTCTTACTCGCGCCGTCAGCGCAAACGTCATGATCAACGTCTCAGCACATATCGCTCCCGAGGCGCGCGAGCTTGCCGCAACCGTACGCGAGCAGCTCGATGATCTAGTCACGTATGCCACGCACCTGGTCAACCACCAGGCCGATGCGGTGGCCTTCGTGGCCGGCGGGATCCACCACGCAAGCCGGTATCCACCCGCGCGCCTCCGTGTTGACGGGCGCGCCGCGCTGTATCGCGCGGTGACCCGCGCCTGCCGGCACGGGCAGCGCTTCCCGCCGCGACCGGCCGGCATCGGCCGCATGTTCCGTCGCAGCGGCACCTCGGTGCAGGTCGAGGTCGACACCGTCGACGCCGGCCGGATCAACACCGTCAAGCGTGCCATGGCGATGCTCGGCTTCGACCGCCGGGCGGCGCTCCTGCTGCGCGATCTCTGCGGTCTCGATTACCACGAGATGGCCCGCGCGCTCGAATGCTCGCCCGAGGCGGCCGCTCGCCTGGTGGCGGCTGCGCGCCGTGAGTTCGGCTCGATCTACCGAGAGATCGCGCTGTGAGGTGCAGCCTCCTCGCCCTGAGCAGCTACATCGACGCCGAGCTCGAGGTTGCGCAGACGGGCGAGCTCGAGGCGCACCTCCTCGCGTGCGAGCGCTGCCGGACCGCCGTCGAACATCTTCGCGAGGAATCGGAACGGATCGGAGCGCTGGCCCGTGTGCACATCCCCGACGCCGCGGTCCATGAGCTCTTCAGCCAGATCGGCCTGATCGAGGAGGGCGACGAACTTCCGGCTGCCCCGCCGCACCACGATCGTCCGGCGTCGGTGGAGGCCCCGCCGTGGTTCGGTGCCGAGCGCGGCAGGGCGTTGCCGTGGGCGCCCCGCGGCGGCTACGAGTCCAACAGCAGCGAACCGCGAGAGCTCATCGGCGGGCGCACCAGGAGCGTCGCCGTCGCCGAGCCGCCCGAGCTCTTCCTCTGGGAAGAGCCGATGGAGCAGATCGTCACCTCGACGGTGCCGGCTCCGCCACCGGTGCAGGTGGCGCCGAAACCGGCGATCGAGACGCCGCGAGTGCCGGAAGCCCCCGTCGTGTCGCCGCAGCCGCCGGACGTCGTCGTCGAGCCGCAACCACCGGCGGTCGACCACGCGGTGCCGCAGCCACCACAGCCACACACAGGCGGCGCGCCGTCAGCATTCCAGCGGATGCGTGACGCGGTCGCGGTCCGTATCGCGCTCTGGCGCGGCGCCGGCTCGCACCTCGAATCCAATGTCGAGATCGTGAGCGGCGCGGGCGCGCCAACCTGGAATCAGCGAGCGCATCCGAAGGCATGGACCGACAGTCCGCCGATCGTCGTCGCACCGGAGCCACCGGCCGTCGAGCAGCCGGAACCTCCGCCTCTCGTGCAGCCCGTGGCGGAGCCGGCTGTCATCGCGCCGTCCGGCATCGAGCCGGCTGCCGGCGATGCCGACGTGGCCGACGTTGCCGCCGCCGAGCCCTCGCACGCAGCGCTCGCCACCCCGGAGCTCGCCGACATCCTGGGCGAGGTCGCGTCGCTTGCGGCACCACTCGGACGCACCCCCGCACCGTCACCCGCCCCCACCAAGCGTCACCGCAACGGGTACAGAGGCCCGATCGTGGCTCCCCTCGCGGTTCCCGAGAAGCTGCCGGAGCTCGTTGAAGAGCCGATCGATGCGGACACGCTTGACGACCACCTCGCTGCTGTGGATGCGATGGTCGCCCCCGACGCCTTCCGCGACCACACGGCGCCGTCCGCGCCCACAGCGCCGATCGTGCCGGGACGCCACGTCCGGCGTCTGAAGTCGCAGACGTCCGAGCGGCGCTCTTGGAATCCCACGCAACCCAGGACTGGGCGGCACGTGCTCCCGATCGGCGGGCCCGCGGTGGCAGCCGCAGATCGCGATCGCGGGCTCTGGATCTTCGCCGCGGCGACCGCCGTGGTTCTGATCATCGGACTCCTCATCGGCAGGACGGTGACGCAACCGGCACCGGTTGCCGCGCCGCACGTGACGCGGCCGCATCCCACCGCGCAAGCCACGTCGATTCCGACGATCGCGCCACTCCCCGTGGCCACCCCGGCACCGGCGGTGGTGACAGGTCCGGCGGCGCCCACACCGCAGCAGCTCACCGGGAGTCACACCATCGGCACCGGAGCAAGCGGCTTCTCGGTTGCCGACGTCCGCTACGGCGAGCATCCGAATGACTTCCGTCTCGTCTTCGACCTCGCGTTCCCCGCCACGGTCACCGGCGCGCCGACGACGGTCATCGGCTACGACGGTCCGACGACACTGTACGTGGAATTCACGGGCGTCACCGGGACGGCGCCGATCGAGTCGATGCCGCCCGGTCAGGTGGTCGAATCGGTGACGGCGTTGCCGATGGCGCGCAACACCAACCGGCTGGTCTTCAAGATCACGCTCCGCAAGAACGCGCCCTTCGACGCGTACTACCTGTCCGGCGCGCGCCTCGTCATCGACATCACGTAGCGGATCCACCGCAGGTCACCCCGCGGTGGTGGTCGCTCCCTCGGACGCCGCCGGCGCATCGGATTCGACGATCGGCTGACCGTGCTGCTCACGCAGGTCGAACTTCAGCACCTTGCCGGCCGGATTCCGGGGCAGCATGTCGACGAACACCACTGACTTCGGTTGCTTGTATCGCGCCAGCTTGTCCTGTGAGAACGCGATCACCTCTTCCTCGCTGAGCGTCACCCCGTCCTTGCGCACGATGATCGCGCGGACGGTCTCCCCCCAGCGCGGATGCTGCACACCGATGACCGCGACCTCCTTGATCCCCGGATGCCTGTACAGCACATCCTCGACCTCGGCGGGATACACGTTCTCGCCGCCGCTGATGATCATGTCCTTCTTTCGATCGACGATGAAGAAGTACGCATCGGAGTCGCGGATCCCGATGTCACCCGTGTGGAACCATCCGTCGATCAGCACCTCGGCGGTGGCGTCGGGCCGGTTCCAGTAGCCCTTCATCACGTTCGGACCGCGCACGACGATCTCGCCGCGCTCGCCGTCAGGGACATCGCGACCATCCTCGTCGACGACCTTGACGTCGGTGAAGAACGGAGCGATGCCCGCCGACCCGAGCTTCTTCGTCGCCATCGACGACGGAAGGAACGACGCGAACGGAGACGTCTCGGTGAGGCCGTATCCCTGGTTGAACGGGAGACCGCGCGCGGCATAGAGCTTGATGAGCGCCTCCGGCACCGGCGCGCCGCCGCACGACAGGACGCGAATGCTGCTCAGGTCGCGCGTCGCGAAATCGGGATGCTGGGCCATGAAGAGGTACATGGCAGGGACGCCGAACATCGACGTGATGCGGAACTTCTCGATGTTCTCGAGCACCATGCCGGGCTCAAACATCTGCTCCATCACGACGGTCGCGCCTTTCATGAACGAGATGAGCGGCGTCACGTTGAGACCGCCGATGTGAAAGAGCGGCGCGACCACAAGGGAGATCTCCTGGGATGTTCCGTCGTCCGCGAGCGACGCGTTGATGTTGTTCCAGATGATGTTGCCGTGCGTGAGCATCGCGCCCTTCGGTCGTCCGGTCGTCCCGGACGTGTACATGATCAGCGCGACATCGCTCATCGCCACGGGGTAGTCGAGGTCGGTGTCCCGCTGATCGTGCAGCAGCGAGTCGAAACCACGTGAGCCGCTCTGCTCGACGGCGCAGATGTACTCGCGCACGCTCAGGTCCGCACGGATCGAGTCGACGATCGAGGTGAATGCCTCCTCGTACACGAGCGTGTGCAGTCCCGCGTCGCGGATGATGAAGCTGAGCTCTGGCCCCGTCAGGCGAAAGTTGAGGGGCACGAAGATCGCGTCGAGCTTCGCCGTGGCGAACAACGTGAAGAAGAAGCGCGGATGATTGAGACCGAGGAAGCCCACGCGATCGCCGGGGTTGACGCCCAACGCGTGGAGCCCGTGCGCGACCTTGTTGGTGAGGGTGTTGAGCTCCCGGTAGGTCCAGCGCTCGTCGCGGAAGATGAGGGCGGTGTTGTCCGGGCTGAGCTGTGCGCGCCTGCTGAGCGTGAACCCGAGTCCCTGGTCATTCGCCATTGCGGTAGCCCTCCGAGTGCCCTCTTCGCCTCATCGCGATTCTCCCATTCGTGCATGGGGAGCGTTTTGCTACGCGGACCAGCCCCCGTCCACAACGAGCACCGAGCCGGTGACGAACGAAGCGGCGCCGGACGCCAGGAACAGGGCTGCTCCCGCGATCTCGTCCGGGACCGCATGGCGGCCGAGCGCGGTCTGATCGATGATGTGCTCGTGGACGGCGGTGGTCTCCACGAGGTACCGAGCCAGCTTCGTCTCCACGAGACCGGGAGCGATCGCGTTGACGCGGATGCCCAGCGGTCCGAGCTCGCGTGCAAGCGTGCGCGTGAGCGTGATGAGCGCCGCCTTGCTCGCGTTGTATGCGCCGGTGAGCGGCTCGGGCCGGATCCCCGCGACGGAGGACATGTTGATGACGCTCCCGCCGTGATCGCGCATCCACGCCGCGACCGCGTGGCGCGTGAGGCGCAGCGGTCCCATGACGTTGACCTCCCAGATCTTGTTGATGGCGCCCTCGTCGGCATCGAGGATGGGACCGAATTGCGGGTTGGTTGCGGCGTTGTTGACGAGCACGTCGAGACGGCCGGTCTGGGCCATCACCTCGGCGACGACTGACTCGCATGCCGCGGCGTCGCCGGCGTGCCCGGGAACGGCGATCGCAACGCCACCCGCGGCAACGATCTGCGCCGCAGCTTCCTCACATGCATCCGCGTGGCGGGCGTTGATGGCGACGGTCGCCCCCGCCTCTGCGAGCGCGGAGGCGATGGCGCGACCGATCCCGCGGCTGCCACCCGTGACGAGCGCGACTTTCCCGTCCAGCGCGAACCGCTCAGCGACGCTCAATTCAACCCGGAGGTGGCGGCGTGGTCCTTGGATCGGACGAGCATCCGGTCGAGGAGCGCGGCCTCGCGCCGGAGGAGGCGGAGCACCGCCGACAGGCGTTCCGTCGTGCTGTCGATCTCGAGCAACCGCTGACGCTGCGCGACCTCGACCTGCACGGCGGCGGCGACAAGGTACGAAAGGAGCTCGGGGTCGGAGGGCAGCGCGACCTCGAGCGGGTCGCCCTGACCGACGCCGCGGAGCTGTGTGGCGTAGCCGCGAAACGCGGTGGTCACTGCGACCGCAAGGCGGTTCGTGTCGTCGGCGGGCGCGGGGATGTCCTGCAGATAGCGCACGGAGGCGACAAGGTACGCGCGCTGACGGGAGATCGACTCGATGCGAAACCGCGAGGCACCGATGACGCCGAGGTTGTACCTGCCGTCCGGGAGCTCCTCGATCTCGTCGAGTTGCGCCAGCGTCCCCACGTCGTAAGGGACCGCGGTCGCACCGACCTCGACGCCCTCGCGGATCGCCACGACGCCGAACGTCGTCGAGGCGGCCCGGCAGTCACGCATCATCGCCCGGTAGCGCGGCTCGAAGATGTGCAACGACATCGGCATATGCGGAAAGAGCACGGATCCGAGCGGCAGCAGCGGGACCTCGACGGCCATCAGGCGCGCTCCGATCCGAGCCGCACTAGGCGGCTTTGCAGTTCTTTGTGTGCTTGACGATGCGCTCACGGCGGGGCTCGCCGGGGCGGCGGCTGTGCCGGAACGCGATCTCAACGCCGATCTCGTTCTGACGCATCAGGTTGTGGCAGATCGGGCAGCGGACGTGCGTGAGAATGTCGCGCTGCGAGGCGACACCCTTGGATTCCTTGATCGTGTTTGCCATGGCGGCTTGGGCTCCTTAGAACTGTCTCTAGATCGATTGTACGCGGCGTCGGGGTACGATTCGGCGCCGATGTCCCGTCATCCAGGCCCTTTCCGTGCTCGCATCGCCACGCTGGTCGCTGCTGCGCTCGGGGGTCTGGCCGTGGCCGGCTGCGGGAGCCTGGTGACCGTGAGCAGCCAGATCACGCCTCCGGCGCCCAATTGCGCCACCCCACGGCCGGTTGCCGCGGCTGACTCCTTCTCCACGCCGGTGGCGCTGCAGCAGGGTGCCTCCGGACTGCAGTTCGGCGACATCAGCGTCGGCTGCGGCAAGGTGGCGAGCGCTTCCGCCAACGTGAACGTGCAGTTCACGGTGTGGCTTGCGGACGGTACCCGCGTCATCACCACGCGCGGTGCGGGTTCGGCCACCAACGCGCTGAACCTTGGTGATCCGTCGACCCTTCAGTTCTGGCGGGTCGGCGTGCCCGGCATGCGCGTCGGCGGCACCCGAAAGCTCGTCGTTCCCCCGGCGCTCGGTTTCGGATCCGCGGGCAACTCGTCGGCCGGTGTCCCTGCCAACGCCACCCTCATCGTCGATGTGGAGCTGGAGTCGATCGGCTGAGCCTGAGACGGGCCGCTAGGACCTCGCCCTGTTCCAGAAGATGTAGAGCCCGGTCAACACCGCCATGGCGATCACGACGAAGGCGACGGGGATACCGATCACCTCGAGCAGGCCGGGCACCGTGGTCGCGATCATGCTGAGCGAAGCATACCCAACCCACGGCCGCACGGCCGCGTGCGCACGACGTTCAGCACGGTGACCGGCACGCGTTCGGCCTCGCTCAACGAAGGGCGTCGCAGTGCCGAGATGGAACGCCTCGACGGTGGCGAGTCCGTTGATCTGGTGGTCATCGGCGGCGGCATCACGGGTGCCGGTGTTGCGCTCGATGCCGCCACGCGCGGACTGCGCGTCGCGCTCGTCGAACGGCGGGATCTTGCGAACGGCACCAGTGGCCTGAGCAGCAAGCTCGCACACGGCGGCCTTCGCTACCTGCGGCAGGGCGAGGTCGCGGTCGCCTGGGAGTCGGCGCGCGAGCGGCACATCCTGATGACGCGCACGGCACCACACCTGGTGCGGCCGATGCCGTTCGTCGCGCCACTGGACGGAGCGATGCGGCCCGTGTATGGCGCGTTCGCCGAGACCGGCATCCGTGTCGGCGACGTCATGCGCGCCGCGGCCGGGACTCGGCGCGGCACGCTTCCCGGGCCGCGCCGCATCGGCCCCGACGAGGCAATGCGTCTCATTCCCAGCCTGCGTGCGGACGACCTGCGCGGCGCCATCCTGTTCTGGGACGGGAAGCTCGAGGACGACGTGCGGCTCGTGATCGCCGCCGCGCGGACCGCGGCGGCGAACGGCGCGATGATCCTGACGTACTGCGACGCCGTCGACGTTGAGCGCGGCCGGGTCGGCGTCCGCGACGCCGTCAGCGGCCGCGGCTTCGAGATCGCGACGACGAACATCGTCAACGCGACCGGCGTGTGGGCCGACGGCCTCGCTCCAGGCGTGCACCTCACGCCGAGCAAGGGCTCGCATGTGATCGTCCGGGCTTCCTCGCTCGGCCACCAGCGCGCGTCACTCGTCGTGCCGATCGCGGGGGAGTCGGCGCGCTGGGTGGGAGCGACACCCACGGGTGACGGCCACGTGATCGTCGGCGTCACCGACGAGCCGTATCACGGAACGCTCGGCGCGCAACCGCAGGTGACGCCGGCGGAGGAGCAGTACCTGCTCGACGCGCTGTCCCGGGCGCTCGAGGTGCCGCTCGACCATCGGGACGTGATCGGCTCCTACGCGGGACTGCGGCCGCTGCTCAGTGCCGGCGGCGAGAGCACCCGTGACCTGAGCCGGCGCCACGCCATCGTCGAGGACCCGCGCACGGGAATGCTGACCGTCGTCGGCGGCAAGCTGACGACCTACCGGCGCATGGCCCAGGACACCGTCGACCGTATCGCACCGGGACGCCCGAGCAGGACGGCCGAACTGCCGCTCGTGGGCGCGGCGCCGCCGTCGGTGCTCAAGGCGCTCGACGTACCCGACCGCCTGAGGCGTCGCTACGGGGTCGAGGCGCCTGCTGTCGTGTCCCTTGCGAGTCGCGACCCGGCCCTGCTGCGGCCGCTCGCCGACGGGGTCGCGGCCCTCGGCGTCGAGATCGTGTTCGGGGTGCTGCACGAGGGTGCGCGCACGCTGGACGACCTGCTCGACCGGCGCGTGCGGCTGGGCCTCGTTCCTGCCGAGCGGCATGCGGCTGAGGAGGCGGCGGCGCGTCTTGTCGTCTGAGAACGAGTCGCGAGCGCGTATGGTTCGAGTTCCGACGAACACCTGGAGGGAGATCAGTGCGCCGTGTGGCATGCGTCGTGGCCGGCACAGCAGCAACACTCTTGCTCGCGAGCTGTGGCACGCAGACGATCACCGCGACCGAGACTGGCTCAGGCCTGACCGTCTCCTTTGTGATCACCGGCGATACCGATGCCGTCAACGCGCTGGAGGCGACGATCAAGTCGTCGGGACTGACGATCGCGAGCGGTTCCTCACCCACCGGCGCGCACGTGTGCGGCTTCAACCGGAGCAAGAACGGCCACACATACCAGGTGGATATCTACGGCGGTGCGCCGAAGAGCATCTGCAGTGCCGCCTCGCAGGCGGAGTTCCTCGCCCAGGCTCCCTGATCAGCGCGGATCGCTAGGAGGCGACCTCCATGCGGGCGCCGAGGAGCCCGAGCTCGATGTCGTGCATGATCGTGATGCGGAAGGCCTGACGGGCGGCCGCATCGAGCTCGGGGGCGATCGTCTGGTCGCGAGGGCGCCCGATCCACGGCGGCTGGTGGCGGCCCATCGGCTCACCGCCGACACGGACGACCACCGCGCGATCGTCCTCCTCGTCGACTTCGATCGACACGTGCTGGAGCACGCCGGTGCTGTCCACCAGTGTCCATGACCGCAGCCACACGGGCATCGTGCTGCCGGGCACGCGGACCGGGCGCACGGCGCCGCTGACGACGTAGGCGTCCTTGTGGGGAGCGTCGGCGGTCAGCGCGATGCGGACCGCGGTGTCGAGCTCGGCGCCGACCCACGTTGCGAGGGACGGGGCGCGATTCTCGACGTCCGGGAGCATGTGCGTGAAGAACCCGTTGGAGAGTGACGGCGCGACGGTCGCGTGGCGCCGGCAATACGGGAGGCCGAGAACGATCCGGCTGTGCTCATCGCACCACGCGGTTCCGCACTTGACCTGGCGCCGGTCAACGTAGGTGCAGCGGCAGCTGGCCGGCTTCGAGCACTCGCCGTCCATGCACTGCTGATCGGGCGCGGCAGGAGACACGAGTGACGACGTGCTGTCGGAGGGCTGCTTGCGCGAGAGCCGCTGCCACGGCTTCTTCTTGTCCACTGGTTCAACTCCTCGGTACCAAATAGCCGGGGTACCGTGCCTCGAAGTACAGCCTAGTCGCGGTTGCGCGCTCTCCAAACCGGGTGCATCCATCTTGTTACGCCGTGGATGCTCGGCGTGACCGGTCGCGCCGTCGAGATCAGTCGCGGTGATGACGCCAATATGACGTCATTCCTCCTTGACATGGCTTCATATGTGGTGCCATAATGGCGCCATGGACCTGCAACCCTACGTCGACAGCATCCGGCGCCAGCTCGAGGCAGCAGCCGAAACCGGTGGCGATGAGGCCCGGGCGCTGGCCGAACGCCTCGTCGCCCCGCTCGACTCCGCGATCCGGCTCGCGCTCCAGGATGCCCTGACCGCCGCCGCCGAGGAGATCACCGTGGACCTCGCGCCGGGGTCGGTTGACCTGCGCCTGCGCGGTCGAGACCTCGAGTTCGTCGTCACGCCTCCACCGGCCGACGTGCCCCCGGCCGACGTCGGTGGCAACACCACGACGCGCCCGTGGATTGCGCCCCCCGACACCGACGACGCCGACGAAGGCGGGATGTCGCGGATCAACTTCCGCCTGCCGGAGCAGCTCAAGGTTCGCATCGAGCGAGCCGCGGGGAGCGAGGCGCTGTCGGTCAACGCCTGGCTCGTCCGCGTCGTCGGCGCGCGAGTGGAAGGAACCGAGCCTGGACGTCGCAACGAATCGCCCTCGGCGCAACGCCGCAACCGCTACACGGGATGGGTCCGCTGAGTCGCGGGCCCGCACATCTGAGGAGCCAACACCATGCCCACCTTTGACACCCCAACACCGATCTCCATCACCGTGGATCTCGTCGTCGGAGACCTTCGGGTCACCGCGTCCGAGCGGCGCGACACCGTCGTGGACGTGCGTCCGAGCGACCCCACCAAGCAGTCGGACATCGCGGCTGCCGAACAGACCCGCGTCGAGTACGCGAATGGAGCGCTGCTGGTCAAGACAGCGAAGTCGTGGCGCCAGTTCGGCCCGCGCAAGGGAGCGGACTCGGTCGACATCGTCATCGGCGTGCCGGCCGGTTCGCAACTGCATGCCACAGGCGGCATCGCATCGCTGCACTGCACCGGCCGCCTCGGCGAGTGCGACTACAACGCGGGCGTGGGCGATGCCCAGGTCACCGAGGCCGCGCCGGTGGCGATCCGCGTCGGTGTCGGTGACATCGCGGTCGACCGCACCAGCAGGCACGCGGACATCAAGACGGGGTCGGGCACGGTCCGGATCGGCACCATCGCCGGGACGGCGGTGGTCCGGAACACCAACGGCGACACCTGGATCGGTGAGGTGAGCGATGACGTGCGCGTGAGCTCGGCCAACGGCCGGATCGTCATCGACCGGGCGGGAGCGACGGTGGCCGCGAAAACAGCCAGGGGTGACATCCGCATCGGCGAGGTGCAGCGCGGCGCCATCGTCGCCAACACGTCGATGGGTGCGGTTGACATCGGCATCCTGGAAGGTGTCGCGGCGTGGCTCGACCTCAACACCTCGTTCGGCACGGTGGCCAATGCGCTTGATGCGGCGACCAAGCCTGAGGATGGCGCCGACCAGGTTGAGGTTCGCGCGCGCACATCGTTCGGCGACATCCGGATCCACCGTGCGGTCGCTGCCGCAGCCGGCGTCGCGTCGTGAGCGCCGCAGCACCGCGCCTCGCGCTGCAGCTCATCGGACTGCGCAAGTCATTCGGCGACAAGACCGTGCTCGATGGCATCGATCTCGCAGTCGCCGAGGGGACGACCTTCTCACTGCTCGGGCCCAACGGAGCAGGCAAGACGACGACCGTCCAGATCCTGTCGACGTTGCTTCACAGCGACGGCGGCGAGGCGTTCGTCGCGGGGTTCGATGTGGCGCGCAGGCCTGACGCCGTTCGCGCCGCAATCGGTGTCACCGGCCAGTTCTCTGCCGTCGACAGCCTGCTCAGCGGTGAGGAGAACCTCATGCTCATGGCCGACCTCAATCACATCAACAGGCGCGAAGGACGCCGGCGCACGGGCGAGCTGCTCGAACGCTTCGACCTCCTCGAGGCACGCACGCAGCCCGCAATGACGTACTCGGGTGGCATGCGCCGGCGGCTCGACCTGGCGATGACTCTCATCGGCGATCCGCGGATCATCTTCCTGGACGAGCCGACAACCGGACTGGATCCGCGGAGCCGCCGCACGATGTGGCAGATCATCCGCGAGCTCGTCGCCGGCGGCGTGACCATCCTTCTCACCACGCAGAACCTCGAGGAAGCGGACGAGCTCGCGGACCGCGTCGCCGTGCTCGACCACGGGCGCATCGTCGCCGAGGGCACACCCGATGAGTTGAAGCGGCGCATGCCCGGTGGCCACGCGCGTCTGTACTTCCGCGATCTCGGCGGGCTCGAGTCTGCGGCACGCGTGCTCGGTGACGGATCGCGCGACGACGACGCGCTGGTGCTGCAGGTCCCCAACGACGGAACACCGCAGTCTCTCGTCCCGTTGCTGACCCGGCTCGACGAGCTCGGCGTGGGCGTCGAGCGAGTCATCGTCGATGCCCCTGATCTTGACGACGTGTTCCTCGGCCCCGGGCAGTGGGGCGTACGTCGACTACCTCACGCCGGCGATCATCCTGATGGCCGCTGCCGGCACCGCTGAGGCGACCGCGGTCAACGTCTGCAGCGACATGGCGGAAGGCATCATCTCGCGCTTTCGCACGATGTCCATCAGTCGCATGTCAGTCCTCACCGGTCAGGTGGTCGGAAGCGTCCTCCAGGCGTTCGCGAGTGTCGTCGTCTGCATCGCGGTGGCATTCGCACTCGGGTTCCGCTCGAGTGCCGGCCCCGTCGAGTGGCTCGCAGCTGCCGGGATGTTCCTGCTCCTTGCGTTCGCGCTGACCTGGCTCGGCGTGGCGTTCGGCCTCTTCGCCAAGACCCCGGCGGGCGCGAACAGCATGTCGCTCATCCTGCTGGTGCTTCCCTTTGTCAGCAGCGCTTTCGTGCCGACCGCGACGATGCCCGCCGGCGTGCGGTGGTTCGCGGAGAACCAGCCGTTCACAGCGGTGATCAACACGTTGCGTGGTCTGCTCACCGGTTCCCCGATCGGGAACAGCGGGATGCTTGCCGTCGCGTGGTGCCTCGTCATCGCCGCCGGCGGCTACGTGTGGGCGAGGTCCCGGTACAACCTCAATCCTCCGAGAGCATGATCGCCGGACGCGGGAGGACCGGCCTTGGTTGCGTTGGGTGATGTCGCTCGCTGGGGCGAGGCATTGGTGGGTGTCCGCCGCACGGCGCCGAAGGGGCTTGCCGAGTGGCGGTATCACGGTCGGCTGGTGGCCCGGCAGCTGGACGGCACGCATCTCGTGATCCGCGCCGGCTTCGACCACCGCGACTCCATCCTCCGGCGTCATCCCGGAACCTTCAGCGTACCGGCGCGATACCGCAAGCACATGATGGTTGTCGCGGATCTCGCGTATGGCGATGCCGGTGCCATCGAGGACGCATTCGAGGCCGCGTGGCAGCTGCAGCGGCGTGCGGGCTGACGGCCTCGGGGGAGGCGCCCAGCCCGACGCCAGCTCCAGTGGTGTTCGGCACCGTGTTGTTAAGATGCTGCGCCGATGTGGTCGACATCAGCGTCGCCAAGGTCCGGCGGTTCTGTGAGCGGAAGATCCCGCCACATGTCCGCGACCAACTCCTGTGGGAAGTGGCCACACGCGGCCTGTCGATCACGATCTACGAACGCCGCCGGCCGTGGCCTGGCGCTCCCGACCCCGATGGTCCGTGGACCAGGCGCGAGATCGCGCAGTTTCGACAAGGCGAGGCCGGCGGAATGTGGACGCTCCACTGGGCGGACCGCAACGGGCGCTGGCTGCGCATGCGCGACGTTCGCCCGGCGGCCGACATCGACGACCTCATCCGGGTGGTCGAGGAGAATCGCTCGGGGGCGTTCGACTGACCGTCGCCCGCCGGGCATGACGCAGGGCCACGTATCCTCGTTGGCTGGACCTGCTGAGGCGACGATCAGATCCAGATTCGTATTCGGATTCTGGTACCCCGTATCGGATTCGAACCGATGGTCTCCGCCTTGAGAGGGCGAATCAGGCACTGTCATCAGGTGTCAGGCGGTGCCGATGGGTGCCATTTTGATCTCAGCGGGATGGGTCGGAAGGCCTCTGAATGACGGCGCGGGTCGCCTCGGGTCAAGGAGATCTATCAGCGAAGCGCCGGTCTCCCCGTCAAGGTCAGTTTCCCTGCGATTCTGACCTCGCCAGGAGATGTATCAGCGGATGCTGACCTGGACGAGGACACTGATCCCTCATGAGGCTGGTCGCTCCGCGACCGTCGGCCTTTGCTGCCACGGTGGTCGAACCGCCGGGAGTCCGCACACCCCAGAATCGAGCGCAACTGACGCGGTTGCGCCGACCGTGAGGGACTGTCCGGGTTGCACCTCCGTTAGGACTGGTCAAGTATTCGAGTACCAGGCGTAAGTCCTCGAAGGCAGCGGGTTCGCCCGTGGCGCTCACGACCATCACCCCATGCCGTTACATCAGCGCTAGCTCAGACGGAATCTCCCGCAGGCGTTCGCCCACGTGCTCCTCCTCGGGTCCCCGGAGGTCGTAATCACTCTGAGACGGGCGTTCGTCAGCCGGAGCTCTGGCTTCTGGATGTGATGAGTCGACGGGACAGCGGCCCCACGGTGGTGCCCTGGACCACGATGGAGAGCAGCACAACGCCGTACGCTAGGGCACGGGCTGTGTCGAAATCGCCACCCCGTCCGACCAGTGTGAGGAGGAGCGCAATGGCAACCGCACCACGAAGCCCGCTCCAGACGAGGAGGTGCTGCCACGCGAAGCTGATGTGCCGGCCGAACGGTCGCAGGACGCCGAGCACTCCGTACACTGCGATCGCCCTTGCGGCGAGGACAACCGCAAAGGCGAGACCGATCGCGCCGACACGCGAGGTCAGCTCCTGCCAAGGGACGGCGAACCCAATAAGCAGAAAGGTCGCCGAGTTGAGGACGAAAGTCACGTAGTCCCAAACGGCGTCCACGGCCTCCTTGGTGCGCGGCGACATGCCGTGCTGTCGGCCGTAATTGCCCATAATCACCGCAGCCACCACCACCGCCAGGATCGGCGATGCGCCTGCACGGTCGCCCGCCAGGTACGTCCCGTATGCACAGATCGCGGTGACGGTTATCTCGACCTGAGGGTCGTCAACACGCGCCACCAGCCACGACAGAGCCGCCCCCATGAGGGCGCCGATTGCGAGGCCCACGACGACGAGTCGCATGAGTGTGAGCAGGACGTCGGGGACGCTCGACGTCGTCCCCGAGGCAGCCGCCAGCGCGATGGTGAAGAGCACGACTGCTGTGCCGTCGTTGACCAGACTTTCCGCCTCGATGATCGTGACCAGTTGCTCGGGCACTCCAAGCCGCCGGAAGACGGCGACGACCGCAACAGGATCGGTGGGCGCGACGACGCAGCCGAAGACGACGGCGGCATCAACGCCAAGGCCAAGCACGAGGTGGCCGAAGAATGCCACCACCGCGGTCGTTGCCAGCACGCCGATGGTCGCAAGGGCAAGGATCGGAACGAGCCCCGCTCGCAACCGCTCCCACTCGAGCCGGAAGGCCGCCTCGAAGAGAAGGCCGGGAAGGAGTATGAAGAGGATCAGCGGCGGGGTCAGGGTAACCCGCCCCGTCCCCAGGAGGGAGCCGGCTCCGACCCCGAGGACGGCGAGGATGACCACGAACGGAATCGGAATTCGTTTGCTCAGTACAGCGACTGCCGCGCAGACGAGCAGAAAAAGCACGAATGTCTCGATGTTCGACTCGATCACGCGGGCATTGTTCGTGGTTTGGAGGTGGCTGCGTACCATAGCGGCCGACTTCCGCCCGGAGCGCTGACCTCGCGGCGGTCTGGGGCGCCCCGGCGATGATTGGCGACACGCCCAAGCGGAGCTCGAGAAATCGCAGCCCCAGGTGCTTTCTGACAGCGGGGGATCGTCTCGGCGAGTGTCTCGGCGCCCTTGATTTGCGCCCGACTCAAGGAACATTGCCGGAGACTGGCCGGATCCAGACGTCACTCTCTTGGTCGCATAGAGTCAATCTGAGATGAACGAAGGTCCGCGAGTGGATGGGAGCGAATCGCGTCCCTGGTGGTTCAGCGTGGTGCCGCCCGAGCCTGGTCCGCTTTACCGTTTGAGGCGAGCATTGCTTCGTATGTTTGCTCGTCACGCTGTCCGCGGCGGCTACAGCGGCGACGGGGGTGGCGATCACCCCGGCGAGGGAGCTGGAGTTCCGGCGTGACCCAAGCGCCCCGCGCCCACGTTGCTCGCCGCCGCTCAGGTAGAACTTCCAAGCGACTGAAGCTGAGGCAGTACCCACCGCTGGTACTGGCGAATACTCGCCTGAGC
>Ga0307374_10005602_pt1 | contig 20252 bp, 16 predicted proteins | sample OX3MG_FD_202532 | JGI IMG/M metagenome (GOLD analysis project Ga0307374, IMG submission 202532) | Soil microbial communities from Risofladan, Vaasa, Finland - OX-3 | ecosystem: Environmental > Terrestrial > Soil > Coastal area > Acid sulfate soil | place: Finland: Risofladan, Vaasa | collected...
GCGCGTGGCGCGCGAGGTCGGCACCGAGGGCAAGCTCGGCGGCCAGGCGATCGTGCCCGGGGTGGCCGGCACCTGGAAGGACCTGACCGACAACGTCAACTCCATGGCCGGCAACCTCACCGGCCAGGTGCGCAACATCGCCGAGGTGGCGACCGCCATCGCGCGCGGCGATCTGTCACGCAAGATCACGGTGGACGTGCGCGGTGAGATCTCGCAGCTCAAGGAGACCATCAACACGATGGTCGACCAGCTGCGCTCCTTCGCCTCGGAGGTCACGCGCGTGGCGCGCGAGGTCGGCACCGAGGGCAAGCTCGGCGGCCAGGCGTACGTGCCGGGTATCGGCGGGACCTGGAAGGATCTGACCGACAACGTCAATTCGATGGCCGGCAACCTGACCGGGCAGGTGCGCAACATCGCGGAAGTGACCACCGCGGTGGCGCGCGGGGACCTGTCTCGCAAGATCGCGGTGGACGCCAAGGGCGAGATCCTGCAGTTGAAAGACGCCATCAACACGATGGTCGACCAGCTCAACAGCTTCGCCGCCGAGGTCACGCGCGTGGCGCGCGAGGTCGGTACCGAGGGCAAGCTCGGCGGTCAGGCCGAGGTTAAGGGCGTGAGCGGCGTGTGGAAGGATCTGACCGACAACGTCAACTCGATGGCCAGTAACCTGACCGGGCAGGTGCGCAACATCGCCGAGGTCGCCACCGCCATTGCGCGCGGGGACCTGTCGCGCAAGATCACGGTGGACGTGCGCGGGGAGATCCTGCAGCTCAAGGAGACCATCAACACGATGGTCGATCAGTTGAACGGGTTTGCCGCCGAGGTCACGCGCGTGGCGCGCGAGGTCGGCACCGAGGGCAAGCTCGGCGGCCAGGCGCAGGTGCCCGGCGTCGATGGTACCTGGAAGGACCTGACCGACTCGGTCAACGCGATGGCCACCAATCTGACCGGCCAGGTGCGCAACATCGCCGAGGTGACCACGGCGGTGGCGCGCGGGGACTTGTCGCGCAAGATCACGGTGGACGTGCGCGGGGAGATCCTGCAGCTCAAGGAGACCATCAACACGATGGTCGATCAGTTGAACGGGTTTGCCGCCGAGGTCACGCGCGTGGCGCGCGAGGTCGGTACCGAGGGCAAGCTCGGCGGCCAGGCGATCGTGCCCGGCGTGGCCGGCACCTGGAAGGACCTGACCGACAACGTCAACTCCATGGCCGGCAATCTCACCGGGCAGGTACGCAACATTGCCGAGGTCGCCACCGCCATCGCGCGCGGGGACCTGTCGCGCAAGATCACCGTGGACGTCAAGGGCGAGATCCTGCAGCTCAAGGAGACCATCAACACGATGGTCGATCAGCTGAATGGGTTTGCGGCCGAGGTCACGCGCCTGGCACGCGAGGTCGGCACCGAAGGCAAGCTCGGCGGCCAGGCCATCGTCCAGGGTGTAGCTGGCACCTGGAAGGACCTGACCGACAACGTCAACGTGATGGCCAACAATCTCAGCAGCCAGGTGCGCGGCATCGTCAAGGTGGTCACCGCGGTGGCCAATGGCGACCTGCGCCAGCGTCTGACGGTTGAATCCAAGGGCGAGGTCGCAGCGCTGGCCGACACCATCAACAGCATGACCGACACGCTGGCGATCTTTGCCGACCAGGTCACCACGGTCGCGCGCGAAGTCGGCGTGGAGGGACGCTTGGGCGGGCAGGCGCATGTGCCCGGTGCCGCCGGCACCTGGAAGGATCTCACCGCCAACGTCAATCTGCTGGCGGCGAATCTGACCACGCAGGTGCGCGCCATCGCCGAGGTCGCCACCGCGGTGACCAAGGGCGACCTGACCCGCTCCATCCAGGTTGACACCCGCGGGGAGGTGTCCGATCTGAAGGACAACATCAACGCGATGATTGGCAACCTGCGCGCCACCACCGAGCGCAACACCGAGCAGGACTGGCTCAAGACCAACCTGGCGAAGTTCAGCCGCATGATGCAGGGTCAGCGCGACCTGGTCACGGTCGGGCAGATGCTGCTGTCGGAGCTGGCGCCGCTGGTCAACGCCCACCAGGGCATCCTGTACGTGATGGAGAGTGACGAGGACGGCTCGCAGCTCAAGCAGCTGGCCAGCTTCGCCGACTCGAACGAGGCCGCCGAGCCGCGCCGCTTCGCGGTCGGTCAGGGGATGATCGGCCAATGCGCTTTCGACCGCCAGCGCATCCTGCTGACGCAGATTCCACCGGAGTCCGTCACCTCCGAGCCGATCCAGGTACGCTCGGGGCTGGTGGCGGCCCGGCCGCGCAATATCATCGTGCTGCCGGCGCTGTTCGAGGGCCAGGTGCGCGCGGTGATCGAGCTGGCTTCGCTCAACGACTTCACCGCCTCGCATCTGGCATTCCTGGAGCAACTGACCGGCAGCATCGGCGTGGTGCTAAACACGATCGAGGCCACGATGCGCACCGAGCGGCTGCTCAAGCAGTCGCAGCAGCTGGCGGTGGAGTTGCAGACGCAGCAGAAGGAACTGCAGCAGACCAACGAGGAGCTCGCCACCAAGGCGCGGCTGCTGGCCGAACAGAACTCCGAGGTCGAGCGCAAGAACCAGGAGATCGAGCTGGCGCGGCGCGCACTGGAGGAGAAAGCCGCGGAGTTGGCGCTGACCTCGCGCTACAAGTCCGAGTTTCTGGCCAACATGTCGCATGAGCTGCGCACGCCGCTCAACAGCATCCTGATCCTCGGCCAGCAGCTGGCCGAGAACGCCGATGGCAACCTCACCGACCGGCAGGTGGAATTCGCCAAGACGGTACACGGCGCCGGTACCGACCTGCTCAACCTGATCAGCGACATCCTCGATCTGTCCAAGATCGAGTCCGGCACCGTGACGGTCGACGCCGAGGAGCTGGCCTTCATCCAGCTCAAGGAGACGCTGGAGCGCAATTTCCGCCACGAAGCGGACAACCGCCACCTGGCGTTCACCAGCCACTTCGATGCGCACCTGGGACGGGTGATCACCTCCGACTACAAGCGGCTGATGCAGATCCTGAAGAACCTGCTGTCCAATGCGTTCAAGTTTACCGACCACGGCGGTGTGCGGCTGCACGTCGGGATCGCCACCAGTGGATGGGGCACCGGGCATCCGGTGTTGAGCCAGGCACGCCGCGTCATCGAATTCTCCGTCAGCGATACCGGTATCGGCATCCCGGCGGAGAAACAGCGCATCATTTTCGAGGCCTTCCAGCAGGCCGATGCCGGCACCGCGCGCAAGTACGGCGGCACCGGACTGGGGCTGGCGATCTCGCGCGAGCTGGCGCATCTGCTCGGCGGTGAGATTCGCCTGTCCAGCACCGCCGGCACCGGCAGCACCTTTACGCTGTACCTCCCCCTGGTCTACAGCGGTCCGGCCTACAGCCGCGGCGGCCTGCAGGCACATGCGCTCGCCGCCGGCGCTACGGGCGCGACGGGCGCGACGGGCGCGACGGGCGCGACGGGCGCGACGGGCGCCATCGTCGCCGCCGCGGCCCTGGCCTACCAGCCCAAGGCGCTGGCCAGCGCGCGCATCTCGGATGAGTTGGCCGATGACCGCGCCAGCCTGCAGGCCGACGAGGCGGCACTGCTGATCGTCGAGGACGACCCACACTATGCGCGGGTGCTGCTGACGGTGGCGCGCGACCGCGGCTTTCGGGTGCTGCTGGCCCGCACGGGTGCCGAGGCACTGGAGCTGACACATCGCTACAAGCCTGCGGCCATCACGCTCGACGTGTTCCTGCCGGACATGCTCGGCTGGACTGTGCTCAATCAGCTCAAGCGCGACCCGGCCACCCGGCACGTACCGGTGCAGATCCTCACGGTGGAGGAGGAGCGGCAGTACGGGCTGGAGCGCGGGGCGTTCTCGTTCATCCGCAAGCCGGTGACGACCGAGGGGCTGGAGGCGGCGTTCGATCGCATCAAGCAGTTCATCGAGCCGCGCACGCGGCGGCTGCTGGTGATCGAAGACGATCCGGCCGAGCAGTTGAGCATCGGTGAGCTGATTGCGCACGACGACGTTGCGATCTCGACCGCCGGCTCGGGTGCGCAGGCGCTGGCCGCGCTGGCCGCGCAGCGCTTCGACTGCGTCGTGCTGGATCTGCGCCTGCCGGACATGTCCGGCTTCGAGCTGCTGGACCGCCTGCAGGAGAGTGAGCAGCTCGCGGACGTGCCGGTCGTGGTGTTCACCGGCCGTGAACTGTCCGACGCGCAGCAGTTCGAGCTCAAACACAAGGCCAAGAGCATCGTGCTCAAGGGTGTGCAGTCCCCCGAGCGGCTGCTGGATGAGACGGCGTTGTTCCTGCACCGCGTGGTGGCGGACCTGCCGCCGGCGAAGCGTCAGATGATCGAGACGCTGCACCAGAGCGATGAGCGGCTGCGCGGGCTGCGCGCGCTGGTGGTCGATGACGATATTCGGAATATCTTTGCTCTCAACAGCCTGCTCGAGCGCCACGGCATGCAGGTCATCAGCGCCAATAACGGCCGCGATGCCATCCGCCTGATCGACAGCACCCCCGATCTGGCGCTGGTGCTGATGGACATCATGATGCCGGAGATGGACGGCTACGAGACCATGCGCCGCATCCGCGGCGAGGCGCGCTTCCGGCGCCTGCCGATCATCGCGCTGACGGCCAAGGCCATGAAAGGCGATCGGGAAAAATGCCTCGAGGCCGGCGCCTCCGACTACGTGGCCAAGCCGGTGAATACCGAACAGCTGATGTCGCTGATCCGCATGTGGTTGCATCGCTAGGGGTTGTCATGAATGCAACCGCAGGAGAGCCAATGAACGCAGCAGTGGGCGAATCCACCATACAGGGCACGCAAGGTCAACATCCTGCTGGTCGACGACCAGCCGGCGCGGCTGCTGTCGTACGAGTCGATTCTGGGGGACCTGGGGCAGAACCTGGTGACCGCCCGTTCCGGCCGTGAGGCGCTCGAGCGGCTGATGGCGGATGAATTTGCGGTGGTGCTGCTGGATGTGAACATGCCGGGCATGGATGGCTTCGAAGTCGCCGGCATGATCCACGAGCACCCGCGCTTCGAGAAGACGCCGATCATCTTCATCACCGGCGTGCACGTCAGCGAACTCGACCGGTTGCGCGGCTATACGCTCGGCGCGGTCGATTATGTGTCGATCCCGGTGGTCCCGGCCATCCTGCGCACCAAGGTGGCCGTGCTGGTCGAACTGTACGGCCAGCGGCGCGAACTGCAACGGTTAAACCGCAGCCTCGCCGAAGCCAATGAGCGGCTGGCCGAGGCGCATTCGACGCTGCAGGCGGAAAAGACCCGCGAGCTCGAGGCGCTCAATGCGACGCTGCGCGAGGCCAATCGTCACAAGGACGAGTTCCTGGCGATGCTGGCGCACGAACTGCGCAACCCGCTCGCCTCGATCCACAACGCCATGCATCTGCTGCGCAACCCGCAGCTGCCGGCCACCCAGCAGGGCTGGGCCCGCGATATGATCGAGCGGCAGCTCGGCCACCTGACGCGGCTCATCGATGATCTGCTGGACGTGGCACGCATCACGCGCGGCAAGATCAACCTGGCGCGCGAGCCGGTGGCGCTCGCCAGCGTGGTGGGACGCGCGGTCGAGACGGTACAGCCGCTGCTGACGCAGCGCGGCCATCAGCTGGTGGTGGACGTGGCGCGCGAGCCGCTGTACATCGACGGCGACCCGACGCGGCTGATACAGATCGTCGGCAACATCCTCAGCAACGCCGCCAAGTACACCGATGCCGGGGGCCGCATCGACCTGGCCGCGGATAGTCACGACGAATTGATCGAGATCCGCGTGCGCGACAACGGCATGGGCATCGATCCGGCGGTGATCCCGGAAGTTTTCAACCTGTTCGCGCAGGCTCAGGCCTCGCGCCTGGACCGCGGCAGTCAGACCGGCCTCGGTATCGGCCTGGCGCTGGTCAAGCGGCTGGTGGATCTGCACGGCGGACAAGTCGAGGCGCGCAGCGATGGTCCCGGCAAGGGCAGCGAGTTCGTCGTGCGTTTTCCGCGACTGGCACGCAGCGCGACCGAATCGCACACCGCCGGGCCCACGGACAGCGATTCGTTGGCAGGGATACAGCGGTGCATCCTGATCGCCGATGACAATCAGGATGCGCTCGAGAGCTTGGCGCAGCTGCTGCAGCTCGCTGGCCACCGGGTCCACCAGGCCTGCGATGGGTTGCAGGCGCTGGCGCTGGCGGGGCAGGTGCGGCCCGAGCTGATGTTGCTGGACATTGGCATGCCCGAGCTGGACGGCTACGAGGTCGCGCGCCGGGTGCGCGCGCAGGAGTGGGGCCGCGCCATGGTGCTGGTGGCGGTCACCGGCTGGGGCCAGGAGTCCGATCGGGCGCGCTCGCGCGAGGCGGGGTTTGATTCACACTGGGTCAAGCCACTCGATACGCACAAGCTCTCGGCGCTGCTGAGCGCGCTGCCGCGGGTTAGCGGCGATCTCGCCTAAACTGCAGCATGCACCTGGACGGGTCGGTAGCGGCGATCGTCACCGGAGGCGCCTCGGGGCTCGGAGAAGCCACGGCGCGTGCGCTGGCCGGCGCCGGGGTGCGGGTCACGCTGTTCGATCTGGATGCACAGCACGGTCAGACGGTCGCGACGCAGATCGGCGGATTGTTCATACCGGTCGACGTCACGGCGGATGCGAGCGTCGAGCACGGATTGGCGGCGGCGCGCGCGGCATTCGGCCAGGAGCGCATCCTGGTCAACTGTGCCGGCATCCTGGCGGCCGCCCGCACCATCCGGCGCGATCCGGACAGCGGCGCGATCGAGCCTTTCCCGATGACGCTGTTCGAGCGGGTCCTGCAGGTCAACCTGGGCGGCACGTTTCGCTGCCTGACCCGCTCGGCCGCCGGCATGGTGCTCAATGCGCCGAACAGCGACGGGGAGCGAGGGGTGATCATCACCACCGGCTCGGTAGCGGCGCTGGAGGGGCAGGCTGGCCAGGCCGCATACGCCGCTTCCAAAGCGGGCGTGGTGGGGTTGACGTTGCCGGTGGCACGCGACCTGGCGGCCGATGGTATCCGCGTCAATGCGATCCTGCCGGGCGTGTTCGAGACGCCGATGATCGCCGCCGCCCCCGAGAAGCTGCTCCGCGCCCTGGCGGCATCGGTGCCGTTTCCGAGCCGACTGGGGCACCCGGGTGAATTTGCCCAGTTGGTGCTCGAGGTTTGCCGCAACGCCTACCTCAATGGAGCTGCGATCCGGCTGGATGGGGCGATTCGCCTGAGCGCGCGCTGATGGCACGGCCAGCGGGGGCTGGCACACAAGCTGCACCACCAGCGGGATCGATGGCAAACGATCCCAGCAATTCCGGCAACCCCGGATCATCCGAACATGACGATGCTGCGCATGGGCGTCTCGGGCAGGTCAGCGAGAGGGAAGTCGAGGATATCGAGACGCACTCGCGGCTGCGTACCCCGGTGCTGTACGAGATCGTGCGGCGAGAGGGCGAGGTCGAGATGCATCGCCCGGCCACATCGCTGTGGTGGTCGGGTGTAGCCGCAGGGCTGTCCATCAGCTTCTCGCTGCTGACCCAGTCCATTCTCTATACGCAGCTGCCCGACGCACCGTGGCGGCCGCTGGTGAGCAGCCTGGGCTACTCGGTCGGCTTCCTGATCGTCGTGCTCGGCCGCCAGCAGCTGTTTACCGAGAACACCATCACCGTGGTGCTGCCGTTCATCGCCGAGCCGAGCATGGAGAACCTGCGGCGCCTGGGGCGCATGTGGGCCATCGTGTTCGCCGCCAATATGGTGGGTACGCTGTTCGCGGCGCTGTTTTGTACTTTCAGCCCGGTGCTCACACCGGCACTGCGCGCCGGCATGCTCGAACTCAGCCAGCACCTGATGCAGAACGGTTGGGCCGAGATGTTCTTCAAGGGCGTGGCCGCCGGCTTCCTGATGGCGGCGATGGTGTGGTTGATTCCCAGCGCCGAGGGCGCGCAATTCCAGGTGGTAACATTTTCCACCTACCTGATCGCGGTCGGCGGCTTCACCCACATCGTCGCCGGCAGTGTCGAGGCATTCATGCTGGTCGTGAACGGCCGGCTCGGCATCGGGGCGATGCTCGGTACCTTCACCGTGCCGGTGCTGTTGGGGAACATCGTGGGCGGGACGGCGCTGTTTGCCGTGCTGTCGTACGCACAGGTGATGATGGAGATGTAGCGGCGTGCGCGGCCGTTGGCGGCGCGGGCACCCTCGAGAGACAGACACCGCACGGCGTCAGATGAGTCGGACGGGGCTTACGGATTGAGGCCCTTTACCGCGGGGTCTGCGCTTTGGATAGTAGCGTGCGCCCGCTCCCTCACGCTTTTCGACCGGAGGCAAGCCATGGCAGAGAGCCGCTCCATGTCGTTCGGACAGGCCGCGCTGCCGCAATCCGCCATCGAAGAGGTGCACATCATCTGGATCAGCCAGCTGTTGGGCTGCGACGGGGATTCGATCTCGGCGACGGCCGCGATGCAGCCGAGCATCGAGGATGTCGTGACGGGCGCGATCCCCGGCCTACCCAGGGTGCAGCTGCACAACGCCGTGCTGGCGTACGAGACCGGCGATGAGTTGATGGACTACTGGTACCGCGCCGCACGCGGGGAGCTGGAGAACTTCATCATCGTGCTGGAGGGGTCGATTCCGAACGAGCAGGTCGCCGGCGCGGGCTATTGGGCGGCCGTGGGGGCCGACCCGCGCACGCTCGAGCCGATCAAGACCACCGACTGGATCGACCGGCTCGCCCCGCACGCCCTGGCGGTGCTCGCCGCCGGCACCTGCGCGACCTACGGCGGCATTCATGCGATGGCCGGCAATCCCACTGGCTGCATGGGAGCCATGGATTACCTCGGCAAGGGATGGCGATCGAAGATCGGCCTGCCGATCATCAACGTGCCGGGCTGCCCGGTACAGCCCGACAACTTCATGGAGACCTTGCTGTACCTGCTGCGCCAGCTCGCCGGGCAGGCGCCGATGATCCCGGTGGACGAACTGGGCCGACCCAAGTGGCTGTTCGAGGCCACGGTGCACGAGGGCTGCGATCGCGCCGGCTATTTCGAGCAGGGCATGTTCGAGCGCGACTACAGCGGCCCGATGTGCCAGGTGAAGATCGGCTGCCACGGCCCGGTGGTTCATTGCAACGTGCCCAAGCGCGGCTGGATGGCCGGGATCGGCGGCTGTCCCAACGTCGGCGGCATCTGCATCGGTTGCACCATGCCGGGCTTTCCGGACAAGTTCATGCCATTCATGAATGAGCCGCCCGGCAGCCGGCTGGCCACCAGCTCCATCAAGGCTTATTCCAAGTGGATCGATCCCTTGCGCCGCGCGATGCTCGGCACGCTCGACAAGGAGCCGAAGTGGCGCCGTCCGGGGGCGCGCTTGTCCACCGGCTATCACCCTGGCTGACCGGCGGAGGCGCCTATGACGAGCCTGATGGAGGTCCAGACCCGCGAAGGGCGCAGTCCCGAGAGTGCGCGCGGCAAGCTGGTGGAGATGCATTGGGACCCGGTGACGCGCATCGTCGGCAGTCTGGGCATCTACACCAAGATCGATTTCGGCGAGCGGCGCGTGGCGCAGTGCCACAGCACCTCGTCGATCTTCCGCGGCTACAGCGTGTTCATGCGGGGCAAGGACCCGCGCGACGCACATTTCATCACCAGCCGCATCTGCGGCATCTGCGGTGACAACCACGCCACCTGCTCGATCTACGCGCAGAACATGGCCTACGGCATCAAGCCGCCGGCCATCGCCGAATGGATCATCAACCTCGGCGAGGCCGCCGAGTACATGTTCGATCACAACCTCTTCCAGGACAACCTGGTCGGCGCGGATTTCTGCGAGAAAATGGTCAAGGAGACCAACCCGCTCGTGTGGGAGAAGGCTACGCGCACCGAGGCGCCGCACGCCACCGAGCACGGCTATCGCAGCATCGGCGACATCATGCACGCGCTCAATCCGTTCGAGGGCGAGTTCTATCTCGAGGCGTTGCGCATGAGCCGCCTGACGCGCGAGATGTTCTGCCTGATGGAGGGCCGCCACGTGCATCCCTCCACGCTGTACCCAGGCGGGGTGGGCACGGTGCCAAGCCCGCAACTGTTCACCGAGTATCTGACGCGGTTGACGCGCTATGCCGAATTCATGAAGCGCTGCGTGCCGCTGCACGACGATCTGTTCGATTTCTTCTACCAGGCGCTGCCGGGTTACGAGGAGGTCGGCCGCCGGCGCGTGCTGCTGGGCTGCTGGGGGGCGTTCCAGGACCCGGCGCACTGCGACTACCAGTACCGCCATATGACCGAGTGGGGCCGGGCGATGTTCGTCACGCCCGGGATTATCGTGGATGGCAAGCTCGTCACCACCGACCTGATCGACATCAATTTGAAGATCCGCATCCTGCTCGGCTCGAGCTTCTACGACGATTGGGACGACGAGCCGCAGTTCGTGCAGCGCGACCCACTCGGCAACCGGGTCGACGCCAAGCATCCGTGGAATCAGACCACGCGGGTGCGGCCGCAGAAGCGTGATTTCGCCGGTGGCAAGTATTCGTGGGTGATGTCGCCGCGTTGGCTCGACTCGCGCACCGGCGAGCACCTGGCGCTCGATACCGGCGGCGGCCCGATCGCGCGGCTGTGGAGCACCGCGCTGGCCCGGCTGGTCGACATCGGCTATATCCGCGCCACCGGTTCGAGCGTGAAGATCTATCTGCCGAAGACCTCGATGAAACCGCAGGTCGAATTGGAGTGGAAGATCCCGCAGTGGTCCAATGCGATCGAGCGCGACCGCGCGCGCACCTACTTCCAGGCCTACTGCTGCGCGGCGGCGTATTACTTCGTCGAGCAGGGGTTCAAGGAGCTGCAGGCGGGCCACACCCGCACCTGGACCGACTTCCAGGTGCCGGACGAGGCGATCGGTTGCGGCTTCCACGAGGCGGTGCGCGGGGTGCTGTCGCATCACCTGGTGATCCGCGACCAGAAGATCGCCAACTATCATCCATATCCGCCCACGCCGTGGAACGCCAGCCCGCGCGACATCTACGGCACTCCCGGACCCTACGAGGATGCGATCCAGAACACGCCGATCTTCGAGGAGAACGGTCCGGATACGTTCAAGGGTATCGATATCATGCGCGCCGTGCGCAGCTTCGATCCGTGCCTGCCGTGCGGCGTGCACATGATCCTCGGCGGCGGCCGCGAACTCGAGCGCATCCACTCGCCGATGTTCGGCGTGCCCAAGGCGGGCAGCTGAGCGCGCGCGGATGAGCGCGGAGCGCATCTGCGAGCTGCTCGACGGGCTGGAACGCGACCAACATCCGCTGGCGCGCGAGCTGGTGCGCACCGTGCTGGAACTGCACGGGGAGGCGCTCGCGGCCCTGATGCAGATCGCGGCGGCTGATCCGGACCTGACGGCGCGCATCGCCGCCGATGAGCGCGTGCGTGGCATCCTGCTGCTGCATGGCCTGCATCCGCAGGCCCCTGAGCAACGCGTGCGCGCGGCGCTGCGTGCCATCCCCGAGGTATCCATCAAGGAAATCGTGGTCAGCGCCGGAGCGCTGCGGCTGCAGATCGAATGTGCCCGGGCGCGGCCGGGAGCGCGCCTGCGCGAGCAGATCGAGCAGACGGTGCAGCAGGCGGCGCCGGACCTCGATCAGGTGGTGATCGACGGGCTGCCCAGGGCCGCGATTGCCATTCCTGTCGTCGTCACCCCATGAGCGCGGCAGTCATATGAGCGCGGCGGGCAACTGGGTGGCTCGGCTCAATGCGTTCGCGCGCCGCGTCGGCGCGCCGGACCGGTGCGACTTGTGCGGCATCGCGCTGTCGCCCGGACATGCGCACCTGGTTGAGCCGGCCTCGCACCGCTTGCTGTGTGCGTGTATGGGCTGTGCGTTGCTGTTCGAGCCCGGCGCCGGGACGCGCTTCCGGCGCGTCCCCCGCTACGCCATGCTGCTGGGCGACCTGGCGCTGTCCGACGAGGATTGGCGTGCGCTGGGAGTACCGGTCGACATCGCCTTCTTCTTTGAGAGCAGCGTGGATCGGCGCCCCGTCGGACTGTATCCCGGCGCCGCCGGTGTGGTGCAGGCCAGTATCGATGACGAGGCCTGGGCGCGGTTGAAGCAGGCCAGCCCGCTGCTGGCCGCGCTGTCTCCCGACGTGGAGGCGCTGCTGGTCAATCGCATGAACGGTGCGCGTGAATGCTACCGGATGCCGATCGACCGCTGCTACGCGCTCGCCGGCCTGATCCGGCGTCATTGGCGCGGGCTGTCAGGCGGAAGTGAGGTATGGCAGGTCATCCAACGCTACTTTCAGCAGCTGCGCCGCGAGCTGTCACCGCAGGTCGCGCATGGCTGAGGAGTCACAGGGCGCGCCGAGCGGCAACCGCGCCCGCGCCGAGCAGATCGCCGCGACCCTGCTATACGAAGGCTACATCCTCTATCCCTACCGAGCCTCTTCGGCCAAGAACCGCAGCCGCTGGACCTTCGGCAGCCTGTTCCCACAGGATTTCGGCGACGGCGAGCCCAGCCGGCTGCAGGTGCAGTGCTTGCTGCGCTCGGGGCCACCGGCGGGCTCGAGCGGCTCGCGCGAGGCAGCTGGTGCGCCCGAAGCAGGCGAGGCGCCGCAACTGCGCGTGCGCGTGCGTTTCCTGCAGGTCGTTCAGCGCAGCACGTGGCAGCAGGCGATCGAGCGTGAAGTGTCGCCGGGGCGATTCGCGTTCGCGGCTGGAACGGATGGCGAGCGCAGCTGGTGCGCGCTCGAGGGGCAGGTGCAGCTGCGACGGGATCGGATCGCGCCGGACACCGAGCGCCTGTCGGTCGAGGTGATCAATCTGTCGCTGCTCGCGCCTGGCACCGAGCGCGAACAGGCACTGCGCAGTGCGCTAGCCTCTACCCACGTGATCCTGGAAGCGCAGGGCGGCCAGTTCGTCTCGTTACTGGACCCACCGCCGCAGTTGCGCGCGGCGGCGATGGCGTGCCGCAATGAGGGGGCCTGGCCAGTGCTGATCGGTTCGGAGAGCGCATCCGACACCATGCTCGCCTCGCCGATCATCCTGTACGACGATCCTCGAGTGGCGCCCGAGAGCCCGGGCGCCCTATACGATGCCACCGAAATTGACGAGATCCTGAGCTTGCGGGTGCTGGCCATGACGGAGCAGGAGAAGAGTGAGGCCGCGGCGCTGGATGAGCGCGCTCGCGCGTTGATCGAGCGCACCGAATCGCTGACGCCGGCGCAGTGGGAGGCGATGCACGGCTGCTTTCGGGGTCGCGTGGCGGTCAAGGTCGGCGAGCGCGTGCGCATCTGTCCGCGCCGGCGCAGCGACATCATGGACATCGCGCTGGCCGGCAAGATCGGTATCATCGAGTCGATCGAGCACGATTACGAGCAGCGGGTGCACGTCGCGGTGGCGCTCGAGGACGATCCGGGCCGCGACCTGGGGCTCGAGCGCATGCCGGGCCACCGCTTCTTTTTTGCGCTCGACGAGCTGGAACCGCTGCGATGAACGCGGCGACGCCCGCCGCTACCGCGACCGGTGCCCGCAACATCGCAGTGCTGATCGCCGGTGTCGGCAACATTTTCGCCGGCGACGACGGCTTCGGCGTGGAGGTGGCGCGCCGGCTGGGGGAGCGAGAGCTGCCGCCGGGAGCGCGGGTGGTGGACTTCGGCATCCGTTCGGTCGATCTGTCCTATGCGCTGCAGGACGAGTGCGATGCCGTGGTGCTGGTGGATGCCGCCGCGCGCGGCGGCTCCCCCGGGACGATCTACGTGATCGAGCCCGGCAGCGGCGCAGCTGCAGAGAATGCCGCGGGTGCCGCGAGCGGCATACCGCTGATGCACGCGCTCAATCCCGAAACGGTACTGCGCATGCTGGCCGCGGGCCCGGCCCGCTGCCGGCGTGCGGTGATCGTCGGCTGCGAGCCGCAGACGGTGGGCGACGATGCGGACGTCACCGTCGGGTTGAGTGCCCCGGTGGCGCAGGCGCTCGAGCGCGCCGTCGAGGTCGTGGAGCAGGTAGTGATGCAAATGTTGGGGGAAGGGGAGCACTGATGGAAATCCGGGCTAAAACGATCGGAGCGATGGTGGGGTTGCTCGCGCTGGTGGCGTTCGCACTCAATGCGCGTGATGTCTATCGGTGGTGGAAACTCACCACGATGTGATGGCGCAGTCGAGCGAAGCGATCCGCGTGCGCGGCCTGGTGCAGGGCGTCGGCTTCCGGCCGACCGTCTGGCGCCTGGCCGAGCGCTACGGGGTGGGCGGGTGGGTCACCAACGACGGCGACGGTGTCAGCATCCTGGCCTGCGGCAGCGTCGGCGCGTTGCAGGCATTCGTCACAGCGTTGCAGCGCGAGGCACCGCCGCTCTCGCGCATCGACGCGATCGAGCGAGTGGCGGCGCGGGCGCTGCCGGCGGGCACGCCATTTCGCATCCTGGAAAGTCGCGCCACCGCGGTGCACACCGGCGTCGTTCCGGATGCGGCCACCTGCGCCGACTGCGTCACCGAAGTGTTCGACCCCGGTGCACGCCGCTATCGCTACCCGTTCACCAATTGCACCCGTTGTGGTCCGCGCCTGTCCATCATCGAGGCGCTTCCCTATGACCGCGCCGCCACCACGATGCGCGGCTTTACGTTGTGCGGGCAGTGCGAGATCGAGTACCACGACCCACGCGATCGGCGCTTCCACGCCCAGCCGGTGGCATGCGAGCGTTGCGGGCCGCAGTTGCAACTGACGGATGCCGATGGGCGCGACGTCGAGCTCGCACCGTTGAGCCGGCTCGACGCCATCGACGCGGCCGCGACGCTGCTGCAGCGGGGCCGTATCATCGCGATCAAGGGACTGGGAGGGTTTCAACTCGCCTGCGACGCCTGTGACGAGGCGGCAGTTTCGCGCCTGCGGCAGCAAAAACGGCGCGAGCGCAAACCGTTCGCGTTGATGGCGCGCGACCTGGCGGTGATCCGCCGATATTGCCCGGTGAGCGCGTCGGCGGCGGCGCTGCTGGGCAGTCCGGCGGCACCGATCGTGCTGCTGGAGCGCCAGCCGCCCGCGGACGGCCGAGCCGGGGGCCACTGCGGGCGCGACGGCGACGGCCGCCTGGCCGCCGGTTTGGCGCCCGGGCTCAACACCCTGGGATTCATGCTGCCGAACACGCCGCTGCATCACCTGCTGCTCGCGCGCATGGACACGCCACTGGTGCTGACCAGCGGCAACCTGTCCGAGGAGCCGCAGTGCATCGGCAACGACGAGGCACGCAGGCGCCTGGGCGGCATTGCCGACGGCTTCCTGCTGCACGATCGTGACGTCGCGCGCCGCGTGGACGATTCGGTCACACGGTTCGTGGCCGGGGAGCCGCGGCTCCTGCGCCGTGCGCGCGGCTACGCACCGGCGCCGATCCGGTTAGGCGCCGGGTTCGAACGCGCCCCGCCGTTGCTGGCGATGGGCGGGGAGCTGAAAAGTACCTTCTGCCTGCTGCGTGACGGTGCCGCGGTGCTCTCACATCACATCGGGGACCTCGAGGAAGCCCGTACCCAGGCCGATTATCGGCGCGCGATCGAGCAATACCTGCAGCTGTTCGAGCATCGCCCGGCGTTGATTGCCGTGGACCTGCACCCGGAATATCTGTCGCGCAAACTCGGACAGGAGCTGGCCGAGCGCGGAGCGCTCGAAATCGTCGCCGTACAGCACCATCACGCCCACGTCGCTGCGTGCATGGCCGAGAACGGCGTGGGTCTCGACGCCCCCGCGGTGCTCGGGGTTGCACTCGACGGGCTGGGTTACGGCGATGACGATGCGCTGTGGGGTGGGGAATTCCTGCTGGCCGATTATCGCCAGTACCGGCGGCTCGGCAGCTTCATGCCGGTGGCGATGCCGGGCGGTATGCGCGCGATCCACGAGCCCTGGCTCAATACCTACGCGCAGCTCACTGCGACGATCGGATGGGAGGCGCTGGCCGGCGCCGCTACGAGCGACGGCGAGCCGCTCGAGCTGGTCCGATTTCTGGCCGCCAAGCCGCGCGGTCTGCTCGACGCAATGATCGCCCGCGGCATCAACAGTCCGCGCGCCAGTTCCTGCGGGCGCCTGTTCGATGCGGTGGCTGCGGCACTCGGGGTATGCCGCGAGCGTGCGCTGTACGAGGGCCAGGCGGCGACCGAGCTCGAGGCGCTGATCGATCGACGCGCGCTCGAGTGCGAGAGCGATGAGCTGGCCTACCCGTTCGGCACCAGCCGGCAGCATCCGGCCGGTCCGCTGTGTCTGACCACGGCGCCGATGTGGCGGGCGCTGCTGGCGGACCTGCACTGCTCGACCCCCGCGCCGGTGATTGCGGCGCGGTTTCACAAGGGGCTTGCGATCGCCGTCGCCGCGATGGCGCAGCGGTTGTGCCGCGCTCACGCTGTCGAGACGGTAGCCCTCTGCGGCGGTGTGTTTCAAAACTCGGTGCTGCTGGATCAGTCGATCCAGCGGCTGCGATGCGGCGGCTCGAGCGTGCTCACCCATCGCCACGTGCCCGCCAACGACGGTGGGCTGTCGCTCGGTCAGGCGGCGGTCGCCGCGGCGCGCGCGCTGTGCCGGGGCCCTATCTCGCGGAAATCAACATGTGTCTAGGCATTCCAGGGCAGATCGTCGAGGTGGCCGACCCCTACGTGCCGGTCGCGATCGTGGAGGTCGGCGGGGTGCGGCGCGCGATCAATATCGCCTTCATCGCCGACGAGACGCATACGCCGGCACAGTGCATCGGCGACTGGGTGCTGGTGCACGTCGGTTTCGCGATGAGCCGCATCGACGAGCAGGAGGCGGTGCGCACGCTGGCGCTGCTGCGCGAACTGGATGAGGCGCAGGGGGAGCTGCAGCTGATGCGCGAGTCGGGAGCTGTCGATGTCCGAGCATGAGGCGCTGCAGGGCCCGCTGCAGGATCTGTATCCCTTCCTGCAGCCTCGAGGGCGCAACACGGATACGCTCGATGCCGTGCTGCTCGAGTCGGTGCGGCAGAAGTCGCAAGACAGTGCCGCGACCAAGCGGCGCTTCTTCGAGCGCGACGGCGCGGCGGTGGTCGCGGTCGCGCGCGCGATTGCCAATGTCTATCGGCACGATGGCCGCCTGTTCACGATGGGCAATGGCGGCTCGAGCTGCGATGCCGCCCATATCGCGGTGGAATTCCTGCACCCGGTCACCACCGGCCGGCCGGCGCTGACCGCGGTGAATCTCGTAGCCGACACCGCGATGTTGACCGCGGTCGGCAATGACGTCGGCTTCGGTCACGTGTTCGTGCGCCAGGTGATCGCACAGGCGCGCCGCGGTGATGCGCTGATCGGCATTTCCACCAGCGGCAATTCCGACAACCTGCTGGCCGCGTTCGCGAAGGCCAGGCAGATGGGAATGATCACCATCGGATTGTCCGGCTACGACGGCGGCAAGATGGCGCACAGCGCCGATGTCGACCATTGCCTGGTGGTGCCGAGCGACAGCATCCACCGCATCCAGGAGACTCATGTGGCGATCTATCACATCGTGTGGGATTTGGTGCATACCCTGCTGGCCGACGATCGCGGCCGGCTGCACGCCGCGCGGGACGCGACATGAAGTACATGGACGAATTCCGCGACCCGGTCAAAGCGCAGGCGCTGTCGCAGCAGATCCGCGCCCTGGTGCGGTGTATTCCGCGCGCGCGGCAACGGCCGCTGCAGATCATGGAGGTCTGCGGGGGCCATACTCATTCGATCTTCCGTTATGGGATCCAGCAGCTGCTGCCCGACGAGGTCGAATTCATTCATGGCCCGGGCTGCCCGGTGTGCGTACTGCCGATGGGCCGGGTCGACGACTGTGTGGCGTTGGCGCAGCGGCCGGAAGTGATCTTCACCACGTTCGGCGATGCGATGCGCGTGCCCGGGTCCAGCAAGAGCTTGCTTGCAGCCAAGGCGGGCGGCGCCGATGTGCGCATGGTGTATTCGCCCCTGGACGCGCTGCAGATCGCGCGCGCCAACCCGGACCGCGAGGTTATCTTCTTCGGGCTGGGATTCGAGACCACGATGCCCAGCACCGCGATGACGGTGCTGGAGGCCGCGCGCGCCGGCATCCGCAACTTCAGCCTGTTCTGCAACCACATCACCATCATCCCGACCATCAAGGCGATCCTGGACTCGCCCGACATGCATCTGGACGGCTTTCTCGGACCGGGCCATGTCAGCATGGTGATCGGCACGCGGCCGTATCGCTTCATCGCGCAGCACTATCACAAGCCGATCACGATCGCGGGCTTCGAGCCGCTCGACGTGCTGCACTCGGTCTGGATGGTGCTGCAGCAACTGGTCGAGGGACGCTGCGAGGTTGAGAACCAATACGGCCGCATCGTCCCGGAGCAGGGCAATGCCCAGGCGCTTGGGGCCATTCGCGAGGTGTTCGAGCTGCGCGAGTTCTTCGAGTGGCGCGGCCTGGGTTCGATCGATCACTCCGGTGTGCGCATGCGCGCGGCCTATGCCCAGTACGATGCCGAGCGGCGCTTCCCGGTGCCGAACCTGAAGATCGCGGACCCGCGGGCCTGCCAGTGCGGCGAAGTGCTCAAAGGGGTCATCAAGCCGCACGAATGCAAGGTGTTCGGTACCGCCTGCACGCCACAGATGCCATTGGGCTCGCTGATGGTGTCGAGCGAGGGGGCCTGCGCAGCCTACTATAACTACGGGCGCATCCATGGCGCCGGAGCGCCGCGGCGCCAGCCGGCGTTTGCATCCGCGCAGCCGGGCTCGCCGGCATGAGCGTCCCGAGCCCCAGCTCGAGCCCGAGCAGTGCGCAGCCGCCCGTCGGGAGCGCGGTCGTACGCCGCGCGCCGCGCCTGGCACCCGATGCGATCATCGAATTGGCGCACGGCAGCGGCGGGCGGGCCATGCGTACGTTGATCGAAGACGTGTTCGTCAGCGCCTTCGATAACCCGGGGCTGGCCGCGATGGAGGACCAGGCGTTGCTGGGGCTGGCTGCCTTGGCATCGCAGGGGGACCGGCTGGCGTTCACGACCGACTCCTATGTGGTCGATCCCCTGTTCTTTCCCGGCGGGGACATCGGCACGCTGGCCGTGGCCGGAACGGTCAATGATCTGGCGGTCGGCGGCGCGCGGCCGTTGTACCTGTCCTGCAGCGTGGTGCTGGAGGAGGGGTTGCCGGTGAGCACGCTGCGCCGTGTGGTCGAGAGCATGCGGCGCACGGCGCTGGCGGCCGGGGTGAGCATCGTGACCGGCGATACCAAGGTGGTCGAGCGCGGTTCGGCCGACAAGCTGTTCATCAATACCGCCGGAATCGGCGTGGTGCCGCACCAGGTCAGCATTTCACAGGCCCATGCGCAGCCGGGCGACGTCGTCGTCGTCAATGGCCGGCTCGGGGATCACGGCACGGCGATCCTGATCGCACGCAACCAGCTGTCGCTGCAATCTGACGTGGCCAGCGACTGCCAACCGTTGAACGGCCTGGTTGCGGCGATGCTGGCGGCGTGCCCGAAGATTCACTGCCTGCGCGATGCCACCCGCGGCGGCGTCGCCACGGTGCTCAACGAGTTCGCACACGGCTCCAACGTCGCGATCCGCATCCGCGAGAGCGCCATACCGCTGCGCGAGGAGGTGAAGGGTGCCTGCGAGATTCTCGGGCTCGATCCCCTGTACCTCGCCAACGAGGGCAAGCTGGTCGCGGTGGTGCCGCCCGCGGCCGCGGCCGCGGTGCTCGCCGCCATGCGCTCGCACCCGGCCGGCGAGCATGCCGCGATCATCGGCGAGGTGGGAGAAGAGCCCGCAGGGATCGTGATCATGGACAGCGTGTTCGGAGGCCAGCGCGTCGTTGACATGCTGGTCGGCGAGCAGTTGCCGCGCATTTGTTAGCACGGCCATGCACGAACTGAGCGTCACCCAGAGCATCATCGAGATCTGCGCCGAGCGCGCCGAGGGCGCGAAGGTGACGCGGGTGACGCTCGAGATCGGCACACTCGCCGCCATCATGCCGGACGCCGTGCGGTTCTGTTTCGAGCTGTGTGCGGACGGTACCGCGCTGCAGGGTGCTACGCTCGAGATCATCGAGACGGCCGGCCAGGAGCTGAAGATCAGGCAGATGGAGGTGATGTGATGTGTGCGACCTGCGGTTGCTCGGATACCGACCGAGAGTTGGACACCGGTCTGCAGCCAGAGCACGAGCACGAGCACGAACATGCGCACCCGCACGAACACGGACACCAGCACGCGCACGAGCACAGCCACGGCGCAGACGCGCCCACGCACACCCACACCGACACGCCAGGCCGCAC
>Ga0307374_10005604_pt1 | contig 20248 bp, 19 predicted proteins | sample OX3MG_FD_202532 | JGI IMG/M metagenome (GOLD analysis project Ga0307374, IMG submission 202532) | Soil microbial communities from Risofladan, Vaasa, Finland - OX-3 | ecosystem: Environmental > Terrestrial > Soil > Coastal area > Acid sulfate soil | place: Finland: Risofladan, Vaasa | collected...
GCCGCGTCCCTGATCTGTATGACGTTTGTATTACAGTAGTCACTATCAGTAGGTCTGCGGATGTTGTCATCGGACCGCGTTTTGTTACGGCCTCTAAGCAATCTAATCTCAGACCTTAGCTCTTGAAGGCGATGGAGAAATCCTTTCTGCCGCTCAAGCGAGGTGATGTCGGCCCGCAAAGTCACCATCTCATCAGAAGCCTCTTTGTATTTTGCGAAAATATCTGTGCTACTTAAGAATGATAGAGCATCCGATCTCTTTTTCCCGAGCGTGCTCAGCTCGGCGTTTATCTTCTTGAGTTCCCCTTCGATCTCGCCGCGTTCCTCCTGCAGGTAATTCCGTCGTTCCTCGGTAATTGCCCTGTTGAAGGAGATTAACTGCTGGAAGTCCTTCTTGATTTGTCCTTGAAATAAAACCCCCACTTCACCAAATAGCTTTTGGGCATCGTCTGGGTTAAAGAGAATCTGATCGTCCTCGAGGGAGGCCAGAATCTTCTTTCGATTTTGCGTTAGGGAGTACCGTTCAGCGTTGAGGGTCGCGATCCGTTCATCAATCTCATCTACGAGCTGCTTTGTTGTTCCCTTGTCCTGAGCGCGAAAATCAAAAGCATCGAGTAGTTTCCGTCTCTTTTCCGACTCCTTTTGCTTGAGCAGAAGGATTCCCTCGATCTTGCTGATGTCCTCGATCGTACCGCCCAATTCGTTGTTTATGTTTTGGGCAGTTAACTGCTTCTCCTCAAGCTCCTGCTCCTTCTTGTAATGTTCATCAATGGTTTGCGAGTTGAAGCCCAAAATATGGGCCAGGAATGGCTTCCAATCCGCGTGCTTCGATAGGAACTTGTCGAGTTGAAATACGTCGTGGTAATCATCCTGCGAGCGCAGTAAATAGCCAAGTCCCTTGCGGTACTGCCACGGCTTGATGGCTCGCCAGTCAAGCATCCCATCCATGATCCCGCGTGCGCGTTCGAAGGGAATGTTGAAATGATCCCATGATTGCTCCGGTAAAGCGGAAAAATCCTGATGTTTAGCTGAGTGCCGTTTGAATGCAACCCTTGACGCTTCCGCAACGCTGCGCCGCACGGTCAAATATGACCCATCTCGCAGTGAGACTTCAAGGAAAAACACAAAGTCTCGAAACACGTCATAGTGCTTGAACAGGAAGAATTTGGCGTCCCTGCTTGCGAGGAAGCCGAAATCGAGCATCCTTCCTAGCGTGCTCTTGCCAAGGTTATGCGTGTCCCGATTTCGATTCTCTGGGAGTCGGATCTCCGCCATTACAACATTCAGGCCGGCCACGAATTCTACGGCCTTGAATTTGTCGGGCCTGTCGGAATATAGCTTAGACAGAGTCATTGGGGCCTACATATTCCACAGCGTCGGTCTTCGGGCGGTATTCGATCAACCCCAGCAAGTAAAGGAAGTTCAGTGCTGGTAAGAAAAGAACGTCGCCGCCGTTTATCGCCTTTTTCAAATACTTCTTCAGAGAATCGTATTCCTCCAGCCGCTTCGTTTTTAGCCGCGTGAGCAAAAACAGCGACGCACTGATAATTGTTCGGTCAGGATGTGAGTGCTTAGTTGGCCGAAGCATCTTCCACCTCCTCGACTTGCCCGATATCGCAATGCCAATACATGTAGAACAACATTGCTCGCGTCAGTCGCTTGTGCTGCCGCAGAATTGGATCGCGGCCGAATAGCAAGTCAACGAGGTACTCCATCACTTTGTCAAATGTCTGAAAGTCTTTGCGGTTGGCTATTACTTTGAGTTCGATTTCGTCGATTACCGACTTGTACAGGGCAAGCAACTCCTGGTTTTCCGGGGCGGCTAAGAATGAGCTGATCTGGGCGGTGTCCTTCAGATACTTCCTTCGTTGGGCCTTCGCATATTCCGCGGTCATGTTGTTGAATTCGTTCTTCCGGTCGTAGGGAACGCGGGGTGTCGGTGGATCATCCAGTCCTTGCTGAACATCCGCTTTGTGCAAAACGAGAGCCTGGACAACTTCAGCAAGATCATCAGGGGTCACAATCAATGGGCAATCGATGGGATCAAGCGATGCTTGCGTAGCCACCTTTGGGAATGCCTTCAGCCAGATTTCGAGCCGTTCGATGCCGCAAAGGCCGATCGACGATACTGGAATTTGGCACTCCGTGGAGATATAATCGCGAATCACGGACTCGGCATTGCCAGCTAAACGTCTGTTCGAAAACAGGATGTAATGATCGAGCTGGTTATTGTCTCGCAGATTTCTGATGCGAAAAATCTCCTCACCCATCGTGGTCTTCTTTGCCGTTGCGCTAAAGAAGTCGGAATCGGAGAAGGTGCAATTGCATCCGTTTGTGTGCTTCGCCTGAATGATGGTCGTTCCGGTCCAGGGGTCCGCCTTACTTGGATAAAGCTCGGCCGTTCCAACGAACTTGGCATCTCGGCCCCCGTCCGGTCCCTTGGCGAATTTCTGAACCGATATGCCAAAGAACTGCAGACAGAGGAAAACGACAAGCGTCTCGAACTGTTCGTCGCTGAGATCGTAGTAAGCGTACTTCATCACGCCAATCCAATTCGGCCGGCCCTGAACGGTTCTGTTGAATTAGATCTCCAAAGCGATTGTATGGCCGAAAACCGACGGTGTTGCACTGGCACCGTGCCGAGTGGGGCTAACCGCCAGTGGCCCGCTCCCGCGTCACCATTTACTGCCTACAATGCCTAAATTCCCTGCGCCGCACAAGCTTCCGGCCCCAACAGGCTCGTTTGTAGATTACTCGAAAGTGCTGGCAACCGCATCGCCTGCGGCGCGCCCTCGGTCATTTTCGGCTCTCTTTGGCCCCGATGTACAAAACATTGTCCGAAGCAATTTGCGGCGTCACTCGGGGTTGCCCCGCCAAGGGCCGGTAGCCGCTTGACGACGCGGGCGCCGAACTCGCGCAGCTCGGCGATGCTGTACGTGTTGTCGATCGACAACATCGGCACGCCATGCTCGGCCTGCGGCAGTTCCGCCACCGGCTGGTCGCCGACCCGCTGCGTGGGGCTGTCGGGCGTAATCAGCTCGGGATGCTTGACTTCAAGCTCTTTGAGACGCTCCAGCAACCGGTCGTACTGGCGGTCGCTGATCTCGGGCGCCGCCTCGACGTAATACTTGTAGTCGTGGCAGCGAATCTGTTCGCGCAGCTTGGCGATTTCGGCTTGGGCGGAGGCGCTCATCGCAAATGGATCAGTCCAGCTCTCGGATGTAGATGTTCGCGAACTGCAATGAGTCGCCGTGATGCTGCAAGGCGATGGGTCCGCGTTCGGGCACGCCGGGCAATTGGGCGTTATCGATCACGGTTTGGCCGTTCAGTTTCACCGTCAGGTGATCGCCGCGCATCGTGATGACGAAGCGGTTCCACTGGCCGAGCGGATGATCGGCGTTCACCTTGGGCGTGACGCCCGCACGAACCTCGGGCGGCATTTTCGGATCGTTGCGGTAGCCGTACACTTCGCCCGAGCCGATCGGCCAGCACCAGATGTTCACCTGGCTCTTGCTGTTGCCGCGCAGATAGATGCCGCTGTCGCCGGCGTCCTTGACGATGACGGTTTTCGGCTTGCCGTCGTCGCCCTTTTCATACTCGCCGCTGGGCAAGATGACGGGCCGAGCCTCTTCGTGCGGCTTGGCATTCAGCCGCCAATCGCAGATCAGCTCGAAATCGCCGTATTCCTTGGCCGACCAGAGGTTCTTGTCTTCGGCTTCGCTCTTGCCATCGTAGCTGAGAATCCAGTTCTCGGGCTTCCAGTGCCCTTCGTGCCCGGGGTCGGCTTTCCAACCGGCCAAGTCCAGGCCGTTGTAGAGCGAAACGAAGCCTTGGTCCTCGTCGGCGATCTGTTCGGGCTTGGGGTTGGTCGAAGGCAGCTCTTGAATGCGGATGTTGCGGAAATGGCACTCCGAGCCTTCCGATTCAAGACACAGATATCCTTTCCGCGGGCTGCATTGGCTGCCGCCCGAAACGACCTTGCCGTTGACGGCGAGTTTCAGCATGCCATCGCGGCATTCGACCCGATAGTGGTTCCACTCGCCGGCCGGCTTGGCGCGATGTTCGCTCGGCAGACAGCGAGCCCAGCCGGCCGGGTGCGGCCGGTCGGGCGTCATCGTGGCGCCGCGGATAGCGAACACATCGCCGTGGCTGGTGTAGTTCTCGGTGTTCCGCCCGTCGAGAATCTGCACTTCGATCGCCCGGCAAAACGGCGCCCCAATCGCAGGCAGCGGATCGCTCCACACGAACACGCCCGCGTTGCCTTTGGGTTCGATGTGCTTCCACTCCAGTTCGAAAATAAAGTTCTCGTACTGCTTCTTGCTGCGCAGCACGCCGGTCGGCACGCCCGTCGAGACGATCATCCCCTCGCGGGCCGTGAACGTGCCGGGGGCGCAGTTGACGTTGACCCAGCCCGACAGATCGCGGCCGTTGAACAAGGCCGTCCAGGCGGGCTCGTCGCCGCGGGCCGCGGCGTTCGAACACAGGGCGACGGCTAAAGGAGCAACCAGTGCGAAACACCGGGCGGAGCGAGCGACGGTAATCATGGGAGCAACATCCGATTTGAAGGGCGCGGCGGCAAACAGGCGTGCCGACGATTATCGACGGCCGGCCGGTGGGCCGCAACTGGCGACCCGCGGAACGCCCGGATGCGATCTTTCCGGCGGGCAGCGTGGCTTCGTCGTTTGGATCGCAGGGGCGAGAGCGGCTACAATGACAGCGTTAAGACGTCCCGACCGATAGGAGGCGAAGCACGCAGGTTGTCAAAATCGTGGTTTGGCAGGAAGACGAGGCGTGGGTCGGCTACCTCCAGGACTACCCCGATTACTGGACCCAGGGCTCAGTGCGCATGAGTGAACTATAGAAACGCTGTTTTAAGGGGGCTTACTTCTGTTTGCCGCAGAATAAGTTCGGTCAGCGAAGGAAACGTCAAGAAGCATGAAGCGCGAACCCGGTCTGAGCGAGAAGAGCATCAAGGTGCTCGGCCACATCGCTGACGGGCACAGTTACGCGCAAATCGTCGACGGCCACGACGGAATCACCTACCACGACATTTTCCACGCCGCCGAGGAGGCCCTGCGGCTCAATTCGTCGCCAAAGGATTATCAGGCCCGGTTGGCTCAGATCAAGTCCCGCTATCCGCGAGCCTACGAGCCGTGGACAAGCGTCGACGACGCGGAACTGGCCGCGATGTATAAAGCGGGCCACCGGCTCCAGGCCATCGCGGAGCGTTTTCAACGGCAGCCTTCGGCGATCCGATCTCGGCTGACGAAGCTCAACTTCCCGCCCAGCAACGACCTGCCGTAGCCCCGTAGGTTATGCTATTAACTGTGAAACTCTCGCCGCCCCGGCAAGATTCTTGTTCGGGTCTCGGCGCGCTGGGCTCAAGCATCGGCTACAAGCGGCAGCAAGTACGCTTCCTCTCCTCTTCTGTTCCATTGCCTGCCGGGCGCCGACCGCACCGTTCAAGACAACCGGCCAGCGCGCGCTACGCCGTCCGCCCGCGGTGGCAAACTGACGATAGGAACAGAAGAGAAGAGGAAGCGTAGCGGCAGCATCAGGCCGCTGTGACGCGCGGCGGATCATGGCAACACGATTCGCCGTCACCAAGAGCGGCCCACGGCGACGCGAGTCGTTCGAAAGCCGTGCCGCCCCGGCATGTTTTGGTTGCGGCTCCGCCGCGCTAGGCTGAAGCATAACCTACGGGCTACTGGCCGCCGAAGGCTTCCAACAACTCGATCAGGGCCGCGGCATCGTCCTCGACAGCCGCGAGCAGCTTGTCGAATTCATCGGTCAAGTGGGACAGCGGGCGGCGAACCCGGAACCCGATTCAGCCGAAAGCAAGTGATGCCGCGCTGCGTCCTTGCGCCGGCAGCCAAGCGAGACACCCGCAAGCGGTTCCTAGGAAATCGCCAGCGCGGTCTTCAAACACCGTGAGACCCTCGCCATCATCACGTCCGGCAAGCTGCCGATCGCTTTATCGAGTCGGTCGTCGGCAAGCGTCGCAAGGTTCAGGCACGAGACAACCGAGTCGTGCAGCAGGCCGGACTGGCGACCTTCGGGAGTGGCGAGATCGATCAACAACTGGGCGGGATCGTTCGCCCGCGTCAGATTCGTCGTGATCTGTGCGACAATCGTGTTGCGGATCCGCTGGTTATACGCATCGCTCTGAATGACAAGCACCGGGCGACGACTGCCGCCGGCTCCCGACGCGAACGGATAGAAGGCCAGCGCGATGTCTCCGCGGCGAAAGCTCATCTTTTGCGAGACTCGTAATCGTCGTATTCCGCCATTCTGGGATCGCTCCAGTCTTCTCTCATCACCTCGTCGAGGGCGGGATACGCCTCGCGCGGATCAAGGTCCGGCAGCAGCTTCTTGATGCGTTCGAAAACGTCGGCGCGGACGACGACGCACGGAGTCTGCGTGGCCTTCTCGACAACTGGCACAGACTCGCCGCGCTGCAAGGCCTGCCGATGCTCCGCGTTGAGCGTCAATGATTCTTCCATGCCGCGATTATCCCACCGATTGCCGGCTGCAACAAGGCTTTATCCCCACGATCTGACATCCATTTTCGCCGCGTTTGCAGGCGGCGGCAAGGGATGGGTCGCCTTATGAGTCGCAGAGACGCGCGCGTTCGACCCGCGTCGCTTGCAAAGGCGAGACGTGGGGAAAGCCAGGCGCACCTAGAGGCTGACGCCTCCAGACGATCTCAAGTCGTCGCTGGACGGGCCGCCGCCGGCCGATGCACGTAGAGCGCCGCCGGATCGAGCGCGAACCCTTGATCCGGCAGGCTCATCTGGTAATCGACGCGCCGCTGGTGGTCGGCCAACTGCCGACGCGGATTGTAGACCGAGTTGAACTTCCAGAGCATGCGGGCGAAATTCGTTTGGCCCTGGGCCAACAAGCGGGCCGTCAAGGCGAATGTCCCGCGCAGCGCCGCCCAGCCCAAGTGCTTGCGGTTGAGCACCTGCTGGGTGCGGACCAACTCTTCGTAAAACTGCGCCAGCGGCAAGGCCGTGGGCAGCACGGCGTGCTGCACGTCGAACAGCCGATAGTCGCGAGTCGTGATGCGGGGCGATTCGGCGTGCCAGGTCTCCGTGCCGGGATAGGGCGTGTTGACCGTCACGTGAACGATTTCGGGCGCCGACAAGGCCCACTCGCGCACGATCTCGAACCGCCGCACGTCCCAACCCGGATCGGCGATAATGTTGACAGCCGTCACGATCCCCAGCGAGCGGGCGCATTCAAGGGCCTCGAAATTCTTGCCCAGCGCCACGCGCTTGCGAAATTTCTTGAGCCCCTCTTCGTCGACCGCCTCCAGACCCAGGAACATGTACTGCAGCCCTAGCCGCCGCCAACGCGCGAAGACCTCGCGGTTGCGCAACAGCACGTCGCCACGGGTCTCCAGGTAATACTGCTTGCGAATGCCGCGGCGCTCGATTTCGTCGGCCACGGCGTGGCCTTGCTCGGGGTGGATGAAGGCCACATCGTCGACGATGAACACGCCCGGCTCGCGCACGCGGGCCAGGTCGTCGGCGGCCCGCTCGGGGCTGAGCTTGCGGTAACTGCGGCCGTAAAACGTCCAAGCGCTGCAGAACGTGCAATCCCAGGGACAGCCGCGCGAAAACTCGATCGACGCGCACGGATCGAGGCTGCCGATGAAGTAGCTCTGCCGCCGGCGGAGCAGATCGCGGGCCGGCTGGACTTCGTCGAGATTCTTGATGAGCTGCGGCGGCGGCCCGGCGCCGCGCAAGCTGACGACGCCCGGCAGCGAGTCGATCGCCTCGCGGTCGTCGGCGGCCAATTCCAGCAGCCGCGGCGCGATCTCTTCCCCTTCGCCGCGGACGATGCAATCGATCGAGCCGCCCGCATGCTCGAGAATCTCGCGGGCCGTAAAACTCGCGCTGTGCCCGCCGGCAAAGATAAAGCTCTCCGGCAGCAAGGCTCGGGCGGCGCGAGCCAAATCGACGACCTCCGGAATGTTCGCCAGATAGTTGAGCGAAAAGCCGATCGCCTCGGGCCGCCATTCCTCAATGAGACGGAACAGATCGCGGCGTCGAAAGACTTGCAGATCGACTAGCCGCACATCGTGTCCGGCTCGCCGGGTAGCCTCGGCCACCAGTTCCAGCCCCAGCGGCTCCAGCCGGAGATAGACCTCCGAGTACATCAGCGCGCTGGGATGAACGTAAAGGACCTTCATGGCCTTTCCACAGGCTGTCACCTTACCTTGCAATCCCTGCGTTTTACGAAGATTTCGCAGTATAACACCGAGCGATACGGTTCGCAAATCGACTCGTTTCTATGGTTTCCAGGGACAAACAGGGACAAACCACAGAGCGCGCCAATCGGTCCCCTTTCGGCAAGGAGGAGACGCTGGTTGGTTGGGGCTCAAATGCAACGCAACTCTTCGTCGAGGCTCCGCGAATTGATCGGGACCAGCCGCAACGATTGCAACAGTCGGTGTCGTTGGCTCGGTTTGTAGGGGTTAAATCGAATTTCACGGAAAACGGCTTCAGCCGCAGCAACCCGTACTGTCGTTGTTATCCCTCTTTCCTTCACGCCTCCCTCACGCCCATGCAACCGCGGCAGCCTGCATTTTCGGCAGCATGTCCAACTCGGACATCCGATCGCGATCTACTTCGTCTGCTCCCTACTTCGGCCACTTCTTCGATCGCTCGACCTTACCCGACGCCGTGAGCGTCGCCCGCAACTCCAACGGGTAATCCAACAGAATGGCATCGATCCCGACATCGGCCACCCGAACCCAATACTCCGGCAATCGGCCCGCCACTGCCGGGCCTGCGACGAATGCCTTCTTGCCTGCCCGCCTGGCCGCGACGATTTCTTCCTTCAACGGCAAATGCCGCAGGTAAACCCAGTCGGAATCGGGATCGCTCAACGCCTTTGAGAACTCGTCGGGCGTATTGGCGACGGTCGCAACATGAGCCTTGCCAGAGGCTTTCATTATCGCGCCGAACCGAGGGCTCCGAAGTGCTCCTGCCGATGAACAGCAGTCGGTCGAGCACACCGTCTTTTTTGGCCAATCGCACGACCTCCTCCTCAACGCCCGACACCTTCAAATCGACGGCGATCAGCAAGTCGTGCCGCCGATACTCGGAAACCAACTCGATCACCTCTTCGACGGTCGGAACCTTCGCGCCGGCAAACTTGGGATTGAATCAGCTTCCTGCATCAAGCTTCTGAATCTCGGAGAGAATCAGGTCAACGACTTTGCCAGTGCCGTTCGTAGTCCGATCGACGGTGCCGTCGTGAATGCAAACCAGTTGCCCGTCTTTCGTCCGCTGCACGTCGAACTCGAAGCCGAGCCGAAGCTCAAGACAGGCTCGGAAATTCGCCAGCGTGTTTTCCGGGGCGTGCCGCGGTGGCCGACGATCAGCGGCTCGGCCGCGAGAGAGTTGAAACAAAAGGCGATCTGGCAAATGACGGCCAATAGCAACCTTCGGGCGCTCATGCTGGCGATCACCACAAACCAGGAATCAACTTGTATCGAACCTGCTCAGCGTACTCGTTATACCCAGCCAACTCGGCTTGCAACACCTCGTCTTCCCACTTCGTTCGCAGGATCAGCAAGCAAGATGCGAGGCCCGCCGGAATCAACGCCCAAAGCGAGCCCAGGCATAGAGCGATGCCGAGTGAAAACAGGATTCCGCCGACGTAGCCAGGATGGCGCACGACGGCGTAAGGGCCGGCTTCGATGACTTTCTGACCTCGCTCCGCCTGGATGCGGACGGTTACCTCAAAGAACTTGTTCACGGCTTCCGCCCATGTGACGATCGCCATGCCGACCAGGAAGGCGAGATAGCCGATGCCGCAGACCCACCAAGGCACGGGAAGCCAATGAAACCGCCCGTCGTCGAGCGCGGCCACCGGAGCAATGGCATACACGGCCGTGAAGAAGAACCCAAGTAGGATCTTATCCCAGCGCTTGGTCCCCTCGTGAACGCCGGTTCGGGCGACCACCACTTCGGGATTGACTCTCCAGAGGTACGGGGTGACGACGGCGAGGACGCCGACAAATACGCCGATGAATAGCCAGCCTTTCGGCCAAGTCCAATCGCCGGCCGGCAAGAACATGAACAAACCGAAATATACCGGCAGCCCCAGCAAAGAGGCGACCACGCGGCGTTTGTTGATCTTCTTTTCGTTGCCGGCAGCCACCGTTCACAGTTTATAGCCGATCTGCCGCAAAAAGTCCTTCCGCCATTTGATTTCGCCGTCGTCCTCGACGCCTTTTGGAGAGAAGCCGTCGACGACGCCGAGAATGCCGCGGCCTTGCTCGGTCTCGGCCAGAACGATATCTGTGGGGTTAGCCGTCGCGCAGAAAATGCGGCATACCTCGGGAACCATCTTCAGCGTGTTCAGGACGTTGAGCGGAAAGAACCCGTCGCCCAAGAAAACGATGAAGCTATGGCCCGCGCCGATGGCTGCCGCGTTCTTCTTGGCCAGCTCGATCATGGCCGGATCGGTACCGGACCAACGCACAAGGCACTTGCCCGACGCCTCGCAAAACGCCAAACCGAACTTGATGCCTGGGACGGCGGTGACCAACGCCTCGTGAATGTCCTCCACGGATTTGATGAAGTGCGTCTGGCCGAGGATGAAGTTCGTGTCGTCCGGCTTCTCGATCTTTACGGTCACCAGTTGCATGGCGGTCCTCTTTTAGTCGTCTGCCCTCGCCTCACTCTCCGCCACCGCACGGAACTCGGATTATCGAGCCCTAATCGAGCGGATGCACGACCAAATCCGCCGGCGCCGTTGATTCGGTTCGTGGCGATTCGCGTCGAACGAGTCGAAACCCCAGCAGCCTGAGCGGCACAAGCGCACATCCCAAAGTGACCTCTTGCACGAAGGAAACAACGACGAAAATCCAAGGCTCGGGTCCGCTACGATAGAAGATTGGGAACAGGCCCGCAAAGACAGGCGTAATCAGGATCGCCAGCCAATGAAGCCCTGACCAATGGACGCTGAAAAGAGCCCACGAGCAGACGACCGCCACAAGAATTGCACAGAGGCTGAACGTCGCCATGTCTAGGAGGTAATCATCGGCAAGCCGAATCCGAAGCAATGGCCGATGCGGCAAGGAAATGAAACGAGCAAAGGCAGCCACAACTGCCACGATCGTGGTAAGGGCCAGCACCTGTAAGATCGTGAACTGCGGGCGAGCCGATCGCGTCAGAGAGGGCCGATCAAGCAAAACAAAGCGCGACCGGATCAGCCGAACACCGTGGAAGGCAAAGAGGCAACCGACCGGCGTCAAGGCGATCAACAATGTGGCGTCTACAGGCAGTTTCGCGGCCAAATGGAATTCGGTGCCGACGATTGCGCCACCAGTCGCAAGCATCGAGAGTCGCCAAGCGGCGCCCCACTTCGACAACGCTCCCCACATGCCAAGCAGGCAGGCATGGGTGGACAGCAGGCAGAGGCAAAACAGCAGCGGCGTGCTTCGTCCGCTTCGGTTGGCGGCTTCCAGGGTCAGAACAGCTCCAGCCGCAAGCTGAATCGCGATAATGCCGATGGCGAGCTTCTTCATTCGTGGACCTGCATTGGGCGCTATTCTCGCAGCCGTGCTAAATTGGAGCAAGTTCCTCGTCGGCAGCCCGCGGCGGGCGATCAGTTATCAGCCATGTGACGAGACCATGCGTCGCCTTCAGTTCAGTCTGAAAACGCTGTTGTGGTTGATGCTTTGGGTCGCGCTCGCGTGCGGCTGCGTTGCTTTGGTTCGTCCGCCCTGGCAGCAGGTCGTCGATCTGTTTCGTTTTCTGACCACGCCGCGAGGTCTAATCGCGGCCCTCATCCTCGTATGCCTCTCTGTAATTCCGTTTCTCAAGCGGCATCCGTGAGGTCGGGCACACGGCTCACGCCTTCACTGCGCGATCCGCCCGAGTACGCGCCGGCAGCTTCGTAGTCTCGCTTTGCATCAACTGGACCAGCTATAATTCGCCCATGCGCCGCCGAATGCAGTTCAGTCTGAGAACGTTGCTGATCGGAGCCTGCATAGTCGGGCCGGCAATGCTTCATGCCCGCCGGCTCTTCGACCTCAGTTACCTTGGGTTGATGGCTATGGCGATCGGCGTTCTCGTCCTCGCGGCGATTTTGATTCCACAAGCGGTGCTGTTGAAAATTGTCATGCGATCATGCAGGGATTTACCATGCCTCGCCTTCAGTTCAGCATCCGGTCGTTGCTCTGGTTGACGCTGGTCGCGGCTGCTTATTTTGGCGGCATGGCGACGCAGAAATGGCTGACGGAGCAAGAATCGCAAGAGATAATCTGCGTTATGCCACCCGAAGATGCGTTTCCAACGCCGTGATAAGGCCCGCGAGCACTGATGAACTGCCCGCAGTGCAACGCGCCGATGCAGGAGGGGGAGTTGGCCCTCAAAGCCTGGGGAATCGGCCTGGAGCCGCAAGCTCGGTTGTTCTTTGATCGCGACCTCATTTTGGAGAACCAGTACCTACCTCTCGTTGGCTTCATCAGCAAGGGAACAAGAACCAGTGCATTTCGCTGCGAAGCCTGCCGACCGATCTGCTTCCGGTACGGCGACAGCGGCGAGTGATCGCGGCGACGGGCGGTTCCCCTCGGAGATTGACAGGCAACGCTCGAAATTCACAATGGCGTGGCTACAGCCGTTAGAGTGCTTGAATAGTGCGCCGAAATCAATTCACGTTGGGATCACTTTTCTTCGTCGTGGTAGCAGCAGCGAACCCAGGCAAATCGTCTTCCGCTTCAAGCGGCAATCGCCATTCTCAATGGTTCCTGCTTGGCTTCTATCTGTTGGCCATTGCCAGCGGCATTCGAGAAATACGATACCGGCAGGAGTCCGCCCTTGACCTCCTCGTGCCGTTTTCGATGGCGCTCTGGCTGAGCCTTTGGGCTCTGGCAGATTCCAAGCAGCGGGGCCGTCCAATCTTGTGGAGCCTGCGTTGCTGGTTCTTCTTGCTCGCAGTCATCGTCGTTCCCTGTTACGTCATCTGGACTCGCGGTTGGCGCGGCCTGGGATTGGTGGCGGCAAACACAATCGCATGGACCATTCTGTCAGTCGTGACGACGGTCATCGGCGGCCGACTTGTTTTCGGCGCCGACTGGGCGCCAAACTGAGGCCGTGCCCCGCGTTGCACGGTGGCCCGGATATAATGTGCTCATGCGCCGTACCAGCCTATAAGATCGTTCGTAGTTTACTTGACTTTGAGCTGCGTCGTTCTGGCGGCAACGAAATACGCCGTGGCGTGGGCGGATAAACCCGGTAGTGGCTTCGCCGCGCTTTGTAGTTGGCAGTTTTGCCTCGTCTCGTCTGCGCTAATTGGGGCGACGCTCGGCTCGCTATTCGGCCGAGCAATGGTCGGCGCAGCGATCACCACCGCTTTGTTCGTCGCCCTGAACTGCTGGGTTAATGACCTCGTGGCCGTGGTCCTTCAGGTACGTAGGCTTGACGCCGCCAGGAACCGAGCGCCAGCCGTGGAGGAAGAGGATTTTTATTCGGTCCAAGCGCCTTCGTCTTGGAGGCAATTCGGGCAATACCAGAGCGCTGGCGCTCGGCCGTTGCGTTTGCCCTTCACTGTGGTTTTGGGGCGTGAGCGTTTGCCAGTCCTGAGTATGTTTCTTCCCGTCATCCGCTCCTTATCGATTCGGCCAGCCGCAGAATCTGCTCTCGCATTTCGTCGGCAGGCAAATGAACTTTCTGGCCGTGCCCAGGCAGCACCCACTCGAACTGGAATTCCGCCAGTCGCTTCATCGACTCGGCCTGTTGCGCCCAGGAGTACCAGCAGTAATCCTCCGAGGCCGATAGCTGCTGCTCATCCCGATCCCAAGATAGATGATCGCCCGTGAACAGAAAACGGTCCTGGAACAGCAGGACGCAGTGTCCCTTGGTGTGGCCTGGCGTGGCGATGGCGAGAAAGCCGGGCGCCAACTTCCACGGTCCAGGCCCATCGAGCACGACTTCTGCATCGGGCTGCGACGACAACTCCACACGATGAATGATGCGCCGGCTCTGGAAATGCTCGGCAAAACGCTCGGCGTCCGCCACGTCGTCTCGATGGGTCAGAAAGATACGGCTGATTCCGCCAAGACCCTCGAATTGCCGCACGAGCGGCCTAATGAACTTCGGCGAGTCGATCAGCCAATTGCCTGCGGCGTGCCGGATGAAATAGCTGTTGCCGCCATACGACTTGGGCGAATTGTAGCCGCAGTAAAAGACCGGCTCCTCGACGACCAGCGGAAAGTCCTTCATCACGGACTTCACGTCGCCGTCCACGAGACAGCCGATCGAACCAGTGGGGCAGGCCAGCAAAGCCCGCAACGCTTGTCGCCGCTCGGCGCTCGAAATCGGCTGAGCTTTGACAAACGACGTTTCAGCCGCTTCTCCGAACACCGCCGGCGCGATCTGCCGGCAGGCATCGCAGTCAATGCAGGTCGAATCCACGAAAAAATCGCCGGCGACGTTCTCCGCCACTCGCTTGTTCGGGTTCGCCATGCTTGGCCTCCTTGCTCCATTTTACGCGGGAGGCCAAGACACGGCGATTCAGCGAGCAAATGTGCTCAGCGTGACATGTTTGCCATTCCACACGCCCAGCGTCGCCCCCGGCAGGTTGTAGGGCGGCGCCAGGACGTTGACGGGTCGCCAGCCGCCGATGGGAATGTCGGGAGCAAGATTGTGCTCGGTGAAATCGTTGGCGATCAGTGCGTAGCGGCAGCGCGTTGCGATCCGCCCAAGAATTCTTTGCACGCAGGCAGTCGGCAAGTGCTGGGCCACGTCCTTCATAATGACGAGGTCCGTATCGGGAATCTCATCCGTGTACGGGTTGAGCACCTGAAAGTGAATGTTTTCTTTGCCAAACTCCCGGACATTGGCATCGACCACCGAAGCGGCCACGTCCACGCCCAGATACTGCTTCCGAGACAAATCGACCTCACGCATGATTTGCCAGTCGCCGCAGCCGATGTCCAAGATCGAGCGGATGTCCGGCGTCTGGTTGATGAGCCGATTGACGAGCGCGAGGTAGCCTTTGCTCGCGTCGGGCGACGAGCCGAGGCCGCTTCCCTTGCCGTTCCAGCCGCCTTTGCGGTAGATGCGGTCGAAGACGGCGAACGGATCGGATGCATCGCCCGAAGGCAGATGCTCCTTCGCAGAGCCGTTGGCATTGACGCGACCGCCTGCCGGCTGAGCGGCGTTTTCGATTGCATCGGGGGGGCAATGGAGGGTTTGGTTCTCGTTCTCCGCCTTTTGGTCCCGTTCTCGAAATCTCTGAGACAACGCGGCATAAGAGACCGCTTCCCGCTCGCGGTCTGCGGCCTCGTCGATCGCCTGCTTGATGGCGGCCCGTTCCATGTGCAGCCGTCGCAGGGATTTCAACAGTTCGGAAAAACGCGGGCTGGAATCATCCGCCGCCTCGCACTCCTGGGCCTCGGATTCGCACTGCCGCAGTTTCTCGTTGATCGCTTGCAACTCGGCTCGCAGCCGATCCAGTTCGTCGCTCTCCGGCACTCGCTCCCTGCAAACTTCGCGAAGCTGGCCGAGCTTGTACTCCAGTTCCACCGGTGCATGGCCGTTGCCGCCAAGCTGAAGCTGGCACTCCAGCGCTGCGATCCGATCCAGCAATTCGCCGGCGGACAACGTCGCCGGCCTTTGTCGCTGCTTTTGCTTGACGAGTTCCCACACCTCGCCAGCCATGTGATCGAACAACTCCTCCCAATTCCCCCACTCCCGTTGCCGAAACAGCCGCATCGTCGGATACCAGGGGCAATCCTCGCGGTTCAACAGCCAGCGCCAGTCGGCGGCCCGAGGCAGCGCCACCCAGACCGGCACGCCCATGCCGCCGGCCAGATGCACCAGCGAAGTGTCGGACGAGATCACCAGGTCCAGGTTCATCAAGATCGCCGCCGTGTCCATGAACGAACCAGTCGCCCCGTCGCGGTGGTCCGGGAGTTCGGTCAGCGAGAACCGCTCCGTTGCCTGGGCGATCTGCTCCGTCCCCAAGCCCTTTTGCAGGCTAATCAGCCGCACGCCGGGAAGCCTAGCCAAGGGGGCGAACTTGTCCAGCGGAATCGAGCGATGCCGGTCGCCTCGATACTTCGGATTGCCCTGCCAGTTGATGCCGATCTTGAAGGCGTCGATGTAACCGAACTCCTCGCGCCAGCGTTCGATCAATTCAGGCTTGGCGAACAAGTACGGCGTCTCGCGAAGAACCATTTCCAGCGTCGTCTCGAAGATTTTCGGCAGGCTCAATAGCGGCAGGTGGACGTCGAACTCGGGAAGCGCATCGCCTTCGACGGTGAGTTGGTCAATGTAAGGGCAATGGCGCAGCAGGGGAATCAACGGCTTGGGGCACCAGACGATGACCGTGCCGCCGCGCTCTTCCTTCACCAGCCGGGCGTAGCGGACGAATTGGAACGTGTCGCCAAAACCTTGTTCGGCGTGCAGCATGATCCGCCGCCCGTCGAGCGGCTCGCCCTCCCAGCGCGGCTTGCCGAATTTTCGGGGATTGAAATCCTTGCACTTCCAACGCCACTCGTACTCCCGCCAGCCGCGCTCGAAATCGCCCTTCACCAGAAACGCCAGCGCCCGGTTCATGTAGGCGTCGGGATAATCTTCTTTGAGCCGCAACGCCTCATTGTAGCTTTCCAGCGATTCTTCAAGTCGGCCCAATTCGGTGAAAGTGATCCCCATGTTGCTGTATGCTTCGGCATAGTCCGGCTTGAGTTCGATCGCGCGCCGATAGCGGCTGATCGCTTCCTCGTATTCGCCTTGCTGCGAAAGCACGATGCCCAAGTTGTTGTGGGCTTCCGCATAATCCGGCTTGATCTCCAGCGCTCGCCGGTAGCTCTCGACGGATTCGCCATGCTTGCCCTGGGAGCCGAGGGCGATGCCCAGGTTGTTGTGTGCTGCGGCGTAATCTGGCGAAAGTCGCAACGCTTCCCGGTAACATGCGACCGCGCGCTCGTGGTCGCCCTTGCTTGACCAAGTAATTCCTAAGTTATTGTGCGCTTCGGCAAACTCGGGACGAATGGCCAGCGCGCGCTCGAAACTGGCGATCGCTTCGTCGCGACGCCCCAACTCACGCAACGAGTTGCCCAGGTTGTTGAGCGCGTCGATATAGTTCGGGTCAAGCTCCAAAGCGCGTTCGAAACACGGGACCGCTTCGGCGCGCTTGCCCTGGTCCGAAAGCGCGTTTCCCAAGTTGTTGAGCACTCTCGTCGAGCGAGGGTCGATTTCCAGCGCGCGGCGAAAACAGGCTTCGCTTTCCGCATAGCTGCGTAACGCCACATGCGCCAGCCCCAAGCTATTCCAAGCCGCCGCAAAATCGGGCTTCAGTTCGATGACCACGCGAAAACTTTCGATCGCTTTCTCGTGTTGCCGCTGGCTCGCAAATACGATGCCGAGATTATGATGCGCTTCGGCGTACTGAGGTTGGAGGACCAAGGCGCGGCGAAGATGCTCGGCGGCCGTGTCGTGGTCGCCCCGCTGCCGCAATGCGTTACCGAGATTGTTATGCGCCTCGGCAAACTCCGGGGAGTATCGCAATGCTTGCCGAAAGAGCGTAATGGCCTCGTCAAGTCCTCCACGTTCGGCCAACATTACGCCACGCGCATTCCAGGCCCGTGCTCCGGCGGGATGCTTTATGATCGCATGGTCCGGTTGGCGGCTCTCGACGACTTCGCGCAACTCATCGGCGACTTTCTCGAAGACGCCATCCCAATCGCCGGGGGACGCCTGCCGGAACAGGAGCATCGTCGGATACCAGGGCGAATCATCGCGATCGCCCAGCCATCGCCAGTCGGCAGCAAACGGCAGCACGAGCCACGCCGGCACGCCCAAGCCGCCGGCCAGGTGCGCGAGCGCTGAATCCGAGGTGATGACGAGATCAAGCCCCGCCATGATCGCCGCAGTGTCCATGAAAGCCCCGTTTGCCCCGTCGATATCGCCAGATGGTGCGTAAACCGCCGAGCGATCCGACAAAGCGTCAAGCTGGTCGACGCCCGGCCCCTTCTGCAAGCTGACGAGCCGCACGCCGTTGATCTGCGTCAAGGGCAGAAATTTTGCAACCGGCAACGAGCGATCGCGATCGGCGCCAAATCGAGGATTGCCCTGCCAGCCGATGCCGACCTTAAGGCTGTCGGCAAGCTCGTCAAGCTTGGACCTCCACTGCTCGACCAGCCGCTCATCGGCGAAGAGATACGGTTGATCCGAGGGAATATCGTCCAAAGTCGTCGCAAACAGTCGGGGCAGGCTGACGAGCGGTGCATGGCAGTCGAAGGACGGCAATTCCTCTTCTTCTCCGAACAGCCGCTCAACGCCCGGCGTCCGGCCCAGAAGGGCGTGTAGCGATCTCGGCGCGCGCAGCCAGACTCGTCCCTCGCGTTGTCGCACGAGTCGCGCGTAGCGGACAAACTGCAACGTGTCGCCAAGTCCCTGTTCGGCCCATAGCAAAATCGTCTTGCCGTCGAGCAAGCCGCCGTCCCATTTGGGGGCCGCACAAGAAAGCTCCCGGAATCCGGGAGAGCGCCAGCGCCATTCGTATTCCGCCCAGCCGCGGCGAAAGTCCCGCGTGCCCAGCCATGCCAAAGCACGATTCAAGTGAGCTTCCGAATAATCGGGATTCAGACGCAGCGCCTGCTCATACTCGCCGATGGCGGCTGCAACGTTCCGCCTTCTCAAATGCACGATGCCCAGGTTGTTGTGGGCTTCAGGATAGCCAGGCTTCAGCGTCAGGGCTTGGCGCAGATGCGATTCGGCTTCGTCGAGTTCGCCCAGTTCGCGCAGTGCATTGCCCAGATTGTTGTGCGCCTCGGCGTAATCGGCTTGTAATTCCACGGCCCGGCGAAAGCTGGCAACCGCCTGATCGAGCTTGCCGCATTTGGCCAGCGCCGTGCCGAGACTGTTATGGGCGCGGGCCGTTCCTGGCGAAACTTCAACCGCTCGCTGATAAGCTTCGATCGCTTCATCGAGTTTGCCTTGGCCGAGCAGCGCCTTGCCCATGTTTGCCAGGGCATCGGCATAATCGGGCCGGAGGCCAAGCGCCTGACGAAACTCCGCCACGGCTTCCTCGGGCCTGCCTTGCGATGCCAGGACGATGCCGAGGTTGTTGTGCGGCTCTGCGAAAGTCGGCCTTAGCTCCAACGCGCGCCGATAGCAATCGGTCGCCTCTTGGAACCGTTTGAGACGCGATAGCGCGATCCCCGCGGTGTTGTGGCATTCGGCATAATCCGGGTGCAGTTCGAGAGCCCGGCGATAAGCGCCGAGCGATTCCTCCAACTTTCCCTGGTCGCGGAGCGTGTTGGCCAGGTTATTGAAGGCATCGGCATATTGCGGCTTGTGCCGCAGCGCTTCGCGAAACGAATGTTCGGCCTTCGAAAGCTGCCCCTGAACCGCCAGCGCGTTGCCGAGGTTGTTATGCGCTTCGGCGTAATCTGGCCGCAATTGAACGACCTTGCGCAAGCGGTCAACTGCCGGGGCAAACCGCCCGCGTTGGTAGTCGATGAGACCCGCTAAGAACGTCGCTCCGACGTGATCGCCGTCCGCGGCCAGCAATCGCTGGCAGGCTACCTCAGCCGTCCCCAAGTCTCCGGCATGATAGGCTTGCCACGCATCCGCCAACTCGTCGTCTGTCCCGGCCATCGGTAAATCGCCTGTTCGATGGGATGTTCGCCGCCCACATGGCTTGCCGCGTCGGATATTCTAAACGCCGCGGAAGGGAAAATCTAATCTTTCCCAAACCATTCGAGAGCATCGCTGAGAAGCCGCGAACCAGGGGGCTGCTCACGCCCGAAATACTGGTGGCCGTGCCGTCAGCCGTGGTCCCGCCACTGAAGCTGGTCGACGCCTGGGCCGTGCTGCTTTGGGCCTTCAGCGCCGAATCCGGGGGCCCCGCGTCGATATAGACGATCGCCCCGCTGCTGGCGTTGCCGGGGCCGAACACGTTGTCGGGCATGGACAGCGAACGAATGTTCGTCCAATCGCCCCACACCGCCTCACCGGGCGTTCCCGGCGGCGGGCTCTCGACCACTTGGTCGCTGGAGGCGCTGAAGCTGGTGCTGCCCTGCGAGACGCTGGTCTTCGTGAAATTCGCCGAAGCGCTCGTGATTGCCCCGGCCGAGATGCTTTGCGGCCCGGTAACCGTTCACGCCCCGGCGTAGCCGGGGCGAAAACTGCTCTTCGCGCATGAGGCGAAATCGGCGAAATAGTCGGTATGTTGCCGCCGCAAGCGCCGATTACGCCCGAACAACTGCAGGCATT
>Ga0307374_10005606_pt1 | contig 20246 bp, 17 predicted proteins | sample OX3MG_FD_202532 | JGI IMG/M metagenome (GOLD analysis project Ga0307374, IMG submission 202532) | Soil microbial communities from Risofladan, Vaasa, Finland - OX-3 | ecosystem: Environmental > Terrestrial > Soil > Coastal area > Acid sulfate soil | place: Finland: Risofladan, Vaasa | collected...
AACAGCAGGTGTCGCGCAACCTGAAGCTGACCTACACCCAGAACCTCTCCAGCAGCTCGCAGGACATTATTCAAGTGGACTGGACCATCAGCCGCTTTTTGGGGATCACGCTCAGCCGGGACCAGTTTGGGCTCTATGGGCTGAAGTTCACCTTCCGGCACCGGGCGCGGTAGCGCGCGCCTGCGGCGCGGGCGCCGCCAGTATACTGGAGGCAGCCAAGCGCCATGGCGTACCGCTCCACCTCGCCCTCCTCCTACACCTTCAGCGTGCCCGGGTTCACGCGGGCGGTGAAGGTGCTGATCATCGCCACCAGCGCGGTGTTTCTGCTGCAGTACGTGGACCGCAGCCTCAACTTCCAACTGAAGGGCTGGTTCGCGCTGTATCCCCAACTGGTGCTGCGCGGCTATATCTGGCAGTTGGCGAGCTACCTGTTCCTGCACGCCAGCCCCAGCCACCTGTTCTGGAACATGTTCGCGCTGTGGATGTTTGGCGTGTGGGTGGAGGAGGAGCTGGGCGCCAAGCGCCTCTACCAGTTGTACTTTGTGAGCGGCATCGGCGGCGGCCTGGTGGATACGCTGGCGCATGCCTGGTTGCTTCCGAACACGTTCAGCTACACCATTGGCGCCTCGGGCGCGGTCTTCGGCATCTTGCTGGCGGTGGGCGTGCTGTTTCCCGATCGCCCGGTGTTCCTGCTGCTGCCGCCGGTGCAGATCAAGGCCAAGTGGCTGGTGCTGGGCTACGGCGTACTCGAGTTCCTGTTCACGCTGCACGGCGGCGGCGCCGACGGCGTCGCCCACTTCGCGCACCTGGGCGGGATGCTCTTCGCCTTCCTGTTCTTGCGGATGCGGACGCCGCAGTTCCGGCTGACGGCCGGCTATGAGCGCTGGCGCCGGCGGAAGATGCAGAAGCGCTTCGAGGTCTATATGAACCAGCGCGACCGCCGCCCCCCGCCGGGCGGCTGGAAACACTAGGCGGCGTGGTAATCTGCTGCTTGGCCTGCGGGCTTTGCCATGCTCAAGTTTCGCGACGTTGACTTTCTCAATATTGGCCTCTCCCTGTCGGAAAACGAGCGGCTGGTGCGGGACAGCACCCGGCGCTGGGTGGAAGAGCGCATCATCCCCATCATCGAGGTCTGTGCGCGCGAGGGGCGGTTCCCGCGCGAGCTCATTCCCGAGATGGCGCAGATGGGCTTTTACGGCGCCACCATGCCCGACTACGGCGGCGCCGGGCTGAGCCAGGTCGAGTACGGGCTCATCATGCAGGAGCTGGAGCGGGGCGACAGCGGCATCCGCAGCTTTGTCAGCGTGCACAGCTCGCTGGTGATGTACCCCATCCACGCCTTTGGCAGCGACGAGCAGAAGCGCCACTGGCTGCCGGCCATGCAGAAGGGCGAGGCCATCGGCTGCTTTGGCCTCACCGAGCCCGACTTCGGCTCCAACCCCGGCGGCATGCGCACCCGCGCGCGCAAGGTGGGCGACGAGTACGTGCTCAACGGCGAGAAGATGTGGATCACCTCGGGCAACATCGCCCGGGTGGCGCTGATCTGGGCCAAGGACGACGCCAACCGCATCCGCGGATTCCTGGTCGAGACCGACCGGCCCGGCTTCCGGGCGGAGGAGATCCACGGCAAATACTCGCTGCGCGCCTCGGTGACCTCCAGCTTGGCGCTCAACGACGTGCGCATCCCTGCCAGCAATCTGCTGCCGGGCACCGACGGCCTCAAGAGCGCGCTGCAGTGCCTGAACCAGGCGCGCTTTGGCATCGGGTGGGGGGTGCTGGGGGCGGCGATGCAGTGCTACGACACGGCGCTGCAGTACGCCTGCTTCCGCAAGCAGTTCAACGACAAGCCCATCGCCGGCCACCAGATGGTGCAGGAGAAGCTCGTGGGCATGATCAACCAGATCAGCCAGGCGCAGTTGCTGGCGCTGCACGTGGGCCGGCTGAAGGACCAGGGGCTGGCCACCGCCGCCCACATCTCGCTGCTCAAGCGCAACAACGTGGCCATCGCGCTCGACACCGCGCGCACTGCCCGCGACATTCTGGGGGCCAACGGCATCGCCGACGAGTACCCCATTTTCCGCCACATGGCCAACCTGGAATCGGTTAAAACTTATGAGGGCACCCACGACATTCATACCCTGATCGTGGGCCACAGCATCACGGGCATTGACGCGTTCGCCTAGCAGAACGGTTTGAGCACAGGACCTTCATCCATGCACGCCACCCCCGCTCGGGAGCCGCAAACCAGGTTGGAACAAGAACTCTCATTGCAACTGCTGGGCGTGGTCGAGCAGGCCGCGATCGCTTCGGCCAAGACCATGGGCCAGGGCAACGCCAAGCTCTCCGACCAGATGGCGGTGGAGTCCATGCGCGCCGAGCTGGACAGGGTGCCGCTGCAGGGAACGATTGTGATCGGCGAGGGCGAGCGCGACGAGGCGCCGATGCTGTTCATCGGCGAGAAGGTGGGCGGCGGCGGCGGCGCCAGCCCGGCGGTGGACATCGCGGTGGACCCGCTGGAGGGCACCAACCTGTGCGCCACCGGCGCCCCCGGCTCGATCACGGTGTTGGCGGCGAGCGAGTCGGGCGGCCTGCTGCACGCCCCCGACTGCTACATGGAGAAGATCATCGTGGGCCCCAGTTGCCGCGGTGCTGTGGACCTGGATGCCCCGGTGAAGGACAATCTGGCCGCCATCGCCCGGCGGCTGGAACGCAAGATGGACGACCTGGTGGTGGTGGTGCTCGACCGCCCCCGCCATCAGAAGCTGATGCAAGAGATTCGGGCCACCGGCGCGCGCATCGTGCTGATTCAAGACGGCGACCTTTCGGCCGGCATCGCCACTGCGGTGCTGGGCACGGGCGTGCACGCGGTGATGGGCTCGGGCGGCGCGCCCGAGGGGGTGTTGACGGCGGCGGCGATGCGCTGCCTGCACGGCGAGATCGTGGCCCGGCTGGTGGTGGACAAGCCCGGAATCAAGGAGCGGCTGGCCGACATGGGCGTGAGCGATCCCAAGCGCATCTACCGCACCGAAGACTTGGCGCCTGGCAAGAGCATCCTCTTCGCCGCCTGCGGCGTGACCGAGGGCAGCTTGCTCAAGGGCGTGCGCTTTTTCGGCGACGGCGTCCGCACCCAATCGCTGGTGATGGCGGGAGAGATGAACAAGGTCCGTTTTGTGGACACCATTCACGTGGCGGCGCGGCCGGACGCGCGCATTCGGTTTAAGTAGGCCGCGCTGCGCGCGGCCTGCACTCGGCATTCAGCACTCATCGGGGCAGGGACGTACGCGAGGGCCGGGAAGGCGCCGGGGGCGCGAGCGCCCGCTCCGCTCTGGGCGCCTGCAAGCTGCAGCCAACTGGCAATTGGGAACTGGCAACTGCTCAGTCCGACTGGCGGAATTGGATGATGCGGCGGCGATCGCGCTTCGAGGGGCGGCCGCCGGGGGCGGCTGAACATGCCCCCGGGGCGCGGCGTTCGGCCGCGGCGCGCTGACGCGCCTCGCGGCTGGAGTCGTCTTCGCGGTAGAGGGTTTGGGCAACGGCGGCGGGGCCGCGCATCTCGCTCAGGCCCAAGACCTCGAGCTGAAACTCCCCACCCTCGGTGGTGACCCGCAGGCGGTCACCGGCACGCACCTCCCGCGCGGGCTTGGCCGGCTGGCCGTTGGCCTCAATGCGGCCGAGCTCGCAGGCGCGCGCCGCCAGCGCCCGCGTCTTGAAGAAGCGCGCCGCCCACAGCCATTTGTCCATCCGGACGCCTGCCATTTTTAGCCTTTTCTGCTCTTAGCCTAGCGCACGGCGATGGGAGGTGGAAAGTGGGATATTCTCCCCACAGGCAGGTGCGCATGGGTTTCCTCGACGACATTCGGCAGAGCGGGCGGGCGCTGGCCAAGGCACCGGGGTTCACCGCGATCGTGGTGCTGACGCTGGCGCTCGGCATCGGGGCGAGCACGGCGTTGTTCTCGGTGGTCAACGGGGTGCTGCTCAACCCGCTGCCCTATCCGCAGTCGCAGCGGCTGGTGGCCATCTACTCCGGCACGCCGCAAATGAAGGACGGGTATACCACCTACCTGAATTTCCTGGACTGGCAGCGGGAGGCGAAGTCGTTGGCCGCGATGGCCATCTACCGGCACCAGGATTACATGTTCACCGGCAGCGGGATGGGCGAGCGGCTCAGCGGCATGATGGTGTCGGCGGGTTTTTTCCGCACGCTGGGCATCCGGCCGGTGTTGGGCCGCCACTTCACGGCCAGCGACGACCAGACGGGCGCAGCCCCGGCGGTCATCATCAGCGGCGGGCTGTGGAAACGGCGTTTCGGCTCGTCGCCGGGCATCGTCGGCCAGATCATGGACTTGAACGGCGTGCTCTACACCGTGGTGGGGGTGATGCCGGCGAGCTTTGGTTTCTACGGCAACAGCCCCGATGCCTACACGCCGATTGGAGAGTGGAAAGACCCGTCGTTCCGCGACCGGCGCATTGACATGAGCACGCGGGCGCTGGGGCGGCTTCAGCCCGGGGTGACGCTGGCGCAGGCCCAGGAGGAGATGGGCGGGATCGCGCGCGTGCTGGCCCAGAACTATCCCGAGGCCGACAAGGGCGTCAATATTTCGCTGGTTTCGCTGAAACAGGACCTGGTGGGCAACATCCAGCCCTACCTGTGGATGCTGCTGGGGGCGGTGGGTTTCCTGCTGCTGATCGCCTGCGTGAACGTGGCCAACCTGCTGTTGGCGCGGGCCACCGGGCGCGGACGCGAGTATGCCATTCGGGCGGCGCTGGGCGCGGGCCAGGTGCGCATCCTGCGCCGGCTGCTGACCGAGGGCGTCATGCTGGCGGCGCTGGGGGGCGCGCTCGGCCTGGCGCTGGCGGCGGCGCTGCGCAACGGCATGGTGGCGCTTTTGCCCGCCAGCCTGCCGCGGGCTGCCGCCATCGCCCTGGACGGACATGTGCTCTGGTTCACGCTGGTGGTATCGCTGTTGGCGGGCATCGCCTTCGGCTGCGCCCCGGCGCTGCGCAGTTCGCGCGCCGACGCGCTGCAAGCGCTGCGGAGCGGAGAGGGCGGCGCCAGCAGCCGCTGGGGGCTGCAGGGGGCCTTCGTCGCCGCCGAGATCGCCATGGCGCTGATTCTGCTGGCCGGCGCCGGGTTGATGCTGCGCACACTCGCCTCCCTGGCGCAAGTCCGGCTCGGCTACAACCCCAGCCACGCCCTCACCTTCGACCTGTCCCTGCCCGCCACCCCTAACACCACCTCGGCCCAGACCCGCGCGCGGCTGCGGGCGTTCGACGCCGGCATCGCCCGGCTCCCCGGGGTCGAGGCCGAATCGGTCACGCTGGGCACGCGCCCCATGATCCACGACTCCTCGTTGCCGATTTGGATCCAGGGGCGGCCCAAGCCGGCCGACATCAACGACATGCCGCAGGCGTTGTTCTTTCTGGCCGGGGGCGGCTACGCCCGGGCCATGGGGCTCACACTGGAGCGCGGCCGTTTCCTCACCGACCGCGACGACGAGAATGCTCCGCCGGTGATTGTGATTGACGATGCCTTCGCGCGCACCCTATTTGCCGGCCAAGACCCGGTCGGGCAGCAGGTGAACATCACCGGCTTCAACGTGCAGGCAACGATCGTCGGAGTGGTGGGGCACGTCCAGCAGGCGGGGTTGGGGACCGACGCGGGCTCGGCGATCGAGGCCCAGTTCTTCTACCCCTTCCTGCAACTGCCGGAGAAGCTGATGCCCCTGGCGGCCCAAGGCGCCGCGGTAATTGTGCGCACCCAGGGCGACCCCACCGCCCTGATCGGCCCGGTGCGCCGCCTGGTGCACCAGATTGACCCGCGCGAGATCGTCTACAGCGCCGCAACCCTCGACGATTTGGTGGCGGGCTCGCTGGCGGCGCGGCGCTCCTCTATGGTGCTGCTCGCCCTCTTTGGCGGCTTGGCGCTGGCGTTGGCGGCGGTGGGCATCTACGGCGTGGTTTCTTACCTCGTCGGCCGGCGCACGCGCGAGATCGGCATTCGGGTGGCGCTGGGCAGCGGGCAGGGGCAGGTGCTGCGCTTGGTGCTGGGCGACTCCCTCCGCATGGCGCTGTCGGGGGTGGGGTTGGGGCTGGCCGCCGCGCTGCCGCTCACCCGCTGGATGAAGGGCATGGTCTACGGCGTGAGCGCCGCCGATCCCGCCACCTATGCCGCCGTGGCGGCGCTGTTGGTGCTGGTGGCGCTGCTGGCCGGCTACCTGCCGGCGCGCCGCGCCGCCAAGCTCGACCCGCTGGCGGCGCTGCGCTCGGAGTAGCCGGCGGCGTAGGAACTGGCCACGATCCAGCCGGCGGCGGCGAAGCCGGCGGAGACCAGAAACTCCGACCAGTTGGAGCGGAGGGTGGGCGCCGCGGCGAGGCGGGGAACCCAAACCAACAGGGTGAAGAGGCCGATCATCGCCGCCCACAGGTTCGCCGCCCGCCGCGGCCAGATGCCGAGCAGGATGGCGACGCCTGCGGCGATGTGGGCGACGCCGGTGGCGTAGGCCCAGGCGGTGCGGGCAGGCAGCCAGGCCGGCACCAGCGATGCCGTATAGACCACGTAGCGGAAGTGTTCGAGGCCGAACGGGAGCAGCCCCAGGCCAAACACGATGCGGGCGGAGCGCAGGCCGGAGGCGTCGGTGACGCCATGCAGCCGCAGCCGGCTGGCGTCGGCGCCCAACCCGATGGCGAGGATCCAACCTCCCGCGATGAAGCCCGCCATCTCGCCCAGCGCGCCCCAGTTGAGCAGTTGCCGGGGAGCGGCCACCGCCATCGGGCCGTGCAGCAGCAGGCACGAGAGTAGCAGGTAGGCGGCCATGACCAGTGCCGCCTCCGCCGCTACGCGCCGGAACCACATGCCCACGCCCAGCGCCAGCAGCAGCCCGCCTGCGGCGATCGCCAGCCCCACCCGCCCCGGAACCCAGGCTGGCACCGGCTGCCAGACATAGTTAAAGTCGTGGAACAAGAGACTCAGCAGCCCCAGGCTGGCCACGGAGATTGAGAAGATCCAGCGTCCCGCTTCCGTGGCGCGCTTCATCCGGGCATTATGCGCCACCGCGGTCCGGCGCTTGTGCTACAGTTCCGGCCATGCAACGCATTCCGTGGCCGTTTCTGCTCGCACTGACATTTGCTTGGGGTCTCGCCGCCCAGGCGCCGCCGAATGCCGCTACCGGCGCCGCACGGCAAGCCGCACAAGCGCAGCGCGCCGAGTTCCAAGCGCTGCAGAAGACCGCCGACGACGTGCTCTGGCGGCTGGAACTCAGCGACGTCGCCCAGGTGGACAAGGTCTGGATCCCGAGCGACGCGCCCATCCGCATGAGCAACCCCACGGCGCAGGGGGCGGGCAACCCGCTGCTGTTCCACGCCTACACCTTCATCCCCAAGACGCTAGCCCAGGGCGCCAAGGCGCCGCTGCTGGTCTACGTCCACGAGGGGGTGCACGGCAACATGGACACTAGCCAGGCGCACATCGTGCGCGAGCTGGTGGGGCTGGGCTACATCGTCGTGGCCCCCGAGTACCGCGGCTCGACCGGCTACGGCGCGGCGTTTGAAAACCAGATTGACTACGGCGGCGCCGAGGTGGTGGACGTGCACGCGGCGCGCGACTGGGCGGTGGCCAACCTGGCCCAGGTGGACCCGGCGCGGGTGGGCATCATTGGTTGGAGCCATGGCGGCTACCAGACGCTGATGAACATTTTCCGCTACCCCAAGGACTACGTCTGCGCCTACGCCGGCGTGCCGGTGAGCGACCTGGTGATGCGCATGGGCTACAAGTCGCAGGGCTACCGCGACATCTACTCCGGATTTTTGGGCAAGAGCGCCGACCAGGACCCGATGGAGTATCGCCGCCGCTCGCCCTACTTCCACGCCGCCGAGCTGCAGACGCCGCTGCTGATCCACACCAATACCAACGACGAGGACGTCAACGTGATGGAGGTGGAGCACCTGATTGACGCGCTCAAGGCGGCGGGCAAGCAGGCGCTGTTCCAGTACAAGATCTACCAGAACGCCCCCGGCGGGCACTACTTCAACCGCATTGATACGCCGCTGGCCAGGCAATCGCGGCAGGAGATGTACCACTTCCTCGACGGCTACCTGCATCCAGGGCGCTAGGCCGCGCGCAGTGCGACCTAGCGCCGCATCAGGCCGGGACTCAGGCCGGCCTATGGAGCGGGCGGTGGGAGGCGCGGAGAGCAGCGGGCCCGCGGGGGGGCGGCGCGCGTAGTAAAATGGAGGAGTTCCCCAGCTTTCCACGGGTTATCCATGAAAATCGGCGTGGTGGTGTTTCCCGGCAGCAACTGCGACCACGATGCCCTGCACGCCGCCGCCGCGGTGGCGGGGGAGGGAGTGGAGGCGTTGTGGCACGAGAGCGAGGACCTGGGCGGCAGCGACGTGGTGGTGATCCCGGGCGGGTTCAGCTACGGCGACTACCTGCGCACCGGGGCAATCGCGCGCTTTTCGCCGATCATGGCGGCGGTGCGGCGCTTTGCCGAGGCGGGCCATCCGGTGCTGGGCATTTGCAACGGCTTTCAGATTTTGTGCGAGGCGGGGCTGCTGCCGGGGGCGCTGCTGCGCAACGCCGGGCTGCGGTATGTGTGCCGCCCGGTGCACCTGCGGGTGGAGTCGGCGGCGACGCCGTTCACCGGGGGGTGCGAGGTGGGGCAGGTGCTGCGCATGCCGGTTTCCCACGGCGATGGCAACTACTTCGCCGAACCGGAACAGTTGGAGGCGCTGGAGCGGCGGCGGCAAGTGGTCTTCCGCTACTGCACGGCGGCGGGCAAGGTGACCCCGGAGGCCAACCCCAACGGCTCGGCCCACAACATCGCCGGCATCTGCAACGAGGGCCGGAATGTGGTGGGGCTGATGCCGCACCCGGACCGGGCCATCGCCGCCGAGCTGGGCTCGGCCGACGGCCTGCGCCTGTTTGAATCCATGCTGCTATGCCAATAACCCCCGAGCTGCTCGCGCAACACGGCCTGACCGCCGCCGAGTATGAGAAGATCCGCGGTCTGCTGGGGCGCGAGCCCAACTTGACCGAGTTGGGCGTGTTTTCGGTGATGTGGAGCGAGCACTGCTCCTACAAGAGCAGCCGTGTGCACTTGAAGGCATTGCCGACCTCCGGGCCGCACATCCTACAGGGGCCGGGCGAGAACGCCGGCATCATTGACGTGGGCGAGGGCTGGGCCTGCGCCTTCAAGATCGAGTCGCACAACCATCCCAGCTACGTCGAGCCCTTCCAAGGGGCGGCGACCGGGGTGGGCGGCATCCTGCGCGATGTGTTCACCATGGGGGCGCGGCCGGTGGCGATCATGGACTCGCTGCGGTTCGGGCCGCTGAGCACGGCCAAAAACCACGCCATTCTGGAGGGCGTGGTGGGGGGCATCGCCCATTACGGCAACTGCTTTGGGGTGGCGAACCTGGGCGGGGAGACGGTGTTCGATCCGTGCTACTCGGGCAATCCGCTGGTCAACGCCTTCGCGCTGGGGATTGCGCGGCGCAACCAGTTGTTCTTCGGGCGGGCCACGGGGGTGGGCAATCCGGTGATCTACGTCGGCGCCAAGACGGGGCGGGACGGCATCCACGGCGCCACCATGGCGAGCGAGGAGTTTTCCGCGGCGAGCGCGGCCAAGCGGCCCAACGTGCAGGTGGGCGACCCGTTTCTGGAGAAGCTGCTGCTGGAGGCGTGCCTGGAGGCGATGGCGACCGGCGCCATCCTGGGAATTCAAGACATGGGGGCGGCCGGGCTGACCAGTTCGAGCTGCGAGATGGGGGCACGCGCCGGGACCGGCATCGAGCTCGATCTGGACCGGGTGCCGCAGCGCGAGACCGGCATGACCGCCTACGAGATGCTGCTGAGCGAGAGCCAGGAGCGCATGCTGCTGGTGGCGCAGGCGGGGCGGGAGGAAGAGGTGTTCGCGGTTTTTGGCAAGTGGGGGCTGGATGCGGTGACGGTAGGCGTGGTGACGGCCGACGGGCACATGCGGGTGCGGCACCGCGGCGCGGTGGTGGCGGACATCGCCAACGCGGCGCTGACCGACGAGGCGCCGCGCTACCAGCGGCCGCAGCAGGCGCCCGCGCGGACGCTGCCGTTGGAGCCGCGGCCGGAGTGGCTGCCGGGGCGCGAGCGCGACCTGCAAGCCGATTTTCTGGCGCTGCTGGCCGCGCCCAATGTCTGCTCGAAGGCCTGGATCTACGAGCAGTACGACACCATGGTGCGCACCAACACGCTGCAGGGCCCGGGCGGGGACGCGGGCGTGATCCGGCTGAAGGGCACCACGCGCGGCTTGGCGATGGCGCTGGACGGCAACGGCCGCTACTGCCAACTCGATCCGCGGCAAGGGGCGCGGCTGGCGGTGGCGGAGGCGGCGCGCAAGGTGGCGTGCGTGGGCGCGCAGCCGGTGGCGGCGACCAACTGCCTGAACTTTGGCAACCCGGAAAAGCCGGAGGTGATGTGGCAGCTGGCGGAGGCGATCGCCGGGCTGGGCGAGGCCTGCCGCGCGCTGGGCACGCCCATCACCGGCGGCAACGTCAGCCTCTACAATGAGACGCTGGGGCAGGGGATCCAGCCCACGCCGGTGGTGGGGGTGGTCGGGCTGGTGGACCTGAGCCAGGGGCTGCAGCCGCTGGGGGCGGGCTTCCGCGCCGCCGGCAGCGCCATTCTGCTGCTCAGCGGCGCGCCCCCGCAAACCCCGGAAGAAGCGCGGCGGCGTTTCGGCGGGTCCGAATATGCGGCGGCGGTGCTGGGCCAGACCTGGGGGCTGCCGCCGGCGCTGGATCTGGACGGCGAACAGAAGTTGCAAGAGGTGGTGGTCAAGGCGCACGAGTGGGGCTGGCTGCAGTCGGCCCACCAGGTCTCGACCGGCGGCTTGGCGGTGTGCCTGGCGGAGTGCTGCCTGGCGCGCAGCGTCGAGAGCGCGGCCCGTCTGCGGCCGGGTGCGGCGGTGGATTTGCAGACCGACGCCGAGCCCTGGCTGGCGCTGTTTGACGAGACCGCCAGCCGGGTGGTGGTGTCGTGCGCGCAGGAAGACGTGGAAGAGGTGACGCTGTTGACGCAAAAGAACGGCATCCGTGCGATCGCGCTGGGACAGACCCAGGCCGAGGCCGACGGGTTTCACATCGCTTGCCAGGGCCGGACGCTGATTGCGCTTCCGCTGAGCGCCATGGCGACGGCCTGGGAAGAGAGTTTGGCGCGGCAATTGGAGCCGCAGGCGGCCAGCGCATGATGATGGAAATTCCTTGGGACAAGCTGCGCGAAGAGTGCGGCGTGGTGGGAGTGTGGGGCCACACCGAGGCGGCCAACCTCGCCTATCTGGGCTTGTACGCGCTGCAGCACCGCGGCCAGGAGTCGGCCGGCATCGCCTCCAGCGACGCCGCGGGTGCCGGACAGGTGATTCGCACCAAGCGGGCGATGGGCCAGGTGGCCGACATCTTTACCCCCAAGGCGCTGTCGCGGCTGCCGGGGCGGGCGGCGATCGGCCACACCCGCTACTCCACCTGCGGCGACAGTGGCATCAACAACGCCCAGCCGCTGATCGTGGAGTGCAACAAGGGGCAGTTGGGCATCGCCCACAACGGCAACCTGGTCAACGCCGCCGGGATTCGCGCACGGCTGGAGGCGCAGGGCTCGATCTTCCAGACCACCAGCGACACCGAGGTGATCCTGCACCTGCTGGCGCAGTCGCGGGCGAGGCGCTTCGAGGATGCCCTGGCGGAGGCGCTGGGGCAAGTGGAGGGCGCCTATTCGCTGCTGCTGCTGACGCCCGACAGTCTGTACGCCGTCCGCGACCCGTGGGGCTTTCGGCCGCTGGCGATGGGGCGGCTGGACCAGGGCGGCATGTTTTTTGCCAGCGAGACCTGCGCCTTCGACCTGATCGGGGCGCGCTTCGAGCGCGATGTGCGCCCGGGCGAGTGGGTGCGTGTCAGCGGCGGCGACGCGGCGGCGACGAAGGTAGAGGCGCACCGGTTCGCGCCGGAGCGGCAGCGGCGGCAGTGCATCTTCGAGCACGTCTACTTCGCCCGGCCCGACAGCCTGGTGTTCGAGCGCAGCGTGCAGCAGAGCCGCGAGGCGATGGGGCGGCGGTTGGCGCAAGAGGCGCCGGCGGCGGCCGACATCGTGGTGCCGGTGCCCGACTCGGGGGTGGCGGCGGCGCTGGGCTATGCGGCGGAGTCGGGCATTCCCTTCCGCTTCGGGCTGATCCGCAGCCACTACGTGGGCCGCACCTTCATCGAGCCGTCGCAGCAGATCCGCGACTTTGGGGTAAAGCTCAAGCTCAACCCGGTGCGGCACTTGCTGCAGGGCAAGCGCATCGTGCTGGTGGACGACTCGATCGTGCGGGGCACCACCAGCCGCAAGATCGTCCACATGATCCGCGACGCCGGCGCCGCCGAGGTGCACGTGCGCGTCTCTTGCCCGCCCACCATCTCGCCCTGCTACTACGGCGTGGACACCCCCTCGAAAGAGGAACTGATCGGCGCCAACCAGACGGTGGAGCAGATCCGCGCCTCGATCGGCGCCGACAGCTTGGCCTATCTCTCGCTCGAGGGGCTGAGCCAGTCGGTGGAAAACCACGACGACAGCTACTGCACGTCCTGCTACACCGGCCATTATCCGACGGTGGTGTAGCCGCGCTGCGCGCGGCTGCACTCAGCACTCAGCATTCAGCAGGGGGGCCGCGGTGGAGGGTGCTTGGGTGGCGATGCGAGGCGGGCCAGGGGCGTTCAACTGGGAACGGGCAAGTCGCTGCGGGGCGCCTGCTAGACTGAGGGGAAGCGCGCATGCCGCACGAACCTGCCACGCTCACTTCGCTGCCCGGCTATCTCCGCGGCTTGGCGGGCTTGGGGCGGCGCACCGCGCTGATCGAGCAGCACCTCTACCGCAGCCAGAGCTACAGCTACGCCGAGTTGATGGGCAAGGCGTTCGCCTTCCAGGCGGAGCTGGGGCGGCGCGGCGTGCGACCTGGCGACCGGATCATGATTTGGGGCAGCTCGGGGGCGGCGTGGGCAGCGGCCTTTTACGGATGCGTGCTGGCGGGAGCGGTGGTGGTGCCGCTGGACAGCGGCTTTTCGGCGGCGCTGGCCACGCGGGTGCAGCAGCAAACCGAGGCGGTGCTGCTGTGCACCGACCATGAGCCGCTGGCCCAGGTGGCGACCCTACGCTTCGAGCAGATTGTGGCCTTGGCGCCGGCGGCGGCACCGCCGCCGGGGCCCGACCCGGCGCCGGAGACGCTGCTCGAGATCGTTTATACCTCGGGCGCGACCGCCGATCCCAAGGGGGTGATGATCACCCATGGCAACATCCTCGCCAACCTGCGCCCGATCAGCGCCGAGGTCAAGAAATACTTTGCGCGGGCGCGGCTGTTCTTGCCGTTGCGCTTTCTGCACCTGATCCCGCTCAGCCATTTGTTCGGGCAGGTGATGGGGCTGCTGATCCCGCCGCTACTGGAGAGCGCGGTGGTGTTTCCCGCGTCGCAGGCGCCGGCGCAGTGGGCGGGGCTGATCCGGCGGTATCGCGCCTCGGTGATGGTGGCGGTGCCGCAGCAGTTGACGCTGTTCAGCCAATGGGCGGCCACTACCGCCGGGACCGGCCTGGAGGAGGCGGCGGCGATCGGCAAGGGGCGGAGCATTCCGTGGCGCTGGTGGCGGTGGCGCAAGCTGCACCGGCGGTTGGGTTGGAAGATGTGGGCGTTCGTGGTGGGCGGGGCGTCGCTGGCCACCCAGTTCGAAGACTTTTGGAACGGCCTGGGCTACGCCGTGGTGCAAGGCTACGGGCTGACGGAGACGGCGCCGGCGATCACCATCACCCATCCCTTCAAGGTGCGGCGGGGCGCGGTCGGGCGCCCCATCGCCGGGGTGGAGACGCGCATCGCTCCGGACGGCGAGATCCTGGTGCGCGGCGGCAACGTCTCGCCCGGCTATTACCACAACCCGGCGGCCACCGCGCAGGCGTTCGAGGGCGGCTGGCTGCACACCGGCGATTTGGGGCGGCTGGACGAGGAGGGCAATCTCATCTTCCTGGGACGGAAGAAAGAGGTGATCGTCACCTCCTCCGGGCTCAACGTCTATCCCGACGACGTGGAGCGGGCCTTGGGACAGCAGCCGGCGATCGAGGAATGCGCCGCGGTCGAAGATCAACGCCAGGGCGCGGCGCAGGTGCATGCGGTGGTGGTGCTGCGTGCGGGCGAGGAGGAAGCGGCGCTGCCGGCGGCGGTGGCAGCGGCCAATGCGCAACTGGAGCCGCACCAGCGCATCAGCGCAGCCTCGGTGTGGCCGCAGCCGCACTTGCCGCGCACCACCTCGACGCGCAAGCTGCAGCGGATGGCGATCGCGCGCTGGGTGAACCAGGGCCAGCCGGCGACGCCGGAGAGCCCCGCCGACGGCGAGGCGGGCGACTGGAAGCAATTTGTGGCGCGGCGCTGGGGCATCGCCGCCAGCCGGCTGCAGCCGCAAGCGCGGCTGGACAGCGACTTGGGGCTGTCGTCGCTGGACCGGGTGGAGTTGTGGAGCTGGCTGGAGGCGCACACGCCGGGCGGCTTGGACGAGGCCGGGCTGACGGTGGCGCAAACGGTGGGCGAGGTAGAGGCGCTGCTGGCACCGGCGCTGGCGGAGCGGGGCGGGGCCGGGGCGCCTGCCGCGATGGCGGGGCGGGCGCAGCCGGGCGCGGCGCCGGCGGCAGCGCCGGTCACCATCCCCGCCGACGAGAAGAGCTGGCCGCTGCGGCCCAGCCTGCGGCGCTTCCGTGCGCTCGCCTATTACGGCTTAGTGTTTCCCGTGCTGCGCACGGTGGTAACGCGGGTCCGGGTCGAGGGCGCCGAACAGTTCCAGAACTTGCAGCGGCCGATCTTCTTCGTCGCCAACCATCAGAGCATTCTGGACGCGGCGCTGATCCTGCGGGCGCTGCCGCGCGCCTGGCGGCCATGGCTGGCGCCGGCGATGGGGGTGGAGCCGTATCTCGGGGCCTTCGATGCGCGCGCCTCGCGCTGGCGGCGCTGGCGTGACCGCTGGCGGCTGCGCAGCGTGCGCTTGTTTTTCAACGGCTACCTACTCAGCCCGCTGGGGGCGGTGGCGGCCTCGCTGCGGCACACCGGTCGGCTCGCCGATCAAGGCTATTGCCCCTTGATTTTTCCCGAAGGGGCGCGCACCCCGGATGGGCGCGTGCATCATTTCCGGCCGGGGATCGGCGTGTTCGCGGCGTCCTTGCGCCTGCCCATCATGCCAATCCGGATTGAAGGGCTGTTTCAGGTGCTGGCGGACAAGGACCGGCGGCCGCATCCCGGACCGGCGAGCGTGCGCTTTGGGCCGGTGATGGAGTTCCCCACAGAAACACCGGAAGAAATCACCACGAAACTGGAATCGTGGTTTACAATGTCCAGATAGCTCGCATCTCCCCCCTGCGAGGCTATCTCATTGGCCCATGCTCTCCTGTCCGCACTGCCACGCCACCGCCCTGCGCCGGACGAACCGGACGCTGCGCGAGCGCCTGCTGCGGCGCGCCGCGGCGTATCAGTGCGCGAGCTGCGGCAACCGCCAGGTGGCGCGGGCGGTGAAGCAGTGCTGGCGGTGCGGCACGGACCTCGATCGGCGCAAGCGCCAAACCGTGGGCGACCGGCTGGCGGCGATGGTGGCGATGTGGCCGTACTCCTGCCGGCGCTGCGGGGTGCGGCGCTACCGCTGGGGCAAGCGCTCGGGCTGAGCCGCCGCGAGCGGCGGGGCGACAGGCGGGGCGGGGGCACAGTATAATGGTCGAGCGGCCTTGCCGGGTCGTTCAATGGTAGGACAGCAGACTCTGGATCTGCCTATCGGGGTTCGAGTCCCTGCCCGGCAGCCACCGTTTTTACTCCCCGAAATAGTGGTGCAGGGCGGGGCGATACGGGGTGCAGGGCGGCGTCCTCAGTCGGGTGCGCATGCCCACGTGCCGGCGCACGCTGCGCTGCGCACCTTCCCTGCGTCCTTGTCCTGCACCCCGTCTCGCCCCTTCCCGAGAGTCGCTCCCCGGCGGCGGGTCGCGCGCGGCACATGCGCCGTTGGCCAACCTCGAATCCTCGCCCGGCATCAGCTGCGACAGGACGTAGTAGTTGGGAAACTCTGACGATTCCGGCGGCCCAACCAGCGCCGCGCCGGTTCCACCTTGGCACGCAGAAATGCGTTGGCCAGGGAGCGGGGAGCTTATGAACATCGTTGTGATCGGCGGTACTGGATTAATTGGCTCAAGGCTGGTCAGCAGACTTCGTGAGCACGGACACGAGGCGATTGCGGCGTCGCCCAATTCGGGTGTCAACACTCTTACAGGTGAGGGGCTGGCCGCAGTGCTGCAGGATGCCTCGGTCGTCGTTGACGTATCGAACTCCCCCTCCTGGGAGGACGCAGCAGTGCTGAAGTTCTTCGAAACGTCAACCCGACACCTCCTCACCGATGAGGCGGCCGCAGGGGTAGGACATCATGTTGCGTTATCGGTGGTGGGAACGCAGCGGCTCGCTGAAAGTGGATACTTCCGGGCCAAGGCTGCGCAAGAGAGATTGATCGCGGAATCATCAATCCCCTACTCCATCGTGCACGCGACGCAGTTCTTCGAGTTCCTCAAGGGGCTTGCCGACATTTCCTTCTACGGCAACAAGGTTCATTTGCCGCCCGTGCTTTTTCAGCCCATGGCTGCCGACGATGTGGCGGCCGGCATAGCCAGGATCGCGGTGGGCCCACCGGTCAATGGCATCATCGAAATAGGGGGACCGGAACAGTTTCGCCTGGACGAACTGGTGCGCCGGCGCTTGGCCGCACTCGGCGATCCCCGCGAGGTCATCGCTGACCCCGATGCGGGTTACTCTGGGGCGAAACTCAGCGAGAGGACACTGATTCCGGGCGATGACGCGCGCCTCGGCGAGACCCGTTTCGATGCCTGGCTCAGTCAGTCCGGCATGCCCGACGCGCCGATTGCACAGGAGGCCAAGGTGGAGCGGCTCCTGTCGAAGGACCTGCCACGAGCGTAGCGAGGTGACGCGGAGGGGACGCTTATGAGCACGATTACGGTAAAAGATGGCACCACGATCTACTACAAAGACTGGGGCCAGGGACCGGTCGTCACGTTTTCGCACGGATGGCCGCTGAGTTCGGATGCATGGGACGGCCAACTGCTTTTCCTCGCCCAGCATGGGTTCCGCGTGGTTGCGCACGATCGGCGTGGCCACGGCCGGTCCAGCCAACCCGGGTTCGGGAACGACATGGATGGCTACGCAGACGACCTGGGAGCGGTCCTTGAGGCGCTTGATCTCAAGGATGTCACTTTGGTGGGCCACTCCACGGGCGGAGGCGAGGTGGCACGCTACATCGGACGGCACGGCACCAAGCGGGTTGCCGCAGCCGTTCTGATCGCGGCGGTGCCGCCGATCCTGGTGAAGTCCGCTTCCAATCCGGACGGGATACCGATCGAGGTGTTCGACGGCTTGCGGAGCAACCTCGCCAAGGACCGCTCGCAGTTTTACAAAGACTTTGGCGTAATGTTCTACGGCGCCAATCGCCCGGGGGCGAGCGTCTCGCAGGGAATGCTGGACCAATTCTGGCTATGGAGCATGGAGGGCGGTCTCAAAAATATCCACGACAGCATCAAGGCGTTTTCGGAGACCGACTTCACGGAGGACCTGAAGAAGTTCGATGTGCCGACGCTAGTCATGCACGGCGAGGACGACCAGGTCGTGCCGATCAAGGACTCAGCGAAGAAATCGGCCAAGCTCATCCAGGGAGCGGTGGAACTTTATTATCCGGGCAGGCCCCATGGACTCACAGCCACGCACCAGGATGAAGTCAACGCCGACTTGCTCAAGTTTCTGCGATCATATCAAAATGCCCGCCAAGCGGCCTGAATCTTTGCGCCACGCACGCCGGAGCCCACCGTGTCCGCTCCGTCCGGCGTTACGCCGACGCCCGGCGAGATTACCGGCGCCACAAACCACGGCGCGCCGGACCCAACGTGAGCTGAAACGGCTGTGGTGAGGGGTTCTGGGGGCACGCCGTGATCGGCGTGGTCTTCGGGTTCGCCCGGCGCCGAGCGGCATCCTAGCAGCCTGTGGCGAATCGGCTTTCCGGCTCCGGTCGGATGCACGAGACCCGCTCTGGGCGCGGGTCTCGCACGTCTCCGTTTCAGCCGGTGCTTGTTTCGCCACAGGCTGCTAGGGTATTCTTGAGGTGAGGGACTCTGGATCTGCCGATCGGGGTTCGAGTCTCCGCCCGGAGGTCAACCCCCTTTTCGCGACTTCTATGGACTGGAATTCGCCCCGCATCAGCTCGCTGATTGAGCGCGCCCTGCACGAAGACCACGCCCTGGCCGACGCCACCACGCTGTTGACGGTGGCGGCCGACCAGATGGGGCAGGCCGAGATCGTGGCCAAGCAGGAGTGCGTATTGGCGGGCCTGGGGCTGGTGCCGCGGGTGTTTGAGCTCTACGCCAGCCTGGCGCTCAAAGCGGGGCAGGCGCAGCGCCTGCCGCCGGTGGTGGTGACCAGCCGGGCGGAGATCTTCGACGGGGTGCGCCTGCGCCCGGGACAGACGATCGCGGTATTGCGCGGCCCGGCGCGGCCGCTGCTGTCGTGCGAGCGCGTGGTCTTGAACCTGCTGCAGCGGCTGAGCGGCATCGCCACCTTGACGAGGCAGTATGTGGACGCGGTCAAGGATCTGCCGGTCATCATCTTGGACACGCGCAAGACCGCGCCAGGCATGCGGACGCTGGACAAATACGCCGTCACCTGCGGCGGTGGGCACAACCACCGCGCCGACCTCTCGGACGCGATCTTGATCAAGAACAACCACATCCGCCTGGCGGGAGGGATCGGGGCGGCGCTGGGCGCGGCGCGGGCCCACCGGCGCCCGGGGCAAGCCATCGAGATCGAGGTGCGCACCGAGGCCGAGGTGGACGAGGCGCTGGCGGGCGGCGCCGAGCGCCTCTTGCTGGACAACATGAGCCCGGAGCAGGTGAAGACGGCGATGGCCAAGCTGCAGGGGCGGCTGCCGGTGGAGGTCTCGGGCGGCGTGCGCCTAGCCACGGTGCGCGCCTACGCCGAGGCGGGCGCCAACTTCATCAGCGTCGGGGCACTGACCCATTCGGCGCCGGCGGTGGATCTCTCCATGCGCATCATTCCGGTGGGAGCGCGGGCAGGAGCCTAGCGCGTGAGCGGCGCCGGCGACGAACTGCGGCCGGAGGCGCTGCGGGCCTACCTCACGGCGCCCGGGTTTGGCGCCGACATTCAATATTTCGAGACGGTGGGCTCGACCCAGGCGGCCGCCATGGCGGCGGCGCTGGCCGGCGCCGCCGAGGGCACGTTGGTGGTGGCCGAGCGCCAGACCCAGGGCCGGGGACGGCACGGCCACTCGTGGACCTCGCCGCCGGGGGCGGGCATTTACGCCAGCCTGCTGCTGCGGCCCCGCCGGTCGGCGGCGGCGATGCTGCCGCTGACCTTGGCGGCAGCGCTGGCCGTGGCCGATGCGGTCGGCGAGGTGGAGGGCATTGCGCCCGAGATTCGCTGGCCCAACGACCTACTGTTGGGCGGCAGGAAGTTCTGCGGCCTGCTGCTCGAGACCACTTGCAGCGGCGGGGAAGATTATGCCGTGCTCGGCTTCGGCATCAATGTTCGCCGCCAAGCTTGGCCGCCGGAGTTGGCCGAGTTGGCCACCGCGCTCGACGAGCACACGCCGCAGCCCATCCCGCGGGCGCAACTGTGCGCCGCGGTGGTGCGGCAGATGGAACGGCGCTATTGCGCCTGGAGCATGGGCGGGGACGCGGCGCTGCTGCAAGAGTTCGAGGCGCGCTGCCCGGACGTGCGCGGGCGCGAGGTGATGGTGGGCGGCTCGGGCGACCTGGCGGCGGCCTACTCCGGGCGCACCGAAGGGCTGGAGTCCTCGGGGTTCTTGCGCGTACGGCTGGCGGACGGGAGCCTGCGCGTGGTGGTGAGCGGGGATGTCCGGCTTAGGGCGCGCGCCCTTTAGGGGGATGGGGCAGGCGCGCGAACCGCTCTTCGAGATCCGTGATGCGAGCCTCGAGGTCGGCCTGCTCGAGGGCGCGCAGCGCGGCTGGGGCCAGCGCGGCGACGGCGCGCAGTCGGGCATAGTCGGGAGTGGCGCTGGAGGCCTCGCGTACCGCACTCGCTACGAGCGCGAGAACGTCGCGGCTGGTCATCTGGTTGGCGCGGGCCCCTGCGCGGCTGCCCGGCCCGGCTGTAGCAGCGCCGGGCCGGTGCGCCGCGCGTCCCGCTTGTGCTCACGCCGGCTTG
>Ga0307374_10005607_pt1 | contig 20245 bp, 20 predicted proteins | sample OX3MG_FD_202532 | JGI IMG/M metagenome (GOLD analysis project Ga0307374, IMG submission 202532) | Soil microbial communities from Risofladan, Vaasa, Finland - OX-3 | ecosystem: Environmental > Terrestrial > Soil > Coastal area > Acid sulfate soil | place: Finland: Risofladan, Vaasa | collected...
GAAATATTGCAAGACGTCGTGCTCCTTGGGCGTCAGGCGAAATTCGCGATTGTCTTTAATGATCCGGCGGGAAGGGAAGTCTATTGTTACGCCATCGAATTCCATGCGAGTCGTGGTTCTGGCCGGTATCCTCCGCAACGCGGCGCGTATTCGCGCCAGCAGTTCCGGCGTGCTGAATGGCTTGGTCACGTAGTCGTCGGCGCCGGCATCCAGGGCTTCCACTTTATCTTTCTCCGCACTCCGGACGGTTAATACGATAATCGTGGCGTCGGAGTTCTGCCGGATGGATCGGCACGCCGCCAAGCCCCCCATTCCGGGCATGTTCAGATCGAGCAAGACGACGTCGGGCTGGTATTCTTTGATTACTTCCAGGGCCAGTTCGCCGGTGGCGGCCCCGCTCACGGTGTAACCATGCGGGGCAAGTGTCGCCTGGAGGGTCCGGCGAATCTGCGGCTCATCATCCACAATCAAGATCTTAGGCTGGCTCATCACACATTCTCTCTGTCTAACGGCAAAGTGAAAATGAACGAACTGCCCACGAGGGGCCGCGACTCTGCCCACATTCGGCCCCCGTGGGCCACCACGATATCTCGCGCAATGGTCAGGCCGATCCCCATTCCAGGGATCCCCTGAGCCGTCTCGGCCCCCCGGTAATAGCGATCAAAAACCATGGAAAGTTCTGTCTCGCCCAGCCCCGGGCCGTGGTCGCGAACGGAAATTTTGAGTTGACCGTCCTCCTGCGCGGCGCGGATTTCGACTGGTTTTCCCGAGGTTGAATATTTGGCGGCATTGTCTATCAGATATCGCAGGACCGTCTGAATCAGATCCCTGTCCGCGGCGACCTCCGGTAACTGCGTCTCGGCAATCATTTCGACGGTTCGCCCGCCTAATAACTTCGCGGAGTCCTGGATCGAGGCGTTCACCAGGTCTTCGATATGGCAGCGCTCGCGATTCAGGCGCTGTTTTCCCACTTCCACCCGGGACATTTGCAATAATTCGGTAATCAGGCCATTCAATCTGTCGGTTTCTTCCTCCATGATGGCGAGCAGTTCTTCGTGTTCGCTGGCGTTTGCTGTTCCGTCTGTCCGCAAGGCAGTTACGCAAGCTTTTACCGATGTGAGGGGTGTTTTCAGTTCGTGCGCGAGGGCGTCCAGCAGGGTGTTCTTGAACTCCTCGTTTTTCCGTATGATCTCGCCCTGCTTTGCCAGTTCCCCCAGGCGTATTTTTTCTTCCTGGTGTTGCAAAGCTTCACGTGTCTTTCGGCGAGCGCGTTCGGAAAGTTGGCTCACCACGATCGATACCACCAGGAACGAAACCATCGCAACCCAGTTCTTCGGGTCGGAGATCGACCAGGTTCCCACGGGCGGAAGGAAAAAATAGTTGAAACAAAGAGTCGCCACCATGGATGCAATAAGCGATTCCGCCAATCCCCAAATCGTGGCTACGGCCAGAACAATCAGAAGCAGGCTCAGCGCTATAGTGGTCTCATTCGTAAGGCCAATCAGGCGATGAAACCCCGTCACCATCCCGACAAAGCTGCAAATGGCCACCACACGAATGGCAGGCTTGGCAAGGCGCTTCAGCATAGGACATATCATACCCCTAGCCGCCGGGCGGAAGAATTGCCGTCGTGGGCTTGTTTGGGTCAGGGTTCGGGCTCACGGGAGCGAGTGAGGCAAGGCCGGCTGGCCGGACGTAGGGTGCACCACGGTAGGGCAGGCGAGGAATTCCAGTAACATAGGCTATAGAAGGCAAGGTGTTGAACCTGGTCCGCATGGGGGGGGGACTTCGCATGCCGGCCCCGCCGTTGAATTTAGACCCAGCAGTACCCAATCGAGCCCCGTAAGGGCCAGCCAGGGAGAGGAGTTGTCAGCCTGCGCACCCATTCATCTGCGTGATTTCTTGCATCTATGTGGTTGAGGTACACTCAGACAATGGCCGAATTCCTTTGCAAGGTCGCCGATGCCAGCGGGCGGGTTTTCTCGCAAGTCGAGGCCGCGGAATCCATAACGGAAGCGCGCCAGAAGCTTTCCGATCGCGGCCTCTTTGTGTACCACGTGCGGCCGCAGCAAGGTGCTCTTTCTCAACTGCTCGGGGGACGCCGTCAAAAGAACATCGATGGCAATGATTTCCTGGTCTTCAACCAGCAATTCAACACGCTGATAAAGGCGGGAATTCCGATTCTGAAGGCGCTCGATCTGCTCGCCGAACGTGCCGCAGCTGTGCGTCTTCGGCCCGTGCTGGGAGAAGTTCGCCGTCTGGTGCGCGAAGGCACGACGTTGTCCGATGCCCTGGAGCAGCAGGGAGTTTTCCCGAAGGTTTACACGGTATCCGTTTTGGCGGGTGAAAAGAGCGGTAATCTGCCGGGGGTCCTGGAATATTACATCTCGTATCAGCGGGTGACAACGGGTCTGAGAAAGAAGCTGATTTCCACGCTGATTTATCCTGCAATTCTGATTTGTACGGCGGTGCTGATTGTGAGTTATCTGGTAACGTCGGTGATTCCGAAGTTCGCGCTCCTGTATAACGACCTGAACGTTAGGCTTCCAGAGGCTACACGCATTCTTCTGGCGGTGACGGTGACGTACCGGCCCTATTTGCTGGGTGCGGTCGCCGTGCTCGTGCTGGCTGTGCTGGGGGCGCTCGCGTGGTCGCGTACCAGCCGTGGCGGATTGGTTCTGGAGCGCCTGCGGATGCGTTTGCCCTTGATCGGGGACACGCTCACAAAGTTCCAATTTGCGCAATTCTCGCGAACGCTTTCCACGCTGCTGGCAGGGGGCACGCCGCTGGTTCAGGCGATGGAGACGTCGGGGGGGGCAATACGCAGCCGGTTGGTATCGGGAGCGATTGCCCGGGGGGCGCAGCTGGTTCGAGAAGGGCAATCGCTGCACAGCAGCCTGGATTCCACGGGCCTGGTTCCTGAATTGGCGCTTGAAATGATTCAAGTCGGTGAGGCCAGCGGGGCGCTGGCACCGATGCTTGCAAGCGTCGCCGAATTTTATGAAGACGAAGTGAACACGCAATTGGCGAATCTGGTGGCGCTGGTCGAACCGGCGATTCTGATTTTCATGGCGATTTTGATTGCTTTTATCCTGGTGGCTTTGTATTTGCCGATGTTTTCGCTTTCCGTCGGCGGCTAGGGGTAGCATCCAATGAGCACAACCGATCAGACTTTAGAAACATCCTCGGACCCACAGGGCGAGCGGGAACGGTCGCGCCGTCTGGCGGAGCGGTACCGCTGCCCGTTCGTCGATCTATACGAACAACGCATTGATCCCGAACTGTTCCGCAGCATTCCGGCGGAGCTGATGTTCCGGTTCAATTTCGTTCCCATGGAGGCGCAGAACGGCGCGCTGGTCATCGCGGTTGCGGAGCCAAGCCAAGTTTTGTTGAGCGATGAATTGCCGCTCCTGCTGGGCAAGAAATTGATTTTAAAGGTCGCTACGCCGACACAAATCAGCGACCTGCTGAAACGCACCGAGCAATCCCAGCGCGTGCTGGACCAGGCAACCGAAGCGTTTACCCTGACCGTGGTCGAGGAAGACGAGGAAATCGACTCGAATATTTCCGCGGAAAGCCTGACGCGCGAGTCGGCGGTCAGTCCGGTGGTTCGGTTGGTGGATACCGTCATTTTTACGGCGCTGGAACGCCGCGCTTCCGACATTCACATCGAGGCGCGGGACATTGAAGTCGCGGTCAAGTACCGCATTGACGGCGTGCTGGTGCATGCGATGGCTCCGATTTCGAAGGATTGGCTGTCGACGATTATTTCCCGCATCAAGGTGATGAGCGAATTGGACATCGCCGAGCGGCGCGTGCCGCAGGACGGCAGATTTCGCGTCCGCTATAAGGGCCGCTTCGTGGATTTTCGCGTCTCGATCATGCCCTCCATTCATGGAGAGGACGCCGTGCTTCGCGTCCTGGACAAGGAAACGCTGTCGGAAAAATTCCAGAATCTCAGCCTGGATGTTGTGGGGTTTTCAGCCGAGGAGATGCAAAAGTTTCGCCGCTACATCCGCGAACCGTATGGAATGGTGCTGGTTACCGGCCCCACCGGTTCGGGGAAGACGACCACGCTTTACGCGGCGATTAACGAAATCAAGACGGACGAGGACAAGATCATCACGATTGAAGACCCGGTCGAATACCAGGTCCGCGGTATCACGCAAATCCCGGTGAACGAGAAAAAGGGGCTGACGTTTGCCCGCGGCTTGCGGTCCATTTTGCGGCACGATCCGGACAAGATCATGGTCGGCGAAATACGCGACAATGAAACCGCGCAAATCGCCATTCAATCGGCGCTTACCGGACACCTGGTGTTCACCACGGTTCACGCCAACAACGTGACCGACGTGATCGGGCGCTTCATCAACATGGGCGTCGAGCCCTACAACTTCGTTTCTGCACTCAACTGCATCCTTGCCCAGCGATTGGTGCGCGTCGTTTGTGTCCATTGCAAAAAGGTCGTACGCTATTCTTCGGATGTCCTGCGCGCCTCCGGCCTCGATCCCGATGTCTGGGGCAAAGTGCCGTTTGCGGAGGGGGCGGGTTGCCTGGAATGTTCCGGGACAGGATTCCACGGTCGCAGCGCCATTTCGGAATTGCTGGACTTGTCTGACCACATTCGCGAAATGATCATCAGTCGCAGGCCGACCTCGGAGATCAAGCGCGTGGCGCGCGATGAGGGAATGACGTTTCTTCGGGATTCCGCCCTGGCGAAAGTGCGCGAGGGCATTACCACGCTGAAGGAAATCAACAAGGTGACTTTCATTGAGTGAAGGAAACAGCTTCCGGCAGGGCATATATCAGAGTCACCTGGTCCGGCGTTTGGCGCAGTGGCTCGACGCCGTCCCGCATCCCTTGGTTGCCTGCGAAATCGCTCCGGGTTACGTTGCGGCCGCGCGCTGGGCGCGCACCGGAGCGGGACTGGAAGGATTTGCCATCGAGCCGCTGCCAAAGGGAGCCATTTCTCCCACGGCGGCCGAATCGAACCTGGTCAATGCGGAGGAAGTGCGCACCGCAGTGGGTCGCGTGTTTGATAGGCTGCGCGCCAAGAATGAAGATGTGGCGCTACTGGTTCCGGACGCCGTCATCCGTGTGTTTGTGCTGCATTTTGATGTTTTTCCCCGAAAATTAGAAGACGCCCTTCCGATTCTCCGGTGGCGGCTGAAGAAAAGTGTTCCGTTCGAGGCGGAGGAAACGCTGATTTCGTTTATGCGGCAATCTCCGCGCGAAGATGGCGTGGACATCGTTACAGGGCTGGCGCGGCTTCGCATTGTTCGCGAGTACGAATCGCTTGTGGAATCGGTGGGAATGTCCCCCGGCGTGGTCATGAGTTCGACGCTGGCCGCATTGCCCTTGCTTTCGGACGGGCGGCCGTCTCTGCTGGCTCGCGTCGCGGGCACGACGCTGACCACGGCGATTGTCCGGGAAGGCGTGTTGTGCGGATACCGCTGCATCACGATGCCTTCCGACGCGAGTCGTTTGACGCCGCAGGCGTTGCTCGATGAAATATATCCGCTGGCAGCGTACTATCAGGACTCTTGGAGCGAGGGAATTGCGAAGGTGCACCTGGCAGGACTGGACGAACGCGCTGCGGAATTTCGGGATCCTCTGGAGCAGGAATTGAATTGTCCCGTGGGGCCGCTGCTGGCTTCTGCCGCGTCGGAAGGCATTATCCGCGACGACGAAAAACCGCTTGCCGACCGCGGTTTGGAAGCGCTGATCGGCTGGACATTGAATCGCGGGGCGTGAATCGGCAACGGGTCCGGGTCGTTTTGCCGTTCGCAATATTTTTCGCAACATTACGCGCAACATTTGAGGATGCCAGGGGGCAATGAAAGTACGTCTAAATCTCGCGACTTCACCACTGGAAAGCAATCGGCGATTCGCGCTGAGCGCTACCGTGATCGGAGCGCTCGCTTTCGTGGCTCTGATCGGGCTATCCCTGCATGTCTTCTCGGTTTGGAGCAGCGCCAGGGCGTACAGTATCCGCAGGAATGCGCTCGAGGGACAAGTGGCCGCGCTTGTGCACCAGCGGCAGGAGTTGGCTGCGTTCTTCGATAATCCGGCAACCGTGAAGCGCAGGGAGCGGGCAGCGTATCTGAACTCCCTGATCCAGCAGAGAGCTTTTCCCTGGATCAAGATTTTTACGGATCTGGAGCGCATTCTTCCCGAGGGCGCCCGCGTGGTGAGCATCGAGCCAAAATTGGTGGGGGACGACGTGCAGTTGCGGGTTCTGGTTGGCGCCGCAAACGACGCCAGTAAACTAAAATTCCTAAAGGCCCTGGAAACGTCCGCCCAATTTTCGCATATCCAATTGCTCAGCGAAACGCGTTCCACGCGGCCGGATCAAACCGATCGCGTCATGCTGGAATTGCAGGCGCAGTATTCCGTGATATGACATGGTGATATGACATGAAACCTATCATGCAACGTCGCAATGTGGTTGTCCGCTGGGGACTGATTGTCCTTTTGGCGACGGATATGATTCTGGTTGGTGTGAACTGGAATCTGGGTCGCGTCCCGCAAGTGCACACCGGCGACCTGAACCGGCTGGTCATGCTGGAGAAGTCGTACCGCGCGGATAACGCCCGCCTGGAGCGATTTCGCAGGGAGTTGCCCGCGGATGAGAAGCAATGGGGCGATTTTTTTACAACGCACTTTCAGCCTGAGGGGGCGGGGTATTCGGCGGTCAGCCAGGATCTGGGCCAGTTATCGCGGGCCGCGGGACTGCAATCGGACTCCATCACGTTTCACCAGCATAATCCGGATGCGCGCGGGCTGATGGAAGTCGATATTTCCACGGCCGTCGAGGGAAACTACGACAGCTTGATTGAATTTCTGAACAAGTTGGAGCATTCGGATAATTTCTACGTCCTGGACACCCTGGCGCTGGCTTCCAGCAGTGCCGGCAAGCTTCGCCTGAACTTGCAATTGAGGACGTATTTCCGGACCACCTGATATGTCACGACGAACTCAAATCATCGTGCTTTCCGTGCTGCTGGTAGTGCTGCTGGTCACGGTCTATTTTTCCACCAATATTTTCCGTTCGGACTCGACCGTCGTGACACCCGCTGTCGTAGACGCCGCCTTTAAGCCTCTCGCCGTGGATAACCCCGCCTTGCGGCTGGATATTTTGAAGAGGTTTCTGTCGCTGGAGTACAAGGGCGTTCACCGGAATATTTTTAGCGATTCTTTGCCGCCCCCGCCGGCTCCTCCAATCTCCAAGCGGGCTGCGGCCGCAGCCGGCCCGTCTCTTTCGGGTCCGCCGCCCCTGTCGGTGGGCGCGAAGTATTTCGGATTTGTCAGCGATCGGGAAGGAAACCATCGCAAAGCTTTCTTCATCACAACGGATGATCAGAGCGTTGTGATTGCCGGGGAAGGCGACATGCTCTTGGGGCGTTTTCGAGTGGATCGAATTACAAGTACATCTGTGGACGTCGAGGAGGTTTCCTCCGGACGCCATGCGACGCTGAATCTCGAGCAGCCCGGGCCAAACGGTTAATTTCCCATGACGAGTGCAACCAAAGCGGCGTCCAGGCGCGGGCAAGGCGGCTACAGCCTGCTGATGGTCGTATTCATGGTGGCGACCGCGCTGATTCTCTCCGCTGCAGTTTCTCCAAACCTGCTCATTCAGGGCCGCCGGGAACGCGAAACGGAAATGGTGTGGCGCGGCGAGCAGTACCAGCGGGCAATCGGCCTGTATTTCCGGAAATTTGGACGATATCCCACCAAGATCGAGGATCTGACCAATCTAACCAATGGAGTGCGTTTTCTTCGGCAGGCCTATCCCGATCCCATGAACAAAGTAGACGGCAGCTGGAGATTGATCTATGTCGGTCCGAACGGGCAATTGATCGGGAGCCTGCGCCGTACCAGCCTGCTGCAAAGCGTAATGTCGACGCCAACCCTTCCCGGCGCGTCGATGTTTGGCCCGGCGGCTCAGCCAGCCGCTCCTGGAGCTCCCCAGACGGGCCAGTCCACCACAGGCTTGTCGGCAAACCCGCTGGAAGCCCAGCCGCACCCGCTCGAGGGTCAAGTATTCGGCGGAAACATCATAGGGGTTGGGAGCAAGGTCAAACAGCGCTCCCTGCGGGTTTACAATGGCGGCCACACATATGAGCAGTGGGAATTCATCTGGAATCCGCAGCGGCAGATTGCCGTCCCCGGTCAAAATTCTGCCAATCCGGCTCCGCCTCCGGCGCAACTGCCGGCGTACGGCTCGCCTGCCCCCGGTGTGGCGGCCCCCGGCGCGATTCCGCCAACACAGGGGTTTCCTGCTCCGACACAATAGAAGTTGTCTCATAAATGCCTGCCAGTGGTGCTTATTCTGCGCCTCAGGGGCTGAAGCCCAGCTTTTTCGGCGATTTTGATGTCGCGGCTGAAGCCTCGACCTACAAAGCTTATTTACGCGATGACTTCTAAAAACAGGCCACGCTCCATTAGCCTGAAGGGTCTGCTGACCGATCTAGGGAAGCGCGGGCATCGGGTTGGACGAGAGGGATGCCTGACGGTATTTTCCTGTGACCAGGCGCACGTAATTGCGGGTCTCGCGATAGGGCGGAACGGAATGATACTGCGCGACGCGTTCGGGCCCGGCATTGTACGCCGCAAGGGTCAGCTTCAGATTGCCTTTGTATAGGGAAAGCAATTCCTTCAAATATCGAGTGCCCGCGTCAATATTTTGCGCGGGATCGAACACGTTGGTGACACCGAACCGCGAAGCGGTTTCGGGCATCAATTGCATTAGGCCGCGCGCGGATTTCCAGGAAACCGCATTGGGGTTAAAGTTCGATTCCACCGCAATTACACTGGCAATCAGCTCCGGAGACACGCCGTGCGCGCGCGCCGCGATGGCAATGAGCGAGGCGTACGGAACGTCGAGCAATTTGACTTTGACCGGCAAAAACGTGTCCTCGGGATCGATGCGCACAACCTCGTTCGCGGGGATCTCCAATGTGCCGCCCATCATCGTCAGGCGCATCTGTTGGCCAATCCGTTGATATCCCGTAATGTGAATTCGCTGCCCCGACTGCAGCACGGCGTAGTCGGCGCGAGCGGCCGGCGCCACGGCGCACAGGAAGACTCCTGCAAGCCCCGCCCAAACGCGGATTCCTTTTGACATTCGGCTCATATCACAATTTTTCCAGCGCGTACGTCGTAATCGCCGCCGCCACGCCGCCCTGATCGTTGCTCAGCGTCTCATGCCAGCCCAGGGATTTCAACTGGGGCACGCTATTGCCCATTACGATGGGAAGTCCCGCATAGTGCAGCATTTCCAGGTCGTTCAGGTTGTCTCCAATGGCCATGACGTCCTCCCGGGACCATCCGCGATGGCCGACCCACGCCGCCAGCGCGGAGCCCTTCGAGCATCCCGGAGAAATGACGTCCACCATGCCAAAATTTCGATGATCATACAGTGTTACAGCCAGAGAATATTCCATGGAAAATGGCAGGTCGGTGAGAAACGTTGCGATCTGGCGCGCTTGCTCCACCGATCCGGTGAACATCACCTGGATGGGATCCTCGGTGAGGCAGTCGGGCAGGGGAGACATTTCGGAGATGAAATCGCGGTTGCGTTCGAAATATCCGCTTCGCAACGGGTCGCCCCAGTCGATTCGTTCGAAAATTAGCTGATTTTCGCGCTGGCGGTCAAAGCACACCGAGGACATCCCCCGGAACTGGATGGTGGCGTGCAGCACGCGCTCGGCCACGTTGCGGGGCAGCAACTGCACGCGGTGCGTTTCCCCGCGGCTGGACCGAACCAGGGCTCCGTTATTCACGATCATGGTCAGCGGGCAATCGAACTGCCGCGCGATGGGCATGGCGAAATCGTATCTGCGGCCGGTCACCAGGGCTACTTCGATGCCGCGCTCGGAAGCCTCGGCCACCGCCCTGCGGTTGACCTCGGGCAACTGGGACCGGTTATCAAGCAGCGTGCCGTCAATGTCGAGCGCGATCAGGCGTACGGGGATGTTCCTATTCTACCGCGCGCGCCTTTCCGAGGATAGGTTGGCGAAGCGGGGATGTGCCCCGAACGCATTTTGGCGGGGAAATCGGGTTTAAGGGGAGGGGACAGTCGCCATGGTTCTGTTGGTAGGAGCGCTCTCGGCGCCGTTGGAATTCACCGAGGTTACGTAGTAGGAATAGGTTTTTCCCGCTTCCACGGTCTTGTTGGTGAATTCATGGCCCGTCAGCGGCTGCGAAGTCAGCTTTACGGCGGGGCCGCCCGCGGCGGCTTGCCTGTACACGTTGTAACCAGCGACGCTGGACGTGCTGGGGGTCCAGGAAAGCTTTACAGAATGGGCCTTCGCATTGCCGCTATTCGATTTCCCGCACCCCACGCAAAGCAGCACAAATGCCAGCAGGAGCGGGAGGCAATAGATCGCTCGCGATTGTACTTTTCTGGACATGAATTCCGACCGACAGACGCCTGTAGGCGGATTATACACGGGAAGGGGTTCGGTTTACACAATGCCGGAAAATTTTGGTGGAGGCTACGGGAATCGAACCCGTGTCTGTTCGTTGCGAACGAACTATTCTCCCGCTGAACTAAGCCCCCTGCGGAACGGTGGAGATTTTAGCAGGGCTCGGCGAGGATTCCAAATATGCCGAGCCGGAAGCTTTCGAACACGTTGTGGAGATACTGCCTATAGGACAACCCTATTGCTGATGCGGCATGGTCGACGCCGTGCGTTGCGCGATAATTCTGCGGGCATTTTCGTAAAGGGCCCGAGCTTGCGGCAAGGATGCGATGGCTTTCTCGATTTGCACGTCGTCATCCAAGCCGACTTTTTCCCCTTCCGTCAGGCCAAAGACGGAGATAAACGCCTCTTTTTTGATTTCGCGCTTGATCCAGGGCAGGTTCTGGCTGATATCCTCGCTGGTATATTTAATTTTTTGCATGTCCAGGTAGTTGGTGAATAGTTTCATCACGTTTGCGTCGGCGACGAAGTCCTTGGTGATCATCGGCCGGGTCCCCAGGAAATACGTGGTGAATCCGCCGACACCGCCCTCATAACCAAAGAACACGTTGCGCTGCAGCAGCGTCTCCTGAAACGTATCCATCTTGGCAGGCGCGACCACAACGTCCGGCGTGATGCCGCCGCCGCCGGTTACCTGGCGACCGCTGTCGGTCAGCTTGATTTCCGTAACAGGAGGGTTGTTGTGATTATAGAGATAGTCGTACAGCGTAGTGTCCTTATAGTCGCGCTGGATCAACCGGCCGCTGGGGGTGTAGTAGCGCGCGGTGGTCAGCGCCAGGCCCGTATTATCGCTCAACCCGGAAACGGTCTGCACCAAGCCCTTGCCGAAACTGCGTGTTCCCACCACCAAACCGCGATCGTGATCCTGAATCGCGCCGGTAACGATCTCGGACGCCGAGGCGGAGCCTCCGTTGACGATGACAACCAGCGGCATGGTGTCGCCACGATTGCCGTGCACGGCATAGTAGCGGCGTTCCTGAGACGCCCGGCCATGATGCGACACGATCAGCTGGTTTTTGTCCAGAAACTTATCGGCAACCGCTACGGCTTCGTTCAGCAGGCCTCCGGGATTGCCGCGCAGGTCGAGAATCAGCCCGTCGAGCTTGGGGGCGTCCAGCGAATTGAGAGCCGCGGTGAGTTCGGAATCGGTGGTTTCATTGAACCCTGTGAGTTTGATGTAGCCAATCCCCGGCTTGATCTGAAAGGCGATGTCGACCGAATGCTTCGGGATTTCATCCCGCGTGATGGTGAAATTCAGATCCTTGGCGTATCCGACGCGCTTCATCGTGACGTGCACGATCGTGCCTTTCGGCCCCTTCAGCAAGTCGGCAACTTGCGAACTGCTGAGTCCCTCGGCGGATTTGCCGTCCACGGACATGATGACGTCGCCCGGACGAATGCCTGCGCGGAACGCCGGTGCACCCGGCATGGGCGCCAGCACGTACGTGTAGTTGTCGCGCGGCACGATGGTCATTCCCACGCCGAAATAATGGCCGCTCTGGTCCTCGCGGAGGGCGGCATAGGCGCGCGGGTCGAAGAAACTGGAGTGCGGATCAAGTACGCGCAGCATCCCGGGAATCGCGCCGGAAAAGATCGCGTGATCGGTATCCACCGGAACGGCGTAATTTTTCTGGACGACGGAAAGCACGCTCGTGAAGGTCTTTACCGTGTCCTGCAGATTATTAACATCTGACGATGTCGCGCGAACCGGGGGACCGTAGATCCCTCCCAGGATCGCTGATATGGCCAGCACTCCGACGACGAGCAGCGCTCCGCGCCTCTCACCCTGCATTTCGTCCTCGCTTTCCTACCGCCCTACATACTGCCCTGAAGTATAACATAGAGCGCGAATTGACACCCCTTCGGCTGTCCACTATGATTCCAGATGTGAACCAGGGCGAAGCTGTTTTTCTGACTTTAAAACGTTGGCAATATCCGCAATCGAACCAAAAAGGCATCGATTACTGGCCATGTTGAGCTTTCCGCATCTCGTTGTACTATTTGTCATTGCCTTAATTATCTTCGGGCCCCAAAAGCTGCCCGAATTGGCGCGCATGCTTGGCAAGGCTACTGCCGAATTCCGGAAGATGACGAACGATTTCCGATATGCCCTGGAAGACGAAGTGCGTGACATGGAGCGCCAGACCCGTATTCGCGAGGAGGAAGCAGCCGCTACCGCCCGCGCCTCCCAACCCCAGCCTCAGCCCGGCCAGACACCGCCGGAGGGCACCGTGCAGCGCATTCTGCCGGCCGGGGATGTTCCTGGCGAGTCCGGGGAAGCCAATTTCGAGGCTGACGAGACTGCCTCTGGGATAACGAACGAAAATTCCGCCGCATTCTCGGACGATAGCGCTGCTTACTCAGACGAAAGCGCTCCTCACGCTGATCCAGAACCGGCTCCATCGGCGCCGCAGCAAGCCGTAACCGCTCCCCAAGAGAAACCATCCGATGACAAGTGATCCGTCTGAAACCACAGCAGCCGCGCCCGAGCTAGAGCCGGGCGGCAAGATGTCGTTCTTCGACCATCTTGTGGATCTGCGAAAACGCCTGATCAATTCGGCGATCGCAATTGCCGTGGGAGCCGTGGTTGGTGTGGGCGTATCTCAAAATGTGTTCGCTTTTATCGCGCGTCCGGTCCAGGCAGCGCTTCGAAGGCAGCATCTGGACGACCACCTGATCTATACGAGCCCGGCGGGCGCCATCAACCTGATCATCACGCTGGGCATCTACATTGGAGTGGTTCTGGCCGCGCCGGTGGTGCTGCACCAAGTGTGGCTGTTTATCGCGCCGGGGCTTTACAAGCACGAAAAGAAGGGCGTGACGTCTTTTATCTTTTTCTCATTGTCCCTGTTTGTCGCGGGCATCTGTTTCGCGTACTACGTGATTTTGCCGTACATGCTGGACTTCCTCATCGGATTTAAGGGACCGTTCCGGCCGCTGATCAGCGTCAACGAGTATTTCGATTTCGTCTTGATCGTAATGCTGGGGCTGGGTGTCATTTTTGAATTGCCTGTGCTGATATTTTTCCTGGCACTGTTCAATATCGTGACGCCGAAATTTTTATGGAAGAATCTGCGGTACGCGATTCTGGTGATTGCCGTGGTAGCCGCAATTATTACGCCCACGCCCGACGCCACCACCATGCTCGTGTTCATGGCGCCCATGGTGCTGCTGTACTTTATCAGCATCGGCGTAGCCGCAATGGTTGTGCGGAAGAAAGCGAAGGCGGCAGCCGCAGGATAGGGTGTGGGAGGACGGTGCGCAAACAGGATGCTGAATTCATGACTGCTCGCGTTCATAGAACGGCCCTGCTCGCAGGGATATTCGCAATACTCGGCCTGGTCGCCTGTGGGCATTCTTCCTCCACGGCGGATGCGCAAGGCGCCCGGGCGGCATTTCCTCCCGCTCCGCCGGCAAGCGCGACGGGAGGATTTGACGGCGAGCGCGCGTACAAGCAAGTCGAAGCGCTCACGGCCATCGGGCCGCACTCGGCGGGTTCCGAGGGAATTCACCGCGCGCAGGCTTACATCATCGCGCAACTGAAGAGTTTCGGGTGTCCCGTGGATGAGGAGGATTTTCACGTTCCTTCCACCCCGGTTGGCGACGTCGCCATGAAGAACATCGTTGTAAAAATTCCATCGTCGAATCCCAATATTATTTTGTATGCCTCTCACTACGACACGAAACGCATTCCAAATTTCGTCGGCGCCGATGACGGGGGATCCAGCACGGGCGTTCTGCTGGAGTTGGCGCGCGTGCTTTGTGCGCGTAAAAATACCCAGACGATCTGGCTGGCGTTTTTCGATGGTGAGGAAGCCTTCAATATGCAATGGGCCGATCCGGACAATACCTATGGAAGCAGGCAAATGGCCGCAACCCTCGCGCTTTCAGGCGAATTGCCCCGCGTGAAAGCGATGGTTCTGGTGGACATGGTTGGCCCGGCGAATCCCGTGTACAAGCGCGAGTCCAATTCCACACCGTGGTTGACCGATATCATCTGGTCCACGGCGGCGCGTCTGGGCTACGGAAATGTGTTTGTGAATGACCGGACAACCATAGAGGACGACCATCTTTCGTTCCTGAGCCGCGGAGTCCCCGCGACCGACATCATTGATCTGGACGTTCCCTACTGGCATACCACGCGGGACACGATCGATAAGATCGATCCCCGCACGCTGGCCATCACCGGTCACGTCCTGCTGGCTTCGCTCCCGGAAATTGAAAAGAAGATTCAGTAAGACAGGCTTCAGCCGGTCTGGTTTAGATTCTGCAAGTTTCTATTAAGACCTGACGGGGAGAAGGCTGTCGTGCCAAAGCCGGTCATCGCCCGGCAGATCGGCGGCAAAGAAATATGAGGATCAGTTTTGGGGAAAATGAGGCTTAATTCCACAACGTGCGCTTCATCGACACGAGGCCCTGTAACACGCTGCAGTAGAAGACCCAGTTCACCAGGAACATGATCGCGAACTCGAGGGGGCGATCGAATCTACGCCGTACCAACGACTGCGCCCAATTGGCGATGGCCACCCCGGGCAATCCGAAGGCGCCGGCCCAGAGGCCGGGCGCGGAGTGCAATCCGGGCGAGCGCGCAATCAGGGACAGCGCTGCCGTCCATAGAGCCGCCAGAAACAATGCCCATAGAACGATTCTCACGCAGTTCGCCTTGAGTAAAGTTGCGCCTTTGGTCAAGCCATCCGAAAGGCGACCCAATAATTTCAGCATAACGGGTGCCAGAACGCAAAAGGGAATCGGTGCGGGGATTTTTAGGGGCCCGTTTGTGAGTTGTTGAGGCGGGAGGGCTTTCCTGGATTTTGGCTCTTCCCCCTCGGACGCCGGGCAACTGTGTTACATTTTTCGTGCGCAGGTGTGCGATCCAGATGAAACAAATCAGAGTGCGGTCCAAAAACGGGGCTTACGACGTATTGTGCGGGCGAGGTGCGCTCGGAGAATTGCCGCGCACGCTGAAGAAGCTTGGGGAGAAAAGCGCGGTATTCGTGATTTCCTCGCCGCGCGTGTGGCGGCATTGCGGCGCGCGGATCGAAAAACACCTTGCGGGACGCTCCAATGGCACGATTTTGATGGATGACGCGGAAACGTCGAAAAATCTCTCCACGGTCGAGCGCGCCTGTCGGGATCTGGTTCGCGCTGGCGCCGACCGCCGCGCATTGCTGGTGGCCGTCGGCGGGGGAGTGGTGGGCGACGTGGCCGGATTTGTCGCCGCGAGCTACGCCCGCGGGATCGGTTTGATCCATATTCCGACAACGGTGGTGGCGCAGGTCGACAGCGCCGTCGGCGGAAAGACGGGAGTCAATCTCCCCGAGGGAAAGAACCTTGTGGGAGCATTTTATCCGGCCAAGGCTGTGCTGGCCGATCCAGAACTTCTGAAAACCCTTCCGCCTCGCGAATTCCGATCGGGGCTGTACGAAATTATCAAGTACGGCGTAATCGGCGATGCCAGATTGTTTCATTTTCTGGAAACGGAAATGGAAAATCTGCTGCGGCGCGATCCCGCCGTTCTGGACCATGTCATTGAACGCTCCGTTTCCCAAAAAGCGCGCGTCGTTTCCCAGGACGAGCACGAATCCGGATTGCGGGAGATTCTGAATTTCGGCCACACGTTTGGCCACGCGCTGGAAAGCGCAACGCGTTATGAGAAATATCTTCATGGCGAAGCGGTGGGATGGGGAATGATCGCGGCCGCGACGCTTGCAGCGGCGAAAGGAATGCTTTCCCTGCGCGACGCGGAACGCATCGTGCATTTGACGGCTCGCGTGGGGCCTCTGCCCAAGTGGCCCGGCGTCCCGCGGGCGCAGTTGGTGGCCGCGATGCAGGCCGATAAGAAAACGCGCGCCGGGCGCCTGCGGTTTGTGCTGCCCGTTCGCATTGGCAGCGTGCGATGCGGCGTCGAGGTGGATTCGCAGGTTCTGTTGGAGGTTCTGCGGGAGTGCGGTGGGGCTCCAACGCAAGCGCAACTCCACACGGGCCGTGCGGAATGAGTTCCACTTCGCAGCGTGAGGTTCCCGGGACGCGTCCGGAAGGCGTGCGGGACGAAAAAGAGGCCGCCGCACACGTTCGGGAAATGTTCGGCCACATTGCCCCGCGATACGACCTGTTGAATCACCTGCTATCGCTCGATATCGATAAGGTGTGGCGGCGGCGCGTTGCCCGGCGGTATAGCAGCGTTCTCCGCGATTCCAGCGCCCGGGTTCTCGACCTGTGCTGTGGCACCGGAGACCTGGCATTTGCATTCCGCAAGCACGCCCCGCAGGGAGCGAAAATCGTCGGCTCGGATTTTGTTCCGGAAATGCTGATTCGCGCGCGCGCCAAAGCCGCGGCATCGGGCGCGAAAGCGGAATTTGTGGAAGCCGACGCTCTGTCTCTGCCGTTCGGCGATGGGACTTTCGAACTGGTTTCCTGCGCGTTTGGATTTCGCAATCTGGCGAATTACGAGCGAGGGTTGCACGAAATTTGCCGCGTGCTGAAGCCCGGCGGCTCCGTAGCGATTCTGGAATTTGCCGAACCTCGCGGAAAGCTGTTCGGCGCACTCTACCGTTTCTATTTTCGGAACGTGCTGCCTCGCCTGGGGGGATGGATTTCCGGCAACTCCTCGGCGTATACGTATTTGCCCAGTTCGGTCAGCAAGTTCCCCTCGCCCGAAAAACTCCAGTCCCAGTTTGAGCGCGCCGGTTTGGTGGACGTTGGTTTCGAGCGATGGACGGGCGGAATCGTGACGTTGCATACCGGCCGTAAGGCCTGACGCGCGGTTTCCAGCTTTCCGTGAATATGGCTTCGGCCTGCTGAACTCGAAATTCCGCTTGCTGGAGCCTGCTCTGCATCAGGCCATGCTGAGATTTTGGAGAATGAGAAGGGCGCTTTTTCAGTCTTCCAGGCCGAGCATGCGGATCTTGTTCAACAGGGTTTTGTAAGAGACGCCGAGCTGTTCGGCGGCCCGCGTCTTGTTCCACTTGGTGGCTTTCAAAGCGGATTCGATCTTGAACCGCTCGACATATTCCACGGCCCGTGTTCCGACTTCCTGCAGGGTGCCGCCCCAATCGAACAGATCGCTCAGCATTCCCTCGGGCATGTGCCCTTGCGGGGGGCGCGCGGCGGGAAGCTGCAAATGTTCCGCGTCGATCGCGTCCTCGTCGGACAGGATGGCGGCGCGCTCGATGGTGTTTTGTAGTTCGCGGACGTTTCCCGGCCACGGGTAAGTTCGCATTGCCGCGACGGCACTGGGGGCGAGTTTTAGATTCGGTTTGCGGAATTCCCTGCGAAAGCGGTCGAGAAAATGTTCGGCCAGCATCAGCACGTCGTCCCCGCGATCGCTGAGCTTCGGAATCGTGATGGGCACCGCGGAAATCCGGAAGTACAAGTCTTCGCGGAAAGTTTTCATGGCCACGGCTTCCCGCAGGTCCTTGTTTGTGGCGGCCAGAATGCGCACATCGATATCCACGAGTTGCGTGCCGCCGACGCGCTCGAAGCTGCGCTCTTCCAGCACGCGCAGGAGTTTTGCTTGGGTGGCCAGAGGCAATTCGGCGATTTCGTCGAGGAAAATTGTGCCGCGATTGGCGAGTTCCATCTTACCGACTTTTCGCGCCCCTGCTCCCGTATAGGCGCCGCGCTCATGGCCAAACAGTTCGTTTTCCACCAGCCCCTCGGGAATGGCCGCGCAGTTCAGCGCGACAAACGAATGTTGCCGCCGCGGGGAGAGATGGTGAATGGCTCGGGCGAAGAGTTCCTTGCCGGTGCCGCTTTGTCCCAGCAGTAGCACGGTGGAATCGGTGGCCGCCACGCGCTGCGCCTGGTGCGTGGCCTCCTGCATGCTCTTATGTTCTCCGACGATGCGCGGGAATCCGTACCGCTCGGTGTATTCCTGGCGCAGCAAAAGATTTTCGCGCTGCATTTCCTGCTGCTGCGTCGCTCTTTCCACCAGAAGATTCAAATGTTCCAGGTCCACCGGCTTTTGGATAAAGTCGTACGCGCCTGCCTTCATCGCCGTCACGGCCTCTTCCACCGAGCCATACGCCGTGATGAGGATGACGGGAATGGTAGGGTCGGCCGCCTTGGTTTCGCGCAGCACGTCCAGGCCGGAGCATCCCGGCAGTTTTAAATCCGTGAGAACCAGAAGATAGCGCCGCGCGCGAACCTTCGTCACCGCCGAAGTTCCGTCCGGGGCTTCGTCCACGGTGTGTCCCGCCCGTTCCAAAGCTTTCCGGAGCATGCCGCGCAGTTCATGCTTGTCTTCGACGAGAAGAATGGGTTCCATCATTTCTCTTTTATCACGATTTCAACGCGCAGGGCGGTTCGCGTCGCGGCCATGTGCGGTGTTCGCTATCGTTTGCCCTCAGATCCTTCGGGAAGTTTCGAAGGGTTCGGCGCGTAGGTCCCGGCGGGCTATGGGGCCGGCTGCGCCGGGGGCGTCGATTGCGGCCTGGCCCAGCCCGGATCGCCGCCGGCACGCCGCAGTTCGTCTTCGAGGTTGGAAATGTCCTGCTTGTCCTGAGCGACGGTGTTCGTCATATTGTCAATTTTGGTTTTTGTGTCGTTCAAATCCTGGCGGTCGTAGCCTTGCGTGAGAGAGGCCATCGGATTGGTGTAAAACTGCTCTTGCTTCAAGTTGTACTCGCGCTGCAGGATGTCGAGTTCGCGGGCGTCTTCGGACAGTTTCTTATTCGCGTCGGCAAATTTTGATCGCCAGTAGGCCTCGCCCTTGACAGGAGGCTTGGCGGCCTCTGCGGGCGCCTTCTCCTTGCCGGGAGCGGCTGCTTTTTCGGGCGGGGCGGGGGGCTGCCCTACGACGCTGACCACTCCTGTCAAAGTATCGAGATTGTCGTTATCGATCACCAGCTTGGATTTCGGTGCGTCTTTTCTGGCGGCCCGGGCCCTGCGAGCAGCATCGACGACGCTCACCTGGTCCTGTTGCGCCAGCAGGTAAGAGGGGGCAAGCAGGAATGTGGCTCCCAGTGACATAACCATCAGTTTCTTGAAGGTCTTTGAGTTTATAGTAAGGCTCATAATTTTTTGCCGCCTTTCACGAGCGAAACCGGCGATGCTGTGAACAGACCGGTTGCCCGAATCAGTCAGCGAATTGCGGAACAGGCCACTCAGACACCCTTAAGTTTAGATGCGTGCCGTGGTCGAATCAATCGCCCTGACCGATTCGCGTACAAATGGTAACCATAGCAGGAAGTCAGCGCCGCCCTGGGACTGGTTCCGCGCCTCGATTGTGCCGCCGTGCTGGACAACGATTTTTTGCACCACGGCAAGGCCGAGTCCTGTGCCATCGGCTTTCGTGGTGTAAAAGGGCATGAAGATTTTGGTTAACGATTCGGGCGGAATCCCCGGTCCGTTGTCCGAAATGGAGATTCGCTGGCCCTGCATCGAACCGGGAGGATCAATTTCTCCCAGGATGATCACGCGCCCGCCGGGGGCGTTTTCGGAGACAGCTTCGGCGGCGTTGCGCACGAGATTCAGGATCACCTGCCCGAGAAGTGCATCGTCGCCGGACACTTCGGCAAAGTCGCCCACGGCCGTGATGGCGACTCCCGGCACGGCTTCGGAGACTTCGGCCAGAACCCTGTCGATCACCGGGCGCAGGGAGACCTGCTCGTCGGCGATTTGCAGCGGTCGCGCAAACTTCAAAAATTCGGTGACGACGTGGGTCAGGGCGCGCGTCTGGTGCAGAATCTTTTCTCCGTATTCGCGAACCTCGGTGCCGGGTTGCGCTTCGCTTCGCACCATCTGTGCATAGCCCGAAA
>Ga0307374_10005608_pt1 | contig 20239 bp, 19 predicted proteins | sample OX3MG_FD_202532 | JGI IMG/M metagenome (GOLD analysis project Ga0307374, IMG submission 202532) | Soil microbial communities from Risofladan, Vaasa, Finland - OX-3 | ecosystem: Environmental > Terrestrial > Soil > Coastal area > Acid sulfate soil | place: Finland: Risofladan, Vaasa | collected...
AACGTCCCACGACCACGGCCCCGTTGGACCAGCCTGCCGTTGCCCTGGTTGCAGTATGGGTTGCAGTACGCTGAGATCAGCCGACGGGGAGATTCGAACTCCCGGCCAGCGGTTTACGAAACCGTAGTCTCCGAGATCAAATCGAAAGTCCGCTGATCTCAGCCTTACGGTAACCTTACGGTAACCGACCTAGCCCGGCCGATCTAAAGTGGCGATGATGGTTGTCGCTCAGCTCGTCCTATCGGCCCTTAGCTTCGTCGCTCTGTTCGGCATCGCCCTGCTCACCTATCGAATCGAGCAAAGGGCCGTCCGAGACGCGGCTCGCGAGAATCTCATCCGTCGCTTAGAGGACGTCTACCGAGCCCTGATGGAGCTATGGGATACGTTCACGCGACCCATCGATCCGATGATCTGGTCACCCGGGGTTGTTCCTAGCCCCCCATCCCCTGGGAGCTGGACCGAAATCCTTCGGACGCGAGATAGCACCCGAGGCTCTTTACAGGTGTGCTTGGCTGCCGTGCCGAATGCCAGCGAGCTTTTGCCCACGGCTGCCTCACTGGTGCTCGGCATGGATGGGGACGAAACTCCGAAGCAAATAAACCGGGCGATGAATGAAGTGCATCTCCTCCTGATCGAACTGTCAGAACCAATGGCTCGCGTCGGGGTGCTGGCTCGTCGACGGGGGCAAAATGGCCGGGCTGAGGTTGCGGAGCCTACCCTGGCCGAGTCAGGAGACGCGCCAATCGGTCACTCGCCTGACGTTTGAGGGATGGCGCGACCCCGGCGTATGTGGACATGGTGAGGCTGACCGAGCTATGTCCCATGAGAGCCGAGACGGTGCCCGAGTCAACCCCGCTGGCAAACATAAGCGTGGCGAAGGCATGGCGCAGATCGTGGAAGGGCATCGGTGCTAGGTTCGCGGCTGCCAGAGCGTCCGCGAACTGGTGCGTGATCGTGGTCCCGTTGCGTGGCTGACCCGTCGCCGTGGTGAAGATCAGGCCAGGGATCGGTTCGTGCCAGCGCGACCCGGCCCGGTCGCGGGCTTCGGCTTGGGCCTCCCGTTCGGCGGCCAGCACGTCCACCGCTGCCGGTGTCAGCGGCACGGCGCGGCGGCTAGATCCCGACTTGACCTCCACCAGCCGGTAGGCTCCGCCGATCCGCTGGAGAGCTTGGCTGACGTGAAGCTGGCCGCCCTCCCAATCAACGTCACTCCACACTAGCCCTAGCAGCTCGCCCTGGCGCAGACCGCTATGGACGGCGAGCGTGGCGACTCGCTGAAGTTGGGGATCTTGGATAGCGCCGAGCAGTCCCCAGGCCGCATCCGGCGAGAGAATCCGTAGCGGCACCTTCGCGACCCTGACGGGTTCAGAGAGTGTGGCGACGTTGCGGACCACCTGGCCGCGCCTCTCGGCCGTCCCGAGCGCGGCCCGGAGTACCGCCCGGACGTGGCTAGCCGTCCGGGGGGAAAGACCCTGAGCCTGGAGCCGAGTAAGCATCCGGTCCACGTCTACGGGCTGGAGCTTGGCAAGCTTCACGCGCCCCAACTCGGGGATGATCTGGCCCTCCACGATCCCCCTGTATCGGGCAATCGTCGCGGGTCGGAGCTTGGGCCGCTTGGTCTCCAGCCATCCGGTGAGGTAGGCCGCGACGGTCCCGCGCTGATCGACGGCGGGCAATCCCCCGGCAGCCTGAGCTTGGAGGACTTGGAGCTTGTCGACACACTCAGCCTGAGTCCGCGCGTAGGCGGTGCTGCGCTTGCCGTCAACGGTGATCTCCCCCGCCCAAGTGCCGTTGGCCCTCCGGTAGACGGTCCCGCGCCCCATGACTCGCTTGCTCGGCTTGGTGCTCATATGATCGCCCCCCTAGCAGCTTTTTCCTCGGAGTCGCGCTGGCGCTTCGCTCGCTGAACGCACGTGTTGGAGCAGAAGAGCTGGTTCGTCCTGGTGGGCTCCAGCCAATTTAGGCACGGCCCCCAGGCGCAAGGCTGGAGCGGCCGGGCCGGCCGCTGGCGCGGCTTGGTTCGAAGCTCGCGATCCAGTTCGAGGTATAGGGCGCCGAGCAGCGTGGCGGGCACGATGCGGGGCGGCTGGGCGATGCGCCCGGCGTAGTCGTAAATGACGCCTACATGAGCGCCCCACAGGCGCCACTCGATCGCCTCTTGGACGCAGAGCCGCGCGAACCTGACAAACGCCCGGGTGGCTTTCACCAGGGCCACGCCGTCCGTGATTGTCCCCAGCTCGCGGTAGCCGAGCCGGGCGGCGCGCCCCGGCTCGAAGGGCACCATCCTCAGTCCGTAGGTATAGACCACCACCCGGTTATCGAATCGGCGACCCATGAGGCGGCGCGACAAAGCCACGTGGCGAAGATATTTCGTCTTGAGCGGACCCGCCGCTAGCGTCTCCTCATAGGGCAGATGCCTGAAGCGGTTCGCCAGCGCCGCCGTGGGACCGGGGTCGTATAGCACGGCACTCGCCGCCTCATCGAGTGTCCCGGCCAGGTCGCGCACTTCGGCGATCTCCTGGCGCCACAGCTCGAAGGGATCGCCGAGCGGGTTCGCCAGCGATCCGTAGTCGTCGGCGAACTCCCGTATCTGATCAGGGGAGTCGGGGTCGAGCCGGGTAAACCTGCGCAGAAACGTCTTTCCTCGCGGCGGCCGGATTGCCCCACTGACCATGCCGGCATCGGTCTGGAACTCGAAGAACTGTCGCATCGTGCCCCTAGGGGCCGGTGGCCGCCCTGCGCTGACGGCACCCTTCGGGACCAGACCCCGGCCCGCGCCGGCGCCTTGGCCGTCGGCCGATGGCTCGCAATCGTCGCGCCATTCATAGCCGGAGCTGGACCGTGGCAGAAGTCCTGCCGGATATCTCATGTCACTGGAAAACGTCACCGCTAGCAGTATAGACCGGCTCGGTTCGGAACGGTTCACTTATCCCCATGCAACCGCACCGCGAATCGCTCTCGGAGGGTCTAGCGTGTCCGAACTGCTGACGCTCCCCGAGACGGCAAGGCGTCTCGGGGTAGGTGAGACATGGCTGTGGCAACAGACGGCCAAGGGCATCCTGAAAACGGTTCGCCTTCCCGGCGGGCGCCTGGTGCGCGTCCGGGAATCGGACCTCGAAGCGTTTATCGACCAACACGTCGAGGGCGCCCCGGTAGACGCCGCCGGGACCGCCGCAGTCCCGGCAGCGCTGGAGGGCCGGCGTGCCACCGCCAACCGCTCAGCCCAAGGATAACGGCGCCACCGGCGCGTGTCCGGTGTGCGCTGCCGTTTTAGGGGTGTTCATCGCCGCAGCCAGCTTGGCGGCCGAGTTGGACCCGCGCGCCGATCCGCTCGCGACCCCGGCTGCCCGCCGCATGGCGCAGAGCTGGGCGGCAACGTACCGCGAGGTGCGCGCGCGGTGCCGACCTTGAGCGCGCCGGTAGCCGATGTCACCTTGGAGCAGGGCGACCGCCTGGCCGAGGCCATCCTGGCAGAGCCCGAGCTTGGTAGTGGAATCCGGCTAGTGTCGGCCGCCGCCGTCCGGCCCGAACGGGTGCGCTGGGCCGTCCAAGACCGCATCCCGCTGGGCATGGTCACCCTCCTGGTGGGCGAGGGCAAGGTGGGGAAGTCCACCGAAGGTTTTCGATACCTAGCTGGACTGACGCGGGGAACAGTTCCTGGAGATCTGTTCGGCCAGCCCGTCAAGGTGGCGATTGCCTCAGCCGAGGACCACCGTGCAGCGGTGATCGTGCCCAGACTGATCGCAGCCGGAGCCGACTTGTCGAGAGTGACGTTCGTCGAGCAGCTCTACGAGGGCGAGCCCGGCGACATTGAACTGGACGGTCAGGTGGCCGAGCTGGAGCGAGCGCTGGCCGAGGCCAACGTCCGGGCCTTGTTGATCGACACAGTGGTCGCGCATATCCCCGGCCGCGTCGATTCGTACAAGGAGCAGTCGGTGCGCGCCGTTCTCAAGCCGGTATCACACATGGCGGAGCGGCTCGGCGTGGCGGTGGTTGGAATCATGCACATGAACCGGCGCGAGTCAAAGGATGTGCTCACTCGGATAGCGGGCAGCGGTGCGTTCGGCAACCTGGCCCGCTCGGCGCTGCTGTTCGGACGCGACCCCGAAGACGCCGACCCCAAGAGTCCATTTCGGATCGAACTGGTGGCGCGGTCCAACGTCACCACTGAGCCGGACCCGATCCGGCTTCGGGTCGAGCCCTTCCTGATCCCTGCCCCCGATGGAGGGCAGTCCATCCAGACCTACCGGCTCGCGGAGGTAGGGACCGCGAACTGCTCTGAGGCCCAAATGCTCAGCCCCACGGACCAAGAGGACGCGGGGGCTGAGTCCGAGGCCCGCGAGTGGCTGGCCGACCTGCTGGCACACGGCCCCGTCCCGGCGGGCGAGGCGCTGCGCCAGGCGCGCCAGGCGGGGATCGCAGAGCGCACCCTGCGGCGGGCCAAGAGTGACCTGGGAGTGCGGTCGGTGAAGGCGGGCATGGGGGCGGGCTGGGCCTGGACGCTGCCGCCCGAAGGCTGCCAAGCTCCGGAGTCCGTCCGAGATCAAACCCCCGAAGACTGCCAAGCAGTCACTGCTGGCAGCCTTCGGCAACCTTGGCAGCCTTCGGCATCATCCGAACTGCCCGCCGCCGTCCCCGCGCGGCCAGTCCCGGTGCCCGAGTCGGTGGCCGCCGCGTTGCACGTCTTCCCCACCGCGAAGGTGACTCGTCTACGAGGCCAGCCGGTCCCGGCCAATCGTCCCGATGGCGACACCGGCCAGCCCTGGGATGACGGCCTGTGGGCCAGCCTCGCTCACGGGCGCGACGCATGACGTCAGAGAAGCAACCCGCAATCGTGGGTCAGAACACAGGAGGACAGGCGATGATCGAAGCGACGGAAGCACGCTACCAGATCCGCCCCGAGGCGACCGGCATGCTGACGCGGTACAGCTGCGAACTCTGCGGCGGTGAGCGCGGGCTGGAGAAGTCGCCAGTCCTAAACACCTTCGCCGACCAGGACGGCGACCGGCATGTCACCTGCACCGACTGCGCCTTCGCGGCTCCGGATGAGCTTAGGCGCCGATTACTCGCCAGCGCCGATGAGGCTGCCCGCGTCGGGACTTTGACGTCGGCCAGCCTTCGGGATCTGGCCGCGCGCATCGTTCCTTCTGACCGTGCGGAGTACGACCGCCTGGAAGCCCAGTACGACGCCTGGTGGAAGGCCGAAGAGCTGGGCCTCCACGACCCCAGCATCGACCGCGATGGCGAGTGCTGGAAGGGAACATGCCACCACGAGATTCCGGCCAAGACCGCGCCGATGAACTCCGGACGTCCCGAGTCTCAAGACCCTGACAAGTGCCCGTTCTGAGATGAAGCGCACAACCAAATCTTCCGACGCGGCGGCAGGCTGCCCTGTGCCCGCTGCCGCACTTCGGGGGCGGGACGGAATCCTCCGCCGTCTCGCCCCACCTTCCGTCAATCCGACAACGCGCAATAGATGAGGTGATCTAGGGGTGAGTGAAGTAGATTCGACCCGACCGGTTCCCGATTCCGACGATGGCAGCTACCTTCGGCCGCCGTCGGTCCAGCAACAGATCGCCGAGAAACTCCGGAGGCTGCCGCGCGTAAACCACGACGGCCACGAGCTTCTGCCGGCCACAGCCGACCCCACCGTCGCCCCGATCGTCGATCCTGCTGCGCCGGCCGCCCGACCGGCCATGCAGCCGAACCCGCTGCAAGGTATCGCTGGAGGCGCCACGGTCCCGGCTCCGGCCAGGGGAGGGACCCTTGAGCATCTTGCGGCCCAACTCGCCGACGGCGACGCGCCCTTGATCCCCGACGCGTACACGCCCGCCCCGCCCCGCTGATCAATCAATCATTCGAAAGGAGCTGACATGGGAGTTTTAGAGGCAACGCAAGAGGCCCACCGGCGCTACGCAGCCGAACGCGCCGAGCGCCTGGCAATCGAGCAGGCGGCCCTGACCGCGAAGCAGGCGGAAGCCGCCGAGGCAGAGCGGAATAAAGACCGAGATGAGCGCCGCGAGTCGGCCCGTCGGGATGCCCGGCTCAACGCCGTCACGACGGCCTCGCCGCTGGATGCGACAGCAATCGCGGCCAATTCGGCGGCGGCTGCGTTCGATGCCGCACAGAGCGACCCCGCCGCAACGGTGGAGACCTTGTTCTCCGCCTTCGTCGCCACGACCGCCACCGCGGCCGTCCACTCAGCGACGCGGAAGTTGGTCGAGCAGTACCGGTTCGCAGCCGCGAATCCAGGCCAGCCCGTCCCGGCAAGGTACATCGACCGCACGCCACAGCCGAGCTTCTCCGAGGTACTCGATCGGGTGGTCGCGGCTAGGGCTGCGGCGGCTGCCGCGCTCGCTGGGGTGCAACCGGAGCTGTTCTCCAAGGCCGACGCTGCCGGCGAGCGAGCGGCGGAGGCGATTGAACGGTGAGCGCGCCGACCATGGCAACTGCCCACACTCAGCACCGAAGCGAGCGAGCGGACGACGCACGCCTCGTTCATGCGAAGGCGAACGGCAAGGGGGTGGGCGCGATACCCTAAGCCGATTTTGGGCCCTCTCCGTGCCGTATTGCGGAACAAATCCGCGCGGCTCTAGAACGGTCCCTACGCGCGCGCGTGAGCGCTTAGCGCTTAGCGCTAGCTGAACCAAACGGAGGCAATCCCCGATGAACACCGCGAAAGCACCGAAGGCGCCCGCCGGGCTCGCCGTCGCTGGGCGCAAGCTCTGGCGCGCGGTGACCGACGAGTACGACCTGCTCGCCCACGAGGAGCTGCTCCTGTTGCAGGCGTGCCGCTGCGCGGACCACCTCGACCGGCTAGCCGATGAGGCAACCCACGGAACCGTCACCGTCGAGAACTTCAGGGGCGACCAGGTGGCGAATCCCGCCATGGTGGAGGCTCGCCAGCAGTCGATCACCCTGAGCCGTCTGCTCGCGTCGCTCCGCTTGCCCTCGGGCGAGGAAGAGGGCGAGTTCCGGCCTCAGCGTCGTGGGGCCAGTCGGGGCACCTATCCGCCCCGGCTGATGCAACGATGAGACGCCATGCCCGGACCGCCGAGATCCCCGAGGATTTGAGGACTTACGACCCGGCCAGGTGGATTCAGGACGCGGTAGACCACGACGACCCGTTCCTCTCGCCAGAGCTTCGTGCCCTCACGCCCGCCGAGTTGCAGACGCACTGGTACGCGCTCAAGGTCCTGGCTCCGGCCCGCTATCGGGCGGCGCTGTGGGAGGCCGTGGGCCAGCGTCGGGGCGACGCTCACTTTTACGGCACGCTCAAGGTTCAGGGCGGTACCGCCCCGGCCGTCTGGGCCGATCGCTAGATGCCCAACGCACCTGACCCCCGCGCCGCCCAACCGATCCTGACTGGTCCGCCAAGCGACGACGGGCAGCCTACCGGCCCCGGCGCCTTGCCCACTGGCGCGACCTAGGGTCGGCCACGAGGCTGCCACTGCCGCCCGAGGCGATCGCCACGACACCAGTCGAGTCCGCCCACCCACCGGGCCGGGTTTGAGGCTCGGCGCCGCCGCCGCTCGGCTCGGAGACCGCCAAGCGCCTCCGGGCTGGGCGCGGCCACTAGGTCGAGCTGGCGCCGCGAAGTCAGATCCAGCGCTTAGAGCGGGCGGTGCGAATTGACCGGCTACTTTCAGGCGGGATCCGGTTATGCTGATCTCCCTCAGGAGGACCCCATGGCTATTGATCTTGAAGCCGAAACGAGAGTGGAAGCGAGCGCGGACCTAGCGGTCGATGGCCCAACCGCGGCCAGCGAACCCCTGACGGCGATCACGGTCTACGACGGCGAGTGGTGGATCTCCGTCTGTCGAGATCTCGGAATCTCGACCCAGGCCACGAGTGCCCAGGATGCGTTCCTAAGGCTCAGATCCGCGGTACGAGAAGCCACAGAGGTCGCCGCGGAGAATGGAATTGAGCCGGGAGAGCCGATGACGGATGCCGAAGTGGAAGCATTCCTGCGTTCCCATCAGGGCACAAGTTCCATTCAGATCGCTCGGATCCTCGACTAGGGCAACGCCGGGGCGGACGTGTCGACGTGGTCTTCCGACGAAATGGGAGCGTTCCTGGAGTCGCTCGGATTCCACCTGGCCAGGCGCGAGGGCCACGACACCTACGCGAAGGCGGGGCACCCGCGGATAGCGAGCGTCCCTCGTAACGAGAGATCGATCGCCAAGGGCACCGTTGGCCATATTCTCCGCCAGGCGGGAACCACGGCCTCCGCGTCACGCGCCTGGAAGGAGGGGTCGAGGTGAAACAGCTGGCGCATTTCCTTGCCGAGAAGGCCAACTTCAATTCCGACGGAACCTTCACGGTCTACCGGGCCGGGATCACCGAACTCAGGGCGATTGCATTCCCGGCCCTATGTCAGTTCTCGCTGATCACGCGGCTGGAACTCGATGAGGGAGAGGCTGCCGGCCTGCATCACCTTCACGTCGACGTCCAGTTCAACGGGACGATCGCAGGCAACGGAATGGAGATTCCCGTCGCGGTCCAAGTTGTGCCTGGCAGGCCCTCCTATGCGAACGCTATCGGCAACTACAGCCTCGCTGTGCCGGCCGTTGGAGAACTGCTTGTCGTGGCGAGCTTTGACGAAGGCGGCCTCCCCTTCCTGCGCCTTCACGTGGTACATCCGTAGCCTCGCTCCGGCACTAACGACTCACGATGCGACCGGCGAGCCATCATCCCTGCCAGAATTCCAGCACGGAGGGCGGTAAGCACCTCGAGCCAGTCGCGCAGCTGTCTGCTCGCGAGGCGCGGGATTCGCCGGCGGACCCAGCCGCCCACGTGGAGGCTAGGCGGGAGTGGAGGTTGAGGGGCGAAAGTATCGAGGATCTGTTCCGCGCTTGGGTCGCGGAGCGGAAGTTGGACGCCGGGAAAGACCTTCACTCGCTACGTCTACAAATCAAGCGGGATATCCCTCGGGACAGCCCACGGAACGGTGTTACCAGCGCAGGGCAACTACACGTAGGAGTCGGATCTTCGGTGGATACGGAGCTTCTGAGAGGAGCAAGATCACCACGAGTGGCGAAGGGATGAGGGAGCGATTTGGGCGCGAGCTGGCCGCAGTGATCTCGGTCGCGGCGGTGCTGAGCGTCGGGCTGGCGATTCCGGTGACGGCCAAAGCGCATAAGCCAACCGTTGAGTCGGCCTGGTGCTCACTCAAGATCGGTCAGCCAGCGGCCAGAGCGGCCGCTGAACTCGGGAGGCCTCACGGGAGCAGGGCCAAGTCCCTCATCAGGGCGATGACTCGCGTGCAGAGCGGCCTGAAGGCCGAGGAGTGGGATCAGTCCTCCGGCAAAATGGGGCCGAAGCCGGTGCTGCTAGTAACGCTCTCCTCGGGACATATCGCCAAGCTTCAGGCGTACGGAGACTGGCCGAAATATCCAATCCCGGCGACGGGGCTCTCGTGCAAAGCCTTCCGGACAAGTCCGCACTCGACCGTGCGCGGTCCCAAGGTCTACGCAGTCGGGCAGACCATGACCAACGGAGCGCATCAGAGGGTCACGGTCACAGCCTTCGCTCAGGGGGTGGCCGCTTCGGCGTTTTCGACGCCAAGCCCTGGCGATCAGTGCGTCAGCGTTCAAGTGGCGCTGTTCAACGGAGATTCATCACCGTGGGATCTCCCGCTGTACGAACTGACGGCGGTGGACGCAAACGGGCAGTCGTATGACAGCTACAGCTCCTTTGACTGCCCATCGTCGGACTCGATCGACAGCCTCGTGCCCGGCGGGCGCGCCTCAGCCACGCTGTACTTTGAGGTGCCGCTGTCGGGAAGGCTCCTCTTGCAGTGGACGCCGAGCTCGCTCAACCCCAACAGTGTCTACAACACCGAACTCAAGGCGTCCTGACCAAAGATCACCACGACCAATCCGGACGGAAGCCAGACCGTAACCAGGGCAGCCCGCAAGTCACCAGGACCTCCCGTGCGCGAAGTGGGATGAGCTGTATTCGGCCTTCGAGTCTGTCGGAGGCGATCAGAGTCAGGCAAGCACCACAGACTGGGCGCCACCGTAAGAGCGCACTAGAGGGGCGAGCGGGCCGGCTAGGGCCTAGCCATTGGGCTGGACGTACCAGCGAAATTCGTTTCCTTGCGACCGCAGAACGGTCAGTTTGAAACTCTCGTGGTTCGCGAAGCACTCAAAGGTGTTTCCGGGAGTCCACGATCCGGGCATATTGCACGTCACGCCGCTGACGTTGTAGTGGCTGGCTAGCCAGCTCTGCAGCTGGCCCGCACTCGGACCGGGTCCGTGACTCAGGAGCAGCACAACTAAGGCGACGACGATCGCCGTCCACACAACACTCGCGATGCTGAGCCACTTCGCCGCGGTGCGGTAGCCTTTGCGCCACGCCACAATCGCCGCGCCAATTCCTCCAATAACGCCTAGAAGCAGAATGGCGACGGCCGTGCTTCCCCAGAACCCAGGGTTAGGTTTCCCCTGAGGACTGACAGGGGCCTCGGTGCTGCTCATTCCCAATCGAACCTCCTCCCCCACGAAGCTGAGTGGTCATCAGCCACGCTGCCTTTCGCTCGTTGGTCCGGACCGTACCACGGGCAAGGCCGCTGTGGCGCTTCGGTCAGTACTTACTTCAGGACCTTCGGGAGATCCCTGGCGGCTAGACTCAGCCCACCGCTTCGGGCACCCCCCTCGGCGGTCACCAGGGCCGGACATCCCCATGTCGCGGCCCTTTCTGTTCCAGCCGCTAGCCTTACGGTAACCTTACGGTAACCGTGCCGAATCGAAGTGAGTCTTAGCGAACCTCCCTGAGATCAAATCGAGCAGCCGACGGGGAGATTCGAACTCCCGGCCAGCGGTTTACGAAACCGCTGCTCTACCACTGAGCTACGTCGGCGAGGACGGCGAGTTTAGCAGTGACGCCGGGAAGGAAAACCGGTCGGAACTCCGCGTAGTGGGGCGACCTCAGTTGGCAGGCTCCGGCACGAGCTCAGCCACTTCGAACGATGCCCCCACCTGGTTTGAATGCTCTTCTGCCTCGGGGATGAGGTCGGATTGGACCGCTTTAGTCAAGCTGATCCCGGCTGGGCCCGCCTCCACCACTATCGTGTCTCCCTCAGCGTAATCTCCCTGCAGGATCGCGGTGGCAATCCGGTCGCCCAGCTGGCGCTGGAGCACCCGGCGCAGGGGTCGGGCGCCGTACACCGGGTCATAGCCCTGCTCCGCGAGCCAGGCACGGGCGGTCGGCAGTACGCGCAGGCCGAGCCGACGGCTGCTCAACCGTTCGGCCATCTGGTGGAGCTGAAGCTCCACGATCCGCTCGATCTGGGATTGGTCCAGGCGGAGGAAAAGGATGACGTCGTCGATGCGGTTCAGAAATTCCGGTCGGAAGTGCTGGCGCAGTTCGGCCAGAACCTCCGACTTGACGGCCTCCTCCTGCACCTCCGTGGGGTGATCAGGTAGGCCGGCGATCGCTGGGCTGCCCAGGTTGCTGGTCATCACCACGACGCAGTTGCGGAAGTCGACCGTCCGTCCCTTACCGTCCGTGAGCCGCCCATCGTCGAGCAGCTGCAGCAGGATGTTGAAGACATCCGGATGGGCCTTCTCGATCTCGTCGAGCAGAAGCACGGCGTAAGGGCGACGACGCACCGCCTCGGTCAGCTGACCACCCTCCTCGTAGCCGACGTATCCGGGTGGAGCTCCCACCAGCCGGGCCACGGCGTGCTTCTCCATGTACTCGCTCATGTCCAGCCGGATCAGCGCATCCTCACTGTCGAACAAGAACTCGGCCAGCGCGCGGGCCACCTCGGTCTTCCCCACACCGGTGGGCCCGAGGAAGATGAACGAGCCGAGCGGACGCTTGGGATCGTTGAGTCCCGCCCGGGCCAAGCGCACCGCGCTGGCGACCGCGGCGATCGCCTCGTCCTGGCCAACCACCCGTCGGTGCAGTCGAGCCTCCATCTCCAACAGCTTGTGCATCTCCCCTTCCAACATCCGTTGGACCGGAATGCCAGTCCAGCGGGCGACCACCTCGGCGATGTCTTCCTCCCCCACCTCCTCCTGCAGCAGTGGGGTCTCACCCTGGTCTCTGCTCAGCTGCTCCTGCTGGCCGGCGAGCTGCTGGCGCAGCTCGTTCAGCCGGCCGTAGCGCAGCTCCGCTGCCTTGGCGAAATCGGCCATCCGCTCGGCGCGTTCGGCCTCGAAGGCGGTCTTCTCGATCTCCTGCTTGGTGGATCTGATCTCACCGATCACACCCTTCTCCTGCTCCCAGCGCTGGCGCAGGCCGACCGCGCTCTCCTGGAGCTCAGCCAGCTCCCGCTCCAGCCCCTGGAGACGCTCCGCCGAAGCGCGGTCGGACTCCTTCCGGAGCGCGGCCCGCTCGATCTCCAGCTGGCGCACCTGGCGCTCCACCCCATCCAATTCGACCGGCATGGAATCGATCTCCATCCGCAGCCGCGAGGCGGCCTCGTCGATCAGGTCGATCGCCTTGTCGGGCAGAAAGCGCCCGGAGATGTAGCGAGTGGAGAGCACCGCGGCGGCCACCAGAGCAGCGTCCTTGATCCTGACCCCGTGGTGCACTTCGTAGCGCTCCTTCAGCCCGCGGAGAATGCTGATGGTGTCCTCCACCGAGGGCTCGCCAACCTGGACCGGCTGAAACCGGCGCTCCAGCGCGGCGTCCTTCTCGATGTGCTTGCGGTACTCCTCGAAGGTGGTAGCTCCGATCGCCCGCAGCTCACCCCGGGCAAGAGCCGGCTTGAGCATGTTTCCCGCGTCCATAGAGCCCTCGGCAGCGCCAGCCCCCACCAGGGTGTGCAGTTCGTCGATGAACATGATGATCCGGCCGTTGGAACCGGTGACCTCTTTGAGCAGCGCCTTGAGCCGGTCCTCGAACTCGCCTCGGTACTTGCTGCCAGCGACTAAGGCGCCCAGGTCAAGGGCCACGACCCGGCGATCCTTGAGGGTTTCCGGCACGTCGCCGCTGGCGATGCGCTGGGCCAAGCCCTCGACGATGGCGGTCTTGCCCACGCCTGGCTCGCCGATCAAAACCGGGTTGTTCTTAGTGCGCCGCGACAGCACCTGCATGGTGCGGCGAATCTCCTCGTCGCGACCGATCACCGGGTCGAGCTTGCCTTCGCGAGCCCGCTGGGTGAGGTCCTGGGTGTACCTCTCCAGCACCTGGAACTTGCTCTCTGGATTGGGATCGGTGACCTTCTGGCCCTGGCGCAGCGCTTCGAGTGCTGACCCCAGCCGTTGGGCAGTAGCCCCCAGCTGGGCCAGAATCCCCGCCGCCGGGCCACCACGGTGCGCAGCCAGAGCGAGAAGTAGATGCTCGGTGCTGCAGTACTCGTCCCCCAACTGGCCCATGCGGTCCCAGGCATTGCGGAGTACCGCATCCAGCTCCGCAGAGATCCGCGGAGCGGCTCCCTGCTGCTTGGGCCGAGTCTCGAGGTCGGCCACCAGCCGGGAGCGCACCTGCTCGGGGTCCACCTCGACCTGGCGCAACAGCGGTGCCACCACGCCGTCAGCTTGGTCGACCAAGGCGAGCAACAGATGTTCCGGACCGACCTCTGGATGCTGCAGCTCGGCGGCCAGTTCTTGGGCCTGTTCCAGCGCCTCTCGGCTCCGCTGCGTCAGGCGCTCAAGCTGCACTGGCCAGTACCTTTGAAATGTTTTCCACGGTGAGAATTTACCCAACCGGCGAGTTGGGCAAACCGGCCGCCCTAGCCCTCCCCAGTTGCCAGGAAATCGGTGATCAACTGCGCGGTCAGGTTGGGCTCGGTCACCGGCAGCAGGTGCCCGGCTCCGGGCACCACCTCCAGCCGGAGATCCTTGAAAAAGTCGAGCTCGCGCCTGGCATCGCGAAGCGACAGCCGACGGTCGTGACCACCCCACAGAACCAGCGTTCTCTCCGCCAGCAGCCCCAACGCCGGTAGCAGCTGGGAATCGGTCTTGAGCCGAAACGGGTGGAGCAGTCGCCTGATCAGCTCGAGATCGGCTCCGCGGCCGAAGCGGAGTCCGGCCAGAAGGCGGTAGTGATTCTGAATCCGCCCCGGTTCGCCGCCAAATCGCTTCGCGCTGGCCGAACCCCGAGCCCCGTCGCGGCGGAGCAGGAGCACCCTTTCATACCATCCTCGGAGTTCCATCACCCCGGGAAGCAGCGCTAGGTTCCACAGGATCGGGACCCGACGGCTGAGGCCGAGCGGGCTGACCAAAATCAGGCGGGGCACCTGCTCGGGGTGGGCCAGCGCATAGCTGCCGGCGGCGAGCCCTCCGAGCGAGTGGCCCACCAAGGAGAACTGGGCGATCCCCAGCTCCCTGGCCACGGCCGCAATGACCTCGTTCCAGGGCGGCCCCGGATGGCCCCGGAAGTCGATCGGGTCGCTGAGTCCGGTGCCCGGCAGGTCGACCGCGGCCACCCGGTGGTGTCTGCCCAACCGGGCTATCAGCTCGGCAAACTCGCCCCCGGATGCCCCTAATCCCGGCAGAACCAGCACCACCTGCTGGCCTTGTCCCGTGAGCAGAACGTGGACCCGGCCGACCGAGGTAGCCACGAAGCGGTGCAGGGGCTTCAGCCCCACTTGAGCCAGCCACTGATCCAGCGCCGCCTCGAGCTCAGCTGGTGGCGGGTCGGCGACCAGGGAGCGCTTCGCCCAACCGACCAGCGCCGCCCAGCCGAGCACGCTCAGCCCAAGCCCGGTCCCGAGACCGAGCTTGGAGCGCCTCAAACTTCCTTGAACTCAGCGTCCACGACATCCCCGTCGGTCCCCGGCGGGGCTCCCGCGGAACCTTCGGCGGCCGGGATATCCTCTCCGGCCGGGGTCTGGCCGTCACCGGTCGGGGAATTGGCACTTTGGTAGACCGCCTCGCCGACCTTCTGCAGGGAGGCGGACAGCTCCGCCTGCCGAATATCGATGTCGGCCGAGTTCTGGGCCGCCACGGCTTCCTTGAGGGCGTCGGTCTTCTGGGTGATTTCGTCGCGCAGCTCCTGGGTCACCTTCTCGCCGTGCTCACGCAGCGTCTTCTCGGCCGAGTAGATCAACGAGTCCGCCTGATTGCGTTTGGAAATCTCCTCCGCCCGCTGGCGGTCCGACTCGGCGTTGGACTCGGCCTCTCGGACCATCTTCTCCACCTCCTCCTTCTGCAGGGTGGTGGAGCCGGTGATGGTGACCTTCTGCTCTCGACCGGTGCCCAGATCCTTGGCGGTCACGTTAAGAATTCCGTTGGCGTCGATGTCGAAGGTGACCTCAACCTGAGGGACTCCCCGGGGAGCCGGCGGAATCCCGTCCAACATGAACCGCCCCAAGGTTCGGTTGTCCTTGGCCAAGGGGCGCTCGCCCTGCAGCACCACGATCTCGACCGAGGACTGGTTGTCCGCGGCGGTGGAGAAGACCTGGGTTTTGCTGCTGGGAATGGTGGTGTTGCGCTCGATCAGCCGGGTGTTGACCTCGCCCTCGGTCATGATTCCCAGCGAGAGAGGGGTCACATCGAGCAGCAGCACGTCCTTGACCTCGCCCTTGAGGACGCCGGCCTGGATGGCGGCGCCGACCGCCACCACCTCGTCCGGGTTGACCCCTCGGTGCGGCTCCTTGCCGCTCAGCTTTTGGACTAGCTCTTGGATCACCGGCATCCGGGTGGAGCCACCCACCAGGATGACCTCGTCCAACTCGCCGATCTTCATCCCAGCATCTTTGAGGGCGTTCTCGAAGGGCGCCCGACAACGCTCGGTGAGGTCACTGGTCAGCTGTTCGAACTTGGCCCGCGAAATCCGAGTGTCGAGATGCTTGGGGCCATTCTGGTCGGCGGTGATGAAGGGCAGGTTGATCTGGGTCTCCTGCAGTTGGGAGAGCTCGACCTTGGCCTTCTCGGCGGCCTCGGTGAGGCGCTGGAGCGCCTGCCGGTCCGCCTTGAGGTCGATTCCCTGCTCTTTCTTGAACTCTTCGGCCAGCCAGTCGACGATCCGCCGGTCATAGTCATCCCCACCCAGATGGGTGTCGCCATTGGTCGACTTCACCTCGAAGACGCCTTCTCCGACTTCCAAGATGGAGACGTCGAAGGTGCCGCCGCCAAGGTCGAACACCAAAATTTTCTCCGACTCCTTGCGGTCAAGACCGTAGGCCAGGGAGGCGGCAGTTGGCTCATTGATGATGCGCAGCACATTGAGTCCGGCGATCTGGCCGGCATTCTTGGTGGCCTGGCGCTGGGCGTCATTGAAGTAGGCGGGCACGGTGATCACCGCGTCGGTGACCTTCTCGCCCAGGTAGGACTCGGCGTCGACCTTGAGCTTCTGCAGAATCATCGCCGAGATCTGTTCCGGGGTGTACTTGGTGCCGGCGACATCGACCTCGGCCCGCCCGTCCTTGCCGGAAACGACCTGGTACGGGACGATCTTGCGCTCCGCTTCCACCTCATTGAAGAGGCGACCCATGAAGCGCTTGATGGAGTAGACAGTGTTTTCGGGATTGACCGCAGCCTGGCGCCGGGCCAACTGTCCGACCAACCGCTCCCCATTCTTGGTAAATGCCACCACCGAAGGGGTCGTCCGACCACCCTCTGCGTTGGGGATGACAACCGGCTCACCGCCCTCCATGACGGCTACCACCGAGTTGGTTGTTCCCAGGTCGATTCCAACGGTCTTGGCCATTAAGTCTGCGAACCTCCGTAGCACTGACGCTCGGCGCCGCCTGCGCGACTCCGCTAGCCCTACCGTACCGCAGCCGGGGGCTCGTCAAACGCCGGGCCTACTCGAAAAACTCCCCTTCCCTCTGATAAGCCCGATGATTCCACCGTGCCCTGGAGGAGCCAGAGTTCCGCCCAGACCGCCCGCCGGCGGTGGCGTCCAGCTGTGGTCGTCTTGGTCCTGGCGCTCGCTGGCGCCATCACCTTGATGGCGGTGCAGGTCAATCCCGACCCCAACGGGCTGGGTGTGCTCCCGAGTCAGGAGGTGATCATGGAGCACAGTGGGGTGACTCTCGAGACCCCGGTCGGGAAGCCCGCCATCAGGGCTCAGACGGCGGTGGCCGCAGCGACTAAATCCCAGCCCCAGGCCCAGGTGGACGAGGTGTTCCTGGCCACCACCGTGGGCGAGGCTGGGTCTCAGATCTCCCCGCCGGGCCGGCTCTGTTGGGTGGTGTTCCTCAACCCCGGCTCAAACCCCGCCGGAGCCGCCCAGGTGCCCGGACAGATCGAACTGGACGCCGTCCTGGTGGATGCGCGGAGTGGCGCGGTGATCGAAGGCTTCATATCGTTCCGCGGCACGACGCCAAGCTCCCAGGTCGGCACCGAATGAGCGCTCCTCCGCCGTCACCCTGAACCGCCTCAGTCCGCCCGCGCCATTACGACACAATCGCTAGGTGGTCTATCGACTATGGCGCTCGCGCCCACGCCAGCGCGGCGGTGGACCATTGTCATGGGGCGGCCTGCTCGGTCTAGTGCTGGCGGTGGCCGCGGTGGTGTGCCTGCCGCTGCCCGTCCTAAAAGCCAACTTCGCTCCCCAGCGTCCCGCCGCCGGACCTCTGCTCTGGCTCTCGACCCGGCACGGGCAAATCGTGGACAGCGCCGGGCGGACGGTGCTGCTTCGGGGATTCAATGACGATGCCCTGCTTCAGGTGGGCAGTTCACCACCACCTCCCCCCCTGACGGCCAGCGATGCCGCCCTGATCCAGGCGGAGGGTTTTGACGTAGTGCGGCTGCCGATTTCCTGGTCGCTGCTGGAGCCGGCACCCGGCCGATTCAGCCCAGGCTATCTGAGGCGGATCGCCGGTCTGGTCTCGCTCTGCGCCCGTCATCACCTGTACGTGGTGCTGGACATGCACACCGAGGACTTCGGCGTAGGCTTCGGCGGCAGCGGCGCACCTGCCTGGCTCGCGGTGCCCGGGATACCCAACCTCAAGTTGCCATTGGCGAGCGCGGCCTGGCAGCGGCACATCTCACCGGCGGTCAACGCGGCCCTGGCTTACTTCTGGCTCTTTCCCAACTGGCAGACGCTCTATTGGAACGCTTGGTCCAGGGTCGTCGCGGAGTTCCGGGGCAACTCCGCCATCGCCGGCTACGACCTCTACAACGAGCCCCACCCCTTTCCCGTGCCCCCGGCGATCTTCGAGGCCCACCTGCTCTGGCCCTTCTATGACCGCGGGATCAAGCAGCTCTCGGCAGCCGATCCCAACCATCTCTTTATCGTCGAGGGCGACCTCTTCGGCGGCCTTCCGACCGCCATCCGGCCGCTGGCTGCCCGGGATCTCGTCTATTCCACCCACCTCTACTCGGGGAGCATCCTGCCCCCCAACTTCGACGGCAGCCTCTACCCGCTCCGGGCCGAGCTCAAGATGGGACTCAGCGAAGCCGCGCAGCTGCCCGCCGCCTACTGGGCCGGGGAACTAGGCATCGACCACCATCGCCCCATGGCCACCGCCTGGGCGCGAGCCGAGATTGCCCTTTCCAATCAGTACCGGACCGGCTGGGCCTGGTGGCAATGGAACGATCCGGGAGGCTGGGGAGTGCGGCGGGGCACGGCACCCCCCGACACCGGCTGGCTGGAGGTGCTGGCGCAACCGTTCGTCAGGTCGGCACCGGGAACCATGACCAACCTCCGCTACAACCCCGTAACCGAGACCTTGACCGCCAAGGTGCGCGATGCGGGGACGGACCGCACGGTCATCGTCTCCTGGCCGGCCTCGCTCGGCGCACCCCGGTCAGTCAGCGCCTGTGCCAGACTCTCCACCCCCTACCTCCCGGCAAGTGGACAAATTCGGGTCCAGCTCGCCTCCGCCAGCTGCGAGATCGAGCTCCGCGGCTAGCCAGCGACCCGGGGGGACTCCCACTGGTGGCTATTCAGACTGCGGCGGGCGGCGTCGAGCACCCTCAGCCCCAGCACGGCGTCATCCGCCCCGGTGACCAGCAGCGGTCCACCCGCAACCCGGGTGGTGAAGGCCGCGACCATCTCACGGTACGGATCCGCCGCAACGGTCGGAATGGGCTCCCCGAGATCAGCGGGGTCGCGGCTCAGCCATAGTGGAATTGACTCCTCGTGCCAGGCGGTGAACGGTTTCGGGATGACCAGCGAGCCGGTTGTCCCGATCAGCTCAACTTTCTGGCACTCCGCCGACTCGAAGCCGTAAGCGAGTTCGGCCGAGATCGGACCATCCGAGCTGGCGAACTCCAAAAGCATCGACCCGTCGCTGTCGACTCCGTGCCGCATCCGGGCTCGGGCCACGACCCGGGTGGGCTCCCCGGCGAGCCAGCGACACGCGTTGACCAGGTACGAGCCGATGTCGTACAGGGCCCCTCCCCCAAGCTCCCTCTCCCAGCGCACATTGGGGGGAGGACCGAGGGGGAAGCGGAAGCTCCCCTGGAGGTGGCGGAGGCGCCCGATCGCGCCGGACTCGAGCAGCTGCCGAACCGTCTGCCACCTCGGGTGGTAGCGATACATGACCGCCTCGGCCAGCACCAGGTGATGCTCCCGGGCGGCGCGATCCATCTGGCCGGCCTCGTCCGCCGTGAGGGCCAGCGGCTTCTCACAGAGGACATGTTTGCCCGCCGCCAAGGCCCGCAGCGTCCACTTCAGGTGGAGCGAATTGGGCAGCGGGAGGTAGACCGCGTCCACATCCGCCTCCACCAGTTCCTGGTAGGTCGGGCAGAGCTGCGGGATCTGGAATTTGGCGGTCAGCCAGCGGCCCCGATCGGGGTTCCGGCTGGCCAGCGCCAGCACCCGACCACCGGCTGCCTGGATGGCGGGAATCACCGCCTTCTCGGCGATGGCCGCGCCGCTGACGATCCCCCAGCTGAGTGCTGCCGGTCTCACACCCGCAGATCGAGGGGCTGGCGGAGCTCTGCGGATCGAGTGGCCGCCTCCATCACCGCGATGTTGCGGCGGGCCGATTCCGGGGTCACCGCCAGCGGCTCCCCGGCCAGCAGATGCCCCGCCAGGTTGCGATAGAAGGCCTGCGGCGGGGCCGTGGGCAGCGAGAGCAGCTGGTCGTGGCTTTCTCCGGCTCCGTCGGGGCGCAGGATGTGCAGTTCACAGGGGATGTCGGTTACCGGTAGCCGCTCCTCCACCACCAGACCCGTCGGCCCCCGGCTGGTGATCCGGCCCTCCCGCCAATATCCGACCGCGGCCCCTTCGGTCCCCAGCACGTACCACTTGGGCTTCCGCGCGGCCGCGATGTCGGAGTGGATGAAGAGGGCCTCCGCACCGCTGCCAAAGGTGATGCGCAGCTCGAAATGGTCGTCGTTGGTGACGTCCTGCCAGACCAGCTTTTGGCGGGTCGCCGCCACCT
>Ga0307374_10005610_pt1 | contig 20234 bp, 20 predicted proteins | sample OX3MG_FD_202532 | JGI IMG/M metagenome (GOLD analysis project Ga0307374, IMG submission 202532) | Soil microbial communities from Risofladan, Vaasa, Finland - OX-3 | ecosystem: Environmental > Terrestrial > Soil > Coastal area > Acid sulfate soil | place: Finland: Risofladan, Vaasa | collected...
GTCAGCTTTCAGCGGAGGCAAGGATTTCATGCTCGTCGATGACTACTCCACCTTTGGCAGTTGCGATTAGCTTGCGGAACGGGTCTTGGACACGAAGAAGGCGCGGGTCCGGCGTGCCGCAGTTATAAACGACGTAGAGCCAGTAGCGGGTGCGCTCGTTGCAGGCGCGACTCCATTCGTTTTCGGTGAGCTCGATATCGCCGATGACAGCGCGGCCCTTGACCTCGATCGCGCGCTCCTCGACCGCCGTCGATTTCGCGCTGGTGGCGCCGAAAGCCGGGCGGTTGGAAAGAATGTCGTAGCCGGGATTGTCGTTAAGTCCCGCCGCGCGGGCGAGCGGTGGCGTGGAAACGTCGCGCGGAGTCCATCCTTGGGCGCGTTCGTATTCGGCAGCGATCATGACGGCGACTTTTTCGATCTCCGCGTCGTGGCGCTTCTTATCTTCCGGATCGGCAGATGGAGCCACGAGAGCATGAGCAAGAAAGGTCACCTCGCTCGGCTGGATCAGCTCCGGCTCTCGCCTGAGCGCGGCGATCGCGCGATTCCTCAGGTCATCAAGCGAGCGCTGCCGCACCTTGATCTTTTCGAGTTCGGCTGCGGCCTTGGCGTCGCCTTCGCGCGCACGGTTCGCGGTGACCACGCGCTGTGCGAGCAGGTTGTCTTCCTCGTAGCGATAGCCGGCGTCGATAAAGCGCTCGCGTTCCGGCAGGCTCGCGAGCATCTCGGAACGATGACGCTCCGCGAGCGGCTGGGCGACTTGATCGCGGGCGAAGTCGGCGGCGATAGCGGATGCCGCCTGTGCGCGAGCGACAAACGGACGAACCGCAAGCGGAATACCGCCCGGAGCGCCTCTCAGCAGCAGCAGATGCTCGATCGGGCATTCCATTATCTGGCCGGAGTCATCCTGGCGGAGACCGGCAAGGCGGTATTCAATCGGCTCATCGGACCGCAAAGCGTCGAAGTTGTCATCGGCCTTGCGCGAGATCCCAATCAGCGCGAGATGGAAAAGATATGGCGCGGTGGTATTGGGATCGATGAAGAGCGCGCCGCGCAGCGCGTCAGAAGAAAAGCGCGCGATAACGGTTTCGCGCATCGCTTCAAAGAACGATTCGCCCGGATGAAGAAATACCACCGTCGAGGAGTCGCCGGGATTATGCAGGCTGAAGCGGTTGCGGCTCTCGGCGGGATAGTCCTCGAGAACCGGCCAGAACGAGTCGAGGGCGCGCGCACGCGCCTCGGCGAATGAGAAAATATCGTCGAGGTCGCCATCTATACGCAGTCCAAGAATTGGCGCGGCTTTTTCGATGAAGCTGCGGACGTAACCGGGCAGCAGGCGGCGGAGCTGCTCGCGAGAGACGATCGCGCGCTCGGCGTCTAGGCGGGCCGCGACTTCGCCGCCGTCACCGTAGAGTTTGCGCTCCCATTCCTTGTACGCCTCGATCTGCTCAATCGTGAGCTTGCCCTGAATCTCGTTCTCGCTCTGGCGCGCGCCTTCGTCGGTGACCGACTTTTCGAGATAGTCCTTGAGGCTCACGCCCTCGAACAGCCGGCCGATAACGTCGAAGACCTTGTCGGAGTTGAGTTCCTTGCGAATTTTTTCGAGCTTGTCGAGCAGGGTCTTGAGGACGCGGCCTTCGCGGGTCTTACCAGCGACGAGATTGATTATGCGCACCTCATGGTTCTGCTTGTAGCGATGGATGCGGCCCATCCGCTGCTCAAGGCGCGCGGGATTCCACGGGATGTCGTAGTTGACCATCAGCCAGCAGGCGCGCTGCAGGTTGATACCCTCGGCAGCAGCGTCGGTGCAAATCATATACGCCGCGCCGCCGTCAGCGGTTGGCCGGTCGAAGAAATCGACCTGCTCTTGGCGTTCGCGATAGTCCATCGCGCCGTGGATTTGCGCGACCTTGCCGGCAAAGCCCATCGCTTCGAGGGTCCGCACGATGAAATTGAGCGTGTCGCGATGCTCGGTGAAGACGAGAATTTTATCATCGCGCCAGCGCGGGTCGCGGATAACCTCGCGCAGCTCATCGAATTTGGAATCCTCGCCGCGGTCATAGACCTTGCGGGCGAGATCGAGCAACTCACGCACTTGATTGCGCTCAGCCTCGAGATCTCCAAGATTGCGCGCCACGACGGCAGACATCACGTCTAGTTCGGCCGCTTCGTTCTCCTCAAGCCCGTCCTCAGCCTGCTCCTCATCGGCGGTCTTGTCCTCTTCGATGTCGCGAACGGGAAGCCGCTCCTGAAGCGACAGGAGTTGTTCGGTGGTGAGACGACCGGAGCTGACATCCTCGATGATGCCGTCGAGTTTCGCGAGCCGCCGTTCGAATGACCGCATCAGGGCGTAGGTCGAGCTGGCGAGGCGGCGCTGAAAGACGCTCATCGCGAGGCGGGCGGCCGAGCGATTCAGAAATTGCGCGCGGTTGTAATACTCGCGCATGTAGTCGGTGGTGCGATCGTAAAGCGTCTGCTCGCTGACCTCGCCTTGGGTGAGGTCGTAGCTATGGGTGTCGCATACGCGGCGAGGAAATATGCGTGAGCCGTCGAACCGAACCATCTCCTCTTTGGTGCGGCGAATGAAGTGCTGGCGGCGTGACTCGGGTGGATAGGCGTCGAAGGCTTCCTTGGTGGAAAGTACCTCGGGTTCAAGTAACCGCCACAAGCAGTAGTAGGGAAAATCCTTGCCCATGTGCGGTGTGGCGGTGAGAAGAAGGAGATGACGGCAACTCCACGGAAGGCGATATTCAGCGTCGATACCGTGAACTCCGGCGAGGGCTTCAGCGAGCTTGTAGCGCCCAGTGCGGCGGAACGTGAAACCGTCCTCGAGCCGCGCCGAGAGCTTGTGCGCCTCGTCGAAGATCGCGAGGTCATACGGCGCGACCTCGGGCTCGCGGAGGCGGGCAAGCATCCGCTCGCCGGAGAGCGTGTCGACGCTGACGATAACGAGATCGCTTTCGGGGCCGGCAAACGGGTTGTCGGTGCGGGCATCGGATCCGGTGATGATCTTGAATCGAAGACCGAAGAGCTTGCGCAACTCACTCTCCCAGTTCCCGATCAGGCCGGCGGGTGGAACGATGAGCACACGCCGAATCAGGCGGCGCGTGAGCATCTCGCGGATGTAGAGCCCTGCCATGATCGTCTTTCCGGCGCCGGCGTCGTCGGCCAGAAGAAAGCGGAGCCGCGGCTTCGGCACGAGATGGTGGTAAACGGCGATACGCTGGTGCGGGAGCGGGTCGATCCGGGAGATTTCCGTCGCAAAGGCTGGATTAAAAATATAGCCGTACGACAGACGCTCCGCCTCGGTGACAGCGCGGACGGTTTCGGGATCGGCGGAAAAGTCGAGGTTCACGGGCGCGCCATTGCGGGGTACCGTGCCGTCCGACGGTTCGCGGTGAAGCGTGCGTGATTCTTGGACCAGAGCGTCGAGGCCGTGTTCTTCGGCGGCAAGAATGCGCTGCCAAGCGAGGCCGGAAGGACGTGACTGCTCGTTTTCCCATCGATTGACGGAAGCGAACGAGACACCGAGCGATTCGGCTAGCTGGGTTTGGGTGAGGCCCAACCGGCCACGAAGTCGGCGTATCCGCTGGCCATAGTCGGCTTTTTCAGCCGTATTGGTTCGCCCGGCCATGCTCACTTATAGCATGTGGGTTATTTAGAGGCAAAACTGCCTTGGCTCCCGCGTGGCTCTCTTCTCCGCTATCGCATATGCGATAGAAAACGACTTAAGGGGCGACCTGGAAGCTGATCCAGTGGATTACGCTGTACGTCGCGACAACTGCCGAGACCGCTCGAATTGAAGCTGAGTCCCGGATAAGTGCCTCAGGCGTGGTTGGCGCTCCGAGCAAACCCTACGTTCACTTCACGGTGCGCGGCGGTCTGCAGAAGGTCTTGGATCTGACCAACGCCCGCGTGTTGGAGACGCTGAACACGACCGCCGACGAAATGACCGCTCCCTGGGTAATGGGGCAAGTCCAAGGTGACGAAGCGCCCACGCAGATGCTCGGGCGCGTGGTTCATTTTGCGAGGAGAATTGAAGCAATCCTCTTTCCGTCCAGCAAGGACAGACCGGATGGCCGCTGCTTGGCGGTCCTGCCCTACCGTCTCAAGAAAGAATCGCCGTTGGAGATCGTAGACGAGACGGGTCTCGTGAAGGAGAGGCTGCCGTAAAAGGTGGTGTTGGAAAATCCGCGGCGATCACTGATATCCGAACACGATCTTCGGCAAATCGTCCAAGCAGGGGTGCCGAATCCGGGTGAACCTCCGGTTGTCACAGAAGAGTGGTCTGGACGCCTCGCTTGCCCTGTTGAGTAGCTGGGCCATGGCCCACACGAGCCGTTTGGTTTCCGCTTGGGGTAGGCGAAGCGACGCCATTGTTGCCTGCGGGCATCCGGACCGTGGGCCGGGACGACGCCGAACTGCCGTGGTTGTTGGCGGCAGCTTTGTCGCCGGCCTCGAGGCTCGCGCCCAACGAATTGCCGCCTTGCGCCGATGAACCAGATTCAGCCCCCGCAGTTTTCTGGCTCGTGAGGATTCGGCCCAAACCATAGCCCGCCATGCCGGCCTCGAAGGCGTGGCTCAGATTTAGGGAGACTGCACCGCCAACGATCGATGCCGCCGTGTTCGGAATCGTCCAAGAGAGAAGCGCGAAGATTAGCGCACCGCCGGCGATGGTCAGAGGAAGCGTTGGGTCAGCGACGGTCCATCCCGTCAGCGCAGCGTTCCAGCCGGCAATGATCGTCATGCCCACGCCGACGAGCAGGTATAGGAAAAAAAGCTTGATGCCGACGCCGACGATCCAACCGAGAAAACCCTCGGCAAACTTGATCGTCCATCGAGAACCGCTGAAGCCCAATATCAGTACGCCGCCGCCAACGCCGATGTATGCCTCGGAAAGGGCGAGCAGCATTTGCCCTGCGATGAGAGCAAACGATAGGAACATGATCAGCCCCGCGACGAGAGCAATCAGCGATGCGATCGTGAGGTGAAACCATCCCAAGCTCCCGAAGCCGCGATAGATCGTTTGAAACATCGCAAGGCCATTGTTGAACACGGTGCTCGGGCTCAGATCGGGAATTCCGGCCGCTTGCCCTCCGATTTGCTGAAAGCCTTGGATGATTGCGCTGAACCATATCGGCGCGTTGACAATCATTGCGTACAGAAAGCCGAAGGCGAGAGATTTCTTCACAAACTCTACGAGCAGGCGAGTTGGATCTTCCTGATCGGTGAGGAAATGAATGCAGGTGATGACGATTTCGATAAGTACCAAGCCGAAAAATATCTTCTCGGCAAAGGGCTGCATGATGGCCATGTACCGTTGGCCTGCCCACTGGAACGTCTGACCGATATTGTCGAGGTTATTCATCGCGAGTCCTCAATGAGTCGCTTGCGCGTTAGGAGATGGTACGGGAAAGAGCCCGCCGCCTAGTCCGTTGGAGGGCATCGTTGCGGAGAACGGAACTCGAGGAGCTGCGGCTGCCAGCACCGGCTGACAGTTGATCAAGAACTTGTGGTCTGGCTGCTGACAATAGCTGAGGGCTTCGCTCCAAAGGTCGGTTTTTCTCTGAAGTTGGTTGCTCCAGAACTGATCGCCATAGTTTTCGGCGGCGTCGGGAGATTTGAGTGCGGCGAGCGGCGCGCTGGTGTCGTCGGATTTGCCATTGCAGGCCGCGAGGAAAAGAACAGCGGCCAATAAAGAGAATGTGAGTTTCTTCATGATGGTCTCCATCTATTGAGCGCCGGCTCCGAGCCCGTTGCTGGGCATGGCCGTCGAGAAGGGTATCGTCGGTCCGGCAGTCAGCCACTGCTGGCTGCTGGCATCCTCGGCCGCCTGCCGGTTGATCGCGTTGGCGGCGGTCACGTTTTGCGCATTGATCATGGCGACGACCAATTGCCTCAGCATCTGAATTTGCTGCGCCTGCTGCAAGGCGATTTCGTTGCCGACCTGGATTGCCTGCAACCGTCCGGTGGCGGTTCGGTTCATGCCCTCCAACTGGGCGAATTGGGCCTGCTCGTTGGCAAAATTCTGCGCCTGCGATTGAGCGTCCGCCAGCGTTCCGTTGAGCGTGTTCAGCGTGGTTGCGATGTTGGTCGCTTCCTGCTGGTCCGGATTCTGTGGCACGGTGTAGCCGGGAAACTGCTGCTGGAACTGCGACTGAAGGTTGCCGAGCGAGTAGGAAAGACCGCCCTGTTGCTGGATGAGCCCGCCCAGTTCGTCGAGCATCGACTGGTTCGATTGCCACACGCCGGCGGACCCTCCGGTGGTGTTCTTGATCATGTACTGGAGTTGCTGGGCTTCGGTGACAACCGTCTGGGTCTCCTGCTGTAGTTGCTGGAGTTGGCTGGCGTACATCGTCGGGTCGAATACTTCGTCGCCGATGCCGAAAATTGCATGAGCAGATGTTGCCGAGAGCATGAGGATGAGAAATGCAACTGAACCGGCCAGGGCACCGCACCGCCGTTCGTCAGACAGACAAATAAATCTCATTGCACTGCCTCCTTGACTTCTCCGTTGACGTAAAATGCTTGAGCCGCGTGCGTTGGCGGGATTTGGAAGTTCGTAGATTTTTCGCAGTAATGCATCCAGTCGTGCAGCCCCCGCGTGCGAAGCCATTCGCTCACCCATCCGTCTCCGTGTTTTGCGATTAGCTGACGCGCCTGAAGGATGTCCCGCTTCGATCCCGAACCGATGAAGGCCAGCGTGGCCTCGCCAAGCGCGAGATCGAAGAGTCGCCGCCCAGCGGGCGAGAGGTAGTAGTACTGGCGCTTCGGCACTGCAAGCGACAGCATCTCGATTTGCCTGCTGCTCAGGCCAAACTTGCGATAGAGCTCAGCGGTAACGGGATTCTGGGCCTCGGGATTCGGTAGCAGAATCTTGGTCGGACACGACTCGAGAATCACATCGCGCTGCGGCGAATTGGCGACCTCAACCAGGCTCTGGGTGGAGAGGATCACGGCGGCGTTCTTCTTGCGCAGGGTCCGCAGCCAGTCTTCGATCTTCGCACCAAACGCTCCGTTGGCCAGCATCACCCACGCTTCGTCCAGCACGATGAGGGTTGGTCTTCCGTCCAGGCGCTGATCGATCCGATGAAAGAGATACGTGAGAACCGGCAGGAGAACCTTCTCGCCCATCGCCATCAGCGCTTCGATCTCGAAGGTCTGGAAGCGGCTGTCGCCCAGCGCGTCCTTGTCGGCATCGAGGAACCGGCCCATCGGGCCGTGAAGCGAATAGAAGTCGAGCCCGTCGCGGAGCGTCTGATCCTGAAGCAACCGGACCATATCCGTGATCGTTCGGGCGTCCGATCCGCTGTCGCCCAACAGCTGCAGCGCGCGCCAGATGGCTTTGCGATGCTGGGGAAGCAGCGTCACGCCCTGCAGGTTGAGCAGAGTTTCAAGCCAGTCCTGCGCCCACATCCGCTCGTTGTCGTCGTTTACATTCGCGAGCGGGCAGAAAGAGATTTCGCTCTCTCCGAGATCGTAGTGATAGCCGCCCGCCGCCTTGGTCAGCACGAATGCTGAAAGGCCCTTGTCGAAGCAGAAGACCTGCGCGTCCGGATACCGGAAGAATTGTGCGATCAGTATTCCGAGCAGCGTCGATTTGCCGGAGCCGGTCGGACCAAAGATCAGGGTGTGGCCGACGTCGTCGACATGCAGATTCAGGCGGAACGGCGTGCCGCCGGTGGTCGCGGCGTAGCAGAGCGGCGGACTGTTTTCCGGATAGAACGGACAAGGGTTGATCTCCTCTCCTGGCCAGACGTTGGTGGTCGGCATCAGGTCCGCGAGGTTCCGGGTGTGGATGAGTGGTCGCCGAACGTTGCGGTAACCATGGCCGGGGAAAGAGCCCAGATAGGCCTCGTTTGCGTTGACGTGCTCGATGACCGCAGGGAAGCCGTGATGCTGCAACTGCTTCGCGATCTCCCTCGCGTTGGTCTCGACCGCCAATCGATTCTCATCCATCAGAACGATGGCGCTGGTGTAGTAGCCGAAGCGGACCCGGTTCGAGCTTGCCTCGGCGAGCGCGTCGTCCGCGTCCTCGGCCATCGCGAGAGCATCCTTGTTTTCAAAGCTCTGAGCCGCGCCGTTGCTGAAAACCTGCTTGATCATGCCGGCGAGTCCGTGGCGCTTCTGGAACCAGTTGCGCCGCTGGATGCGAAGCGCGTGCTCGGCCTCTGCCGGATCGAGGAAGATGAATCGCGTGGACCAGCGGTACGGAATCGCAAGTTCGTCCAGAAACGCGATCACTTCAGGCCATGAGTGAAGCGGAAGACCGGTCAGGCCGATCGGCCGGATGTGAAGGTCATCGAGCATCGGCTGGAATCCGGCGTGAAACTCATGATTACCGAGCAGAACGTCGAGGTAGTCGCCTTCTGCTGGCGGTTTGATTGGATCGTGGCGGGCGCTGATGCAGGAGTTGAGGTGCGACAGGAGCGCCATATCGTCCATGCGCTGCAACAGTAATCTCGCGCTCAGCGCGTCTTCGTGCTCGATGAGACTGCGCCGAAAAAGATCGAGCGTCTCCTCCCAGTCGGTTGCTCTACGGCCTTGGAAGAGCAGGGCCGCCGCACGCGACTGCATCTCGGTTGGCGGCGTCCACGTCAGCGTGAGCGCGAAGCGGCTCTCGAAGTGATTGCCTTCCTGTGTGTAGTGAAGCCGACGCTCGTGATCGATCAGAGCGGTTACGGGGTCCGGGAAGTCACCGGGCTCCGGATAGCCGATGCTTGGTTTGCGGATGAGATCAACATTCATCATCCAGCCCTCGCCCAAGCGCGCGAGGCCGGCGTTTACCTGATGAACGAGCGCCGTCATCTCTTCAGGGCTTGCGGAGTTGAGGTCGGGTCCGCTGTAGCGCCATCCGGCCAGAAGCGAGCCGTCCTTCAACAGCATCACGCCGGGGTCGATCAGCGCCGCATAGTTGAGAAGATCGGGGAAGCCTCCAAGTCGATCAGACTTGCGCCGAAGGTTTCTGAACTCCCTGAACATGATTTGCATCCCCTAATACTTCCGAAGCTTCGGGACCGCCGGATGAACGGGTGCCGGTGGCGCGGTGATTGCGGCGCGCGGCGGATAGTACCGCTGGTAATGCAGGTGGCGGATGTACACCTCGCTCAGTTGGGCATCGAACTTCGCCGCCCGCCGGAGAGCCCAGTGGCCCGCGGTGCCGAGGATCGTCGCGATCGCGACGGTGTACAGATGCAGGCCCACGCCGAAGATAAGCGCCGCGACCATCAGCCAGTTCAAGATCGCAAGCCGCCGTTCGGCGCCGCCGAGCAGGACCGGCCGCGTCAGCGCCTGATGGATCAGCGTTCGTTGAACTTCGGTTTCCATCGCCGCACCAAAGCGAGCCGATTAGAAAAGTGCCGGTGCGAACGGAAACAGCGCCGTCATCAACTGAGTTGCGCCGAGCGCCGCCGCTCCTCCAAGCGCCACGGCGGACATCTTCCGCGCGCCGGTGCCGTGCTCGCTAAAGGTCCAGGTGAGTCCGCATCCGATGACGGCGATGGTTGTCGCAGCGTGAGCGACGGTGCCCTGCAGGTCTCCCTGAATCGTCGCGAGGGGAGCATCCCACGGCAGGACTCCGATCCCGGTGGTGGCGAGCGCCTGTGCGGGCCACAGAATCGTTACCACGGCGACCGCGTAGCCGAGCTTGCTGGTCCAAGTGCCGATGCGTGTACGAAACCTATTGACGACCGACTTCATGACGACCTCCTATCGAACTGAGTTTGAAACCGATTGCTGGATCGTAGCCTTCGACGCGGACCATCTCGGTCACGCGCCGCCCGCCGGGCGCGCGTGTGATAAAGGCCAAGAGACTGACGGTCTGAGCGATCAGGTCCGGCTGGGGCGGGACTCGCGCTTCCTGAACGAGGCTGCCCAGCCGCGTGAGTGCGGCGCTGGCGCTGTTGGCGTGCACCGTGGTAACGCCACCGGGATGACCGGTATTCCAGGCCTTGAGCAGCGCCAGTGCCTCCGCGCCGCGAACTTCACCGATGATTATCCGGTCGGGACGCGCGCGCATCGTAGTGCGCGTGAGGAAGGTGAGGTCTGCGGCTGCGGTCGTATGCAGCTGCATCACGTTTGGCGCGTCGCAATGCAACTCGAGGGTGTCCTCGATGATGATGAAACGCTCGTTTGGATTTCCGAGCCGAACCATCTCGTGAAGCAGCGCGTTCGCGAGTGTCGTTTTGCCGGAGCCGGTTCCGCCGGCGAGCACGATGTTTTCGCGTCTCGCAACGGCGCCTCGAAACTCTTCGGCCTGGTTGGCGTCGATGATTCCGCCGGCGAGGTAATCGTCCAGCGTGTAGATGAGCCGGGCGTGCTTTCGGATCACGAACGATGGGGAACTGACGACCGGAGGGAGCCAGCCGGTGAAGCGGCTGCCGTCCAATGGCAATTCGCATTCGATGACCGGGCGCTGATCGTTGGCCACGGTATTGAGGGCGAAGGCCACGGTCCCGATCAGCCGTTCTGCCTGAACCGCTGGCATTCTCGCTTCCGTGGACCGCATTCCTCCGCCGTGGGATTCAAGCCAGAGCGTCCCGTCCGGATTGAGGATGATCTCGATCACGTCCGGGTCGTCGAGCGCGGCCAGCACGATGGAACCAAGCTCGCGCCGAAGCCGCTCATCCAGCCGGGTCGATTGAATCGCTGCCAAGCTCATGGCTGCACCTGGTACGATTCGTCTTGTTCCTCGGCCTGATCGCCAGCCGCGTTGTCCAACTCGACGAGCGCCGGTGACTCGCCGCCCTGGAGGAGTTCCTCAATCGCGCGCCTCCAGTTGTGGTAGCGCCGGTTGCCGCTTGCGATTGCCGCCTCTCGAAGCTCAGCGGGAACCTCGGGCGCATGGATAAGCGCGGTGAGCGCAAAGCGATCAATCATCGCGAGCAGAATCTGAAGCCGCTCGTGAATCTTCGTGATGCGCTTGCTCTGTGTGTCGATGCTGCGCGAAAGGCGCTGTTCAGTCTCGGCAAGCGGAATCGAGATCGCGGTCGATGCCAGTGCCGGCTGCTCCGCCATCAGCTTCTGGTAATGGAGCAGGCATTGTCTCAGGTAGCGGGAGAGCGAGAGGTTGCAGGCAGCAGCCGCGCGCTTCATCGCGTCGGCCTCGGCCTCGGTCAGGTAGCAGGCGACGGCGCGGATGCCAGGTTTCATTAGAGCAACCTCTCGATAGCGGCCTTTTCGGGGCCGTCGATTGGCGTTGCGGCGTTCGTTTGGACCTCGCGCGCGAGCGATGTTTCCCGATCCCGCGTTCCATCCGGCGCCTGCACGGTCGCGGCTGTCTCTAGCGGCTGTGGCCGCTCTTCGGGAGTTCGGGCATCGGGTGAGCCGGAGAAATTCTCCTCGTGCTCGATGCGATCTGAAAATCGTGGGGCTGGAATCTTCGCGCGCTGGCTGAAATCAGCATCGAGGTAGTAGCGAATCTTCGTGCCGTATATCGCTGGTGCTCCGGATACGAAGATGAGCGCGGCGTCGCCGGGAAGCCGCATCGCTTCGTCCGCGGTCAACAGTGGGCGCTGATTCTCTGGCTCCGAGACGCTGACCTGCGAAGCCGTGCGCGTGCGATGCTGATGGCGCACGGTAGCGACTCCCGCCATCTCGGAAAGCAGCCGCGCGGTTTCGATCTTGTTCGGCGTGAAGGCGACCCGCACCGCGCAATTGGAAACGATCGATTCGTCCCGTCCATACGCGGCATAGAGTTGGCTCAGGTCCTGCGCGATCAGATACGCCTTGATTCCGTATCCCGCCGCGTAGGCGAGAACGTTTTGCAGGAAATCGAGCCGCCCCAACGCCGGGAATTCGTCGAGCATCAGCAGCAGACGGCGCCGGTACGAATCATGATCTGCACCGTGAAGCTTCTCGGTGAGACGCGCTCCCATCTGTGCAAGCAGGAGCCGCATCAACGTGCGCGTCCGTGTGAGATCAGAAGGAGGCACGGTAAGATAGAGACTTACCGGGTGTTCGTGATGCATCAGATCGCTGACCGAGAAATCCGACTCGCAGGTGTTGGCATCGATGATCGGGTCGCGGAACAGCGCGAGGCATCGGGTCGCCACGCTGATCACCGACGCGCGTTCGTTCGGGCTTTTGCTCAACACGGCCTGCGCCGTTCCTGCGATGACCGCGTGTGCGATCTCTCCGGTGTGAGGGGTTTCGATCATCGCGCGGAGCGCCTTCTCCTGGTCGCGATCGGGCGGGTTCAGAAAATTGAGGCAACCGGTAAGCGTCTTCTGCGCGCTGGTGTGGATCACGTGAAGAATGACACCCGTCAGCAAGTCGTGTCCGGTCAGATCCCAATGATCGCGAGGCGCGTTGCTTGCCGGATCGATCAGCATGTCCGCGACGTTCTGCGCGTCTTTGACTTCCTGTGCGCCGAGCCGGATCTCCGACAACGGGTTGTAGCGAGCTGCAGTGCCATCAGTGCAGGTCGGGTCAAACCGAAGGCACAAGCTGCCGAGTTCCTGCTGCCGCCATCCCGCGGTGAGCGCCCAGTTCTCTCCCTTGATGTCGTGAACCACGACGCTGTGGGGCCAACTGAGCAGGGTTGGGATAACCAGTCCGACGCCCTTGCCGGTGCGCGTCGGCGCGAAGGCAAGCACATGAGCCGGACCCGCGTCGCGCAGATAGTGGATTTTTCTGCCGCTTCGCCACGCGCCGACATATACACCGTCGCCGGCGTCGAGAAGGCCAGTCGCCTTGAGCTCGCGCCGGTTCGCCCAATGAGCGGAACCGTGGAGATCGTCGGTGTGAAACCCGTGTCCTCTGCTGAGGCCCACGACAATCATTGCGGCTACTCCGATGATTAGAGTTGGGTATTCGAATATCCGGACGCCGGACTCGAATATGGGCCGGGCCGCGACCACGTCGCGCCACTTCCACGCCCACAAGATGAAATCCCACGGCGCATATAGAGGTCCGAACGGCCGCAGCGTGGTAAGAGGGGCGCCCAGAACGGCGGCGTATCCAAGCATCGCGGCGACATGCTCGGTCGCGACCGCCAGCGAAAAGATGCCGGTGAACGAGACGATTGCGATTGCCGCGACGGCGAGTTCGGTCGATCCGCCGGCTGTCGGCGTCTTGTAGGGCAGTGATGTGTTTGCCATTAGCGTGTACGTCCTTTGTTGTGATCTTGAATGTGAACGTAGCGAAGCCGCTTCCCGTTTTTCTCGAATTCTCTGCCGGTGAGGGTTACGGTCTCACCGACCTTCAGCCGCTCCTCGCCGCGCGCCCGAATCATCGCCGCAGTCTGGCGAATGTAGTGGAGCTGACCATCGCCGCCCTCGAGCAGGAGGTAGCGCCGATCCGTGGCTTCATTTTCGAGTCCGGTGCCTACGACACGGCCGGTGATCTGCTGGCCCGGCTCAATCGTCGTCAGCCGGATCGGCGCCCGTCGGTCGAGGATTTGATCGCTGTGACGCGCTCGGCTCTTGATGATGTCGGTCGCGAGTTGTTGTTCACGCAGAGTCTTCTCCAAATCCGGCGAGAGCTGCCAACTGATCGAGTCCACCTTGAAGGCGAGACCTTCGCGTTCGAGAAACGCGAGTCGCGCCAAGTCCTGGGCACGGCGCGTCCTCTGATCCGCGCCTTTGGGTTGCTTGCCTTCGAAAGCGACGAGTCCGCTGCCGTTCGCGCGCCGGAGCAAGGCGCGATCGATTTCGGTGAACCGCATCCGCTCAATCGCGCGCCCGCGTGCATCAACGATGTCCCGTTCGCTTCTGAGGCCGAGCTCACGGCTCGCGATCTCGGCGCTGCGTTCGCGAATGCCGGATTTGATGTAGTCCGCGTCGATCCTGAGCGGGAGTCCGGTCTCGTCCCGTCCCCGGAGCAGGATATGGACGTGAGGATTGTCGGTGTTGTGATGATCGATCGCCGCCCACTCGAGGGGCGTCCCCAGATCGCGCTCCATCTGTGCCATCAGCGTCCGCGCGTGCTCGCGCAGGTCGATCTCGGTGCCGTTCTCGGGCGACACGATGATCCGGAACATGAGTTGGTCGCCGGCTTCCTGCCACGTCTTTGCAATCTGCGGGAGCTCAAGGTCATCGCGGCCAGCGTCGAAGCCAAGCCCCTTGGCGCCTTTCTGCTGCGCGCCTTCCCGTGCGAGGTAACGCCCGTGCGCCGCCCAGGAAGCTGACTTGGTGTTGCGCGAGTATGAGACCTTGACGGCACTTCGTTGCAGATAAGAGCGGGTGTTGAGTCTGACGTCCGTGCCGCGGCGCGCGAAGCGAGATATTTTGACGCCGCGTGATCGACGGGATCCCAGCGAAGCCGCCGTCCACCAAAGCTTCCGGGTGTGCTGCCGGTCTCCACGGCGGCGCAATGGCCGGGGCTTCATCTCAAGATCATCGCGCAGCAGGTCGCTCATGATGCACTCCGATCCAGAAGCGCAGCCATCGCGCTCGGAAGTTGCGCGCTATCGCTCGGCGGCGTGGCGCCGAGCGCGGCAATCACACGCGCGATCTGCGAGCTGGTAAGAGTGACTGCGTGCAGGTCCTTGGCTCGTTGCCACGACTTCCAGGCGCGCTTGGCGCTCGCGCGCTCGTCGAGCTTCGCGTGTCCGGCGGACGTGATCTCGGCGATCCGAACGGCCGAGAGTTCCGGAAGACGTTTGGCGATTTCCAGAAACGCTCCGAGCAACAGGTCGGGCGGTTGCTGATCGAGTCCGGCAATCGCAAGCAATCCGCCAAGGTTCGCCAAATGATGGACGCGAAGCCCTTGCTCTCTGGTGTGCTGGTACGGAGCCATGAGTTCACCATGTAACGAGCGGTTCAAGTTGCGCTCGCACTGATCCGATCGGAACCGGGCCGAAGTAGCGCGAGTCCCAACTGCGCGCGTCTATTGTTCCTAATAGCCAGACATGATCCGGTCGGACTGTGTATCGACCTGGCGTCACGTGCGTGAGCGATCTTCCGCGGCTGTCGCGCGAAAGTGTGGCCGAATTCTGCAAACGCTGGTCGTTGACCGCGACGTAGTCGCGTGCGACTTCGACTGTGTCGCCGGGTAACGCGCCAACCCGTTTTCCTACCGGCTCGATGCCGTCGCCGCATCCTGGTCCGCGCGCGAGATAGCCGCGCGCCTGAGCGAACCGCGCTAGTTCCGATGGCAGGCAGGCGATCACCAGATCGCCCCGCGAGATGGGCCGATTCACCATCCGGTAGATTCCCGGCGGACACGCGCTATCGGTGAGCGCGATTCGCAGGCGGAACATCCAGAAGACCGCGACGATCGCAGCTATCACGCTTGTCAGAAGGATCTGTATCCGCGCTCCACGCCGCAGACGTTCCGTGAAATACGGGCTCCTTGCGTGAAATACAAAATCCTCATCAAGAGCGGGGGCAAATCGGTGAAAAACAGGTGACATACTTCAAGTCCTTTATCTTGCCCTACGACCGCATTGCCCCCGCTCCCCCATTCCTCTCCTCCTTCTGCACCGACCCCTCAGCACCATCCGCCTGCCGACTCCGCCAACCCCTGAAGTCCCGATCGCTTTCAACGAAGTGCTTCAGCATCTCGATCGCCACTTCCTTGCAGTCCGTTTCGCGCTGAAGCCTGTCGTGCAAATAGGCCACGTATTCGTCCAGCGAGGCTTTGAGGCTGCCTGGCAGCGTCAGCCGCAATTGCACCGGCGGTAAATCCTTGTCCTTGAGTCTGAGCTTCATCTTTCCAACTCCTTTGCCTGAGTCGTTGTGAGTTCTCGTACATGCGCGTCTTGCGCCACGCGCTGAATTCCTCGTTGCTCTCGACGAAGTGCCACAGCATCAACCGCGCCACCTCATCAGGATCGATCTTCTGATGCGCAACCTCGCAGGCGTACTCGACGTACGCCTCGATTTCCTGCTTGAGGAATCCTCCAATCCGGAGCATGAGGTAGTCCGGAATTTGAATCTTTCTCTCGGCGTCGGGTTCCATCTCGTTTGCTCTCCGCCTCAGTTCCGGTAAGGCCCCGGCAATACGAGGTCGTTGGTCACCATCACGTTGAACTGATAGCCCGGCCGTATTTCCAAGGTCGGCGGAATGTTCGTCCCGCGCTGGAGACTGCCCTGCGCCACTTGTCCGAGTTGCTGACTCGCCGCTGCTCCGCCCATCTCGCTGAGCAATGACATTTGGTTTGGGGTCGCGTAGCCGTACCCGTAAGGGCCGGAGAAACCCATTCCTCCGCCGAACGTTCCCATCTGCCCGACCATCTGCCCGGCGCTGATCACGGAAAGCAGCGCCGCGGTGCCATAGGTCTTGAGGTAATGGTTATTCACCTGATCGCTGAAGCCGGCGTAGCCCGCATCGTCGGCGCCCGGCATCTCAGGAATGTCCATACTCGACGCGTTCGGGAAAATCATGCGCTTCCATCCGATCTGCACGCGCTGCTGCCCATAAGCCGCATCGGTCTTGTACGCGCCGATCAACTTCGAGCCCTGCGGGATCAGAACCCATCGTCCGGTCGCGGTATCGAAGACGTTCTCGCGGACCTGCGCGAGAATCGGCCCCGGCAGTTCCGAGTTGATGCCGCTGATCAGCACGGCGGGTATCACGCTGCCTGCCGTGATCAGATACGGCGATGGTGGTGGCTTGAGGCTCGCCACTACGTTCGCGCTTCCGCTCTGCGCATATTGAGCGGTCGGAAACTGAGCGACGCCGTTTACGCCACTTTGGCTGGCGAGCGTCGGTACTTCGAGCGTCTCGCCGTGGTGAAATGCTCCCACCATCGGTGGCGCGGATAGCGCCTTGACGTATTCCTCTTCTTGCAGCTCGGCCAGCCTGCTCGGTGGACGCGTTGCGAGGGGAGCGGCAGAAGCCTGCGTAGTGACCGTGGGCGATAGAGATGGAAATGGAGCAGGTTTGAACTCTGCCGCTCGGGGGTGCCTGGCCTTCGCTTCCAGTTCCGCGATGGCAGCGCGTGCCTCGTTCGACGTGACGGCGGCGGCATCGTCGGTCCGCACCGTCGAGCTGGTCTCCGGCGAATCCGAATGCAGCGCGACGATCGCCACAACCAGCGCCGCCGCGAGTGCCACGCCCACAACGATAACCAGAGTGCGTGTCAGCCGTGCGCCTCCGCCGCGCTGATGGTGTACGCGAGGTCCGCTCGGTCCGATTGCCGCTGCGGTGGCCATGATTCACCTCGCCCCGCCGGTGTAACGGATGCTGACGCGGTCCTGCTCGCGGCCGACACCCGAAACTAGCACCGCCTGGTCGAACAGTTTATCGACCACGTAGTAGTCGCCTTTGACCCGATAGTTCACCATCTCGCTGCCGTCGCCCGCAGCGACCATCAGCGCAGGCGCTTCGCTCGACTTGGTGGTCGCCGGCATCTGGATGAAGACATGCGTCCCATCATCGAAGGCGCGGATCGGCTTCCACGGCACCTTCGGCCCGGATACCGCGTATGAGAAATTCACGACACCCGGGTCGAGCGAAGCGAGCGTGGCGACCACGCCGTCCGGCTGCGACTCCGGCTCGCGCGCCGTCGCGGCTGCGTGGTCGGCGTTCTGCATCGCCTGTTCGAGTTCGTCGGGATAGTAGAAGGCGACTTGCTGCATTTCGTGTCCGGCGCGCGAGCGCAGCATCAGGTGGTAGATGTGCTTCGTGGTGTAGATCGTGAGATTGGTGCTGATGCCGCCCGCGGTCGGCTTAATCGCGAGGTGCGGAGTCGGATTGCGTGGATCGCCGGATGAGGCCGGGGTCACAAGCCAGCGCTCGCTGTCGCCGCTGGCCACGTCCGTGATTGTCTCGCCCGGCTCAAGCTGGATGTCGGTCGTTCGCAACGGAGCGCAATCAACTACCGGCTCCTGTCCTTCGTCATACGGATAAAGCTCGTCGTGTGGCGTTTTGAAAATCTGCCACTTACCGTCCTGCTGATGCTGCTTGAGCGCTTCCTGAACTTCCTCGGGCTGTTGCGCCAGTAACTGAACGCCGGTAAGGGGTGCGGGCTCCGGCTCGGGCGGTCGTGGTGCGCCCTTGGTCACAAGCGTCAGCGGTGGGGGTTGTGGCGATTGCTGTGGCGAGCAGGCGGCAAGCGTCAACGCGAGTGCGGCTAAACCAAAAATGCCGATGCCTTTCATGGTGATCGCCTCCTAACTCCGCTGCTCGGTCCAATTGATCTGCGTGACGTAGAAGCCGAGAGGGTTCTCCAAGATCGACGCGTCAGAGGCCGGGGAAATGATCCTGGTATCGAGCGCAGCCTCCCAATGAGTCGTGGCGACAGGAGAACCGTCGAGGCCAGATGCTTCCTCGGTCCATCGCACCTGCCACGTCGTTTTCGACAGCGGCAGGATCGAATCGATCTGGATGCTGACGGATTGATGCTGTGCGACCTTGAACGGATCATGTTCGAGGTCGTCCTCGTGATAGTAGTTCTCGAGGAACTTGTAGGCCGGTCCGCGGGCGCGGCTGTAAACCTGCCCGATGATCTGGTGCTCGGCGGCGGGATCGGTGATGACCTCGCGCGCGTTGCGGATGAACGCCGCCAGCTCGTAGCGCATCATCCGATCGGTGCTGATCTGCGCGGCGTTCTCGGTGAGCGCGCTCGGCGCTGCCAGCGCATAACCGAGCTTGTCCACTTCGACGACGTACGGAACGAACTTGCTCCGCATGCTGAGCCAGACCATCCCGAAGGCCAGTACCAGCGTGATGGCCATCATGCCGGCGGCGATGATCTGCCAGTTCCGTTTGCCGAGGACCAGATCAGCGTACCGCTCGTCCCATTCCTGCCGCGCTTTGAGATAGATGCTGCCTTCCATGCCGACGCCTCGCAGTTAGCGATCGAGCACTGGTTGTGAAATTCGTGCTCGCTGGATTCACGACATGAGCAAGACGCTTGCCAGAGCGGCGCCGAGCGATACTGTGACTGAGACCCCTGGAGTTCTGGCGTCCGGCGTTTTCGGACCTGACGTCATCTCAGGTGGCCTCGGATAACGCCTAAGCTAGTTCCGTTCGCTGCCAAACTACTGCCCAGGGCCTACGAACCTCGAAGTTTGTGATTGCCAAGGGATCGTGGGGTATACTCGCCGAGATGGAGATCCAAGCGCCAGTTCATTTCGTGCATGCGGGTGACCTTGATCCGAGGTCAGCATCGGAAGACCCGCGGCGGACGGACTTTTTGGAACAGGACGTAGACATCGATTTGCGTGCTTGCGAATTTATTCAACCTGCGGCCGCTCTATGGTGCGGGGTTTACGGCCTCCTTGTCGCCAAGAGGAACGCACGCTGCCGGCTTCTGGTTCCGGAGCACCTGGGCGTGGCGATTTATTTGAAGTCGATGGAGTTGTTCCGGATACTTCAGGCGAGCGGCGTGGAAGTGGACGATCGAGGTGTGGGCAGTGGGTCAGCTACGCGGCTGATCATACCGATCACGCAATTCACCACCGAATCGGAGGTGGATAGAATCGCCAATCAAGCGAGCGATCGGTTGAGCACGGCCGGGGTCGGCGCCGCCAATCTTTATTCGGTTGTGGCGGAGGTGTTTGCGGAGCTGGCGATGAATGCGGTGCAGCATTCTCAATCTGAAATCGGCTGCTTGGGCTTGATCCAGTTTTATCAGTCCGAGAGCGGCGAGCGATTTGTCTGCGCGGTCGCGGACGGTGGAATTGGAATTAAGGCGTCTTTGGAATCAAACCCGGATCTACGGCGCCGCGCGACTTATGACTGGACAGCAATCGAGATGGCCCTGGAGGAGGGCATTTCAGGAACCGGCTCCAGCAGGCGCGGCATCGGGCTGTTTGGTGTAGCCGAAGACATGGCCAAACCGGGGCGTCAGCTCATCATACATTCGGGAATCGGCCTTTTGCGGAGAACCGGTGGAGGCGCGAGATCGGGAGCCACGCGGACGCCTGTGCGTTTCCCGGGCACACTCGTGTCCGCGTCAATTCCTACGTAGAATAGGTGTTGTATGCGTCCGGTCGAGGTATTCAAACACTTGCAGCGCAAAATTCTAGTGACGCGCGGGTCTGCGGCGGCGCTGCGCCCAGAGATCGACGCTTCGATCAAGGCCGATGGTCAAGTCGTCTTGGACTTCACCGGGATTGACGCGGTGACCCCTTCGTTTGTCGATGAGATTCTCGGAATAATCGATGATGCGCGAGCCGATTCATCTAGGCGAGAGTTGCGTGTCATCTTCAGGCATACGCCCACGTCTCTGTCAGAAAAGTTCGTCGCGATCGGAAAGCGACACGGTGCGAAGATGTCTCAATCCGGCGCCGATGCGTGGGAAATCACAAACGTTGCCGCCGGACCGGCTTAGCCCGGTGTCGAAT
>Ga0307374_10005611_pt1 | contig 20233 bp, 20 predicted proteins | sample OX3MG_FD_202532 | JGI IMG/M metagenome (GOLD analysis project Ga0307374, IMG submission 202532) | Soil microbial communities from Risofladan, Vaasa, Finland - OX-3 | ecosystem: Environmental > Terrestrial > Soil > Coastal area > Acid sulfate soil | place: Finland: Risofladan, Vaasa | collected...
CGAACAAGCCGGTGATGGGCGGCATGCCGGCCAGGCGGGAGGTGGCCAGCTGCTCGGGTACGGCGATGACGAGGAGGGTGAGGGCGGCGAGCACATCGGGGCCCAGCCACGACCGCTGGTAACCGGCCAGCGACGTCAGCACCGGACGGGGCTTGGCTCGTTGCTGGCCCTCGCTCACCTGCGCCTCCCCTCGGGACGGTGGTCGAAGGTCCGTAGCATCCCACGGCGCGCTTGTCCTTGAGCGAGTGGCTGGTCGGCAGGTGCAGCTCGACCGCCAAGGCCGCCACGTGCATGGTCACGATGCCCCGGTGCTGAAGAAGGCGGTCAGCGGAGCCACTCCGGCGTCGCCCGCCGCTCCCAGATGGGCCAAGCCGAAGGCGTCCTCCACCGTGCGCAGCAGGGAGTAGTGGTCATAGGGCCCGGGCAGCACCCGCCCGGCCGGCAGGCCGGGCCCGATGACGAGCGTGAGCACCCGTCCGCCGCCACCGCTGCTCGACACGGCCCCGCTGGCCGGGCTCATGGCGCTGTCGTCGTCGCCCTCGTCCCACGTGACCACCAGCACGCCGCCCTTCCATGCCGCGCTGGCCGTGACCTGGGCTACGAAGCCGGTCAGCCAGGTGGCCGCGCTGGGCGCGGAGCAGTCGTGGCCGTCGTGGCACAGGTCGGGGGTGACCCACACGAACCTCGGCACCGCAGTCGCCGGTCCGTCGAGCAACGGCGTGAGCGACGACAACGGCTGCAGGTGCGCGCACAGTGAGGCGTCGCTGCGGACGTCGTCGAAGTAGGCGAACGGATCGTGCTTCTCGGCGTACGTGGCGTCGGCCGACTGGGGCCCGAGGAAGCACGGGCCCGGCACGCCCTCGAGGTAGGCCCCCCAGCTGATGTCCGCACCCGACAGCTGCGAGGCGAGGTCAGGCCCGCGCTGGGTGCACTGCGTGCAGTCACTGGTGACCCCCCACGTGGACCCCGACACCAGGCCCAGGTAGTTGGGCAGGCTGGGATGCGCCAACGCGTACCAGTCGGTCGTGGACTGGTAGCGGTTAGCCAGCGCCACCAGGCCCGTCACGCCCGAGGCGGCGCCGGCGCCCAAGTTCTCCATGACCACCACGAAGACATGGGTGAAGGCCGGCACCCCTTCGAGGCCTGGCGTGGGGACCGGCGGGGGCGATGGCGCTGTAGCGCCGGCCGGGCTGCTCGAGGTGGTGGCCTGCGGGTGGTGCCCGGCCCCACCCGCAGGAGGGGGCGACCCGCAGGCGGAGGCGAAAGCCAGGCCGGCCACAGCGACGGGGGTGGCGAGGCGTGTGCACAGGCGACGCCGTCGCATGGACGCAGTGTACGGTTCTGGCCCGATGCCGGTGTGGCTCACTGACGCCGAGCTCCGCACCTTGTCGGCTGCCTGCAGCCGGCTGATTCCCGACGACGAGACGCCCGGCGCCACCGGCGCCGGCGTGCCCGAGTACATCGACGGCCTGCTCGGGGCCTTCGAGTTCGACCCGCCCCGCATCTGGGCCGGGGGCCCGTTCTCCGGGCGTCACGGGGGCACGGCGGGCTTCTCGACGTTTCACCGCCTCGCCCCCATCGACGAGCTGGCCTGGCGCATCCGCATCGAGGGTTCCGCCGGCCGCCCCGAGCGCGAGTTCAACGGCGCGGTGGTGGGCTGGCAGGAGCGCTACCGCCTAGGGCTGGCCCGGTTGGGCGAGGACTTCTGTGACGTGGACGGAGAGGTCCAAGACGACCGCCTGCGGCGCCACGAGGAGTTCGCCGCCTTGCTCTACGGGCACTGCTGCGAGGGCATGTACGGCGCGCCCGAGTACGGGGGCAACCGCCTCGAGGTCGGGTGGCGCTCGATCGGCTTCTCCGGTGACGTGCAACCGCGAGGGTGGAGCGACGGCGAGGTGGCCGGCCCATGACGGCCGATGTGGTGGTCATCGGCTCTGGCCCCGGCGGGGCGACGGCCGCCGATGTCCTCACCGCCGCCGGTCGCAGCGTGGTGATCATCGAGAAGGGTCGCAACCACCTGATCGACATCACCGATCCGGATCGGCTGCTCGGGGACTTCTCCAACGACGAGCTCAAGTTCGTGCACCGCCACTTCCTGGGTCCCGACCCCGTCACCGAGCCGCGCACCTTCCGTGTCGGGCCCGAGGACGGTGAGCACTCATTGGTGGGAGAGGTGAATTCCATCCCCTCCACCGTCGGCGGCGGAGGGGTGCACGCCGATGGGAAGGTGCCGCGTTTCCGCCAGGAGGACTTCGCCCTGCTCAGCACCTACGGACCGGTGGAGGGAGCGGACGTGGCCGACTGGCCGGTCTCCTACGACGACCTCGAGCCCTACTACAGCGCCGCCGAGCGCTCCATCGGGGTGGCCGGCGACGCCGGCGCCAACCCGCACGCCGCCTGGCGCTCTGGTCCCTATCCGATGGCGCCCGGGGCCCCGATGTACGGGGCCACGCGCTCGGCCCGAGCCGCCGAGGCCCTCGGCCTCCACCCGTACCCGGCCCCCACGGCAGCCAACTCCGTCCCCTACGACGGCCGGCCGGCGTGCAACAACTGCGGCTTCTGTTCCTTTTTCGGCTGCCCGGTCCACGCCAAGGGTGATCCGGTGGCCATGCTGCAGCGGGCCCTTCGCTCGGGGCGGGCCGAGCTGTGGCCCGAGACCTTCGCCGCCCGGATCCGCACCGACGGGCGCCGAGCCACCGGCGTCGAGGTCGTCCAGCGCGACGGGGCCCGGCTCACCATCGGGGCCCGAGCCGTGGTGGTGGCTGCCGGCGCCGTGGAGACACCGCGCCTGCTGCTGCTGTCGGGGTTCGACCACCCGCTCATAGGGCGGCACCTCATGGTCCACTTCCAGACCATCACCCTCGGGGTGATGCCCGAGCGATTGCACACCGAGCGCGGGCGAGCTGTGACCCATGTGCATGACGACGCCGTGGTGGTGGACGGCGAGGCACGCCAGGCGGCCCGGCAGGCCGGCCTGCCGTGGCTGCGCGGGGGCATGGTGGAGCACGGCGGCCCGAGCCTTCCGGTCATGGAGGCCAAGCTCTATCCCTGGGGGCGCCGCCACAAGCAGCTCATGCGGTCCTCGCCCATGCGCGACCACCTGTGGGCCTTGATCATGCAGGGAGAGGACCTGGCCCAGCCCACCAACACCGTGGACCTCGACCCGACGGTGCGCGACGCACGGGGGTTCCCGGTGGCGCGCCTCACCTACCGTCCGCATCGCCACGAGCTGGCCGCCTCGGCCCATCATCGGGCGCGTTTGGTGGCGGTGCTCGGGGCCATGGGAGCCACGTTCACCGCCGTCGTCACTTCCCCGTCGACGGCGGCCGAGGCGGCGGCGAGCAACGGAGGTTTGTCCACGGCGCCGGCCAGCCGCCACGTAATGGGCACCACCCGCATGGGCACCGACCCTGCCACCTCGGTGGTGGACGAAGTGGGCCGGCTACACGACATTCCCAACGTGGTGGTGGCCGACTCGTCGGTCTTCGTCACCTCGGCCGGCTACGGCCCGACGTTGACTCTGGTGGCTCTGGCGGCGCGCGCCGCCGCCGCCCTGGCCTGAGGGAGACGGCCTTCGGGCGGCTAGAGTCCAACGCTGATCGTGTCGGTGACCGGGGCTCGGAGGTGTTATGGACAAGGACTTGGTCGATCAGGTCGTCGATGTGGCGCAACGGGTGGCGGCCAGCGGGGCCATCTCCGCCAATGGCCATGGCAACGTGAGCCTGCGGGTGCCGGGAGCCGAGGAGATGTACTTCACGGCGGGGCCGTCGCTGCGCAACCATGCTGCGTCGGCCGTCGTACGGGTCGGGCTGGACGGGACCCTGTTGGAGGGTGACCTGCCGCCCATACAAGGAGCCGTGGTGGCCATGCACACTGCCATGTACGGCGACCACCCCGATGTCGGCTGTGTTCTGCACACACATTCGCCCTATGCCACCGCCTACGCCGTTGCCCACCGTCCGATCGGGTGCTGGGTCGAAGCCCTGGCCATGTTCGGCTTGCCGACCGGGGTTCCGGTGGCCGGCTACGGGCCGCGGGGGTCCGACCAGGCGGTGGCCAACATCCGTGCCTCCGTCACACCGGGGGTACCCGCCGTGCTGCTGGCCAACCACGGGGTACTGGTGTTCCACCGCACTCCTGAGTTGGCCATTTTGGTCGGCGGGATCGTCGAGGAAGCCGCTCAGGCCGGCATGAATGCCGCCATCCTCGGCGGCCCGGTCGAGATCCCTGAGGAGCTCCGGGCCGCCGCGCTTCAGCGCGCCATGGTCTTCGAAATCAAAGGAACGGCGCACGCCTGACCCCACGCCGGTTCCAGCTGCTGTTCGTCGGCTCGGGCGATGCTCCTTAGTCGGCTCGGCGAGTCTGTCTCCCGCTTCGTTGCACGGGTCTTGGTGCATGACGCGGCAGCGTGTCCCGACGGGACTAGGGCCGTTGGTCCTCAACCGAGGGTGCCAGGCGTGGTGGAGGCGCCCGTGGGTGAGCCCGGCGCCGCCGGCAGCGTCACCGGCGGCGTGCTCGGCACATTGGGAGTGGCCCCGACCGGGCTCGAGCTGCCCGTGGTGGTGCTCGTCGTCCCCGACGTCCCCGTCGTCGCCGAAGTCCCCGAGGTGCTGCCTCCGGAGGCGGGCGTGGTGCCCGACCCGGTAGAGCCCGGTGCACCGGTGCCGCTGGTGGATCCGGCTCCCGCCTTGCCCGAGGCATTGGCTCCGCCTTGCCCGGGCGAGGCGGTGGCCGTGCCGGTCCGAGTGGACGCTCCGCTGGTGGTGGCCGTGATCCCGCCCGCGGCTCCGGTACCGGCCGGAGATAGGTGGGTTCCGTTGCCAGCATGGCTCGTGCCGCCCGACGGCGGTGTGGCACTGTCGCCGGACATGGCTACGGCGGCTCCCACCACGGCGCACAACGCCACAGCCAGGGTGACGGCCAGGGCCACGTGCCTTCGAACCGGCTTGCCCTCCCGGGCCACGACGGACAGCGCCGGCGGGCGTTCGCGCCGGGCCTCTTCGTAGTACCCGGCGTCCTGGCGCGAGGCGTAGAGGCGGTTGTCGGCCACCTGGAGCAGCTCGATCACGTCGGCGCCGTCATCGGGGGCGCAGGCCACTCCCCAGCTGAAGCGCGGGGCATTGAAGCGCTCGGCGCGGCGCATGAGCTCGAAGACGGTGTCGGGCGGCGCCACGGGCAGTAAAGCCACGAATTCGTCACCGCCGATGCGGAACACCTGATCGGTGTCGCGAAGTGCAGCCCGCAGCGAGGCCGCCATGCCGGCCAGGGCCTTGTCGCCGGCCCCATGGCCTTGCGTGTCGTTGATCTGCTTCAGCCCGTCGAGGTCGATGGCCACGATCGACAAGGGGGACCCGCTACGCCGGGCGGCGGCCACGGCGGCGCGTCCGGCCGTCTCGAGGGCCCGCCGGTTGCCGACGCCGGTGAGGGCGTCGGTGAGAGCTGCGTCCTCGAGCTCGGCCACGGTGGCCTCAGTGGCCGAAGTGGTCACCCGGTCCAGTATCCGTTGCAGGCGTTCGGTGGCGGCTGCGTCGCGCACAACGCCCTGCTCGGCCAACAGCTCACGCAGGCAACCGAGCCGGCGTACCAGCACGGCCATGGTGCCGGTGCTCTGCGCCCAGGCCCGGGCCGAGGTTTCGAGGTCGGTGTCGTCGTCGTCGAAGAAGCAGCAGAGGACGCTGTCGATCAAGGCGGCGGACTGGGCCGGGGGCCATGGGAGGTCGGCTCCGTCCAAGTGGTGGCACAACTCCTCCCACCTGGCGAGCCCCGCCTGGCGCCTGGCGCTATGGCTCGCGGCCGAGCCGACGGTCACTGCTGCCGTGCTCTCTCCCTCGACCACCGATCCCCCCTCGACGGCGGACGGGGGAGCCGGCCGCCCCGCCGACTCCCTACATCACCTATAGAGGTCAGAATAGTACCGAAGGTGAGCATCTGCCCCGGAGCGGCCGCTCAGAGCCCGCTCCTCGGGCAGCGCTGGTCAAGGGCGCAGGTGGTGGGCCAGAAAGTCAGCCGTGGCAAGGAATTCGTCCGACGGCACGGCGCCGTGGGCGCCGGGGTTGGCATGCAGACGCTTGTCCTTCGTGCCGAGGGTCGAGAACAGGGCAAAGCAGGCGTCACGGGGGAAGAGGTCGTCGTCCCACTGCACTAGGAACAGTACCGGGCACGAGATGGTGGCGGCGTCGGCGGCCAGGCGTTCGGCGCTGGGGCCGATCACACCCATGAGGCCCAGCACGGCCACGGTGATGCGAGGCTCCGCCGCCACCAGGGGAAGCCCGATGATGGTGCCCATGGACAATCCCCAGTACCCGACGGGGCCACCGTCGATGTCGGGAAGGGCCCAGACGGCGTCGAGGGTGGCACGCCAGTCGGCCACCATGTCGTCGGTCATGGCGGCGTCGCTCTGCCAGAGGTGGGCGAACTCGACGAACATGACCGACGGGTCGGGCCCGCCATCAGCTCGCCGGTCCCCGTGCACCGGTCCGTCGATGGCGAGGGCGGCCACGTCGTAGTGGCGGACCAGGGTTCGGGCCAGTGCCGTCACGTACAGCGTGGACTTGGTCTGAGCCGATCCGTGGCCGATGAGAACCAGCGGGCGCGGCCCGGTGCCCGTCGCCGGCGTCCAGAGCATGGCCGGGACCACTCGCTCATGGCGGTGCACGTCGAAGCGTCGCTCGCGCACCCCTTTGGCGGCTACGTCGTGGTCGTGCCAGCACAGCTCGTTGGCCGGTCCCATGGTCAGCTACGGGGGACTTCGGACCAGGCCACGTCCTTGTCCTGGCGTGGCTCACCCGGCAATCCGAGCACCCGCTCACCCAGGATGTTCCGCATGATCTCCGAGGTCCCGCCTTCGATCGAGTTGGCCCGGGCCCGCAGGAAGGAATGGCGCACGTCCTCCTGGCCGAATCCGGCGCGCTCGGGCCGCCGCATCTCGTAGTGGCCGGCGTACAGCGTGCCGTGCATGCCCATGAGGTCGATGCACAACTCGTAGATGCGTTGGTTGAGCTCGGCCCCCGCCAGTTTGGCCACCGAGCCTTCGGGGCCCGGCGTGCCGGCCCGGCGCAGCTCCCGCGCCCGCATGTTGGTGATCCGCTGCACCTCGGCCGCCACCCAGGCCCGCATCACGCGTTCGCGCACGACGGGGCCGTGGTCGGCGCGGCGCCGGTAGATCTCGAGTGCCTCGTGGATAGGCCCCGAGTTGCGCGACGGGACGCCGCCGCCGATGGCCACGCGCTCGTTCATCAGGGTGGTGGTGGCCACCCGCCACCCGGCGCCCTCGGCGTCGAGCCGTGCGCTGTCGGGGATCCGGGCATCGGTGAAGAACACCTCGTTGAATTCGGCGTCGCCGGTCATCTGGCGCAGCGGGCGCACTTCCACGCCCGGGGCCTGCATGTCCACCACGAAGTAGGTCATGCCCCGATGCTTGGGCAGCTCAGGATCGGTCCTGGCCAACAGCAGCCCCCACCGAGCCGTGTGGGCCAGCGTGGTCCACACCTTCTGCCCGTTCACCACCCATTCGTCTCCGTCGCGCACGGCCCGGGTGGCCAACCCGGCCACATCGGAACCCGACCCTGGCTCGCTGAAGAGCTGGCACCAGATCTCCTCGCAGGTGAACAGCGGGCGCAGGAGGCGCCGCCGCTGTTCGTCGGTGCCGTGCTCCAAAATGGTGGGCGCCGCCATTCCGTAGCCGATGACATTGCGCTCGGACTCGTTGGGGGCCGACACCCGGCGCATCTCCCGCTCGATGAGTCCCTGCAGCTCCTGGCGCAGGCCCAGGCCACCGAAGCCTTCGGGGAACCACACCCAGGCCAACCCGGCGTCGAAGCGGGCCCCCAGGAACTTCGCCGCCGGCGTGGCGACCGGGTCGTGAGCCCGGAGGAGGTCTTCGATGCGAGCCCGAACGAGGCGCTCCTCGTCGGTGGCGACGTGATCGGTGACGGTCATGGCCCGACACCCTAATGAGCCGCCCGCTCCACGGCCCGTCGGCGAGGCCGGGCAGGCGGGTTGGGGTAGGCGGTTTCGGGTAGGCGGGTGCGGGTGCCCACGCCGTAGGCTCGGCCGCCGACATCACGGGACAGGAGACACCACGGTGGAGCAGGTCGCATACGAGACGATCCTCTACGAGACGGATGGGCCTATCGCCCGCATCGTCCTCAACACTCCGGAAAAGGCGAACGTCCAGACGGCTCAGCAGGTCTACGACTTCGACCATGCACTGGGTAGGGCCGACACCGACGACGACATCAAGGTCCTCGTCATCAAGGCCAACGGCAACGGTTTCTGCGCCGGGCACGCCATCGTGGCCCCTGAGGAGATGCCCGAGGTCTACCCGACCACCGGCCCCACTCCGGAGATGACCTGGAAGCACCATCACACCGGGCTCTTCCTGTGGCCACCGCTTCGCCTGTGGGAATTCCCCAAGGTGACCATCGCCCAGGTGCACGGCTACTGCGTGGGTGGGGGAACTGTGTACGGGCTGCTCACTGACCTCACCGTGGTCTCCGACGATGCTTACTTCCAGATGCCGTTGCCGCAGGGCTTCGGGCTCCCGGGGGCCCAGACCATGATCGAGCCTTGGACGTTCATGAACGCCAAGCGCACGGCCGAGTACCTCTTCCTGGCCCCGACTATCGATGCCGCCCAAGCGCTCGAGTGGGGGATGGTCAACCGGGTGGTGCCCCGAGCCGAGCTCGACGACACCGTCGAGGAGATGGCCCGCACCGTGGCCCAGATGCCGCTCATGACCATCATGGCCACCAAGGCCGGCATCAAGCGGGCCTGGGAGATGATGGGCATGCGCGTCCACCTGCAGCAGTCCGCCGACATGGTGGCGCTGTGCAGTGGCGCGTCAGAGGTGCGCGCTCTCATGGCCCGCATGGGTGGTGCCCGGCCCCGCCAGCACGCCGCCAAACGGGCCGAGGCCGTGCGTGAGGCCGAGGCCGGCGACGAGAGCTGAGTGCTCAGCCCCAGATCGGTGGCCGGCGCCCGGCCCAGGGCCGGGCCTGCTCCAGCTGGGCCGACACCGACAGCAGCAGGTCCTCGCGCCCATAGGCGCCCACCAGTTGGACGCCGATGGGCAGGCCGTCGGCGTCCCAGTGCAACGGCACCGAGGCCGCCGGCTGGCCGGTCACGTTGAACGGCGCCGTAAAGGGGACGATGGCGGCCGCCCTGAACAGCGGGGCCAGGGGGTCCTCCTCGGTGGAGGCGAACTGGCCCAGTACCGGCGGTGGTTCGGGGATGGTGGGGGTGACCAGGAGGTCGAAGCCGTCGGGCTCCCACCACGACCGCACGCCACGGGAATAGAGATGCAGCGCCTGCATGGCTTGGACATAGTGCGCCGGAGTCACGGCGCGTCCCATTTCGGCCAGCGCCCACGTCGACGGCTCGCACCCGCTGCGGTCCACGGCCTGCCCCGTGCGCCGGCGGGTGTCCTCCAGGCACCAGTCGGCGAACACCGTGTACACGGTGATGAAGTTGGGGGTGAAGCTCGGGTCGGCCAGAGCCGGCGGTGAGGCGTCGGAGACGTTGTGGCCCAGCTCGGCCAGGAGATCGCCGGCGGCCCGCGCCGCCGCCGCGCACTGAGGCTGAACCTCGACCGTGCCGCTCGGGTCGCCGCACAGCACGCCCACCCGCAGCCGGCCCGTCTCGAGTGTCACGGCGTCGAGGAAGGGGCGCGACGGGGGGGGAGCCACGTAGGGATCGCCGGGCATGGGGCCGGCCACCACGTCGAGCAGAGCGGCGCAGTCCCTCACCGACCGGGTCACCACGTGCTCGGCCTCGAAGCCTTCCCACACCTGCCCGTACTCGGGCCCGAGCGACACGCGGCCCCGCGAGGGCTTCAACCCGTACAGGCCACACTCGCTGGCCGGGATCCGGATGGACCCCCCTCCGTCGTTGGCGTGCCCCACGGCCACCATGCCCGAGGCCACGGCGGCGGCTGATCCCCCGCTCGACCCGCCTGTGGACCGGGTGGTGTCCCATGGGTTGCAGGTAGGCCCGTAAGCGGCCGGTTCGGTGGTGGGCACCAGGCCGAACTCCGGAACGTTGGTGCGCCCGACGAAGACGAACCCGGCGGCGCGCAGCTTGGCCACCAGATATGTGTCCTCGGCCTCGGTCCAGGCCACGTCGCGCAGCATGCGCATGCCTTCGTGGAACGGGTCCCCGGCGCTATGGGCGGTCAGGTCCTTGAGCACCATGGGCACGCCACTGAAGGGCCCGTCGACGGGGGCGGCCGCCACCCCCAACGCTTTGTCGTCCATGCGGTGGATCACGGCGTTGAGCCGTCCGTTGAGCGAGTCGATGCGCGCCAGCGCCGCGCTCACCAGTTCGGTGGCCGTGACGTCGCCGGCTCGGACGGCCTCGGCCTGGCCCATGGCGTCGAGGTCGATAGCTTGGGTCATCGGCGCACCGTAGCCAACTGGACGCGGCGAAGCGTCGTTCGGTGGCCTTCGGGCAGCGATACGGTGGCGGCCTGTCCTGACAGGCGAGGAGGAACGGTGTCCGACCACGATGAGCCCACCAACCAGGCGGCCGGCCTGTCCACCGGCGTGCCCACCGATCGCGAGCAGCGGATGCTGATCGGGAAGATCGTGGTGGGCGCCCTGGTCGGCATCGTCATGACCGGGATCGTGGGCCCCATCGCCGCCGCCATCGTGATCGGGCTGGCCACCGGCCACTGACCGGCCGGCGCCGTCACCGGCGCTCGGTGACCAGGCTCTGCAATGAGCGGCCCACCGGGCCGAGCTCGTCCCACAGCACGGACTGGGCCAGGCCTACCCCCGGGGTGCCCAGCCTGGTGGTGGCCTCCAGGCACACCCACTCCCCGACGGGAGGCCGCTCAAGATAGACGGTCAAGTCGGGGTTTATGTACACGTAGTGCTCGTAATCGAGCTCAGCGCTCACGCCGTTGCCGAAGTCGGCGGCCACCACGGCTCTCTGGGCCGGGCTCGGCTCTTCGCCCGCCACCACCGGCACGGCCAGGCGTATCCACACGGCGGACGGCCCGAGGCGGTCGAACTCGCCGCGCACGAAGCGCAGCTCGGCACCCTCGTTGTGAAAGGCCAGGTATCCGCTCACCAGTGCGGGCGAGCCGTGCCCGTCACCGGGCCCTGGTGGTGCGGCCGGGGAAGTTCCCGGCACCGGCCCCTCGGCAGCGGCGGCCGACAATCCCGCGCCCGCCGGATCGCCGGGCGCGTGTGAGCGGATGCGCAGGGCCCGTCCCCAGGCCACTTCCAGGTCGCCGGCCCGTACCCGCACGTCGATGACCTGGACCTTGCGACCGGGTCGCACCATCTCGGCGGTGACCTCGAGCGGGGCCATCGGCACCGGCCGCAGCAGCTCCACGGTGAGTCGGCTGAGATGAGCGTCGGCCTCGGGCCGGCATTGCTCGGCGGCCCGGACGATGGCGGCGGCCACCGGCCCCCCGTGGAGGGCTTCTGGGGTCCAAGGGCCACGCGCCCAGGGCAGGGGTAGGAGCACGTCCCCCTCGCCGGCGAAGAGTGCTGGCGTTTCCTCCACCGTCACGGCCGTTGCCCGGGCGATGCCAGACGGTCGAGGACCCACGCCGGAGGTCGGGCGGCGAAGCCGTCGTCGGGCCAGTGCATCCACCCCGACCCGGCCAGGGCCCCGCCGTCGGGGTGCAAGGTGGTGCCGGTGATGTAGGAGGACAGGTCCGAGGCCAGGAACAGCACGCAGTTGCCGATGTCCTCGAGGCGGCCCTTGCGCCCGAGCGGGATGGTGAGGGCGTCTCCGGGGTCGTCTTCGGGGTCGCCTCCGGGGTGGGCGGCTGCCACCGATCCCCCGGAGCCGGCGCCCGAGGCCACCGCCGACAGCCCGGCCGTCGGGACGAAGTCGGGGGCGATGCAGTTGACACGGATGCCGGCTGGCCCGAGCTCCACGGCCAAGGTGCGCGCCAGGTGGGCCAGGGCCGCCTTCATGGCGGCGTAGACGGCGAACCCGGGGGCGGCGCGATGGGCTTCGATCGAGGTGATGGTGATGATGCTCCCGCCACCGCCGTCCGACATCCGGGAAGCGGCCAGCTGGGTGGCATCGACCACCCAGGAGAAGTTCGTGCGGACCAATGTGTCGCGGCCCTTGGCCGAGACATCGGTGAAGTCTGACCTGAACGTGCCGCCGACCACGTTCACCAGGATGTCGAGCCGGCCGAACCTGGCGTCCACGTCGGTGAAGAACGAGCCCAGAGCTTCGCCGTCGCGCACGTCGAGGGCCGACGCCATGACGTCCGCCCCTAACCGGCGCGCCTCCTCAGCGGTCGCCTCCAAGGCGTCGGGGTCCTTGTCGCACAGGGCCACCGACACGCCGGCACCGGCCAGGTCGAGAATGGCCCCTCGCCCGAGGCCGCCGCCGCCACCGGCCACCACGGCCACGCGCCCGGCCAGGGCGGCTCTGTCGTCGAGGAGGCCCACCGCCGATCGCCGGTCAGCCCGGCTCGGAGCCGACGACCGACACGAAGCTCACCATCTCGCCGGGATAGCCGCCCAGGTTGTGGACCAGTCCGAGCTTGCGCTCGGACTGGATCTGCCGTTCGGGAGTGGCCTCGCCTCGCAACTGCAGCCAGCACTCGAAGAACATGCGCAGGCCCGAAGCGCCCACGGGATGCCCGAAGCTCTTGAGGCCGCCATCGGGGTTCACGGGAAGCTCGCCGTCGAGGGCGAAGCTGCCGGCCAGCACTTCCTTCCACGCCGTGCCGCGCTCGCACAGACCGAGGTCCTCCATGAGCACGAGCTCGGTGGGGGTGAAGCAGTCGTGCACCTCGGCCATGGCCAGCTGCCGGCGGGGGTCGGTGACGCCGGCCTGGCGGTAGGCGTCGACGGCAGCCAACTCGCACTCGGGGAAGTGTGTGTAGTCGTAGCCAGGATCGATCAGCCCCGACCCGCTTCCGGCGGAAAAAGCCAGCCCTTTGATGTACAGCGGACGGTCGCTATAGCGCAGCGCGTCCTCCGCCCTCACCACGACGGCGGCGGCAGCGCCGTCGGCCACTCCGGCGCAATCGAAAACACCCAGACCGCCGGCCACGCGCGGTGACGAGCAGATCGTGTCCTTGGACACCTCGCGCCGGAACTGTGCCCGCGGGTTGCGGGCCCCGTTGAAGTGGTTCTTGGCCGAGATGGTGGCGAGGACGTCGGCCATCTGGTCGCCGTCCACGCCGAACTTCTTGGCGTAGGCCGGTGCCACCATGGAAAACATGGCCGCTGCTGTGAGGGTGCGGGCGGTGCCGTCACCGGGCGGGTTGACGGCGTTTAGACCCTGGTATCCGCTGTCCTTCACCTTTTCGGCGCCGACGGCCATCGCCATGTCGTAGGCGCCGGACGCCACGGCGTAGGCGGCGGCCCGCAGCGCTTCGGACCCCGAGGTGCAGTAGTTCTCCACGCGCGTGACGGCCTTGCCCTGCAACTGCAGGGGCCGGGCCAAGGTGATCCCGCTCATGCCGGACTGCGCCGTACCGAGCCAGTAGGCGTCGACGTCGTCCTTGGTCACCGAAGCCGAGGTGAACGCCTCGGTGCAGGCTTCGATGATCAGGTCGTCGAGCCCACGGTCCCAGTGCTCGCCGAAGGCGGTGCAGCCCATGCCCACGATCGCCACCCGGTCCCGAATGCCATGAGAGGCCACGTGCCCTCCTGCTCAGCCCGCGGCCGCCGAGTGCTGGGGCCGGGCCTTCCAAAAGTAGTCGTGGATGCCATCGGCGCTGAAGAGCCGCCGGAAGGTCATCTCGACCCGGTCCCCGATGGCCAGCTGCTCGACATCGACGTCGGTTAGCTCCAACGGGAAGCGCCCACCGCCGTCGAAGTCGATGACGGCGAAGACCACCGGCGGGCTGGGGGAGTAGGCCAAATGGTCGACGGTGAAGGTGACCACCGTCCCGACGGCGTCGGCCATGGGCACCTGCTCCATGTCGTCGAGCGCGCCACCTTGCATCGACACACGGCTGGGGGGCAGATGCACGGCTCCCGATGAGCGATCGCGCGATCCGACAAAGCCGAACTTCCAGTCCTCCGAACGCCAGGCGGCCGGTCCCGACACCCGCTGGGGTTCGGGGCGCCGCGGTGGCTCGGGCGTGAGCATGCCCCTCCAGCTCAAGAAGCGGCCGTAGGTGAGAGGGGCGCCGCACTCCACCTGGGCAGCCAGTGGGCGAGCCGGGGCCCACGTTGCGATGGCCTCGGTGGCACGCAGGACGACGACGTCGGCCCCGTCGGCCAGGTGCACCAACGCCATGAGGTCGCCGGGGCGCGCCCTCTCGAGCATGCCGGCCAGCAGCAGTCCTGGGTGAGCAGCTCCGCACTGGCCCACGGTGCCCGACAAATCGTCGACCAGGACTCCTTGGCCCAGGCCGAGCTTGGCGCCCAGTGCTTTGGCCGCCCGTCCGTGCATGGCCGTCACCGCCACCTGTGTCAGCTGATGAGCCTCGACGCCGCCGTCTTTGAGAGCGCGCTCCCAAGCGTCGCGCCCGAGAGGCAGGTAGCGCGTCTCGGCGAAGCGTTCTTCCCACACCTTGGAACGGCGCTCTCCCGGGGACCGCCAGCGGTCGAGGAACTCGTCGGTGGCCGAAGCCCGGCCCAGCACCTCGGCGATCACCGGCGCTCCCGGTGCGTCGTCGCCCACCACTACGGCGGCCGCCGCGTCACCACCGAAGGACTCGTCGGCGCCCCCCGGCAGTCCGTCGCGCTGGTCCGACATGGCCACCACGATGGTGCCCGTGGCCAGGGTCGCGGCCACCATGGCACCCATCCCCGATCGCAGGGCCCCCCCGAAGTCGAAGGCGGCCGCCTCGGCCGGCAGGCGCAAGGCGGCGTGCAGCGCTGTGGCGTTGGTCTTATCGAGGTAGGCGGGCGAAGCCGTGGCCAACCAGACGGCGTCGACGGCGGCGGCCGCTGCCGAGCGCCGGGCCAGGCGCGCTGCTTCCACTGCCATGGTGGTGGTGTCCTCGTCGTACCCGGCCACGGCCCGAGTGCCCCGGCCACCGCCGCTGCCGAGCAGGGCGGCCACGTCCTGGCGCGCCAGACGTCGGTAGGGGAGGTACCCCGCCGCGCTGATGAGGCCTCGCACGGGCCGATGGTAGCTTCTTTTCTGACGGTCAGTCAGAACTGGCCGAGGGGGTCCGGAGGGCCGCGTCCATGGACTTCGAGTTCTCAGCCGAGCAGCTGGCCTTCGCCGAAGAGGTGGAGCGGTTCCTCGACGAGCACGACGATCCGGAAGTGTTCGACGTCACCCGCGAGAACATGGCTCAGATTGTCGACACCCCGGCCCGGCGAGCCTTCATGGCCGAGTTGGGCCGCCGCGGCTGGCTCGGGATCACCTGGCCCAAGGAGCACGGAGGCCACGAAGGTGAGGGCATCTACGAGTACCTCCTGAACGAGGCCTTGGCCCGCCGAGGCGGTCCGCAGATCGGCAAGGGCGTGGGGATCATCGGCAAGACCCTGATCCGCCACGGCAACGACAGGCTCAAGGCCGAGTTCCTGCCCAAGATCCTGCGCAACGAAGTCGAGTTCGCCGTCGGGTACTCCGAGCCCAATGCCGGCTCCGACGCCGCCTCCATGCAGCTGAAGGCCACCCGCGACGGCGACGGCTGGCGTCTCAACGGCCAGAAGACGTGGACGACGTCAGCTCACTTCGCCGAGTGGTACTGGGTGGGCGCACGCACCGACACCGAAGCGCCCAAGCACGCCGGCATCACCCTGTTCCTGGTGCCGCTGGACCAGCCGGGGATCACGGTGAAGGCCATCTGGACCATGGGAGACGAGCGGACCAACGAGGTCTACCTCGACGATGTCTGGGTCTCCGACGACTACGTCGTCGGGGACGTGAACCGGGGATTTCAGTACATCTCCGAGGCCCTCGACCTCGAGCGCTTCACCATGTTCACCTTCTCGCCCATCGCTCAGCGTCTCGAACTGCTGTGCGCCTATGTGGGAGGGGCACGACGCGACGGATCGGAGATGCGACACGACGCCGTGGTGCGACAACGCCTGGCTCAGCTGGCCACCGAAGCCGAAGTGGCCCGGGTGCTCGGGCTTCGCTTCGTGAACTCCTCGGCCAAGGGAGGGGCGGCGCCCACGGCCGAGGCGTCGGAGTACAAGCTCTTCGCTACCGAGCTCTCCAAGCGCCTGGCCGACGCGTCCATGGACATCGCCGGGCCCGGATCCCAACTTCGCGTCAAGACACCCGACGCACCCATGGAAGGCCGCTCGGAATCGACCTACCGCTACACCGTGATCGACACCATCGGCGGTGGCGCTTCTGAGATCCAGAAGAACATCATCGCCCGGCGCAAGCTGGGCCTGCCCAAGAACTTCTGATGTCGTCGTCGCCGCCCGGCGCTGCCGGCCCGCTGCATGGGATCACCGTGCTCGACTTGTCGACGGTCGGACCGGCGGCTCGGTGCACGCGCCTGCTGGCGGACTACGGAGCCGACGTGGTGAAGGTCGGCCCGGTCCCGGGCCGGGGCCCGGGAGCTGTGGTGGCGCCACCCCATGCCTATAGTGCCGGCCGCGGCACGCGCCAGGTGCGCCTCGACCTGCGCCACGACGCCGGCCGCCAGGCATTTCTGTCCCTGGCTGCCGGGGCCGACGTGGTGGTGGAGAGCTTCCGCCCCGGCGTGGTGGACCGGCTCGGCATCGGGTACCAGGCTGTGCGGGCGGTGAACGAGAGCATTGTCTACGTCTCCACCAGTGGATACGGACAGGACGGGCCGCGCTCGGACTGGGCCGGACACGACCTCGACTACCTGGCCGTGGGCGGGTACCTGGCTATGTCGGGCCGCGCCGAGGATGGGCTCCCGGCGTTGCCCGGTGCCACCGTGGCCGATGCGGCGGGAGGTGGGCTGCACGGCGCCCTGGCCGTGTGTGCCGCCCTGGTGCGCAGGGCGGCTAACGGTGAAGGCGCGTACCTGGACGTGGCCGCCGCCGACGGGGTGTTGTGGATGATGTCCCTGGCCGTGGAGGAGCACATGGGCACTGGCACCGCTATCCGACCGGGCCACGACGTGCTCTCGGGCCGATACGCCTGCTATCGGGCTTATCGCACCGCCGACGGCCGATTTGTGGCGGTGGCGGCCATCGAGGCCAAGTTCTTCGCCAACCTGTGCCGGGCCCTGGACCTCGATCGGTACATCGAGTCGCAGTACGACGAGACCTCACAGGACGAGCTGCGCCACGCTCTGGCCGAGGCCTTCTTGCGCCGGACACGCGACGAGTGGGTGGCCGAGCTGGCCGGAGCCGACACCTGTGTGGCGCCCGTGCTCGAGATCGAGGAGGTGGCCTCCGACGCCCACTTCGCCGGTCGTGGCGCCTTCGTGGAGGCCCGGCACCCGAGCCTCGGCCCGTTGCGCCAACTCGGGGGACTGCTGGCCGGCATGGCACCGCCGGCGGTACCGGTGCTGCTTCCCGATCCAGGTGTCAGCGACAGCGCCGCCCTGCTGAGGGCCGCCGGCATGTCGGCCCCGTTGCTGGCATCGCTGCTCGAGGCCGGGGTGGTGGCATGAGTAGCCGAGCCGTGGTCCCTCCCGAGATCATGGACCTCGTGGGCGTGGCCCAGTACGAGGAGACTGGCGAGTTCCCGGTCGAGCAGGGCTACATCTGGACATCGTGCGCCTCGGTCGAGAACGGCAACCCCTTGTTCTGGGACGAGGCGGTGGCCGAGGCCGTGACCGGTGGCCCGGTGGCTCCGCCCACCATGGTGTCGGTGTGGTTCCGGCCCCATCACTGGGCGCCCGGGCGCCACGAGGAGCACCTTCCCCTTCAGGTGCACTTCGACCTGAAGGAGCGTCTCGGGCTGCCCGAGGCGGTCATGACCGATAACACGATCGTGTTCCACGAGCCCGTTCGCATCGGGGATGTACTGCGGACCCGTCAGGTGCTGAGGTCGGTGAGCGAGCCCAAGACCACCAAGCTCGGCACCGGGCGCTTCTGGGTCATCGACGTGGAGTACCACAACCAGCACGGAGACCTGGTGGCGGTGGAGAGCTACACCGGATTCGGCTACAACAAGGCGGCCATGTGAGCGCTCTCCAGCCGCGGCTGCTGTTCGGTGACGTGACCAAGGGCTCCCCCTTGCCGCCGCTGCGCTACGAGGTGACGGCCACCACCGTGGTACTCGGGGCCCTGGCCACCAGGGACTGGCGGCCTATGCATCACGACAAGGACTTCGCCGTGAATCGCAACGGCACGCGCGACATCTTCCTGAACACGCCCAACCAGGCGGCCTGGTTCGAGCGGTACCTGACGGACTGGACCGGTCCGCATGGCCGGTTGGGGCGGGTGACGTTCCGTATGCGCGGTTCGGTCTTCCCGGGCGACACCATGGAGCTCAGCGGCACTGTCGACAGTGTGGCCACCGATGAGCTCGGGTGCGGATGGGCCGAGCTCTCGCTGATCCTGAAGGTGGGCGGGGAGGAGAAGACGACCTGCGCCGCTCGGATCGCCCTGCCCGTGCACAGCGACGACAATCCCTGGCGCCGACGCGGTGACCAGTGGAAGCCATGAGGAGCTGACGTGCTCGATCTCGACTTCACCGCCGAGCAGGAGATGCTGCGCCAGACAGTGCGCGGTGTGTGTGCCGCGTACTGCCCCTTGGAGGTGGTGCGTTCGCTCGAGGACGATCCGATCGGGTACCCGCCCGAGCTGTGGAAGCAGCTGGGTCAGCTGGACCTCATCGGCCTGCTCTTGCCCGAGGAGTACGGCGGCGCTGGCATGACCTTGCTCGAGGGGGTCGTGCTGTACGAGGAATTCGGCCGTGCGCTGGTGCCGGTGCCGCACTTCGTGAGCGCCGTGCTGGTTGGCGCCGCCTTGGCCAAAGGGGGCGCCGACGAGCAACGGGCCCGGTGGCTCCCATCGATGGCCACCGGTGAGGCCGTGTTGACCCCGGCATGGCTCGAGCCCGAGGGAGGTTTCGGGCCAGGGGGGGTGACGACGCGAGCCGAGCCGACGGGGGAAGGTTTCAAGCTGTACGGCTCCAAGCGACATGTGGCCTTCGCCGGCTCGGCCAGCCGTCTCGTCGTGCTGGCCCGCACCGGCACCGAGCCCGGTGCCGTCGACCTGTTCCTGGTGGACCCGGCCGATCCGGCCGTTCACATCGAGCAGCAGTTCTCGCTGGCCTCCGACACCCAGTACCGGGTGGAGCTCCAGGGTGTGGCCGTGGGGCCCGAAGACCGCATCGGGGCGGCCGGGACCGGGTGGGCGCTCTGGCACGAGGTCATGTTCGACGGCGCGGTGCTCCTGGCTGCCCAGGCCATTGGCGGGGCCCGACAAGCCCTCGACATCACCGTGCAGTACGCCAAGGACCGCCACCAGTTCGACAAGCCCCTCGGCGCTTTCCAGGCCTTGGCTCACTACCTGGCCGACGCCGTCACGGCGGTCGATGGCGGGACCTCCCTAGTCCACGAGGCGGCATGGGCCAGGTCGAGCGGACGCCTCGACCGTCGTCTGGCTCCCATGTCCAAGCTCTTCGCTTGCCGGACATATCGCGACGTCACGGCCATGGCCCAACAGCTCTTCGGCGGCATCGGCTTCACCGTGGAGTTCGACATCCAGCTGTACTTCCGCCGGGCCAAGCAGCTCCAGCTCTCGTGGTGGGATACCCGCTACCTCGAGGAGCTCGTGGCCGCCGCCATCCTCGACAACGCCTGAGGAAGGCGCTCCATCAGCTGATCACGAACGGCGCCGAGCGCACCGCCACGTTGTACGGCGTCTGGCCGGGCCCGGCGCTCCAGGACCAAGTGCCGACGGCCTGGTAGGAGCCAGGTGGAGCCTGCTCCCCCCCGGTCCCGTTGGGCGCCCGCACCTGCTGGTTCCATGCGGCGCGCAGCGTCTCAGTGGAGCCGGCCTGCAAGACGGTGGGGGCAGGCACCGAGCACTGTTCGGATTCACCTGACCACGGCCACACCTGGTTGCCCGAGGCGTCGGTGACCACCAACGTGGTCGGGCACCCATATTGGCCGGCGCCGACAGGTTGGTAGGAGCAGGGCCGCGACGCGCGCATGGTGGTGGTGACGGTCACCGGTGCCCCCGAGGCGTAGGCGCCGGAGTCGGTGACGGACGACATGGTGACATCCGACGGAGTACACGCTGAGACGCTGGTCGGGCTGGTCGGGCTGGTCGTGGGAGTGGGTGCCGGGCGCGGGGCGGTGGTCGTGCTCGACGGCACCGGGGTGATGGCCAACGAAGGAGGCGCCGTGGTCGACGGAGGCGGCAGGGTCTGTGCAGGGGACGTGGTCGGCGAAGAGGAA
>Ga0307374_10005612_pt1 | contig 20228 bp, 21 predicted proteins | sample OX3MG_FD_202532 | JGI IMG/M metagenome (GOLD analysis project Ga0307374, IMG submission 202532) | Soil microbial communities from Risofladan, Vaasa, Finland - OX-3 | ecosystem: Environmental > Terrestrial > Soil > Coastal area > Acid sulfate soil | place: Finland: Risofladan, Vaasa | collected...
AGCTATATCAAAAGCCACAATGCAGGAGATCTCTCGAGTATCGACTTTGGCGGAAATGGCACGACTGGCACTGAGCCAAACGATGTCATCGGCCTTGTAAACGGAAGCTTCGATGATGATGACATCGACGATGACCTCTATGAAAATGCTCGTGCCGCCGTGGAAGAAGCCGGCCGCGCATCCACAAGCTATCTGCAACGCAAATTGAAGATAGGCTATTCGCGCGCGGCACGGCTGATGGATGTGCTTGAAGCGCACGGCGTCATCGGCCCCGCCGACGGATCAAAGCCACGCGAGATACTCGCCAGGAGCGGAGATGTCCCCATCGCGCAGAGCACAGATGAGGAAGAGGCCTTTTGAATAGCCGATGATCAGGTATCTTATTGGCGCGGTTCTCATCATCGGCGCGCTCTACGGGAGCATGGAGGCGTGGCCGCTTCTCGCCGGTCCCGAGCTCGTCGTGGATTCTCCCGTCGACAATGCAACCTTCCCAGGTGGCATCGTGAGCGTACAGGGGCAGGCCGTGCGTGCGGCGGAGCTAACGGTGGACGGCGCGACGGTTCTACATGACCAGAATGGCAACTTCTTGTCAACCCTTACCTTTCCCCAGGGAGGCTCTATACTTACTTTCGTGGCGACCGACCGCTTCGGTAGGACCGTAACCGTAACCCGATCTATTTTCGTACCCTAATCCTATAATCATTTACCTCCCCATGGCCTTCAAAAAATCGGCAAAAGAAAAAGCGCTGAAAACCGTAACGGCGACCAGCGCGGATAAAAGCGAAAAGCAGAGATCAATTGAGCAGGCGCTCAAGGAAATCCGCACCAAGTTCGGCGATGAAGCCATCACGACCTACGGCGCCGGCGCACCGCAGAAGATCCCGGTCATATCGACGGGCTCCATCGGACTTGACGCCGCGCTCGGCGTCGGCGGTCTCCCACGTGGACGCATCATCGAAGTATTCGGACCTGAGTCCTCAGGAAAAACGACACTCGCGCTCCATGTCGTCGCTGAGGCGCAAAAAGCCGGCGGCATCGCGGCCTTTGTCGATGCCGAGCATGCGCTCGACCCGGAATATGCGCGACGCATCGGCGTGAAGCTCCCTGAGCTATTGATTTCGCAGCCAGACACGGGCGAGCAGGCTCTCGATATCGTGGAGTCCTTGGTGCGAAGCGGAAATGTAGACGTCATCGTCATCGATTCCGTTGCCGCGCTAACCCCCAAGGACGAAATCGAAGGAGAAATGGGCCAGCAGCATATGGGAAAGCAGGCGCGGCTTATGAGCCAAGCACTGCGGAAGCTCACCGCCATCGCCTCTCGCAGCAAGACCATCGTCATCTTTATCAATCAAATACGCATGCAAATTGGCGTCATGTTTGGCAATCCAGAGACGACGCCGGGCGGCAAGGCGCTAAAGTTTTACACATCGGTACGCCTCGACATCCGCCGCATCGCATCCATTAAGAAAGGCGAGGAGGTCGTAGGCGGCCGCGTACGCGTGAAGGTGGTAAAAAATAAAGTCGCTGCACCTTTCAAGACGACAGAATTTGATCTCTTATACAATGAGGGTATCAGCAGAGAAGGAGAACTCATCGCGCTCGGCGAAAAATACGAATTGGTTTCAAAGTCTGGTGCGACCTATAAAATGGGCGAAGCGAAGCTTGGCGTCGGCTATGACGCGACGCGCACCTTCTTGCGCGACAACAGGGACGTCTCAAAAGAACTCCTGAAGCAGATAAAAGAGAAATTAGCTAAGAGCTAGGCGTTCTGTACGGCGGATACGACGGCAATTGCACGGACGATTTCGCGCGCGACATAGATGAGAGAGGCGAGCATGAGGAGCACGAGCGCCTGAACGATAAGGCGGGTATGCTCGAACGCCATAAGATAGAAGCGCGGGAGATCCAGGATATTCGGAGGAGCATTTTGCAATACGCGCGCGACCCACACTTCCCTCCCGATGCCCCAAAGCGCGAAAACAGACACGAGCATCGAGAGTGTCCCGCTCGATATGGCAAACCGGAGCGCACGGATGAGATGCACGCGCTGCATCACGATGCGTTCGATGTTTGATCGGCTGTTATTCATAGTGTTGTTTGTCATACGCCTGTTTGAAAAGTTTCTTAGCGCGATGTACGCGCGTTTTGACCGCAGGGATTGAGAGCTTCTCGGAAGTAGCAATTTCCTCTTGGGTCTTCCCCTCAATAAACTGCAGCCGCAGAATCCGTGATGCGGTTTCCGGTAGCTTCGCGAGCGCTGCAATGACTTCATTCCGCACCGAAAGGTCCTCGAGAAATTCTGCCCGCGCGTCCGGAAGTGACTCGAAGTGTTCCGGTTCTAGCTCGGCACGCTTGCCCCGCTCGAGACTCCGCGCGCGATATTTCGTATACGCGACGCGGTTGAGAATCGTGTATGCCCATGATGAAAAAGTCGCACCTTCCTGCGCATGATATGTGTCCGCGTAGAGATACATCTTCGTAAAAGCATCCTGCACGACTTCTTCAGCGTCCTCGGGACTTGAGAGGATTGTTTTCGCGCGCCGCAGCAGAGCCGCCTCGTAGCGGCGGACGAGGATCGCGAAGAGGTCAGGCTCGGACTTCGAGCGCGCGAGCACATCGGCATCGGAGAGCGTATCAAGTCCAGAGGTTGAAAAACTCATAATGTCTGCTAGCATACACGAATCCGCCTTTGGCGGTACTTTTTATAACGAATCTTACCAGCGTTTAGTTTCAACCTATGGCCGTACTGTCATATAACGAAATCCTCCCAAAGTGCATCATCAACTATAATAATGAGCCCTATGAGGTGCTCTCGTCGCACATTTTCCGGATGCAAATGCGCAAGCCAGTAAACCAGACCAAGTTGCGCCAGCTGGTCGGCGGCAAAGTCATCGAAATATCTTTTCATCAGAACGAAACGGTGACCGAAGCAGATACCGAAAAGATGCAGGCTTTGTATCTCTATACGAACCGCGGCGAGAGCTGGTTTGCACAGGCCGGCAATCCGAAAAATCGTTTTGCATTCCCAGAAGACACCGTACACGACAAGGTACAATGGCTCGCACCAAATTCACCGGTTGAAGTACTGACCTATGAAGAAAAGCCGATGACGATAAAAATACCGGTCAAAGTCGATCTTGTCGTGAAAAATGCTCCGCCGGCAGTAAAGGGCAACACCGTTTCGGGCGGCACTAAGCTCGCCGAACTCGCGACTGGCGCGAAGGTAAATGTGCCCCTCTTCATCAATACAGGCGATACCATCCGCGTCAACACCGATACCGGCGAATACGCTGAGCGCGTCGAAAAAGCCTAGGGACTGTCCTTATGCTGCGATGTAGGGAAGAAGCGCCATGTAGCGAGCGCGTTTAATGGCCTGCGCGATATCGCGCTGCTTATTCGCCGGAATACCGGTGCGCTTTTTCGAGAGCATCTTCGCGTGCGGATTCGTAAATTGCTTCAGATATGCGACATCTTTATAATCGATGCATTTCTTAATCTCAATCTCTTCGCGTTCAGCTTGGTAGGCCATATGCGTGATTTAAAATGGAATATCTTCCGGATTAATTTCCTCGTCTGGATATTTTATTTCGCCATCGTCCTTTGGCGAAGTCTGTTCATCGCGGACGCCACCGACCGACCCGGCAGATGGGACGCTTTTGCCGCCATCGGCGCCGAACTGGAATGTATCTACGACAATCTCCGTACGATAATTCTTTTCCCCGTTCTCTTTATCATCCCACGAGCGTGTCTGGATGCGTCCTTCGACAAAAATAGGACGGCCCTTTTTACAGTACTGTGCGATGACCTCCGCCGTACGGCCGAACGCGACGATATTATGAAATTCGGTTGCTTCCTGCTTCGCGCCGTTCTTGTCCTTATAGGTACGGTTCGTCGCAAGGCCGAAGTTCGCGACCTGACTTCCTGACGGAAGCGCTTTTAGCTCCGGGTCGCGGGTAAGATTGCCGTAAAGAAATACTTTGTTGAGGTACATGGTCCGTCGTATATTATATAGTGATACTCTCGAGTGCTGCGTCAAGCTCGGCGCCGGCAATCGCCTCCGGATCTTCCGTGCGCTCCGGCGTTTTCACCTTAATCTCGCGCATCTCGACGACGTGACGGGCAATCTCTTTCGTCGTAATGAGATCAATGAAACGGACAATGTATTTGTTCGCGTTCGCGGCGGCGAGGATTTCGGCATGGGCGGATGTGTGAGTCTCGTAGACGACCCACGCGAAATACGCCGAATCGAAATCGCGCCGGCCGGCGACCTCTTGGCGGGAGATGGTGTAGGCAAGCTGAATCTTCTCTGGTTCGCCTTCGGCAATGACCGCACTCCTTTCTGCAATAAACGCGTGCATCGTCTGATATATTTTCTTCACCTCCTCAATGGGAAGCTCGGGATCGAGATGAAAGCCGAGCTCATAGACACGAGATTCGCCCGCGGCGTCTTCGAGCGCCTGGTCCGCACGCACTCCTTCGTCCTGATTCTTAGCCATAATTTCAGCATCCTAGCACGGTATTTTACCGCCCGCAACAACGAATTTGTTAGAGGCTAAAGACACGCCGCGCGTTTGCGAGGAGCTCGGTACGGACAATCTCCGGATCTTCGGAACGAATGTCGGCGATTTTGGCAACCACGTCAATAACCGCGAGAGGATCATTGCGCTGCCCGCGGCGAGAAGCGGGCGCGACATACGGCGCGTCGGTTTCCGCCATGATGCGTGTGAGCGGCGCCGCGCGAATGACAGCATCGTAGTCGCGCGCAAAGGTAATGACAGCCGTGAAGGAAATGGAAAAATCGAGCGCGAACAACGCCTCGGCTTCATTGATACCACCGACGAAAAAGTGGATATCACCGCGTATGTTCGAATGCGCGGCTTTCGCCTCTTTCAAAATCTCTATCAGATCTCGGTAGGCATCCATCGTGCCCTTACTCGGGCGGGCATGGATGATGAGCGGCTTGTCAAATGCGGCGGCAAGTTCAATATGTTTTTGCAAAATTTCTTTCTGCTTACGCTTCACCTGATCGTTCACATCTGCCGGCCTATAGTAATCCAGTCCGCACTCCCCTATAGCAACGACCTTTGAATGTGCGGCGAGCGCGTAGAATTCTTTTTGATCAAATGACTCCTGCGGGACATAGTTTGGGTGAAGTCCGACTGACGTGAACAAATGCTCATATTTCTGTGCAAGCGCGATGGCCTTCTCTGAGGACTCTATATCGACGCCGACGATAATGCCCGCAACCTCTTCGTCCTTCATTCGTGCGATGACGCTTCCCTTGTCATGTGCATAGTTATCAAATTGTATATGGCAATGCACGTCGACATACCGGACCTTCATGCGCGCACGATATCATAAAAACAAAACGGCGGCCTCGAGGGACCGCCTGTTGTATTACTCACTATCTCTATCTCTCCTGGAAGCGATTGAGACCGCGGTTCACGACACCGACCATACAACTCGCCATGCCGATGCCTCCGGGAGATACGAGGAGAATGCGCACAAAGAGCGGCTCTCCTGGCACTATTTCCTTCAAGAAATACGCAGCGTAGATAATTGAACTTGCCGTGACAACAGCGAAAATCACGGAAAACGCGATTGAGCCAGCCGAAATCGAACCAACGGTCGGCGCTGCGCAAATCGCAGCGAGAACCGTCCACGTCAAAGCACTTTCAATCGGACTCCCATCCGGAATCGACGCCGTTCCCGTGAAGATATAAACGACGAACATTACTACGAACGTTACCAAGAATACCAGTACGGACGTGGCGGCGATGCCAAAGCCGGCGCCATAGAAATGCATTCCAGCTACAGCCTGAACAAAAAAAACGAGAAGGTTCACCACCAATAGCGCACGCATGGAATCTCCTTCCAGAAAAAGAATCACCCTGCGCTACGCGAGCATCGCGATGCAGGTCCCGCGGGAATATTCGCTAATATATGATCGATTGTCAAATCCTGGGAAAGAGATTCTCGGGCTTCTTGTTCTCAAGCACCGCCTTCTTGATCGTCTCGCTTGTCTGCGGCATAAAAGGATTCAAAAGGTGGGCTATCATATAGAGTTCACGCACGAGTTCACTGATGAGCGCACGACCTTTCTCCGCATCTGCTCTGACGATAACGAAAGGCTTCTCATTCGTGATGCGTTCATCGGACGCTTGAATGCGTCGCCATACCATGTCCATCGTCTGATTGAATTCAAAAGCGTTCAGTGTATCCCAATATTCCTGCGGGAAGGAGGTGGTCTCTAGATGGTCGACCGGTTCGGACAAGTTTGTCTCTGCGAGCTTCATAACGCGCGCGACAAGATTACCAAGACCGTTCGTCAGATGCGCAGTATAGTGCTCATGGATTGCTTCATGTGTGAGGTCGGAGTCTTCAAGGGGATTCACGTGGCGCAAGAGGATATATCGCACTGCATCGGTCCCGTATTTCTTCACGAGATCAAGTGGGTTGATGACGTTTCCGAGCGATTTGCTCATCTTCTGTCCCCCGCTCGTAATGAAGCCGTGTATGAATAGCTGCTTGGAGAGCGGGAGTCCGGCGGACAGCAACATCGCCTGCCACATCGCCGCTTGCTGGCGCAGGTTATCCTTCCCGGCAAACTGCGTCACTGGCCACCATTTCCGGAATGTTGAGGTATTAGTCGGCCAGCCGATAGCGGACACATAATTCACGAGCGCGTCGAACCATACATATATCACGTGTTCATCATCGCCAGGTACCGGCACTCCCCAGGAGAGCTTTTCCGTACGGCGCGAGATGCTGAAATCTTTCAGTCCGGCCGAGGTGAACGAAACGAGTTCCCGGACGCGCTCCTCGGGAAGGAGGAAATCATCATGGGACGCATATTGCTTGAGCAATGCATCCTGGTATCTGGAAAAGCGGAAGTAATAATTCTCTTCTCTGCGAATTTCTATTTCAAGGGTCGGATGAAGCGGACATTTTCCGTCCACGAGTTCGGAATCGGTCTTCTCAAGTTCACAACCGATGCAATACTTTACCTCGTAAGCGGCCTTATAGATATCGCCCGCGGCGTTACAACGCTTCCAGAATTCCTGCGCGGCTGCAATATGATGCGGATCGGTCGTTCGAATGAATGAATCGTAGGAAATATTGAGAGTATCTGCGAAGACCTTGAAACGTGCGGCATACTCGTCAACGTACGTTTGCGGGTCCTGTCCCGCCTCGGTGGCCTTCTGTGCGATCTTCGCCCCGTGCTCATCGGTGCCAATATTCAGAAAAACTTCTTTTCCGTCTAAACGCAGAGCGCGTGCAAAAGCGTCCGCCTCGACAAATTCAAGCGCGTGCCCGAGATGCGGGTCCGCGTTCACATACGGAAGCGTGGTAGTGATGTAGCGCGCACTCATATGGCTCTAGCTGCGCGCGTGCAGACGGCGCTTCCGCTTATCAAAATCTGTAATGAATTCAAGCACGACTGCTGCAACCGGCACTGAAAGCAGGACGCCGAGGAAACCAGCGAGCGTATACCCCGCGATAAGTGCTACGATGACAAGAAGCGGAGGGAGACCAACGATCTTTTTTACGATGAGCGGGTATATCAAATTCGATTCGAACTGGTTTACGACGATGTAGAGACCGGCAACAATGAAACCGAACGGGACACCGCCGTTAGAAAAAGCGACGATAACCGCCGCCGTTCCCGCGATGAGCGAGCCAAAGATGGGAATAATCTCTGCAAGCGCGGTAAAGACTGCCAGAAGGAGCGCATACGGAATGCCGATAATGAGAAGACCGAGGTAGACGAGGATACCGACGATAACCGAGAGCAGTATCTGTCCCTGCATCCAGAGTCCTATCTTCTTTTGTGAACGTTTCCAGAGGTCGACGGAGTACTCCTCATATGCAACTGGCATTATCATGCGAAGAAAATCATCAACCCCGGTATCCTGCAGGGCAAAATAGAATGAGAGAACAATGACAAGCGAAAGCGAGAAAATGCCCCCGAAAAATGTAATGAAGAGTTGGAACGTTCCTTCCGACGTTGTGGTGAAAATGGATCGGAGTGAAAGAAGCGTCTGGATGAATGACTGTACCCCCTGCTGTCCGCTGATGGGATTGATCGCACCAGAAATGTTCGGAAACGAAGAGACGATGTTCAGCGTATCGAGATACTTTGGTGTTGCGGAAAGAAAGTTCGTGGCATCCGAGATAATAGGTGGAAAGAAGAAATAGAGGAGCGAAAAGATCGAACCGAAGACAAGTATGTACACGAGAAGCGCCGCAATGAAGCGCGGGATGCTATGGCGGATGAAAAAGGCGACTCCGGGTTCGATGGCCGAAGCGATGATGATTGCTGTGAGAACAAGGAGCACGAGGTCACGCAGGAGCCATAAGATGTATGCCCCCGCTATGATAAACAGCGCTGTGAAAATGATGCCCGGCGTGATGGAGATACGTGTTTCCTTACTCATATGGGCATCCTAGCATAGGTTATATACCATAGCGCATAGGAAGCGACCAAAAACAAGAAACCCTGACAGAGTCAGGGAAAATTTGAATCACAGAGGGAGCCGCAATGTTCTTAGTAGGCACATCCGGCCTCGTCGCGTTCGCGCAACTCCGCGACAGCCTTGACGCATGCCCGAAACTCCGACGTTAGTATGAGATCCTTCATGTCGACACTTACTCCCCCCGCCTCCGACATCCAGACCTTGTACGGCGAACCGTCATATGACTTCATCCAGCCGCTGCCACTTATGTCGTTCCATTTCCACCACAACCATTTGGAAACGGCTATTACTATCTTCATAATCAATTTCTTAACCATCTACCTCTCCTTTGCTTTTTGAAAACTCCAAAAGAACTCCTAGGGAAAGTAGTATAACGTATCTGAAGCGACCTTCAAAATGAAGGTCTTCTATATGGCCATTTCTATACAAACGGAGCGTATGCGATCAGTGGCTTCCTTGACGGTAAGACGCTCTTGGTTTCCAGTATCGCGATGGCGGAGTGTCACGGTATCTTTCAAATTCGGCGTTTCACCGAGCGTATCGAAATCGACAGTGACACAGAAGGGTGTGCCGATTTCGTCCTGCCGGCGATAGCGCTTGCCGATATTGCCGTTGTCATCCCACGCGATAGCCGGATGCACTTTCTTGAGCTCTGCGCGTACCTCCATCGCGGCTGCAACAAGTTCTGGTTTATTTTTCAAAAGCGGCGATACCATCGCCTTGATCGGCGCGATTCTCGGCGCGAGCGCGAGGTACGTTCGCATCTCGCCGCCTAACTCGTCTTCGCGATAAGCACTCGTGAGCACTGCGAGTATCGTGCGATCAACGCCCATGGACGGTTCAATAACATGCGGAATGAATTTTTCTTTCGTTGCCTCGTCCAAGTATGAAAGTTCGGTGCCGGACGCCTTCGCGTGGGCAGCAAGGTCGAAGTCGGTGCGATATGCGAGGCCCCAAAGCTCCTTGCGGCCAAAGGGATAGTCGAATTCAAAATCAATTGTGCGCTTCGAATAATGCGCACGGTCCTCGGCGGGGACCTCAAGCTCGTGCACCTTATCTTGCGGGAGACCGAGTGCCTCTGCAAAGAGATGCATCATCTTTCGCCACTCTTCAAATGCCTGCTCCCACGAGGCGGGTGGTACGAAATATTCCACTTCCATCTGGGAGAGTTCGCGTAGACGGAAGATAAAGTCGCGCGGTGCTATTTCATTTCGGAACGCCTTCCCCAGCTGTGCGATCCCGAAGGGCAGTTTTGGGTGAAGTGAGTCCACAACGCTCTTGTAGTTAGTGAAAATACCGCCGGCGGTTTCGGGACGCAGATATACCGTTGCCGACTCGTCTTCCGTCGCTCCAGCGTGCGTCTTGAACATCATATTGAACTGGCGCACGCCACCAAGCATTCCGCCGCATTCGGGGCACTTCTTCGTATCATCAAGATGGTCGGCGCGGAAACGCTTCTTGCATTTCTCGCACTCCACAAGCGGATCAGAGAAACCGCTCACATGGCCACTCGCTTCCCAAATCTTCGGATTCATCAGAATAGCGGCATCAACGCTGTACACATCGTCCCGGTCATCGCGAAACATACGAAGCCAGAGACGCTCAATATTTTCTTTCAGAAGCACACCCATCGGCCCGTAGTCAAATGTCCCCGCAAGACCTCCATAAATCTCGGAGCCGGGAAAGACGAAACCGCGCCGCTTAGCGAGCGAGACGATTTTTTCCATCAGATTCTGATCATTCATACGGCTACTGTACGCCAAAAGTGCAACAAATTCTATTGAACGATAGAGTCGGCGGAGACATATCCCGGGTCGCCATTCGTCTCAGTCGTCGCCGGATTAGCGGTCGCGGAGATCTGTACTCCTGCGAAACGGTCGTAGCCCGAAAAGGACGCGGCACTGGTCAAAGATGGTGCGGTGCCCTTCTGCGAGGTCGAAGGTGTAATCGAAACTAGGAAGGCTCCCTGTGCGCTTGCACCCTGTGCGAGATCACCTACGTTCCAGGTCACCGTACTGGAAGATCGATCGTACGAGAATGAGCCTGTGCCGGTTGAGAGATTCGAGTAAGAAACGTAGCTTGGGAGGGTGGCGGAGACCGTCCCGCCTGCGACGGCGCTCCCTTCATCCTGGACGTTCCAGACAATCGTGTAGGCCGTCGCTTGACCGGCGATCGGCGGAATAGGGCCACTCGTGCTTAATGGTCCTGAGGAATGGAGCGAGGACGCCGCGAGCATGACAGTCGTTGTAACTTTCGCAGTCTCCGTTGCGAGGGCACTTACATATTCCGGCACATTTGTCTGTCCTATGCGCGTGCCCGACACCGATATCGCGAAGGTGACGTCAGGAGAGAGAATCGATGCACTCGTCGGCAGAGTCGAAAACGTGAAGACTCCAACGCCGGAAGCACCGGGCGCCAAAGACGCAAGAGCGGGATCAGTATCCTTGCTGAAGACAATCGTGTGGTTAATGGAGTTGTAGAATCCGTTCGTGGTTTGAATGCTGTTGTAGTCAAGCGCGGCACCCGAAAGCGCGACGGAGACGGTCGCATCTGTCACACTTGTCGAGAGTGTATTGGCGTAGGACAGCGTGACGCTTTGCGAACTCCCGGGCGATATGACGACATTCGGCGATGTATCTCCATTAAGCGCGAGTGTCGTGCTGATAAAAGGCGCGACAATGGTGACGGGGATATCCTGGGACATATAGGTAACCGCCAGCGTCTGGTCGTAGGGCGTATTCGCGGTTCCGACATCAAAATGAAAAACTTGTTGCTCGCCGTCTTGTCCCGTGAGCGTCCCCGTAAGCGTTACCGTCTTGCTCGCTCCCGGCGCGAGCGTACCAATGAGAAAACTTGAATTATTTAACGGAAGCGAGGATGACGTGGCCAGAAAGCCGAAGGGAAGAACCGCCGCGAGGACGATATTACTAAGCGGGACAGTCGCATTTGAATTGACGGTAAGTGTGAACGTGAGCGGTTGACCCGAAACGGTCTCTGAGAGAGAGTCGACGGAAACTGAGAGTGGCGTCGTAGACACCGTCAGCGAATACGAAGATTTCTTAACGAAGATGGCGTTGGACCCGACGATGCCATACGAGAGGGAGATCGGAAGTGCGAGTGCCTGACCGGCACTCCCGAACACGATGGCCTTGATCGATCGTGTTACGGTTTGCCCGCTTCCAATCGCGCCCAGATTCTCGATATATGTCGGGTATGCCGCAAGCACGTTGGTCGCATTGCGTGTGCCGTTCGGAAAATCGATCTCAATAGTTGCGTTCTCGATGGCGACTGAATTCGTGTTTGTGATGGTGAGTGAGAGTGGAACGACATCTCCGCTGGCGATTGTCGCCGGGCCCTGAACATCAACAGTGACCTTATCCACTGAGACCGAGTTGCCACCCATATAGAAAACATAGGCGGCGATACCGAGCGAAGCGAGAAAGAAAAAGAAGGTGACGCCGAGAAATGTACGCGCGAGGCGCAGACGTTGTGTTCCCTTATGCGGAGCGGTGGGCTGGAGCGTATTCTTCCCCCACTCGTGCGGAAGTTCCCGGGTATCAGGAGAGGAGAGCCGACGACGCGGGTGGCCGGGCGACGCGGGTGCATAAAGACGTTCGCGTGCACGCTCGAGCGAACTGGTGTTGTCTTCGGGAAACGGAGGCATCATCTGCCAGTATACAAGAATTTAAAGGCCCGAGGCGGCGATGCCGCGGTTGATGCGGGCGATATAATCTGCACGCGCTGTGCGTGCCTCGACGAGCGCCGGATTTGAAAACGCGGACACTCCGCCGGGGATATCCCCTGCGTCCAACCCAAGCGCGGCGAGCACGCGGAGCGCAGCGAGCATTTCTGCCGGTTCATCAGCATCTTCGGGAAGCGTCGCAAGGGCCTCAAAAAAACCGCGAATGATTGGAAACAGCTCGGGATCGCGTCCTTCCCTTCCGACGAGCCGGAGAAGGAATCCCGACACGCGGATCGCAGTCTCTCGAGCTGGTGCACGCTCCATACGCTTGAACCAATTCTCTTCAAGCACGGCGCCTGCAATGCGCCACCCTTCTTCTCCTCGCACGAGCACCAGCCGACTCTCCGCAAAAGTCGCGAGCGCGGCAGCAAGCTTCGCGCCAGATTTCCGCACGCCCTGCGTACGAGCGCGCACAAGACCGAGTTCACTCGTGAGTAGTGTCACGAACACATTCGCCTCCCCGAACGGGGACCGCGCAAGTACAATACCGCTTGTCTCGTATTTATGACGCATCGCGTATTAAATTGAAGCGTTCGGGGCCATCCGGCAACTCGGCGACAAAAGCGCCGTCAACGGCAAGTTCGAAGCGGGCTGTATCTCTTGGCGAGAGACCGAGTGTTTTGCGCGCTTCAGCAACCGCACGATCAAACTCACGCTTGGTTCCCTCGGTTATTAATTCAGGGGTAAGTATAGTATCGAGCTCAACCGTCGTGTGCCCCGTTGAAATGTGCTTTACATTCACTTCGTCGGCAAGAATAGCCGCAAATTCTTGAGAGAGCGAGTCCGGTATCGAAAGTTTTGCAAGCGGCTGACGCACCTTGATGCCGAAGCTCTGTCGCAGTTGAAGCGCGTCGGAAGCAAGTGTGCGTATATGCGCCATGTCTTTTAAGAGCTTCTCGTCGAGGTCCGAGCCGAACAGCCGCCATTTCTGCTTTATCTCCGGCCAGTCAGAAAGATGTACACTAATCGGATCAGTTGCCATACGTACGTCCTGAAAAACTTCTTCTGCGATAAACGGTGCGGCGGGTGCGATAACCATTGAGAGTGTACGGAGCACGTACCGGAGCGTGGCGAGTGCAGCCTTCTTGTCGGCTCCCTCTTCCTTGAACCGGTCACGCGAACGGCGGATATACCATGCTGAGAGATCGTCGATAAAGTGTGCAAGCGGCCGCGTCGCTCTATCTAGCCTATACCGGGCATATCCCTCGGATGTCTCTTTAGTAAACACAGTAAGGCGCGCGAATATCCATCTATCGAGCGTATTCGTACTTGTCAGCGCACCCTCTGTACCATCTGCATAAAGCTTATAAAAAGAGAGTACATTGGTGAGGCGTCCGATGCTCTTTTTTGCAACCTCATCAACACCGCTTTCAGAAAAGACGAGATTTTCTGCCTGCATCACTGGTGACGAGAGGAGATAGAGACGGAGTGCATCGGCCCCGTGTCGTTCTACAATCTTCATCGGGTCTGGATAATTCTGCAGCCGTTTAGACATCTTTTTGCCGTCCCCGGCCAAGACGATTCCGTTAACGATGACGTTCCGAAATGCATTCTTCTTGAACAACGCTCCGGCAAGCACATGCAGGTAATAAAACCAGGCGCGCGTCTGATCGATGCCTTCGGCGATGAACTGTGCGGGAAATGCGGATTCGAATCGCTCCTTGTGTTCAAACGGATAGTGCTCTTCTCCATACGGCATCGAACCGGAGTCGAACCAGGTATCAAGCACGTCCGGAATACGGCGCATCACGCCGCCGCACGCACACGGCACGGTAATCTCATCGACGATGTGTTTGTGGAGGTCGTCAATCTTTTTCCCGCTCGCCTCTTCCAATTCCGCCGCTGAACCGAATACGCGCTTCACTTTGCATGTCTCGCAGACCCAGAGCGGAATGGCGCTCGCCCAGAAGCGCTGACGCGAAATGGACCAGTCGCGTGCGCCCGAAAGCCAATTCCCCCATCGCCCATCTTTAATATGTTCTGGTGACCAATTGATTGCCTTTGCGTTTTTAAGTAGATTGTCTTTTATTTGCGCAACGGCAACAAACCACGATGACGTCGCATAGTTCAGAAGCGGCGAATCGCAACGCCAACAGTGCGGATAGGAATGGGTAATGTTCTCTTTAGAGAAAAGAGTCCCATGCTCCTGAAGATACTTGAGCACAGCGATATCCGTACCAAGTCGCATACTGTCGTCGTCAGAGCGCGGTTTCACTTCCATCCCGGCAAAGTCCTTCACTTCGCTCTTCATCGTGCCATCCATGTTCACGTGTTGGACGAACGGCAAATCTACTTTCTTAGAAAGTTCCCAATCGTCCGCACCAAAGGCAGGCGCTTCATGTGCGATGCCCGTACCGGTGTCGGTGGTGACAAAATCTGCCGCGTATATCTTCCATCCGTTCTCGTGATTCCTCAGATTCTTATCGTTCACGTAGTAATCAAACGGGGGCTCGTATTCAAGACCAACCAGATCGGAACCATTGAAGGTTTTTAAGACGTTCACCACCACTTTCCCATTTTCCGCTTTCTCCGCGCCAATAATTTTCTGATAATTTTCATGATCCTTTTCAGAAAAAATATAGATCCCATCAGAAATATTCAGAGAATCTTTAATTTCAACTCCTACATATTTAATATTCCTCCCTACCGCAAGCGCGACATTGCCTGGGAGTGTCCACGGTGTCGTCGTCCATGCAAGGAGGTACACATTACCTTTCAACCCGAGCTTCTCAGGACTTTTTAAGTTAAACTTTACCGTGACCGCAATATCTTTGACATCCTTATACCCCTCCGCAACTTCCTGTTGGGAGAGTGTCGTCTCACATCGTGGGCAGATATGCATTGAACGGTAATCCTCATAAACCAGACCTTTATCGTAAATTTCTTTGAAGACCCACCATACGCTCTCCATATATGGCTTGTCCATCGTAACGTACGCGCGCTCCATATCCGCCCAGCGACCAATGCGCGGAATGAATGTCTTCCAATAATCAACATATACCAAGACTTGCTCGCGACAGCGCTCATTGAACTTCGCAACACCATATTCCTTAATATCTTTCTTATGCTTGAAGCCAAGTTCTTTCTCCACGATGTTTTCTATCGGGAGTCCGTGGCAATCCCAGCCCCATTTGCGCGGCACGTGGTAACCGCGCATTGTCCAGTAACGCGGTATGACATCCTTGATAATGCTCGCGACGATATGGCCGTAGTGCGGCGTGCCGGTCGCGAATGGCGGTCCATCATAGAATACGTACTCACCCTTCGGAGATTTCTTTGCAAGCGATTTCTCGAATATGCCCTCACGCTCCCAAAATGCGAGAATAGCTTCTTCGCGCTTTGCCGCTTCAGATTTCTCGGGCATATCAGCCATATCGGCTAATCCTAGCGTTTACACACTAAAAAAGAAACTCACATCCTCTCGGGTATAGGAATGCCGAGGAGTGCAAGCCCGTTCGTCATGGTCTGCACAAATGCGTGCGCAACCATGCGTTTGTGCACCTCAAAATCGCCGCTGATGATGCGTTCCTTCGCGTAGAAAGAGTTCCACTCGCCGGCAAGCTCGGTGAGATATGTCACGAGCACGTTCGGTGCGAGTTCACGCGCGGCACGTGCGGTGATTTCGGGAAAATGCAGAATAATCCGTTCAAGCAGATATGGAATCTCTGGCACCCCCGCTGTGGGCGCACCGCTCCCCGTCTGTGCAAGCACCGACTTTGCTCGTACGAGGGCATATTGCAGATACGGTCCCGAATCGCCATCGAGCGACAGTGATTTCTCCGTGTCAAACAGGATGTCCGAACCCGGCGCCTGTCGCAAAAGCATATATTTGATTGCACCGATGGCGATCTGTTCGGCAATAAGCGGGTCGGCATTCTTTTCGCCTGCTTTCCTGATAATGTCCTGAATAAACGAACTCGCTGTGATGACATTTCCCTCGCGCGACGACATCTTCCCCGATGTGAGTTTCAGGAAGCCGGTCGCGAGATGAGTCGTCTTCGCAGCGACACGCGGCGCGATCTCTCCAAACACAGCGAGAACCGTCTTAAAGCGTCCCGTCTGTTCATTGCCTGTGACGACAATGACATTATCCGATGGCCAGCGTTCCTCTTTGAGAAATGCCAGCCCGATGTCCTTCGCCTCATAGGTAGGCGTACCGTGAGATGTAATGAATACCATTGTGTGTACGCCCTTTCCTTCTCCGTTATAGATAATTGCACCGTCGCTCATCTCGAAAATCCCTTTCGCAAGACTGTCTCGCACCACCCGTACGCCGATTGCAGTCGTATCACTATCAAAGAATTCAAAATCAAAATGTGTGCCAAGCAGTTTCCAGATGCGGCGGAATTCTTCCATCGAGGTGTCGCGCCCTTTGCGCAAAAGTTCCATAAGTTCACGGTCAGTGCCAGCATAGAGCGCCCGGTTAAGCGCATCTATTTCTTCCTTCGCCTCTGGGCTTGTCTCATACGCACTTGAACCCGTGACATACGCCTCTCCTATCTCGCTTACCGTCATCGACTCACTGGTATTATTCTTCCGCAATCCCCAAATCGCTTTCGCGACATTCGGCCCGATATCACCGCCGAATGTATCACGCGCGACCGTCGCTCCGGAATTCTCAATGAGCCGAGCGACTGTTTCTCCTACGACCGTACCGACCAAATGACCGATGTGCATCTCTTTAAATGTATTCGGATTGGAATACTCAACAATGACTCGCTTTCCATTTTTTGCGACTCCCCTTCCCCACCGTGCTCCCTGCGCGCCTGCCTCTGCAACCACGAGTGTTACCGCCCCGCGTGTGAGCGTGATATTCACAAAACCGGGACCCGCAACCACGACATGGCTCGCGATGTCCTTGCCGAGTGAATCAACAAGAGAGTGAGCGAGCTCGTCCGCAAGCTCACTCGGATTCTTCCCAAGCGCCTTCGCTGCCGCAAGTGCAGCATTCGTCGCATAGTCTCCGTATACCGAATCGCTCGGGCATTCGATCACGAATGCAATGTTTCGTGCCCCCGCCTGTGCGAGTGCATCGCCGACCGCATTTCGTATCCGCTCTTCCATCAAAACAGTATAGCCGTTTCCTAAAATGAAGCGAAGGTACTATAGTTCTGCAATCAAGCTCTGTGTATAACGTTACATAAACGACTCTGGAATGGGATGTGCGAGGGCGAGTTTTTTGATTTCCCGCTTCGCCTCCTTTATTGCCACGGAAGTACGCTTCGTAAGCACCTCTATCATAATTTCCGCGACTCGTGTTGCCTCTTTCGCCTTGAGCCCGCGCGTCGTCATCGCCGGGGTGCCAAAACGGATACCAGACGGATCCATCGGCTTCCTCGTATCGTCGGCAATCGCATTTTTGTTAAGGGTGATGCCTGCACGATCCAGAAGTTTCTCGGCTTCTCCGCCCGAGATACCAAACGACTTCCACACATCAAGCAAGATAAGGTGATTGTCGGAACCGCCGGTAATCATCCGCGTCTTATGCTCCTTGAATACTTTCTCCATCGCATGCGTATTCTCTATTATTTGTTTTGCATATTTCCGGAATGACGGACGCAGCGCTTCACCGAAAGCGACGGCCTTTGCCGCAATCTGGTGCATATGTGGGCCGCCCTGAAATCCGGGGAACACGGCCTTGTCTATCTTCTTGGCGAGCTCTTCGCTCTCGCGCACGAGAATCATCCCACCACGTGGACCTCGGAGCGTCTTATGCGTTGTGGTCGTCATGACATCAAACCCGTAGTTGAACGGATTCTTCGCGATCTTTCCCGCGATGAGCCCAGCGATATGCGCGATATCCATCACTGAAACCGCGCCTACTTCACGCGCGATACTGACGAACTTTTTATAATCCAGCTCGCGCGGATACGCTGAAAATCCCGCGAGAATAATTTTTGGCTTTATTTTCTTGGCAACGCGGCGCATATCGGCATAGTCGATTTCGCCGGTTTCTATATTCTTCATTTTGTACCGTTGGAAATTGAAAATCTTGGTGAGGTACGTAACTGGGTGGCCGTGGGTCAGATGTCCGCCGTGCGAGAGATCCATACCGAGGATAGTGTCCCCCGGTTCGAGGAGGGCGAAATACATTGCGATGTTCGCATTCGCGCCGCCAAGCGGCTGGACGTTCGCATACTTTGCGCCAAAGAGTTTTTTTGCGCGTTCAATGGCGAGCGTCTCGACTTGATCCGTAAATTTCTGTCCGCCGTAGTAACGCTTGCCAGGATACCCTTCTGAATATTTATTCGTGAGCGATGACGCCATAGCTTCTTTCACCGCGCGCGAGACATAATTCTCGGATGGTATGAGCTCTAGCCCCTCCGCCTGCCTCACATCTTCTCCGCGAAGAATTGTTTCTACCTTTTGGTCCTGTTTCTTGATGTAGGTGTACATATTATCTTTTCTTCTTTATGGCCTTTCGATCTTTCTCGTTGAACCCTCCCACCACCGTAATATCGCCCTTAATCGACGGATGTGGGTTATAACCTTCAAGGAAGAAATCTTCATACACGAAGCTGTCTAACTCCTTCTTCTTCGGGTTTATCTTCATTCGTGGAAACGGCCGTGGCTTCCGTTTGATTTGTTCCCTCGCTTGTTTGTAGTGATTGCCGTATAAGTGCGTATCTCCGAGAAAATGCACGAATTCTCCCGGTTTATAACCAGTTACCTGTGCAAGAATCATCGTGAGGAGTGCATAAGACGCAATGTTGAATGGTACGCCAAGGAATGTGTCTGCCGAACGCTGGTAAAGCGCCAGCGAGAGCTTCCCATTGGAAATATTCACGTTGAACATTGTGTGACATGGCGGTATCGCCATCGATGTACCCGGTTTCGACATCTCATACACATATTCCGGATTCCATGCGGACACGACGACATGCTTACGGTCCGGATAATTCTTCGTCTTCCACACGGCCCATGCAAGTTGGTCGATCTTGCGCCCATCAGCGGCGGGCCATTTACGCCATTGACGACCATACACCGGGCCAAGCTCACCCCATTCCTTCGCGAACTTCTTACTCGCAATGATCTTCGCAATGAATTCTTCTTGCGTCATTTTCGGCACTGCACCGGTCTCCATCTTTTTTTTGTACTCCTTATACGGCCAATCGTCCCAAATATGCACCCCCTGCTGCACGAGCGGGCGGATATTTGTTTCTCCACGCAAGAACCACAACAGTTCATGGATGATGCCTTTGAGAAATACTTTCTTAGTCGTAAGAAGTGGGAACCCTTTTGAGAGGTCATAACGCATCATCCGACCGAACACACTCTTGATAGCAATACCGGTATTGAATTCTTTCTTTTCGACACCATTTTTCAAGATATCCCGCAGGAGCTCAAGATATTGATATTCAGGATGCCGAGTTTTCATGATTGCAAAGTTATTTCTTCTTTTTCGTCACTCGCCTTTTCTTCGCTATAGTCTTTCGCTCCTCGATAAAATGGTTCGAATTTTTAGCACCATATCGCCCAGTCTCTTTGTAGGTTCGTCCAGACGGGCTTGAGAGCCGTGCAAACAAGAGCTGCGCAATCGTCATGCCGGGCCGCAGCACAATTGGTACGTTGCTCGTATTCACAAGCTCGAATATCGGATAGAAGTAGTGGCATGGATTGAAGAGCATCGCGGTATTGTGCACAACCAACCCGGCGCGAGCGAGCGACGATTTTCCGGAGAGTAAGACGAGATGTTCACGATTAACGCCGATGAATTCCCGCTGTTTCCCGAGCACGCTCTCGCCCGGATGCAGGACGAATGCATCCCCGTCTTTTATCTTCACGGTGCGTGTTTGCGGATATATCTTATGTACCGGATCGACAATGACGGTCACATGACGATTTGTCACTTCGAATTTATTCCCGAGCGTGACGTCATAGCTCGCCGGCTGTAATTTCTTCAGGTCGAAAGGACGAATAACGATACTTCCATCTTTAATTCCCTTCTTGATATCTACGTCGGAAAGGAACATGTCTAGATTTGGGTTTCCTCACCGTGCGAGATACGG
>Ga0307374_10005614_pt1 | contig 20220 bp, 23 predicted proteins | sample OX3MG_FD_202532 | JGI IMG/M metagenome (GOLD analysis project Ga0307374, IMG submission 202532) | Soil microbial communities from Risofladan, Vaasa, Finland - OX-3 | ecosystem: Environmental > Terrestrial > Soil > Coastal area > Acid sulfate soil | place: Finland: Risofladan, Vaasa | collected...
GACATCACTGTGGGATTCCCACCGCCAGAAATCGATGTGCGGATGCCGGCCGATGAGCGCGGTCTCCAGCACCGTCGCAGGCAGGCTGTCTTCCTGCTGCTGCATGAGCAGGCCGAGCTGCTGTGCAATGCGCCGCCGCGGCTGTGCTCTAAGTGGCAACCCATTCAAAAAAATTTCTCCATCGTCGACGGGGCGCAGGCCCGCCAGGCTATGCAGCAAAGTTGTTTTCCCCACACCGTTGCTGCCGAGGACGCCGATGCAGTTGCCGGGATGCAGGACGAGATTGAAGTCACGGCATACACATTTGCCGGCGATGTTGACCGTGAGTCTGCGGGTTTCCAGCACGGCCGATGCGCTCATAACGGCCCACGCGCGCGATTCAGGAGATACAGGAATAACGGCACGCCGATGGCCGCGGTCACTATGCCCACCGGCAACTGTTGTGGTGCCAAGACGCTGCGCGCCAAGGTGTCGGCAAGCATCAGCAGACTGCCGCCCAGCAACACGGCACCCGGCAACAGCGTGCGGTGATCACTGCCGGATATCAAGCGCAGCATATGCGGCACCACCAGCCCCACGAAACCGATGGCGCCGGCTTCGGTCACGGCCACGGCTGTGAACAGCGAGGTAGCGATGTAAATGGCGATGGTGAAGGGGCGTACGGAAATGCCGAGTGCTTCGGCGAGAGTTTCACCGCGTGCCAGCACGTTCAGATGCCGCGCGAACGGCAGACAGATCGCTAAGCCGGCGATGACGACCACCAGCGGCAGCCAGCCGCCACTGCGGTAGGACAGATCGCCCATGAGCCAGAACAGCATGCTGCGCAGGCTGGCGTTGTCGGACAGCACCAGCAGCAGGCTGATGGCCGCGCCCCAACCGAATGCCACCACGATACCGGTTAGCAGCAGGCGCGTGGGTGTCCAGCCGCCGCGACCGTGGGCCAGGACAAACACGATGAGCATGGAGATGAGCGCTCCCAGGAAGGCGCTGCCACTGACCCAGAATCCCGCTACTCCCAGCAGCAGCGACAGCAACGCGCCCACAGCAGCACCACCGGATACACCGAGGATATACGGGTCTGCCAATGGATTGCGCAGCAGCACCTGCATGAGTGCGCCGGCCAGGGCCAGCAGTCCGCCGGTGGCGAAGGCGGTGATGGCGCGTGGCAGGCGCAGCTCCAGCACCAGCGTACGCGCAAGGGGATCGCCACCACCGCCGAGGGCGCTGATTACCGAGTGCAGCGGCAGAGGTACGCTGCCGACTGCGAGCGCCACGCACAACGCGATGACTGTGAGCGCCACCAAGGCGCTCAACAACGGCAGGGGATGCAGGCGTTCCCGCATGGCTTAAAGTGCCGCAACGGCCTGTTTGCGACGCAGCTGCATGATCGGCCAGCCGCGTTTCTGCGAGATCTTGGTCAGTTGCCCATCGGGATTCACCGCCACCGGATGATCGACACTTTCCAGCAATGGCAAGTCATTGTGGGAGTCGGAATAAAACCAGGTCTCCACGGGCCTGAGATTTTCCCGCTGGAGCCATGCGCGCAGGTGCAGCAGTTTGCCTTCCCGGAAGCAGGGCGTACCCAGTACGCGGCCGGTGAAGCGCACGCCGTCATATTCCGGTTCGGTGGCCAGCAAGTGCGATACATTGAGTTCCGCGGCGATGGGTTCGGTGATGAAAAGGTTGGTGGCGGTGATGATGGCGAGCGTATGGCCCGCGTCGCGATGCCGGCCAAGCAGTGCGCGCGCCACCGACGTGATACGCGGCAGGATATGCTCGCTCACGAATTGCCGTCGCCAAGTCTGAAGCTGTTGCACAGGATTATCCGCTAGGGGTTTCAGCACGAAGGCGTAAAAATCTAGTACCTGCAGTTTGCCTTCGCGGTAGTCGGATGAGAAGCGCGCGCGTTCCGCGGTAAATTGTTTTTTATCCAGTACACCCTGCTCACAAAGAAATTGATACCACAGATCATCGCTGTCACCATCCAGCAGGGTGTGATCCAGGTCGAAGAGCGCCAGTTGCACGTGTGAATCCGCAAGTGTTTGCAGGCAGGCAGGTTAAAGAAATCCTGAGGCCGTTACAACCATATGGGTTTGCCAGCGCCCTCGTATCTATGGAACACTGGATACATGAGCGTGCATGCATCTGGAATCGCGGGTGGACTGATCGATGCGCAGGGATTCCGCGCCAATGTCGGCATCATCCTTGCTGACCAGTCCGGTCGGCTGTTCTGGGCGCGGCGCAAGGGCCAGTCCGGTTGGCAGTTTCCCCAGGGCGGTATCCAGGAACACGAGACTCCTGAGGAAGCGCTGTTCCGTGAGCTCGCGGAGGAAGTCGGACTCGGGTCCGAACTTGTGGAGATACTCGGCTGTACCCGCCGCTGGTTGAGATACCGCCTGCCGCACCGCTACCAGCGCCGCGATATGGCACCGCTGTGCGTCGGCCAGAAACAGATCTGGTTCATGCTGCGTTTCAACGGTGATGAATCCGCCGTGCGCCTGGATATCAGCGACATGCCGGAATTCGACACCTGGCGCTGGGTGGATTACTGGCATCCACTGGAGGAAGTCATCTTCTTCAAACGCCGCGTCTATCAGCGGGCCCTCGCGGAATTGGGGCCACTGTTGTTCCCCGATGGCGTGCCTGTACCGGCAGCCTGAATTTCTAATCCCCGGATTCGACTGCGAGCCTTCGTAAGGCATCGCCGGTCAGGCGGTTGATTTTCCATGCATGCATGATGTTTGCGCCCAGGCTTTCATAGAAGCGGATTGCTGGCGCATTCCAATCCAGCACCGCCCATTCGAAGCGCCCGCAGCCACGCTGTACCGCTAGATTGGCGAGATGCGCGAGCATTTTCCTGCCGAAACCCCGGCCGCGGAATTCGGGTTTTATATACAGGTCTTCGAGATACAGGCCAGGCTTGCCAGCAAACGTGGAGAAGTTATGGAAAAACAGTGCAAAGCCAATAGCTATGTCGTCAAGTTCAGCAATCAGGCATTCGGCTGACGGCTTTTTGCCAAATAGAGCAGCTTGAATATCCTGTTCCGTTGCCACCACCTCATGTGCAAGTTTCTCGTACTCGGCCAGCCCACGAATCAGGTCCAGTACAAGTGCTGCTTCACCCGAACGCGCTGACCGTATATGGAAGGGGCTTGATTGTGACGGCATATGCAGATGTCCACTACGAAGTACTGCAATTCTAGCTGAATGTCCCTCGAAGCCAAGCGAAGTGCAATTAGCGATTGTCCGCCCGGGTCAGAAGAATTCGTATTCCAGGCGCAGCATGAATGTCTGATTGGGTGCGCCGGAGTTGGCGCCAAACACCACGCCGGCGCTGTATTCCAATTCGCTGCCTTGAGCGCTGACCAGCTCTCCATAGAGCACCGGACCGATCTGGTAGGCGTTGTCATGTGGGCGCAGGTAGATCTCGGCACCGGGCGCAAACCATCGCCGTAATTGATAGCTCAGGCTGTAAGCGGTACGGAATGCGTAATTATTTTCTGCGCCACCTCCAAACTGCTTCTCCCAGATGAAATTCAACTTTTGCACAAAATGCCCACTGTGCTTCTCGAACAGCGGGCCGAATTCCAGCACGCTGGTATTGCCAGGCTGGGTGGCGTATTCATAGGATGCCAGGAAACCCATGTCGGCCCAGTATTCGCCCGGTGCCGTGAGCTGGAAGAGATTCTCGAACTCCCGGGAGACCAGCGTCTGCGGCCCACCGGGGGAGTGCTGGTAGACACCAAAATAAATCTCGGGTTTCCACCAGGAAGTGAAAGCATGGGCTGCAGAAAACTGGTAGGCATACTCTCCGCTCACTGTCGGGCTACTGTCCTGGAAACTGTGACCGATTAACTCCAGTTCACTTTGGCCTTGTACCACATAAGGTGAATACACGAAGAAATCATCCGCATTTGCTGTGCCACAGGCGGCCAGACCGCCTACCAGCACGGCGGCGAGCAGGCGCAGATAACGGTGGCTGGGTTTGGACATCATTGAATTAGATATCTTGACTGTTTGGGCATGAGTTCCCCCTTAAGAAATACCCCACGCATTTCGGGTTAAGGTGATATTCAGGTACTGGTCAGTTGCGAGTCGCTAGGCGCTTTTATTTTTGTGATGGGTGAACGTGGCCGCTGCCGTCCGATCACTCGCATGAGTACGAAGATCACCACCAGAGTAACGAAATAAAACAACACTTGTATGCCGGAGGGGCGCGCGGTGTAGCCCACAAGTATGTGTAACAATTGGCCAATGATGCTCTGCTGGCTGAGGAACCGTGAGGTGTTCCACAAACCTTGACCGAGTGCCGGCAGCAGACCCGCCTGGTTGAGGAATCCTGCCGCCTGGGCGGCCAACCCAGCGGTGAGCAGCAGGATCAGCCAGCCGGTGACTGTGAAGAAATATCGCAGAGGGATGAACAGCAGGCTGCGATACAGCAAACCGCCCACCAGTATCCCGGTTAACAGACCTGCGAAACCACCGATGCTCATGCCAAATTCTTGACCGCCACTGGCGGCGATGGCCCACAGAAACAGCACCACTTCCGAGCCTTCACGCATTACCGCAGCGAAGCACACAATCAACAGCGCCGCCAAGGTCTTGTTGCCCGCCTGGACCGCGGCACCCACGGCCTGGATTTCACCGGCCAGCTTGCGGCCGTGGCTGTTCATCCAGATGTTGTGCCAGGCGAGCATCACCACGGCAATCAGCAGGATCGCTGCATTCAGCAGCGCTTGGCCGGTGCCGGAAAATGCTTCCGCAATGGCACCAGCGAACAGCGCGACTACAGCGGCGCCGAGTGTGCCCAGCACGATGCCGCCCAGGATCCACCATCCGCGACGGACAACACCACGGCTCGCACCCAGCACGATGGCAATCACCAGGGCCGCTTCCAGCACTTCGCGAAACACGATGATGGCGGTGGCGAGCATGATTTTAGTGACCGGGATTTGAAGCAGGCGCAGCCACCACCACCCAACCCTGGGCGGCGTGGTTGAAATCGTTGAAGAAGTTATAACGGCCGGGAGAGAGCGGACCGATGTAGACCGTTACCGAGCTATGCCCCGGCACCACCACCTCCCGTGACAGGTCGTAGCTTTCGAATTCCGCCGGCAGGCTGTCCTGGTTATGGATCAACAATTTGACCTTGGTGCCAGCTGGCAGGGAGAGCTCCTGCACCGTGAACTGCTGGTTTTGAATCAACAGTTCAGCCGTGGGCGTTTCCGCATAAGCCGAGGTCGCAGCGCAAAGCAGCACCAGTAAACAGGTAGTGGCAAGTTGTAAGGACATGAATTTACTCGATAAAAAATAGGCAGCCTGCTTTTAAAGGCGCTAGGTTCCTTGTTTATAAATAAGAATTATTCTCATTTAGAGGTAAGTATAGTGAGGATTCAGGTATTGTCAATAATAATCATTCGCATTTAGGGAGTTTGTCTTTTGGATAGCTCCCATGGATCTGCAGCTGTAACGCATATGCAGTATGCAAAACCCGCTAGCGGGCGAACGCAAATGTTGTATGTTTGATGTTTAGGGTACCTCTAAAAATTGAGGTTTTACAGCACATGCCATTTGTTGGGCACTGATTTATCAATGAGTTGCTGGTTGAAGAGATTTATATTTCCCGATTTTTAGAGGTGCCCTTTATAAGGAGTTATGACGCTCGAAACTAGTCGCTAGCCAGCGATTTAAATGAATAACAGTCTCAAGCAAATCATCAAACGTCAGTTGATGAAAACAACACCATCGCAGCGACGATGCGGGACTGTGAGTGCATTGAGCAGTATGCACTCAGAAAAATTATGGTTTCACTACTACAAGGATCACGATGGCAATCAAAAGGAGCCCTGGAATCTCATTGAACCAGCGGTAAAATCTCGAGCTGTGGCGGTTTTTGTTATGCCGGAAATCCATCAGCAACTTGTGGCAATAGATGTGGTAAAGGATCAACAACACTACTAGTGCTAGCTTTATATGCAGCCAAACGGGCGGTGGCAGCCACCAGCCCAATAACAACCACAAGCCGAAGATGATGGTGCCGGCTGCGCCGATATTCATGATGATGAACAGGCGCCGCTCCATAATCTCGAACCGCCGCAAGCTGATCTCATCGCTTGATTCAGCGTGATAGACGAATAATCTTGGCAGGTAGAAAAGTCCCGCGAACCAGGTGACCATGAAAATGATATGCAAGGCCAGAACCCAGAACATGAACGCACTCCGCTCTTTATGATCTACCTAACTTGACCACAGCTAATTCAGCGAATATTTGCTTGAAGCAACCTTTTTTTGAATAGCCTGTGAGGCTTGTTTTGCATACCCATCAGACAATTATCGTCAAATTGTATCAGTATGTAGTGCTCTTCGATGTATATCCCGGTAGTCTAAAGTCCGGTCAACAGGTAACATAGCTGATGTCCCCAACCAAGCCCGGATTCCGAATCTAGATGGCTAGAAAACTTGTGGTCAGACATCACCAGCCAATCAAACTGTGGCTGGGCGCAGGTTTCATAGTTGCGGCCATCATCGTTCTCATATTTTTGGCGTATTTTTATGGTGAATCCCGTGCTGGTTATGACCGGATGGCGGCGGCAAGATTGCAGGACAACATTAAAACGCTGACACAGAAGAATTCACAATTGCAGGAACAGATCGTTGTGCTACAGCGGGAACGCGAAGTGGACCAATCGGCACATGCGCAGGTCCAGCAGAGTCTGGAGGCACAACAGACAAAACTGCTCAGCCTGCAGGAAGAACTGGCCTTTTATAAGGGCATCGTTTCACCGGTTACCGGTGAGGAAGGAATCCGCGTACAGAGCCTCAAGTTCACGAGTGGCGGGGCGCCGCGGTTATATCATTATCGATTGGTGTTGATACAAGTGCGCACCAAGGAATTCAAGGTTACGGGTAGTGTCGAGATGAAGATATACGGTGCTGAGCAGGGTAAGCCGGTGATTCTGGATGCGAGCAGCATTGCGCCCAAGAATGCCGCATCGCTCAATTTCGCTTTCCAGTATTTTGAAAACCTGGAAGGCGATGCGATTTTCCCCGAGGGGTTCACGCCCGGCAGGGTGGAAATCACAATAATGGAAAGCGGGCATGCATCCGTTCAACAGAACTTTACCTGGCAAAGCATCATTGGTTAGGAGGTAGGCAAGATGTTCAGCGGCAAAAATCAGCGTCCCGCCGTGCGTATAGACACACTGGTGGGTCGTAATACCGAGATCAACGGTGACCTGAGTTTCAGCGGTGGTCTGCACGTGGATGGCACCGTGCGCGGTAACATAAGTGCCAGCAACGGCCCTGAATCCATGCTCAGCCTGAGCCAGCATGGCGTCATCAAGGGCGAAATCCACGTGCCGCATGTGACCATCAACGGTACTGTGGAGGGCGACGTGTATGCGGAACAGCGGCTTGAGTTGGGCGCCGAGGCCCGCGTCACCGGTGACGTGCATTACAACCTTATCGAGATGACCGTGGGCGCCACCGTCGACGGCAAGATGGTACACAAACCCGCTGGCCCGATGCTGGCAATCAGCCATCAGAAATCAGCTCAGGACAACACCCCCGTTAGTCCACGCAATGCTGGTACATGATTGGAGTATAATTTGATAAATCACCCGGGAAACTGAACACATTTATGGATACCCAGTTACAGAATCCATCACTTGTTTTTACCAGCGCCGCCGCGCACAAGGTGAAGCAATTGATCGAGGAAGAGGGCAACAGCGCCCTCAAACTTCGCGTGTTCGTCAGCGGCGGGGGCTGCTCAGGCTTCCAGTACGGGTTTACTTTCGATGAGAAAGTGGAAGAAGGTGACACCCAGGTGCAGAACGAGGGTGTGATATTGCTGGTGGACCCCATGAGCTTCCAGTACCTGGCGGGGGCAGAAATCGATTACTCGGAAGGCCTGGAAGGCGCGCAATTTGTGATCCGTAATCCCAACGCCAGCACGACCTGCGGTTGCGGTTCGTCGTTTAGCGTTTAACTCATCTGGATTGTGATTAGTAACGGGCGCTGCGGCGCCCGTCGTCATTCATGCATGATAGACAGCACCCAGCACCGCGGGCTTTTTGGCCCCAGTGACCGCAGGCAAATTACCGGTACGCTCAGCCAGTGTCTCCCGCGCCAGCCACGCAAATGCCACGGCTTCCACCCAGTCAGGCGGTATACCGAAAACCTCGGTGCTGACCAGCGTGCAACCTCGCAGATGATCGATGAGCCGCTTACACAGATGCGCGTTGTGGACGCCTCCACCACACAACAGCACCCGCTTTGCCCCCCGTGCATGCTGCATGGCAGCATCATTGATGGAGCGTGCCGTGAGTTCGCAGAGCGTTGCCATCACATCCGCTGCCGGGAGCTTCCTGTTTGCCAGTCTTTCCGACAACCATGCCTGGTTGAAATACTCAAGGCCAGTGCTTTTCGGGAGCGGACGTCGGAAGTAGTCGTCCGCCAGCAATTCCTTAAGCAGTCCTGTATCGACGCGTCCCGATGCTGCAAATTCGCCGTTCACATCATGGGTTGTATGCAGGTGTTCCCGGCTCCACAGATCCATAAACACATTGCCGGGCCCGGTATCAAAGCCACTTACCATTCCGTCGCCCGCAGGCAGCACGGTTATATTGGCGATGCCGCCGATATTCACCACGGCACGCGTTTCCTTGTGGTCTGCAAATACTGCGTGGTGAAAGGCCGGGACAAGTGGTGCGCCCTGGCCACCCAGAGCCACGTCACGGCGGCGGAAATCCGCAACCGTGATGATACCGCTGCGTGCCGCAATGATATTGGGGTCGGCGATCTGCAGCGTGAAGGGCTGTGGTGCGTCGGGACGATGGCGCACAGTTTGGCCATGGCTACCAATGGCACGGACATCGCTTGCTGTAATCCTGGCTTTGCTGATGAGCGCAAGCGCGGCAGTGGCGAACAGTTCGCCCAATTCGGTATCCAGCCTGCCGAGCTCATCTACGGCATCGCCGTGGTAATTGCCAGTAGCGAACTCGAGAATCTGCGCACGCAAGGACGGTGCATACGGCATGTAATGGCTGGAATGCAAGCGTGGCGTCGGCGCGAATTCCACCAGCGCGGCATCCACGCCGTCGCTGCTGGTGCCTGATATCAGGCCGATAAAGTAGTCACGCACGTTTAGATCGGCTCGATCCGCGCTCAGTGAGCGGTGTTGGCCTTGACGGTAGTGCCGCTGGTGGTGCTGGCAATGCGAGTTACGCCGCCGTTGCTCATCTCAGCCAGCAGCGTGGTAAGAGCACGGGTGAAATCGGGCCGGTATTTCGCCAGCAGAGGTGCGGCACTCGGCAGGTTCACGGTGCGCGGATTGCGCGGAACCCCATCGACCATGATCTGGTAATGTAGGTGCGGGCCGGTGGCTTCGCCGCTCTCACCCACATAGCCGATCACCTGCTCCTGCTTGACGCGGCTGCCTATATGCAGACCGCTGCGAAAATGTGACATATGGGCGTACAAGGTACTGAAACCGCCACCATGGCGGATGATGATGCAGCGGCCAAAGCCGGCCTTCGGGCCGCGGAACACAATATAGCCGTCACCTGCCGCCATGATGGGCGTGCCCATGGGTGCTGCATAGTCCACACCATAGTGGGGACGCACAATGTGCAGCACCGGATTCATGCGGTGCATGCTGAAACCCGAGCTGATACGTGTGTAGGCCACCGGTGCACGCAATAACTCCTTGCGGACATTGCGGCCATCAGGCGTGTAGTAATCCGTGTGCCCAGAAGGATCGGTGAAGCGCGCGATGCGATAGGTCTTGCCCGGCGTCACGAACTCGGCAGCCAGGATCGGGCCATCGGTGATTGGCTCATCCTGGCGGTGGATTTTCTGATACAGCACCGTGAACGAGTCGCCGCTGCGGATATCACGGCTGAAATCTATATCCCAGCCGAACAGGTGGATCAATTGCATGATTACCGGGTCTGACAATCCCGCGCGGGTGGCGGCGTCGAACAGGGAATTTTCAATGACGCCGTGGGCATAGGCTAGCGTGGTTTCCGTGGGGATATTGGCGACGCTGGCCTGGTAATCGTTGACGACCTTTTCAACCTCAAGCTTGTGGTCATCATCCAGTTTCATACTGAGGCTGAGGATCCGGCCGCTGTCATCGTGGCTGACGGCGATCACCTGACCCGGGTGGATACGCTTGAGACGCGCAGTCTCGCCACCCAGAGCCAGGATGGCGCGCATATCGTCCGCACTCAAATGCTCCTTTGCGAACAATCTTCCCAATGTGTCGCCCCGACGCACCGTCAATGCCGTGGTTTCAGCGCCAGGCACTGCAACCAGTTTGTTTGCGGAGATGGACGCCGATACCGGAGCAGTATTCGCGTTACCCACAGATGCGACAGGTGAGGATGTTTGCGGTGGGCTGATGGCCACAACCAGTGCAGCCTGGTTGTTATGACCCGCGCTCACAGGTCCGCTGAGTAGCTGGGCGATGCCCCCAGCGGCCACGGTCAGCACCAGCAGCAGCCAGAAACGGCGACGCACCCGTGGCCGCTGGGGCGCGCTATCAACGTCGGCATCGCTGCTTGGCTTATAATCCGTCCTGAGTTGATGCTTGGCTCTGGTCACGGTCCCCATCCGGTGTCCTGAATAGCGCGTAACACTAGCTTGACGGGCCCTTGGTGGTCAACCCTAAACCCATGCCAAATCATGGGGATAAGCGAAAAATCTCCCTAGGGCCTAAGCTTTGCGCGGCCATTTTAAGGAGTCTTGGGCATGCCGACGCCTGCTGAAGCACTGGCGGAACTCCGCCGGGGCGCCGACGAAATCCTGCTGGAAACCGAGCTGGCCGAGCGCCTCAAGGCTGGTCGGCCGTTGCGGGTCAAGGCGGGCTTTGATCCGACGGCGCCGGACTTGCACCTGGGCCACACGGTGCTCATCAACAAGCTGCGCCAGTTCCAGGAATTAGGCCACCAGGCAATCTTCCTGATTGGCGATTTCACCGGCATGATTGGCGATCCCAGCGGCAAGAATGTCACCCGCAAGCCGCTGACAACGGAGGAGATTGCGCACAATGCGCAGACCTATAAAGAACAGATTTTCAAGATCCTCGATCCGGCTGTCACGCGCATCGAGTTCAATTCCCGCTGGATGGAGAAACTCGGCGCTGCCGGTCTGGTGCGGCTGGCCGCCCAACACACCGTGGCACGCATGCTGGAACGGGATGATTTCAGCAAGCGTTATGCCGGCGGCCAACCCATCGCCATCCACGAATTCCTGTATCCACTGGTGCAGGGTTACGACTCGGTGGCGCTCGAGGCGGATGTGGAGCTCGGCGGCACCGATCAGAAGTTCAACCTGCTGGTAGGCCGCCAGTTGCAGGAACATTACGGCCAGAAACCGCAGATCGTCATAACCATGCCGATCCTCGAGGGGCTCGATGGCGTGCAGAAGATGTCCAAGTCGCTTGGCAATTACATCGGCATCAACGAGGCGCCGGCGGAGATGTTCGGCAAGCTGATGTCGATCTCTGACGAACTGATGTGGCGATATTTCGAACTGCTGAGTTTCCGTTCAATCAGCGAGATCGGGAAATTCAAGCATGAGATAGCAGAAGGCGCCAATCCGCGCGACATCAAATTCCGGCTGGCAGAAGAGATCGTGATGCGCTTTCATGGCGGTGCGGCAGCCAAAATGGCTCATGCAGAGTTCGTCGCCCGCTTTCAAAAAGGCGCCCTGCCGGAGGTTATGCCCGAACATCAGATTGAGTGCCCGGACGGGGATATACCATTGGTGCATCTGCTCAAGCAATGCCAGCTCACCGCCAGCACCTCCGAAGCCCAGCGCATGCTGGATCAGGGTGGAGTGCGCGTTGACGGTGAGAAAGTCTCGGATCGCAGCATCAAACTGAAAACGGGGAATACCTATGTGCTGCAGGTCGGCAAGCGTAAATTCGCGCGGGTGCATATAAAGTGCAACTAGGCTTGTTTCGTTCCCTCTTTGTAATTACTCGAATTTAAAAAAACGGGTTTTCTCTCAAGGTGGTGCGAGCCAGCCACTTTTCCCCCTTGATCACCGGCTCGCCGGTATGCAAAGTCATTGGATCAGTTTCTCCCGCGGGTGTCATATTGAAATGGCACAGCGCCATGCGCGCGCGTCCCGCGACCTTCAAATTAAGGGCACCTCTAAAAATCGAGGTTTTGTGGTGTTGGTCATATTTATGGCTCTGATTTATCAACGAGTTACGGAATGACGGGATATGGAATTCTTAATTTTTAGAGGTGCCCTTAAGTTTAGATAATGGGTTTCACCACCGACTTCCGGGGTATGCAGATACACCAGAAAGGATGCGATGCGCTGTCCGGATCTGTCACCGATGCGCTGGTTATATTCAAGCCGGGCAGCGTCGAAATAATCCACATGTGGTGCATAGCGGTGCGACTGCTGGTAGCGTAAGACAGATAATGGTTCCACATGTTCAGCGGGCAGATTGAAAGCCGTGGCGATGCGCCGTTCCAGATTACGGATCACTACGTCACAAAACACCTGATGAAAATTAGAGGCATGGCCCGTGAAAGCAGTCTGTTCCTGGGACAATTGGTCGCGAGTGCTTTCACGTGCAGGTTGCATGTTCAGGAGCGCCAGCGCCATGAAGTGCGCGGCCTCACCCTTGGAGACGAATTCCGCTATTGTAAAAATTCGTGGCTGGGGATTGATGATCGATGGCGGATCCGGATGCTGTACGTCGGAGGTGGTTACGTTTCCGGTTTGTGCATGTTGCATGCGTTTTGCTGCATCGATGGCAAATTCTGCCACTCCCAGTGCAGCAAAATTATCTTTCACAATCCGCCGGTAAGCATCGATAGACGACATGGCGCCGGGTGTGCGGCCAAGCCTATGTTGCAGAGCTTCGAAATTCGCTTCGATGAGCGCCCCGAGTTCGCGTACCTGGATGTGCTGTGTTGCGCTAAGCTGAGTACGCATTAATTCCAGTTCAGTTTTGGCAGTCGGATACTCCAGCCTTGCGGCATTGATCATCTAGGCAGTGGCATGCACCGGGTTCAAAGGTGCGCCCAATCCCACTGCGTATCGCAGGTCCAGATTGAAGTAGGCTCGGGCCTCACCTTGTGCGGCGGCTTTTAGATACAGAGAGGTGGCGGCATTTTGGTCTGTCGGTGTACCCAGACCCTGAGAATGCATATAGGCGAGATTGCACTGCGCCATGGCATAGCCCTGGGCGGCGGTACGCGCATACCAGTTGAATGCCTGCGTATCGCTTTGCGCTACGCCGCGGCCGAGCATGTAAAGATCTGCAAGCCGGTCCTGGGCCATGGGGTGCCCCTGTTCGGCGGCGCGTAAGTACCAACGCGCGGCCTCTTGGAAGGCGTTCGGCAACAAGTGCACTTGCGCGTGCACGTGGCCGAGCGTGACCGGTGCCTCATGCGAACCCGCGGCAGCAGCTTTGATTAACAATTCCAGCCCCGCCGCGAATTCCGCGGAGCCATAAGGGTACGTGGTGACCAGCGCCTCGCCCTTTTGATGCCAGGATTCAGGAGTGTTCATAGGCCTCTCCAGTCTAGCAAAAGTGCCGAGCATACCGCTTCCACGGCAGTAGTGAGCAGTATTAATGACTATAATTAGCGCCGGTCTGCACTCTCTACAGCCCTGTACTATAAGCAGAATTCACCGCAAAGGAACCTCAATGAGTCTGTGGCAGGACTTCCTTATTAACGACCATCGCGTCATCCAGAAGTGGACGCATTATTTTCCGATCTATGAGCGGCATTTTTCGGGCTGGCGCAACAAGAGCCTGACGTTCCTGGAAATCGGTGTTTCGCGGGGCGGATCGTTGCAAATGTGGCAGCGCTACTTCGGCCCCATGGCGAAAATCGTCGGGATCGACATCAAGCAACGCTGCAAGCAATACGAAGAGTCAGGCATTTTCGTGCGCATTGGTGACCAGGGCGATTCCAATTTCTTGCAAAGTCTGATCGACGAGTTCGGCGCGCCAGACGTGGTACTAGATGACGGCAGCCATTTCATGCAGCATGTTTACCAGACATTCAATTTCCTTTATCCCAGGATGCCCAAGAATGGCGTGTACATGGTTGAAGATCTGCATACCGCTTACTGGGAGGAGTTCGGCGGCAATATCAATGATCCAAACACCTTCGTTAACCGCTCTAAGCGCTTTATCGACAGCCTCAACGCGGAACATAGCCGTGGAGCGGTGCCTCCGGACTACATCACCCGTGAAACTTTCGGCATGAGCTTCTACGACAGCATAGTGTGTTTCGAGAAGGGTGACGTATATCGCAAAGAAAACACCAAGACCGGTCATCGCGCTGCCATCAAGAAGGCTGGCGACCGTATCAAAAAGCTCGTGAATAAATAAGCAGGCGTATCCCGTGAACTCTTTGTCCAACAAGCATGTCCTGCTGGGGGTCACCGGCGGCATTGCGGTGTACAAATCTCCGGATCTGGTGCGGCGTCTGCGGGAAGCGGGCGCCGATGTACAGGTGGTCATGACCCAGGGCGCGCAGCGTTTTGTCACACCCCTGACATTTCAGGCACTCTCCGGCCACAGCGTGCGCACCGATCTCTGGGACATGCAGGCCGAACACGCCATGGGGCACATCGAGTTGGCGCGTTGGGCCGATATGGTGGTGGTGGCGCCGGCTACCGCCGGTTTCATGGCGCGACTCGCCCATGGCCATGCCGATGATCTGTTGACCACGCTGTGTCTTGCCACCCAATCACCGATAGTCGTTGCACCGGCCATGAACTGGGTCATGTGGGAAAGTCCGGCCACCCGGAAAAACGTCCGACTGCTCGTAGAACACGGGGTGCGATTGTTGGGTCCGGTAGCGGGTGAACTGGCGGAAGGCGAAGTCGGCATGGGCCGCATGCTGGAACCGGCAGAAATAATTTCTGCCTTGAGGGATGAGGGCAAACTTTCGCTCCAGGGCTTGCGGGTACTGGTGACTGCTGGCCCCACACGTGAACCGCTTGATCCGGTGCGCTATGTGAGCAATCGCAGCTCCGGCAAGATGGGATTTGCGTTGGCGCGCGCCGCCGCGGAAGCCGGCGCTGAAGTCACGTTGGTGAGCGGTCCGGTACAACTCGCCACACCCAGGGACGTGCATCGCGTAGACGTGGAAACTGCGGCACAGATGTATGCTGCGGTCATGCGCGAAGCTGCCCACACCGAGATCTTCATCGCCGCCGCTGCAGTAGCTGATTACGCGCCAGCGCAAGCAGCCCGGGAGAAAATCAAGAAACGCACTGACAGTCTGCAAATGAAGCTGGTGAAAACACCGGACATCCTGGCGGATGTGGCCGTGCGAAAACCGCGGCCATTCACCGTGGGTTTTGCAGCTGAGACCGAAAAACTCGAAACCCACGCACGCGCCAAACTGGCGAACAAGCGCGTAGATATGATCGCCGCCAACTGGGTGGGCCGCGGCCGTGGCTTCGACAGGGATGACAACGCGCTTTCTGTGTATTGGAAGGATGGCTCAGCCGAGCTTGGCACCGGATCGAAATTGGCGTTGGCGCGGCGATTGATACCGCTAATCGCCGAGCGCTATCCACGGCATTCCTGAAATCGATTTAGCAAGCAACGTCTATTTATCTAGCGGCTATCTGGAATAGGTTTTATGCGCACTATAAAAGTGAAGATTATTGATGCACGTATCGGGAAACAATATCCTCTGCCGGCATACGCTACCGATGGTTCTGCCGGGCTGGATTTGCGTGCCTGTCTCAAGGAACCACAGACCCTGAAACCCGATGACACTGTGCTGATCCCTTCGGGCATCGCCATCCATATCGAGGATAGCGGATATGCGGCCATGCTATTGCCGCGTTCCGGGCTCGGCCATAAACACGGGATCGTACTGGGCAATCTCGTGGGCCTGATCGATTCGGATTATCAGGGAGAAGTCATGGTGTCCTGCTGGAATCGCGGCCAAAGTGATTTCACCATCCAGCCCGGCGATCGCATCGCCCAGATGGTGATCGTGCCGGTGGTGCGCGCCAAGTTCGAGGTCGTGACAGAGTTCGATGAGAGCACACGTGGTGCTGGCGGTTTCGGTCATTCCGGCCGCGCCTAGAAACGCCTACTGTATGGTTCCCGAGCTTTAAGTGCTGTATTTGGTCTTAAGGGTACCTCTAAAAATCAGAGATTTTTGTTTCCGGCTAGGCAAAAATGACCGAGAAACCGGAGTGTACACGGCCAGTACATGAGGATTTCGAGGTCATTTTTAACACCGCTGGAAAGCAAAAGATCAATTTTTAGAGGTGCCCTTAAGCTGAAGCTCAACTGCTGCCGTTGGAGGCGTTCTGTCCGGTCAGCTGCTGATAACGCTTGATATACGCGGTATATCGATCCTGTACTTCCTGCTTATCCTGTTGCTGCTTGAGCAATAATTTCTGATTGGTATTCAACTGTGCCTGGGAATCATCCAGGTTTTTCTTCAGGGAAGCCGGTATCGGTTTGTGGGCCTTGGTGAGTTTGTCTGCCTGCATCTGATAGCTCGTCAGTGCGCTTTGCAAGCCGCTGATGGAATTATTGATCACCTTGATTTGTGAATCTATGGCAGCCAGCCGGCTGTTGCGGTCACGTTCGATATCCGCGACCGAGGTGTAAGTGTCCAGCAGCATTTGATCATTGTCGTGCTGCTGCTGTTCCTGTTTGGCTTTGGCGGCCGCCTCAGCCTTGGCTTGATTGTCCTTGGCTATCTCTTCTGCGGTTTTGGGGGCGGCGACCGTCTGGACGGTGACACCCTCACTATTTAGCACTTGCATCTGCTGGCTGGCATATTCGGGCGGCACACTGCTGCCGTAATGCACAACGCCGTTCTTATCCACCCATTTATAGAGTTTCTGGTTTTGGTTCTGCGCCAGCGCGCCTGCCGTGAGTGTGGCGGCAAGAATCACTGCCAGAATGAGTGAAAATGACTTTAGTTTCATGTGGTTGTCGTTGAACGAGCCGGTACATTCAAAATGAAAGTATAGCATCGCCTCCGCATGCGCTTCTAATTTCGGGTATTACGCGCCGTATTGCTTGCGGTACTCCTGCAGTTGGGCGAGAGCAGCGTTCATGTCCGGGCGGCCCCGCAGCCAGCCGATGATGTCCTCGAGCCGCGCGATGCTGGCGACTTCGATGGCTTCGCTGTCACGCAGCTCAGCGATGGCGGATTTCTGCCCTTGGCCACGCTCCTGCCGATCCAGTGCGATGACCAGGCCTGCAGGTTTGGCGCCGGCAGCGCGGATGATGCTCAGTGATTCGCGTAGGGCGGTGCCGGCGGTGATCACATCATCCACGATCACTATCCGTCCTTGCAGCGGCGCGCCCACCAGTTGGCCGCCTTCGCCGTGATCCTTGGCTTCCTTGCGATTGAAACTCCAGGGCAGGTCGCGATAGTGATGCTCGGACAGGGCCGCGGCGGTCACGGCCACCAGCGGGATGCCCTTGTAGGCCGGGCCGAACAGCATGTCGAACTTCATGCCTGAATCCATGATGGTGCGGGCATAGAAACGTCCCAGCGCCGCCAGCGCCGCGCCAGTGTCGAACAGCCCGGCATTGAAAAAATAGGGACTCTTGCGGCCGGACTTGAGGGTGAATTCGCCGAAGCGCAATACGCCGTGCTCGATGGCTAGTTCCAGGAATTCGCGCTGGTAATCCTGCATGCATGGATTCCGGTAAGGGCGAAATGCTCGAGTATGATACACGTTCCTTTTCCGGGGTCAGGTATGCGCATCATCACCCTGAACGTCAACGGCATCCGTTCCGCCGCCCGCAAGGGCTTGTTTGAGTGGTTGCCGCACCAGCGCGCCGATGTGGTGTGCCTGCAGGAGACCAAGGCGCAGGAAGATCAGCTTATCGATCCGGCTTTCCGGCCCGACAAGCAGTACTGTTTCTATTTCGATGCCAAGAAGAAGGGTTATGCCGGCACCGCATTGTTCACGCGCACCGAACCCGAGGATGTGATTAGCGGTTTTGGCGTTGCGGAATTCGACAACCAAGGCCGCTATCTGGAGGCGCGTTTCAAACATCTATCGGTGGTGTCGTTGTATCTGCCCTCCGGTTCTGCTGGTCCTGAACGGCAGGCCTCCAAGGACCGGTTCTTGAAAGTCTTCATGCCCTATTTGAAATCCTTGCGACGTATGAAACGCGAATACATCCTGTGCGGCGATTGGAACATCGCCCACAAGGAGATCGACCTTAAGAATTGGAAGGGTAACCAGAAAAATTCTGGCTTCCTGCCGCATGAGCGTGCCTGGATGGATGAGCTTTTGGGTCCGGCGAGTTTCGTGGATGGCTTCCGCAGCGTCGATCCGCGCCCCGAACAATACACCTGGTGGTCCAACCGCGGACAAGCCTGGACCAAGAACGTGGGCTGGCGCATCGACTACCAGATCGTCACGCCCGAACTCGAACATGCTGTTACAAAAGCATCTATCTACAAGGACCAACGCTTTTCCGATCACGCGCCATTGATCTTGGATTACAGCTGCACATTGTGACCATTTCCATGAAAGCACGCGCACTGAAGTTGGATGCGTTTACAGACTTGCTGCGCACTTGCTGGAACCGCCGCATTGGCATCACCCTACTGCTGGGTTTTTCTTCCGGTCTGCCATTGGCACTCTCCGGCAGCAGCCTGCAGGCGTGGATGGCCACATTACATGTGGACATCGCTACGATCGGGCTGTTCTCACTGGTGGGCCTGCCGTATTCGCTCAAATTCATGTGGGCGCCGTTCATGGATCGGTATGTACCGCCATTCCTGGGACGCCGCCGCGGCTGGATCCTGCTGGCGCAATTGACACTGGTGGTGATTCTGGCGGCCATGGCGGTCACCAATCCAGTGAGTCATATATGGCGCATGGGCATCCTGGCATTTGCGTTGTCATTTGCTTCCGCCTCTCAGGACATCGTCTATAACGCATATTTTACGGATATCCTGCGACCTGCAGAACGCGGTCTGGGTGCTGCGGCGCAGGCGGGCGGTTACCGCTTGGCCATGATCGTCGCGGGTGCATTGGTGCTGATCCTCGCAGACCGTATCGGCTGGCGCGACAGCTATTTGTTGATGGCCGTGCTGATGCTTGTGGCCATGATCCCCACTTGCATAGGCCCGGAACCGGAGATCCAGGTGGTGCCGCCGCGTACGCTCAGGGAGGCAGTCGTAACACCCTTGCTGGAATTGCTGATGCGGCGCGGCGCCTTATGGTTGCTGCTGCTGGTGGTGCTGTATAAATTCGGCGACTGGTTTTCGGGCCAGCTGACCAATGCCTTCCTGATCGAAGGTCTGCACTTCACAGCCACTGATGTGGGTGTAGTCAACAAAGGTTTCGGCATCGCTGCCACCATCGTGGGCATCTTCCTGGGTGGGGTGTTGATGTCGCGCTTGTCGCTGTTCCGGGCGTTGCTGTATTTCGGCATTCTGCAGGCGGCATCCATCCTGACATTCCTGGCGCTCTCGCTGCTCGGCCACAGTTATCTGGGAATGGTGTTGGCGGTGGGCGTAGAAAACCTCGCCTGGGGCATGGGCACGGCGGCGTTCCTCGCCTACCTGATGGCGCTCTGTGATCACCGCTACACGGCGTTCCAGTTCGCATTGCTCTCGACACTGGATTCGATCTCGCGGGTGTTCCTGGGTCCGCCCGCAGGTTACCTGGTGCAGTATTCGGGTTGGAGCGCGCTGTTCATCGTGAGTGCATTGCTGGCGATACCGGGGCTGGTGTTGCTGGTGCTGCTGCGCAAGCGTATTGATGAAACCGAGTTCCGCAACGCTCCGCAAAAAGTCTGATGGCGTGTTTCAGTGCAACCGGCCCTGTGGTTTTTCAGACTGGTTGAGTATGGCCACGGGGGAAGCGTGGTGCAGGATCATGCGCCAGCCATCCTGGGTGAGCTGGTAGATATTGGTCGCCACCATCGGTTGGCGTTCGGCGTTTTCCCCGGGCACGCTGATATATTCGTTGAGCACATGCACCGCCAGCAGGGCGTCCTGGGTGCGGCTTACTTCCGCCAGTCGGAAACGCAGGCTGGTACCGTCGCGGAACATCTCGGCCCAGGCGGCGCGTACCGCTTGATGTCCGGTGACTTTCGGCCCTACGGGATGCACGCAGATGACCGCATCGCTCGCCAGCCACACCTTCATCATGGCTTCCACATTGGTATTGGCAAAGGCCGTGTAAAATGCGTTTTCGGCTTCGTCGGGGGTGGCGAACATA
>Ga0307374_10005617_pt1 | contig 20215 bp, 14 predicted proteins | sample OX3MG_FD_202532 | JGI IMG/M metagenome (GOLD analysis project Ga0307374, IMG submission 202532) | Soil microbial communities from Risofladan, Vaasa, Finland - OX-3 | ecosystem: Environmental > Terrestrial > Soil > Coastal area > Acid sulfate soil | place: Finland: Risofladan, Vaasa | collected...
AAGGTCCACCTAACGACAACTCATTTGAACAGTGAAAGGGCAGCACACCGTGCCAGGTGTGCTGCCCATTTTGTTTGCTCCCCGCTGGGAGCGAAAGGTTTACGATCATTATGATACCAGATGATTTCTTCCATTGCAACCCATGTGGCGCGCCTTACCGTTTCGACGATCACGAAGCTCGCCTGCGCCATCTGCTCCAGCAGGATGCCACACCCGCGAAAGGTGGCGGTAGGCATCTGCTCCTGGTCTGCCCGATCTGCACACATCCCTGGTACAAGGCAGGCAGGGGCGAGTATCCGCGCCTGACGCCAGAGCAGCTGACTATGCTCAGCGCAGCCCTGCACATCGATCTCGACGCACTCTATCAGCTTCCCAGGGCGCTCTGCTCACTCTGCAGCGCTGTCTCCCTGGGCGGCATGTTCTCCATCGAGAAGTATCCCTACCCGCAGGGGTATCACTTCCTGTGGGAGAGCGCCTCACCTCGCCGTATCCAGCTGGTCGCCATGCTCTGCCGAGGCGAGGGATTTGCGCTAGACATGCTCGTGCAGCAGCAGTCTGACATCCTCACCTCGTCCACACGCGAGGCGCTGGCGGTCCTGAAATGGCTGGAGACCCAGCCCTTCCCTGTTACCTTGCAAGTGTTGTCGACCGAACAATGCAGCCGACTTGCTCACCGACTCCCTGCGGGCAGTATCCCAGAAGGAAGACAGAATGTCTGGCAGGGGTACTCTTGGCAAGCTGTTTGCCCACCCCTGGGTGGCGAGACGCGGGTCTTGCTGGCGGTGGCCTTGCCGACATCGGCTCCCGCTTCCTTTGTCAGCCTGCATGTGAGCTGGACGGTGTTGGCACGCGCTATGCGCGCGGTGCTGTGAGGAGGAGGGCAAAGATGACGATTACCTCACAGACCACCCGGCATGGAAAAGTGATCCACCTACTCTCGCTGCATGATCTGAACGATGTGGGTGAGCAGAGCAGCCAGGGAGGACGTATGCGCGCCTCCTGCCCCATTCACGGCAGTGACCACCAGCGTTCCCTCTCGATTGACCCACAAAGCGGCTGGGGCTATTGCCACTGCTGCCATGCGACGGTGCGGGTCAGAAGAGTTGCTGATGCTGTGTCTCCATCTCCCTCAGTTGTAGGGTATGACAACAACGTGTGCAGTCTACACCATCCAAAACTCCTTCCCTTTCCACGCACCACATATCGCCCGACGCGGTCGCAGCTTCCGCTGCGTTCGCCAGCGCCATCCACGTCGGCAATGCGCCCGGTGCTTACGCTCCCATACTGGCAGCAGGAGGAAGTAGCCGCGCTATCGGCCATCGCACAGCAGACGCGCGAGGCGCTGGCTACCTCTCGGCGAGCGCAAGCTTACCTCACTGAACGAGGTATTCCGCTCCAGATGGCGCAAGTCACAAGTGTAGGCTACCTTTCACACGCCTGCTGGGAGCGTGCTTCGCTCTCACTTCCACCCTCACAGCAGTCGCTGCTCAAACGCTGGATCGGGCGCATCATCTTCCCGTTGGATTCTCCCGCAGGGGCGGGCTTCATCGGACGGGCGCTGCATGGCTGGGAGCCAGGGATGGACGAGGACACTCACAAGGCGTTACTCGACCAGCCTGGCGCGCCCCGGCGCTGGATCAAGACCAATCCGGCGGGCTGGTTCGGCTTTGATGCCCCGCTGCGGCTCGCACGCCATCTCGTGCTGGTCGAAGGCAGCTTTGACCGCCTGGCCTTGCTAGCGGCAGGCTTTCCGTCAAATGCGGTGGTGGCCCTGGTCGGCACAGCGGCGCGTCCAGCGTGGCTGATGCAGTTGGCTCCGCAGGTACGAGGAGTTGTGCTGGCGCTCGATGCCGACGAGGGTGGCCTCACGGCCATGGCACGTCTTTCGGATGAGTTTCGACGGGCAGGCTTTTCGTTGGTCATCTGCCCGCCGCCTTGTGATGGCTGGGGCAAGGATTGGAGCGAGCGTTTTCGCCGGCTCGGCCCCCAAAGTGTACGGCCACTCTACGAGACAGTGGCATACATGGATGAAAGGAAATAAGCATGCACATACACGACGAGCAACATCCTCAACGCTACGCTGTTTTCCACGCGCGTGATGCGCTTGCGATGGTCTTGCCACGCTCGCAGGCGCAGCAGTGGTACATCGACCGCTCACGCGCCTACATGCATGTGGCCGATGTGATCGCGCCGCTTGCGCGGGTTTTTCAGCTCACCAACCACATCGATCATGCCTGGACGAGCAACTCGGAGGTGGTCTGGTTCGCACCCGGTCGTCCGCTGCGCTCTACTTCGGTCGGAGACATGCTCCTGTCCCACCTGGACGGCCAGGCCTGGCTGGTGATGCCCGGTGGTTTGCAGGAACACGCACTGACTGATAACGGGCTCCCCATCAGGTCGCACTTCCCTTACGGCCTCGCGCGGGTTGTTGGCTACACGGAAGTCTTTCGCCGCTACAGCGAGGAGATTCCCCAGCTGGCGGAGCAGGTGACGCTTCCGACGGCATGGCCCTGCCGCCATCCCGCGCTCTCGCAACTGGAGGGTCGCTACCCGGTCGAGGACCAACTGCCGCCCTGGTGGCAGGACTGCGTAGACACGCTCGCCAGGGGCTGCCCCTGTCTAGAACCCCTGCTACGCGCGGTCAGCCGGGAGGAGTTCCGGCGTGGCTCGCTCGACCAGGCGCGCTGGAAAGCATGGCGGAGCGGCTCATGCCGCCAGAGCGATGAGGCACAGCAGCCAACTCCTTGCTGGCCGACCTCTGGACCGAGTCTCTCTCGCCTGCTGGCAGAGGTATTACCTGCTGAGGGAAGGTCGCTCTGGCTGAACCGCTTCGTCTGTCGCGGGGAGAAGGAACTGCCGCCGGACCTCGATCTGGTGATTACTTCGCACCCGGCATGGTGGCTCAACATGGCCAATGGCAGAAACTGGTATTCCTGTATGGGAAGCGGCCCTGATCGCGATGTGCGTCTGGTCGGCAACTGGTACGATCCAGGTGTGACGCTGGCGGCGCTTGTGGCGCGTGGCGACGATTGCTGGACGCCGGGGGCGCTGATTGCGCGCACCACGCTGCGCGTCGTTACCGACGCAAGACCAGCACAAGATATGGGTGATGGCAAGGGCGGGTATGAGCAGGAGCAGGATGTCCAGCAGACCTCCACTGGGCTTCCCACGCAGCGCGTGGTGATGGGCCGCGTCTACCACAACGATCTCTCCGCCGCCTGCACGCTGTTGACTGCCCTGGCGATGCACTTCGAACAGCACCGGCTGCCCTGGGGCTGCATCGCGGGAACCACGACCACCGAGTTGGCTCTGGATGGCTCGCTTGGCGCGCTTGACATCACCAGGGAGCCACATGAGGCGTTGGGTGTCCCGTACTGGCTGCCTGCTAGCATTGAACGGCCCGCGTTAGAAGGGCAGGTCGCCTACCTGGAACGCAGCGCGCAGGAGGGCGACGGCAGCAATGGCGACTGGATCTACCCCTCGATGAAGGTGCATGCCTGTCAGAGGCGCATGCCTACGACGACAACGACACGAGTGGGCGACCACAAATAACCACTTCACCACATCTTCCTCACCGCATCCTGCCTCCATCTGTTCACCCTCGTTTGCGCTTTCCATTTCACATGCATACTCATGCATGCTCGCACCCTCGATGCATCTGACATCCAAACACCTTTGGAGACGCACTCCGCCTTCTGCCATGCCCATGTGCCTGGCAAAGGCGCTGCTTGTGCGAAGGAAGCAGGGTGCATGCGTGACGAGCGAACAGTGTGATGGACGGACCGAGAGGTGAATGGAGGCGGGATGCCTTGACCATACAACGAAAGGAACCCCTCTCATGACAATCACTACGTCATTCCAGAACGGCAACACACGACCTCCACTCGATGGAAGCCTGCCACTGCGCCCCTTTCATCCCGACGGCTTTGTCGGCGCCCTGCTAGCGGACGGCCAGCAGGTCAGGGTGGCGGCGCTGGCCTGCGACGAGGGGCACGTCGTGGCGCTCAGCGTGGTTGGCTTTGATACCAGCATCGGCGTCGTGCTAGCACGGCTGTGGAGTTCAACCGCCGTACCCTTCACGCCCGCCTCCACCTGGCAGGACGAGTGGCGCGGGCCGGAGCAACTTGCGCGCGGCAGCGAACGCTACAAGCAGTGTGTGGCGCACCTCGACGGCACGAGGGAAGTGCATGCCCTGGCGCTCGTGCGCACGGCGCACCTCACCGAAGGCATCTTGCACCCACCCGATCTGCCTGAGATGCACAAGCAGGACGAACCGTCTGAAGCAACAGAGGCGAAGACCGGGGCAGAGCAAGACCAGGGGCAGCCACCTGCGTCATCACACAGGCAGTCGGCAAAACAGCCGAAGCCGCCGGTATGGGTACCGCGCTATGTGCTGGGCAACTGGGATGAGTCTGGCCCCAATCAGCAGAGCTTCCTGGGTCACCTGTACGCCCTGCGCGTGCTGTTCCTACACCGTGACGAGCGCCATCCCCAGTGGCGCGCGGCCTGGGCCGAGGCGCTCTGGCGCTGTGGTCTCGCTGCTGACCTCATCACGCCGCTTGCCGTTCTCGGTATGCGCGGCTGGAAGCTTTCCGGCGATCTGCTGGCCTGGAGCGCGCTCGTCGGCGCGGGCGTGCGCGAGGGCTGGCTTCCCTGGCGAGACGAGCAGATGACGCGCTAGCCCACCCGGAATTACTCGACCTCTTTAAGGGCGGCCCACTGTTGTACCCGTCGTTGGTACATCGGTGGGCCGCCCTTTGCTTCCTGTTGTTGTACACCTTCATTCCACACTGACACAAGAGATAAAGGAGATTCTATAGAGATGCCACAAGGAACCTTAGCCAATCTGGCCAATTCGGCCTTTGTGCGCACGCCACCGGCTTTCGCCGAACGCATCGCGCGCTGCCTGCTCTCTTTCCCACCCGACAGGGTGACGACTATCCTTGACCCGACGGCGGGCGAGGGCGACCTGCTGCTGCCCTGCCGGGACATCCCACAGGCGCGGCTCTACGGCGTGGAGATCAGCGCCGAACGCACCTCGGTAGCCCGCGCGCTACTGCCGCAGGCAGAACTCGTCACCTGTGCCTTCGAGGGGGTCAGCATCCCCAAAGGCAGCATGAGCCTGGCGCTGGCCAACCCACCCTACTTCTTCCAGGACGGCAAACGCGCCGAGTACCGCATCCTGGCTGATGCTGGTACGCTACTTGTGCCTGGCGGCGTACTGGCCGCCATCCTCCCGGCGCGCTCGGCCTGGGACGGCACCATGATCAACCACTGGTGCAGGTGGTACGACCGCGTGCGCGTCTGGAAGTTCCCCAACCGCTCTTCTCAAGAAGAGGAGAGTACCTTCGAGGACTACACGCAGATCTGCGTGGTCGGCATGCGCCGCGCCGAGCCGCGCGATCCCATCCCATCTGAAGTCCAGCGTTTGCAGGGCTACCGTTACCATACTCCCTCGGTTGCGCCATCCGGCAAGAGTCCCTCCTCGCGCGCGCGAGCGGGTTGGGAGCAGGGAACGGCGCCGCCGGAACTGCCTATCACACCGATCTCCGACCCCTATCCCGTGCCGGAGAGCCTGGCGCGCCCGCACATCGTGGTGCGGCACGCCGACGAGTCTCTGCTGCTGGCGGCGCTTGAACGCGCGGGCGCGCACCTCTCACCCCTCTGGCAGGCGGCCACCGAGTGGCGCGAGGAGGGCCTGCGGATGCCTCCGGTCATGCCGCTTTCCGGCGAGGCGCATGTGGCCGCCGAGGTGCTGACGGGACTGCTGGATGGAGAGATCGTATGGGGGCCGGTGATGCCGCCTGCGGAGGGCAGTGACTATCGCGACGAGCAGCGCCAGCATCATGAGGGAACACCACAACTGGTACCTCATTTGCTGACTGCTTTTGTGGGGCAGGAGTGGGTCTCGATGCCCATTGAGAGCGAGGAGCGCGAGAAGCTGCGCGAGCGCGGCGTGGTGCGCGTCGCCATGCGCCAGTGGCAGGACAAGCCCATCCTGGGGGTGCTGAATCTTGCGACCGGCGAGACGCGCTACGAGCAGGGCGAGGCGGTCTTCACCTTCCTGCAACCCTGGCTTTCGACGCTGGCTGCGCGCGTCATCGAGAAGCGCCAGCCGCTCTACCGGCTCGATCCCGCCGATTGGGAACTGCGCGTGGTGGCCCAGTTTGGGTGCGACAAGCAGCTGCCCAATGCGGCCTTTCCCGGTCTCTCGCTGGCGCAGCAGCACCGCGTCTATGCCATGGGTCGCGCCCTGGATACGACCGGACGCTCTGCCATCCAGGGGGAGCCTGGAACGGGGAAGACACGGCTCGCTATGGCAACTGCGGCGCGGCAGGCTTACCAGTGGCGACACCGCAACACGGCGCTCTTCCGGGATCGGGAGAAGGGGAAAGGAGGCGAACAAATAGCACGGCAGCCCGCCTGGATGAGCGGACTGCGACGCGCCTGGCTCAAGAACCCGCGCACGCTGGCCCTGCTCGGTCTCTCGCCGGTGCGCGATGCGGCGAGTGGGCAAGTCGTGGCCTACCGTCGTCGCGGCGATGGGGCGCTTCTCTCGCCGCAAGAGGCGGGGCCGCGCGCCCTGCCGGTGCTGGTGAGCACGCCCAAGAAGGTCACGAAGGAGTACGCCGCCGAGGTGCGCGCCGCCTGGCCCGAGGCCGAGGTGATCTTCCTCGAGCGGCACAGCGACATCCCCCGCTGGATGCAGCGCTGCGCCGAGAGCCAGGCCCCAGCCGTGATCGCCATCCTCTCGCACTCGCTCACGCGCGCCTTTGGCCGCGAGTGGCGACCAGTGGTGCGCGAGAAGCACATCACGCGCCGCGAGCCAGTACTGGAGCCGGAAGAGAAGCTCTTGCCCAGGCTCGATGCGGTCTACGATGAGAGGCGTGTGCTCACCGGTTTTCGCTGGAAGACAAACGGGCAGCTGTACACCACGGAAACGACCGTCACACATTTCTACTGCCCTGGCTGCGGCTGCCAAATCAAGGCCACGCCCGGCAAGCTGCACGAACGCGAAACGCGCCCTGACGAGGAGGAGCAATCGCTTCCCTCGCTGAAGAGTGGGCAGCTGGAAGACGCGACGGCAGGAGAAGAGGAAGACGACCAGGAGCCGGTGACGAGCCGCACCTGGTTCACGCTCAAGCCGAGGTGGTGCAGGTGTCGCGCCGATGCCAGGAACAGGCCGGGGCCGCGCAACCCCAGCGGGCGCACGCGCGTCAAGACGCCGCTCTGGAGCGAGATGCGCCTTGTCGCCGCGCAGCGCAAGCACACGCAGCTGCCCTTCGCGGCATGGTCGGCGGCGGTCGAGCAACTGCATCGGCCCATAGAGAAAGATCACAAAGCGGTGGCAGAGGCAGGTGTGTCGTATGCCGCGCCTGGTGTGACATCGAAGTCAGCCATGACGACGACAGGCAAACACAAAGCGGCCAGCCTGGGTCTTCCCATTGCGGCAGGGACAGGTCAAGGGAAGCAGCAGGGCGGTGAGGATGCCTGCTACGTGGCGCGCGAGCCGCTGCCTGACAGCTTTTCTCCCTATGACTACCTCTACCGTTTCTACAAGGGCTGCGTGGCGCTCTCTGTGATCGACGAGAGCCACAATGGGCGTGGGCGCGACACTGACATCGCGCACGCCTTCCACCAGGCCATGCTCGCCTCCCAGACCTGCATGCTGACCAGTGGCACGCATTTTGGCGGCGACATCCTGGGTTTCTACCATTACTGGTTTCGCTACCACCCCCAGTTCTGGCGACGTCTGGGTCTTGGCTGGAACGACGCGGACAAAGCCCTCTCGCGCTACGGCGTGATCCAGGAATGGGTGAAGGAGTATGAGTCGGATGCGCGCCGTGGCTCCGGCCAGACGACGGTGCAGGTCTCTACTATCCCAGCGCCGGGGCTCTCCGCCAAACTCATCCCGTACCTGCTGGAGGATATGGTTTACCTGACGGTGCTGGATGTGGGCGCGCACATGCCGCCGCGCATCGAGATCCCCGAAATCGTGCCCATGCGGGACGCGGAGATCGCCGATGCGCTCTCGGAAGCGGAGCAGGCCCGCCGGGAGGCCACGCGGCAACTCGCAGAGTTCTCGAAGGCACACGCGGGTGGAAATGATGCTGGTAGTGGCTTTACGTTGCGGGATATGGCCAAGGAGCGGGAACGCCTTGAACAAGCAGCGAGGGTGGCGGCAGAACGCGAGCGGGGAGTGCAGGAGTGGGCGCTGCCGCGTCACCTGGCCGCGCACTACGGGCGGTTGGTACGCTCCCTCGATGACCTGGCTCGCAGGCGCAACACGGCGGCGCGTCTCGCCAAGGGCACGGTGCCGCGCTGGTTCGCGGTGCTGCCCTGCGACCGGCCCTTTGAGGTGTGGGAGACCAAACGCGACCGCTGGGGCGATACCCTGGCACGCGACATGTTGGTGGAAACCGAGCGGCTCGCCTGGGACTACCTCTATCCTTTAGAACGTCGCCTGCTGGCGCTGGTGCAACAGGAACTCCGCGAAGGCAGGCGCGTCATGCTGTACTTTGAGCAGAACGACCTGCGTAGTATGGCGCGCCGCCTGGAATGGGTGCTCAAGGACGCGCTGCAGGCGCAAGGTGGGCAGTATGCATCTGGCAGTGGTGGTCAGGGCAAGGAGCGCATCCAGTCCTGGACGCTGCCCAACAGTGTGGCAGCCGAGGATCGCCAGCAGGCCATTTTGCAGGCGGTGCAGCGCGGCCACCGCGTGGTGATCGTCCCCTACCGGCGCGTCAACGAGGGACTCAACCTGCAGAGCGGCATTGACTCGATTGTGTGGGTCGAGATGGCGCTCAACCTCTTCATGCTCGACCAGGCCAGCCGGCGCGCCTGGCGGCTGGGCAAGCGCGAGGAAGTGCGCATCTACTACCTGGCCTATGCCAATACCGCCGGGCACAGCAAGCTGCGCAAACTGGGCCAGCAGAGCGGAGCGGCAGCCGCCTTTGCCGGGGAACCAGCGCGCGGGGCGCTCATCCGGCACGCGGGCGCGGACAAGACCACCCTGGCGCGCCTCTCCAACTTGCTCGAACTGCAGGAGCGGACGGGTGACGAAGAGGAGGAGGAGGACGCTCCACTGCTGCTCTCTGGCGAGCAAGAGGTGGCCAGCGAAGAGGCGGTGCTCAAAGCTGTGTTCGCGCGGCGCGCTGAGGAGTTGCGCGCGGCGCTGGCACGTGGGCGCGAATGGCTGGGCGGCATCCACGACGATCTCGCACAACGCCTTGATGCTCTCGCGGTGCACATGGCCCAGCCAGGTGCAGCACACTCGGTCTGGGCGGAGCGTCCTCTTCTCTCACGCGCTTTCGCCCTGCCAGGCTCTCGTCAGGTGGAGGCGTTGTCTCAAAGAGAGACAGCCCAGCCATCGGCGGTGGACGTGGAAGAGCAGTCTGGACGCTGTGACGACCCCCTCGAAGCAGAGGCGATCATACCGGCTGCAACGATGCTTCCCACGACTCCTGCGACGGCCATGCATCCTGCGTTTCCTGCCTTGCCAGTCGGAGTCCCGGAAGTGCAGACGGCTACGCCACTGCCTCTTGCGGTTCCACAAACAGCGCTGGAGCCAGTACGAACTATTGGCAGTCGCGCGGTGGTGGTCTTTGGGCGCAACGAGCATATCGCATTGGCGCGAGTGTCTCGTCGCCGGGGTACGCAAGCGCAAGGGTCGAGGGAACCGTTGCGTCGGCGCACGCCCGTCTCTGAGTGCGACATTCCCTCACTCCTGGATGATACAGCAGCAAGCCCGGAATCGTCAGAGGCGCAACATGGGCAGCCGGTCACGATGCCCTCGCTGTGGGACCTGCTCGTGGCGCCCACCTCGGAAGCTGTGACCGCCGCCCCGGCACGCTTCGCTGAACCCTGGCGCGTCCCACGCAACCCTCGCCAGTCCCCACCGTGGGAACAGGCGGGTACAAATACGCCTCAGTGAGGGGCTGGCAGGAATGCGCTATCCAACCCTCCCCATTTCCCATCAACAACAACAACGACCTGATCGTAACCCGCAAATCCCAGGATGCTGCTGTCATGGCAGCTTGCTGGGATCTGCGGGTGTTTGTAAAGGAGAACATTTTCCATGACCTACACATCTTCAACCGCCCTGGATAGGCAGGACGACGACATCCAGGAAGTGGCCCCGACCAGCATCGTGCTCTGGCGGCGTCTCGGCCTGCGCGCGCTGCCCGCCCACGAGACCATGCTCATCCCAACCGGGCGACTCGTCGTCGCGGGCGCTGACCAGCTGGCGCGTTCGGCCAAACGGCTGCTGAAAAGTGTCCAGCATGTGGGCATCCTGCAACCGCCCTCGGTGGTTGTGCAGGGCGGCGCTGCGCTCCACGACCCGCAGGCCACCTTTGAGGTGATCGCCGGGCGCAGGCGCGTGCTGGCGGCCCGCCTGGCCAGACTCCCCGTCGTGAAGTGCGAGGCGTATGCGGCCAGCACGCTGCCGCTCTCGGCCTTGCTAGCGCTCATTGAGAACGAGCAGCGCAGCGCCGCCTGGGTGCACGAGGTAGAGGCGCTGCGCTGCCTGATCGACGAGAGGGTCGGCATGACGCTCGACGATCTGGCGGCCTTTGGCTTCGACCGCGCCACGCTCACCGAGCGGCTCAAGATCGCACAGTTGCCTTCGCCGCTGCTCGTGAGCGTACTGGCAGGCCACGTCAGCCGCGAGGTGGCGCGCAAACTGGTGCGGCTTTCGCAGGCGCAGCAGGCGCGTATAGCCAGGGCAGCCGAGGCGGGCGAGGAGATCACGGCGGAGCGAGTGAACGACCTGCTGCGGGCGCAGATTGGCGCGGGCCTCGTGCCGCTCCAGACGGCGCTTGCTCAGGGATGGGACACGTCCGTACCGGCTCACAAGGCAGCGCAGCTGGAAACACCACCTCCATCTTCACCACTCAAGCAACCAGTTCCGGCGCGACAAGGTGAGGAACAGGCTGCTGCATCGGCCTGGAAGGAACCTGGCCATGAAACCCGCGCTGACACCTCAGCTGACTCGATGGCTGAACTGCTGAGCGCGCTCCAGACGTTTGCTCACAGCCCCGCTTACCGGACGACGCCCCAGGGAGTGCAAACGCTCGCCCAGGCGTTGATCCAGCAATTACACGTCGCGCTGAGGGACGAGCCATCGACCTCAGAATCATCGGCAACGCTACAACAATCTCATGTATGACGAAAAGGAGGAGACCAACATGTTTGACCAGGATTTTCCCAAAGCTGACCCCGTTCCGCGCGGATGTGGAGAGCGCGAGCCGGGCGGTGTGTATGCCGAGTGTGGCCTGTCTTCGCGGGGACGGCCACTCGAAGAGTTTCTCATCGATCCGCCGCTGCCACTCCCGGAAGGGCTGGACATTGTGAATAAACCCCAGCTCTGGCAGCGCACACGCGTCTCAGGCGAACCAGCCCTCGACGAGGAGGAATTGCCCATCTATGATCTCCTGCTGTGGATTGGCGCAGAACATTATCCCTTCTGCCCCGATTACATCGAGGAGGTCAAACGGTTTGGGGCATCCCGTCGCCTTAATCCGAACCTGGACCTCTCGCTGCTCACCCATGCCAGTCGCATGATCCTGGTGCATCCCCACGCGCTCAATCTGCGCTGGCAGGAACAACGCCCACCGGAAACCTGCAAGAAAGCAGCTCCCGGTCACGATGGAATGGCTGCCGAGAAGGACGAGCCAGAGAGCGGAGAAAGGGCAGCGCAGTGTACCGGTGAAACGTCGATCACCAGTTCGCTGGCGCGACAGGCTGCTGTTGAGGTCGAGACCATCTCGGCGATGCCAGGAGCGCAAGTCAAGCCTCCACAAACGGGACCATGCCTCTTCAAGCTGTGGGAATTAATCCCACAAGAAGCTGCCGCGATGGTCGTCGAGATATCCGACGAAGAGGCAAGCCAGCAGCAACCTACTTATGCGGCTTCGCTGCCGCTGTGCCTGCGCGCCATCGGCAGCACGATCTACCAGTACCGCCCGACGGGAGAGGCAGCGGATGGACTGGCGCCGGGCATTTTTGCCACGCTACCCATCACCGGTTTCGCGCTGATCCGAGACCTGTATGGCTCGGTCAACGAGCGCGCCAAAGAACGCCTTGTTGCCGGACAAGCGGCGCGTGGCAGCTACGCCCTGCCGCACTACGAAACCGACAAGTAAGTCCCTTCCCATTTTCCTCACCACCCCTCTTTATTGAAATTCATCCCCCAGGAAACCTTTTTCTGGGGGAGTGTTTTGCCGCAAATGAAAAGAAACATCTATGGCACTCTTGATTACCCCCACTGGGATCGTTACAGAGATCCAACCCGCATACGGAGCGGCCTGCTTTACAACGAGCGAGCTGCGCGAGCTGGTAGAAGGCTGGCTGGAGTGCGTCCACTTGCCCGGTGGCCGCCTGATGTGGGTCAACGAGGAAGGCAAGCTGCGCGGCCTGCCCTCCAATGCCCTCGCCACGCTGCTCGCCAGGGCGGTGTTGGGGCCACATGACTACATCGCTGGCCCGGCGGTGGTGACGACGCGGCAGGAAGCCGGGGAGTAAACACTGCCGCATACCATCACCAGTAACCATCTCATCTCCTGTTAGCCAATCACCCACCTCAATCACCCCCAGGAAGCTGTTTCCTGGGGGTGTTCATACCTACTTCAAATCGAAAGGAAACCACTGATATGCCACGAACCAGAACCCGCTGCGCGGCCTGTCCCGTCGCCGCCAGAAAGATGACCAACACGATGCTCATGCCTTCGCTCTTCCTCGAAGAGGCCACTGTCTGGCCCTCTACTGACCCACAAGCCCAGCGCCAGACGCGCGCCCTGCGCGAAGCCATTGCACCCTACCTCTGCCTCGCCGAACTGCGTCGGCTGGCAGCCAGTGGCGCGAGTGTACTGGATGCGCTCAAGCAGGCGGATGGATTACCAGACGAGGTGCAGGCGCTCCTCAGCCTGCTTGAGGCGCTGCTCACACCAGGCAAGGAGGAGTGTATCACCAGTCCTGCTGACCTGGCGGCCTTGCTCATGCTGGAGATGGGGCATCTCGACCACGAGGAGTTTTGGCTGGCCTGCCTTGATACCAGGCACCACGTGCAGCGCCTGCAGTGCCTCTACAAGGGCAGCCTGAACTCCTCGGTGGTGCGCGTGGGCGAAGTGTTCCAACTACCCATCCTGCTCAAAAGCGCCTCCATCATCGTCGCGCACAACCACCCCGGGGGCTCAGCATTGGCCTCTCAAGAGGACATTGAGGTCACACGCCTGCTGGTCCAGGCGGGGACGATGCTCCAGATCGAGCTGCTCGATCACCTGATTATCGGCCAGGGTATGTGGATCAGTATGCGTGAACGAGGATTGGGCTGGTGAGGATGCTGCTAAAAGAGAGCAGAGAGAGAAAAGACGAATATGAACGAACGACGTATCCTGGGGATCGACCCTGGCTTTGGGCGAGTGGGCTACGCGGTGGTCGCGGCGCAGGGTAATGATCTGCGCCTGCTGGTGTGCGACGCGATCATTACGTCGACGGCGCTATCCTACCCGCAACGCTTGCAGCAGATCTATGAGCAACTTGATGCGATCATCGCCCAGTACCAACCAACGGAGGCAGCCATCGAGGAACTCTTCTTCGGCAGGAATGTGACCACGGCCATCGCCGTCGCGCAGGCGCGGGGTGTGGCGGTTCTGGCGCTGACGCAAAAGGGACTCTCGATCGCCGAATACACTCCGAGCGAGGTGAAGTTGGCAGTGACGGGCTATGGAGCTGCACGTAAAGAGCAAGTCGGCTATATGGTGTGTCACTTGCTCCACCTTTCAGCAGTTCCCAAACCTGACGATGCTGCCGATGCGGCGGCTATCGCGATTTGTCATGCACATATGCCGCGTCCCACCACGACGAATAAGCGCACCTAACTGGCCCATTAAAGGCTAGCAATCTGCATACTTTATGACGTGAAGGATGGCTTTTCACTGAAAAGCCGTCCTTTTTTTGTAGTATTTTGGCGTTCCCGCACTTTGCGTGAAGAGCAAGCAGGGAACATCAGATCCTCAACAGTTCAGGATGTTTTGTAAGCAAAGCTGCCACTGTCCGCATAATTTCGTCTGGGGATACCCATAGAGAAGTCGTTCGGGGAAGAGGTTTTGCCTCAAGGAGAACTTCTCCCGAGCTCAGATTTCTACGAAAGATGAGTTACTTGCCTGCATCCCATACGTTACGGCATAGGAGGACGTGTAATCTCGTCCTCGTTTTTGTAGAGCGCAATATCATGGACGCAATATTAGTCAGGATCTGGTTGACGGCAGCAGGGATTGCTAAACAGATACATGCTTCTTTGAATCTCTCACACCGGCAAAGGGGTTTTCCTCACATACAGATCTTGTTGTCAAACAGTACTCGCACTGAGTACAGGGAGTTTGTGAGTGGAAGAACTCATAACACGACTTGCTGCACTTGATGAGCAGGAGCAACACCCTTACCTACAAGCTATAAGCCTTGAATATTTTGGAAGGGGAGGTTCTGAGGCATGGAGGGCTACAGTACAAAATGGCGACCTCTATGTGGTAAAAACTCAAAACAACGGGCAAGATAGGAACCAGGTTCGCATGAGCGACGAACCTTTGAAAATTCTCACCACCGAGATGATTTGTGGAAGGCTTGGACAGCTTTTCTCTCCCATTGTATGCCCAGAAGTGGCAATCATTGATATTCCAGACCGGCTTGCTGAAGAGAATCGGTTTCCCGACGGGAGGCAGGTAACAGCAGGGCCGAGTTCTGGTAGTTTCTGGTATTCTGAAATGTATGATGTGAAAGATAAAGGACGCATTGATCTGGTTCCTCCTGAGCAAGTTGCCCGGATCATCGTTTTTCAGACATGGCTACGCGGCATCGATCAGGCTGCGCTCGTTTCAACTGACGGGAGAAAAGCACTGTCCATTGATCATGGGTATTATCTTGCTGGCCAGACACAGTGGAATAGAACCGAACTCGATCATCCACTGCCTGTCAACCTGGTACAACTCGCTCAATATCAACAACGCATCGAGTTCACGATGTTCGAGCCGATGTTGCAGGAGCTCAATATACTTGATGAAATGGACATCCTCAAAGCATTCGCAGCTATCCCGGCAGCGTGGGGTGGTACAATTGATTTTAGGGCAAAGCTTGCCTACATGGTCTTACAGCGCCGTGCAACTGTCGAGCAGATGATAGCGACAATCTGGAAAGGAACTCCGAGATGGTAGAGCGACCGCTTTGTTTTTTCTCAGTAGTGCGGTATGTCGCCGATCCAATTCGCGATGAGGCCAAGAATATTGGCATTGTGTTGCTCTGTCCTGAAAAGCACTTTGGAAAATCGAAATTCCTTTCATCGCGGTTGTATCTGCATCGGGATACCCGCAAGTATGCAGTATTACACTCCATCATTCATGGATATCAAATCGAGCTTCCAGGCGACTACGATGAACGACTGTACGAAGAAACCCTTTTTGCTCCCCTCCCTTCTGAGTGGACAAGGGATGATCTTGAGATGCTATACAAGGACTGTACAAACTTGTTACAGTTTTCCAGACCAGCGGCGATAATAGGAGATCCTGACACGCTTCTCGATGAACTCTTTTGCAAGCGCGTGCAAGTCAAGCAGAGCGGAACGACTCTAACCCAGCCTCGCAGACAGGCTGCACGCATATTCCGAAAAATATTTCATCCCTATGGGCTAGAGAACTGGGTGAAAGAAGATGCAGAAGTACCTGTTCGCCAGCATCGCTTCCGGTTTGACATTGGGATTACAAATGGAACCCTTCGCTATGCGATCAAAACTCTTTCTTTTCAACGCGCTGATTTGCAGCGCGTTGAAGAGACGGGTGGCTATTATGCTCATATCTGGCATATCATCCGTAACGAAACGGGAGCAAAAGGTCTCTGGCTTGTCGAACCTCCAAAGCAGTTCGATGTCTCACGCGAGCGCTATAAAATTGTGACTGATTGGGCGGTAGAAGAAGGTATTGACGTACATACGCTCGAGGAGACCGAAGATATAGCCCAAAAGATTGTCCGTGAAATTAGGCATAGCCCTTCCTCAAGTCATACAATGCAATGGTAATGCCTTTGATGCCAGCATGAAAGTGAACGCTTCATGCTGGCAACAGTGTTCTGCAGAGCCTCCGGATCTGAGGCACTACCCAATCTATGCTTGCATATTCTCTTACTGCCAGAGGGAAGGCGCAATGAGATCCCTTGCTCGACGCGCCTCGCTTGCGGAGATGAGGCTGGACACACTGACACCAAGCAACCGCACGGCCCTGTTCCCATCAACCAGCCCGGAAAGCAGCGTACGGAGGAAGGGCTGCATCTCCTGCGACGACTGGAAGCCCTGCGTGCGGCTGGTGGCGCGGGTCACCAGTTCGAACGTGCTCCAACGCACCTTGAGCGTCAGCGTCTTCCCGGCGATCCCAAGCTCGGTCAGGCGGCGCTCCACCTGGCTTGCAAGCTGCTCCAGAATGCGCTCCATCTCGTCCCATTCGCGGATATCACGCTCGAGTGTCACCTCTTTGCCGACCGATTTGCGCTCGCGCACCGATTCGACCGACCGGTCGTCCTCGCCGCAGGCGAAGCGGTAGAGCTGTCTTCCGTGCTTGCCCAGCAGGTCGCGTAATCGCTCTTCACCCATATGCTTCAGGTCGGCTCCTGTCCGTATCCCCAGGTCTTTAAGTTTTGCTGCCGTTACTTTGCCCACCCCGAAGAATTTCTCAATGGTTTCGTGGAGTAGAAAATATTCGCCCCAAATAACCCGCGAACATGGCTCAAATAGCTCAACGAGCCACACCTGCCAGTGACAAGCGTTGCTTCACAGAGCTACAGCGGATAACCCATCCAAAACGTCGGATATCCGGGCGAGAATGCTTATCTGTTGAAAAAGCGCTGGGTTAAGGTGGCAATAAACGTGACCTCGATGATGAGTCCCACTAGCAGTCTGTCGGAGAGAAAGCAAACCGCCGTTTTTTCTCCCACCAGGTGGGGGCCGCGTGGTTGGCATACGAAGCCTTCCTGCGCCCCACCTGGTGGCCGAAATGGGGCTGACAATCAATGCTTTGCCCCATACTTTTGTTCTCTCCGACAAACTGCTAGGGGATGAGCTATTAAAGCGGGCTAAGATGAATCAGTCAATATCTATGGCATAGCTTAGCGCGGAAAAGTCTGACTTTCTGAGTCACTTTAACCTTCTGCCTTCTGTTGCAAATATCTCGATAATCTGGTAAGTTGTCCCAGGCTAAATACAGAATTAGCGGAGTTACTTTTTGCACTGGAAGGTGGAAGATGCCTGCACTTGCGAATGAGGAAGACGCCAAAATCAAGATAGTTGTTCCTTTCCTTCAGTCTCTTGGCTTCGATTGCAGCGAACTATTCTACGAAAAAAGCTTCCACTTAAAGGTCGGGCGATTCACTATCCGTACCGATACGGAGGCGCAGATACACGCTGCTCAACCCCGCCTGGATATTCTTGTGACTCGTGGGGGACAGAACCTGTTCATCGTCGAGGTCAAGGGGCCAGATATTGCCATCGACTTAGACGACATCGATCAGGCTGTTTGCTACGCACGGCTCGTCCACCCCATCGCCCCTCTCTGTCTCGTTACCAATGGGCATGTGTGGAAACTCATCAATACCATCACTAAGGAAGAGCTAACTCCAGACAAAATAGACCCCAATCAGTCTTTGAATGTTGCACTGCCTGACGGGGCGTACTATCAGGCAATCAAGTACTTTCTTGGCTACTCACGCGAGAATATTCTGGCGTTCTGTCGCCAGCAAGTGACAGTCCATATGAGAGAATTGCTGGGTGGAGCAGGCGACCCCGACAAGAAATATATTCCAGAACTCTATGAGGAGCGTAGCCATCTCGCACTAATGACTCGACAATTCCTACAATCAGAGTCACATTGTTTTAGCGTTGTCGGTGATTCTGGAAGTGGAAAGACCTGCTGGGCCTGCCATGATGCGATACGCACCCTTGAACAGGGAATCGTGACCTTCTTCTACCGGGGCATAGACGTTGCAGGAGGTATTCTTGAGGCTATCAACAATGATCTCAACTGGACGTTATCATCCCATTATGATGAGATACAGGCAGTCAAACGCTTGCTTGAGTTGTTCCAACAAGAACAAATTATGATATGGATTGACGATGTCGATAGTCTCTCCCTCGTTTCGGTACGACGTATCCTCACCGAATTTTTGAGGAGGACAGAAGGGCACCCTGTCAAACTCCTTTTGACTTGTAAGTCGGAGACGTGGCGATATCTGCTCGAAGAAGATAGCATCCCAACGCCGCTTGCCACGCGGGTATTTCAAGTTAATGGCGCAAAGGGATATCAGGTGAGCACATTAGAAGAGCAGGAATTGCTGACCGCGATCGCGAAGTATCGTACTTTCTACCAATATAGCGGTCCCATAGATATGGAGGTTTTTGAGACATGTCGGCGGATACCCTTTTTGCTTCGTGTTCTCTTCGAGGTAGCCTCGGGCCAGTCTCTTCCTTATCTCGGGTATAGCGTCGTGGATTTTTTCGAAGCGTACTTTCAGAAACTCTGCAACCGTTTTGACGAGCAGCAAGATACGATCCGCCGGCTGCTACCGAAGATTGCACAGCGTTTTTACGAGCAGAACAGTGATGAGGTCGAACTGGACGACCTGTTGGGGGCGCTTGGCATAGGGCTCCTGGAAGCTCTACCAGAGCGACTCTTTACCCTGAGCATTTTAGAACGCACGTACCGCGAGCAGACCGCATTCATCAGTTTTTATTTCAAGAAGTTGCGCGATTACCTGATAGCATTCCACGCGCTCAAGTGGCAGCGCAAATCTACTCAGGATTTTCAGCAAGTGGCTTCTCATCTAGACCGCCGTGGGGTGCATCTCGACGTTTTGAACCTTTACTACTCGCTGACTCCATTGGAAACGCATAAGCGCGTGCTGGATAATCAGTTGTACGTCAATGCCTCCGCGTTTCTTTCGCTCTATGAAAACATCCTTGATACGGATTTTCCTGCTTTCAAACGGTCCTTCCCTCCTAACACGTTAGGTCCCGTTGGGTTCGTAGGATACGCAGATTTTCTCCGCAATGTCATCTCCATGCACGGTTTTCGTCCGCTGCAGGAGGGAGAAGCAAAGATTCTGCTCATACCAACGCTTCCTGTACCTGGTGCCTGGCAGATAGATAATAAGGGTTACGTTGTCGGCTCACTACGCATGTATAGGACAGAGAGTTCCCGTGGTTTTCAAGACATTAACATCGCGCAGGAAGTACTCTCGGAAAATATTCATCCTTCTTTAAATGACATCCTCCAACAGGGAAGGCTGGATGAGAGCCAAAACCCGGCGCTCCTTATCGAGCGAGTAGTGGCAACCTGCTTGCATGACTACGAGGCTGACTTCCGCAGGCTGCAAGGATCATCGCCGTCCCTGTTTCCATTGCCTCTTCAAAAGGTGAAAGAATTTTTGCTTTATAAGGTTGCGTACGATCTTCTCGATCATCAGCTGATGGACCGTCACATCGCCACAGGAACTGCTGAGGAAATGCGGTATGGGTCTTATGTGGGATACATTATTCCAACAACTCTTGAAGAGCAAGCTGAGATAGAAAAGCAAGCCTGGGCTCTTGCGCGAGAGGGGAAGAACGTCGCGGGTGAGAGAAACTATCGCTATGCGGAAGACCGTGAACAGCTGCTGCTGGAGGACATTGAATGCCTGGAAAAACTGGGCATCGATGAGATTGTTCGTTCGCCCCTCATAGAGTGGTATGAAGGCGGAAACCGACGAAGATGGGCGCTCGCTCAGGATGCCAGCTACCGCGACGCTCTCGAAAGCCTGCTCGAGGAGGTGTTCGTAGCTTTCCTTATCGAGTACCGCAAACTGGCGGAGCGGAACTTTCCCATACTCTGCCAGCATTTTGAGCTGTATAAAACCATGCCGTTGACACTATTTTGGACGCTCGAAGAGGCGCAACAAATATACGGCGTTCCATCCCGCTCTCTCACCTTTCAAAGGGTAAGGCGAAAAGCCGGATCGGAGAACTCTATAGTGCACTGCGACAAGCAGGTGATAGAGCAAAATGCACATGAGCTGAGAACGAATCCCGCGTTCCGGGGACAAAAGCGCTCGCTTTACACCTCGATGAGCCTGAATTCGGTGCTGCTCTCAGGGAATAGTTATACGCCGTTTAAGGTCAGCAACAGTAGTCCGTATATTTTGAGAA
>Ga0307374_10005618_pt1 | contig 20211 bp, 23 predicted proteins | sample OX3MG_FD_202532 | JGI IMG/M metagenome (GOLD analysis project Ga0307374, IMG submission 202532) | Soil microbial communities from Risofladan, Vaasa, Finland - OX-3 | ecosystem: Environmental > Terrestrial > Soil > Coastal area > Acid sulfate soil | place: Finland: Risofladan, Vaasa | collected...
GGACCTGGGCTCCGGTCCGGCGGTGGTGGTGGGCCACAGCTACGGCGGTGGCATCGCCGTATTGATGGCCGACCGTCACCCCGATGTCGTGCGGGGGCTCGTGCTGGTGGGGTCGGTCGGCATCGGCGCCAGCGTGAACGGCCTCGACCGCATGATGGCGTGGCCGGCGGTGGGGGAGGTGCTCAGTGCCGGCGCCCTCTTCGCCGTGGGCCGGGTGCTGCCGCTAATGGCCCCGCTCGGCACGGTGCTGCCGGCCGGCGCCGAAGCCCGCCTGCGCGCCACTTTGCCGGACCGGAGGCACTTCTCGGGCCCGTCGCGCCTGAGCCGGCGGGTGCTGCGCAGCTTCGTCTCCGAACAGCGAGCCCTGGTGTCCGAGATCGGCGACGTAGAACGGGCTCTGGGGCGGATCCGCCGTCCCACCATTGTGATGGCCGGCACCTGGGACGTGGTGGTGCCGACTGTGGTGGCGGCGGCCATCGCCGCCCAGGTGCCCGCAGCCGAACTGGTGACGCTGTCGGGTGCGGGCCACTTCCTGCCCCGTGACGCCCCGTCGGCGGTGGCCGAGGCCGTGCGCCGGGTGGAGGAACGCTCCGCCCGATGAGCGGTGATGCCAGACTGCGCCCATGGCCATCGACTTCAGCTTCTCGCCCGACGTGGAGGACGCCCGCCAGCGCATGCGGGGTTTCATGCAGGACGAAGTGGCCCTCACCGAGCAGCGCCTAATGGCCGAGGCGGCGGGCCGGGCCGACTGGCGGGCCGAGCTCGACCGCCTACGGACGCTGGCCCGCGACCTCGGGCTGTGGATGCCGCACATGCCCGCTGAATGGGGCGGGGCCGGGCTCGGGCCCACGGCCCTGGCCGCGGTGTCGGCCGAGGCGGCCAAGACGCGCTTCGGCCCCTACGTCGTGAACTGCTACGCCCCCGACGAGGGCAACATGCACACGCTGTACCACTGGGGCACCGACGACCAGAAGGACCGGTACCTGAAGCCCATGTGCGAGGGCACCATGCGCTCGTGCTTCGCCATGACCGAGCCCGAGGTGGCCGGGTCCGATCCGACCCTCATGCAGACCCGGGCCGTGCCAGACGGCGACCAATGGGTGGTGAACGGGCACAAGTGGTTCATCAGCGGCGCTCGCGGCGCCCAATTCGCCATCCTCCTGGCTCGGACCGAGGACGAGCCCGAGGTGCCTCAGGCGGCCACCACCGCCTTCATCGTGGACCTGCCGTCACCGGGGTGGGAGCTGGTGCGCGACGTGGAGACCATGTCGGGCAGCCACAACCACTGCGAGATCACGATCACCGACCTCCGGGTGCCGGCGGCCAACATGCTGGGGGGCCGCGGCCAGGGGCACCGCCTGGGCCAGTACCGCCTGGGGCCGGCCCGCCTGGCTCACTGCATGCGATGGCTGGGCCAGATCGAGACGGCGCTCGACCTCATGGTGGACCGGGCCACCACCCGCTACTCGCACGGCTCGTACCTTTCGGAGAAGCAGGGCATTCAATGGCTCATCAGCGAGTCGGCCATCGAGCTCTACCAGGCCAAGCTCATGGTCCTGCACGCCGCCTACCGCATCGAGCACGGCCTGCCCTTCGTGACCGAGGTGTCGATGGCCAAGCACCACGTGGCCAACACCTTGTGGCGGGTGGTGGACCGGGCCGTGCAGGTGCACGGGGCGCTCGGCTACTCCAAGGATTCACCGCTGGCCGACATGCTGCTCCAGGCCCGGTGGAGCCGTTTCGCCGACGGGGCCGACGAGATCCACAAGTGGCGGGTGGCCGAGGCGGCCATCGAGGCCTACCGGAGCACGGGCTCGACCCGTACCGCCACCGGGGATCTTCCTCTGTGACCTAGTGCCGGTTTTGGGAGCCGACACGACGATTCTTGCCCAGTGGGATTCGACCTCGGTAGTATCCCGACCAATAGGCGGGCGTGCGTACTGCGCCCCATCCGGAGCGGGGGGTGGGAGGTCGCCGAGTGCCACATCTTATGCCGCGCTCGCTGGGCCTGACGCGCCCATTTCGTCGGTCCCGGTTGTTCGTCGCCTGCAAAGTGGCGGTCTCCCTGGTGCCGTTGGCCCTGGTCTCGGTGAGCGCGGCTACCCCTACGGCAGCGGCGTCGGGGCCTGTTCCTCCGGGGCAGGATTCCTTCTACAGCTACTCCGGGCCCCCTCCGCTGGCGAGCGTGGCTCCGGGCACCGTGCTCAAGAAGAGGTCGGTGACGCTGGCGCTGGGCACGGCGCGATCCACGCCGGTGAAGGCAGAGCAGTTGCTGTACCGGACGACGGGCCAGATGCACGAGCCCCTGGTGGCGGTCACCACCGTGCTCACGCCAACGGTAACGCCAGTTCTGGCCAAGATCGTCGAGTACCTCAGCTTCTACGACGGGCTCGGCGCCGCTTGTGATCCGAGCTACACGCTGGCCGGTGGTGATCCCGGTGGGTCGACCAACGAGCAGGGAGCCGACGAGGAGGAGCTCCTGATCGGCTGGTACCTCTCGCAAGGCGACATCGTGACCGTCCCCGACTTCGAGGGAACCGACCTGGCCTGGATGGCGGGGCACCGATCCGGGTACGGCGCCCTGGACGCCATACGGGCCACCGAGTCGTACCTGGGTGTCGGGCACGGGGCCAAGGTCGGCCTCTCTGGATACTCAGGGGGAGCCGTAGCGGCCGACCGGCCTATGCCCCCGAGCTGGACATCGTAGGAGTCGCCGAAGGAGGAATCCCGGCCAACTACGTCGACATGTTCAATTACATCAACGGCACCGCCCAGTACTCGGCGGCCATTCCCGGAGTGCTCATCGGCTTGTCGCGTGCTTATGGCATCGACCTCAACCAGTACCTGTCTTCCTATGGGCGACAAGTGGTCCAGCAAGAGAACGAGGTGTGTATGGCTTCGGTGTTCGGCAACTACCCGAACCTCACCTACCAAAAGCTCATGCAACCGAAGTACCAGGACATCTTCCAGGTGCCACCCCTGGACCAGATGCTTGGCGATCAGACCATGGGAACCGCATCGACCCATCCGGCGGAGCCGCTGCTCATGGCGGTCGGGAATTCGGACGGAACGGGAGACGGGGTCATGGTGGCTGGCGATGTCGCATCGTTGGCACGCCGCTACTGCGCAGAGGGAGTGCCGGTTCAGTTCCAGCAGTACCAGGGCGTGTCCCACGAGGAGGCGGGCGCGTTCTTCGAGCCGCAAACCGGCCCCTTCCTTCAGGCCCGCTTTGCCGGCGTACCGTTCGTGAGCAACTGCTAGTGCGCGCCGCTCAGCGGTAGTAGCGGTAGACCACCTGGGCGATGCACGACGGCTTCTCCGAACCCTCGGTCTCCAAGGTGAGGTCCAAGGTGACCTGCACGCCGCCGCTCACGTCCTCGGCCGAGGCCACCGCCGCGCCCAGGCGCAGCTTGGCGCCCACCTTCACCGGTGACGGGAAGCGGACCTTGTTGCACCCGTAATTCACGCCGAAGGTCATGCCCTCCACCTCGAGCACTTCGTGCAACAGCACGGGGGCGAGGGACAAGGTGAGGTACCCGTGGGCGATGGCTCCGCCGAAGGGGCCGTCCTTGGCCCGCTCGGGGTCCACGTGGATCCACTGATGGTCGTCGGTGGCGTCGGCGAAGAGGTTGACGCGTTCCTGGTCGATGGCGTGCCAGTCGGAGTAGCCGAGGTGGGTGCCCACCAACCCGGGGAAGTCGTCGAGGGAGCGCACGGTCGTCGTCATGGCCGACCACCCTAGGGGAGAGGCGTCAGTGGAACCAGATGCGCTGGTACTCCCGGCTCTGGGGGTGCAGCAGCAATGCCGCCAGCACCACGGCGAAGAGGAGGTTGATGGCACCGCCCAGCGCATAGCCGGTCACCACGCTCAACAGGGCGTTGAGGACGTTGAGCACGGCCAGCACAGCGGCTAGCACGTAGCCCCACCGCCGTTCGTTGGCCACGCCGAGGCCGCCCACCAGCAGCATCATCGGGATGATGCCCACCGCCCCCCCGAGCAGGAGGTCGATAAGCCCGAAGGCAGCCGTGATGTAGCAGAGCATCACCGCACCTTGGAGGGTCTGGGGCTGGGTGGCGTCGAACCAGCGTCGGGTGTCGGACACGGCGCCATTGTGCCAGGTGGGGAGAGGGACCGGACGGCTCCCCCAGGTAGCATCGCCAGCGTGGAGCCCCTCGAGCAGACGGCGCCGGAGCACCGGCCGCCGACACGACGCCAACCCGAGAGCACCGGCCGCGACCACCATCAACTTCGGAGCCTGCAAGGAGGCGCCGCCCGGGCAGCAGTGTTCGGTGTGAGCGACGGGCTCGTGACCAATATCTCGCTCATCTTGGGCATCGCCGGTGCGCATCCCGGTGCCGGCGTGGTGCGTCTAGCCGGGCTGGCCGGCCTGGTGGGCGGAGCCTTCTCCATGTCGGCCGGCGAGTACGTGTCGATGCGGGCGCAGACCGAGCTCTTCCAACGCGAGCTGGCCCTGGAACGCCACGAGATCCGGCACCGTCCCGAAGGCGAGCGGCGCGAGCTGGTGCGGATCTACGAGAGCCGGGGTGTGGAATCGGCCTTGGCCCGCCAGCTGGCCGAAGAGATGATGCGCACGCCGGAGCTGGCCCTCGAGACCCACGCCCGCGAGGAGCTGGGCATCAATCCGTCGGCGCTCGGGTCGCCGGTGCAGGCGGCCGCCTCGTCCTTTTCCACCTTCGCCGTGGGCGCCTTGCTGCCACTTCTGCCGTGGCTCTTCACCAACGGAACACCGGCCGTGCTGTGGTCGGTGGGCGTGGGCGTTGTCGCCGCCCTGGTGGTGGGAGCGGGATTGTCGGTGTTCACGCAGCGCCGCTGGTGGCTTTCGTCGCTGCGCCAGCTGGCCATCGCCGCCCTGGCCGCCGGGGTGACGTTCGGGATCGGCCACCTGGTGGGGATCCCGTCGCTGCACTGACCGGCGGCTGCGTCCAGGCGCCGCTGGGATCAGCGGGCCGAGGCGATGTCCCCGGTGTAGGCACGGTCGATGTGGTCCACGTCGAAGCCGAGCGACCGGTAGAGCGACACCGCCGTGGTGTTGGCGCCGTCGACGTAGAGCATGGCGGCACTGAGGCCTTTCGAAGCCAGGTGGTCGAGGCCGCACAGCACGAGCGCCCGGCCGAGGCCGAGCCCTTGGAAGTCGGGGTCCACGCCGATCACGTAGATCTCGCCGACCGGTGGGTCGTCCTCGGTGTGGACCTTGGTCCAGCACGAGGCGGCCAGCCGGCCGTCGCGCTCGTGGAGGAGGAACCCGTCGGGATCGAACCAGCCTTCAGCCTCGCGCTCGAGGACGGTGTCCAAGTCCCAGTCGCCTTGCTCGGGGTGCGAGGCGAAGGCGCGGTTGTTCACCTCCAACCACGGCACCTCGTCCCGGCCGGGTACGAAGGCACGCACCGGCACCCGCCCGCCCGGCTCCACCGGTAGTGGCCGTCGCATCTGGTACAGGTCACGTCCGCGCGCCAGCCCGCAGGCCTCGGCCGTGGCGTCCCACTGGTCGTCGGGCTTGGGAACCCACAGGTGAACATGGCCCCCGCCTTGCTTTCCCACCTCGGCCACCGCCGCCGAGAGCAGGTCTTCGGTGACACAATTGGCCCGCCCGCGGTGCTCGGGGGCCACGACCACCTCCACGCCCCAGGTGCGATGCCCGTGGCTCAGCTGCGCGTAGCCCACCAGGGGGCCGCGTTCTGTCTCGCGAGCCACGAAGCCGGCGAAGCCCTTGCGCCCTCCGTGGACCAGGTCGAGCCACTTGTGCTCGCCCAGCGGGCGATGCCCGTCGGCCTCGGTGACCCGGTGCAGCAGCACCGACACTTCGGCCACATCGGACTCGCCCATGCGCCTCTTGACCTGGACGTGGTGCACGCGGGCAGGCTACCGGCCGGCGGTGGTGCGATCGCTAACGTGCTGGCGTGGCCGGGTCCAAGTCGTTGCGCCGTCGCGCCGGTGCCGTCGTCGAGCGGCTGGCTACGCAGTACCCGGGGTCGGCGGCCGAGCTGTGCGCCCTGCGCCACGACGGTCCCTTCCAGTTGCTGGCCGCCACCATCTTGTCGGCCCAGTGCACCGACGAGCGCGTCAACATGGTGACTCCGGCGCTGTTCGAGGCCTATCCCACGGCTGAGGCCCTGTCCTCGGCGTCGCCGGCCGACGTGGAGCAGATCATCCGATCGACGGGGTTCTTCCGCTCCAAGGCCCGTAGCCTGGTCGGGATGGCCGGGGCCGTGGTCGACCGCTTCGACGGTGAGGTGCCGTCGGACATGGAAGCCTTGACCACCCTCCCCGGCGTGGGGCGCAAGACGGCCAACGTGCTGCGTAGCGTGGCCCTGGGCCTGCCCGGGCTCCCGGTGGACACCCACGTGGGCCGCCTGGCCCGGCGCCTGGGGTTGAGCGACCACCACGACCCGGTGAAGGTGGAGTCCGACCTCGGTGCCCTGGTGGCGCCGGAGGAAGGGGGAGCGCTCAGCCTGCGCCTGATCCTCCACGGCCGGGCCGTCTGTAAAGCCCGCAAACCCCTGTGCGAGGGGTGTGTCCTGCTCGATTTGTGCCCTTCGGCCGAGCTCCCGGTTCGTGCTTCGGGGCCAACCACAACCACGCGGAGCGTCAGAACACGGCGACGAACAGCGAGCTAAACAGTTTTTTTCTCCCGTGGCTGGAACAGGAGGCCCCGAACGTGCTGTTGTAGGGGGCATCGGAACCGGTTCCCGCCACCTGGTTCCGTCAGAGCGGGGTTCGGGATCCGCCGCCCGGCCCGCTCGCGCGACGGCGCCCTTTTGGGCGCCGTCGCCGCGTCCGGGCCCTGGTTGAACGAAGCACCCGAGAGCTCAGCGCCTCGGGCGGTCACTCGGGGTCACCAGGCGCCCCAGGCGACGGCTGGCCCCGTTGAGGGCGCGCTCCACGGCAAAGAGCTCGCTCGACAGGGCGTCATCCTTGGACCGCGCCGCCTGTTCGGCGATGGCGGCGATGCGGCTGGTGATCTCGGCCAGGGCCGTGGTGAGCGAGGAGAGTTCGGCCAGTTCACGGGACATGGCCCGATCATGGCCCAACTACGATCTCACCCTCATGGCGCTCGCCCGGCTCGACCTTCGCAACATGGCGTCGCGGGCCCTGGCCGCCGCCGTGGCGCACCCCGCCGCCGGGGTCGCTTTCCCCACCGCCGAGGTGGCCGCCATCGTGGAGGAGGTCCGCCGGGGAGGTGACGCCGCGCTCGAAGCGCTCACCGAGCGTTTCGACGGGGTGTCGCCCTCGAGCCTGCGGGTGGAGCAGACCGATATCGCCGAGGCCCTCGGTGCTGTGCCCGGCGACCTGCGTCGGGCTATGGAGCTCGCCTACCACCGGGTGCTCGCCTACCACTCCCACGAACCAGTCCCGCCGGGCGACTACACCGACGGGATCGTCACCATCACCCACTTGGTGCGCCCGGTGACGCGCGCCGGCTTGTACGCCCCGGGGGGGCGGGCGCGCTACCCCTCGACGGTGATCATGACGGCGGCGCCGGCTCGGGTGGCCGGTGTCGAGCAGCTGGCGCTGTGCGTGCCGCCGGGACCCGACGGGCACATCGCCGCCGAGACCCTGGCGGCGGCGGCGGTGTGCGGCATCGACGAGGTGTACTGCGTCGGCGGAGCTCAGGCCGTGGCGGCCATGGCCTTCGGGACCGAGACCATGGCGGCGGTGGACGTGATCGCCGGGCCCGGCAACCGCTACGTGGCCGAGGCCAAGCGCCAGGTCTCGGGCCTGGTGGGCGTGCCCTCGGCCTTCACCGGGCCCTCCGAAGTGGTGGTGGTGGCCGACGAACGCACCCCGGCGGCCTGGGCGGCGGTGGACCTGGCCGTGCAGGCCGAGCACGGCCCCGACGGCCTGGCCTGGTTGGTCACTTGGTCCGAGCAGGCATTGGCCGACATCGACCGGGAGCTCGACGCCCTGGTGGCGGCCTCGCCGCGCCGGGCCGAGCTCGAGGCCACCTTGTCGAACGGCGGGTACGCCGTGCTGGTGGATGGCCCGGCCGAGGCCGTGGCCGTGGCCAATGCCGTGGCGCCCGAGCACCTGGAGCTCATGGTGGAGGGGGCCGAGGCCCTGCTCCCCCTGGTGCAGCGAGCCGGTGCGGTGTTCCTCGGCCACTTCGCCCCAGCCAGTGTGGGGGACTACGTGGCCGGGCCCAATCACGTCCTGCCCACCGCCCGCACGGCGCGTTTCGCCTCGGCGCTGCGCCCGGACGATTTCCGCACCCACATCCACGCCGTGGCCCTGGACGCCGCCGGGCTCGATGCCCTGGGCCCGGCCGTGGTCACCCTGGCCGGGGCCGAGGGTCTGGACGCCCACGCCCGCTCGGTGCTCGTGCGCCAGGGCGGGTCGTGATGGCCCGGCGGGTGGACATCCGCAGCGACCTGGCCGAGCTGAGCGGCTACCACTCGCCCCAGGTCGAGGTGGAGGTGCGCCTCAACACCAACGAGTCGCCCCTGGCCCCTCCCGACGAGTGGCGGGCCGAGCTGCAGGCCGAGCTGGCCACCATGGCCTTCCACCGCTACCCCGATCGCCGGGCCACGGCCTTGCGCGCCGAGCTGGCCCGTTCGCACGGCGTGGAGCCGTCCCAGGTCTTCTGCGCCAACGGATCGAACGAGGTGCTGCAGTGCCTGCTGCTGGCCTACGGCGGAGCCGGCCGTCAGGTGGCGTTGTTCGAACCGACGTACGCGCTGCACCGCCACATCGCCGAGCTGACCGCCACGGCCGTGGTGAGCGCCTGGCGCGACAGCGCGTTCGCCGTGGACCACGACGCCATGGTGTCGCTGCTGCACGAGTCGCGTCCGGTCATCACCTTCCTGTGCTCTCCTAACAACCCCACCGGGCGAGCCGAGCCGCTCGAGGTGGTGCGCACCGCGCTCGGGGCCACGGCGGGGCTGGTGGTGGTGGACGAGGCCTACGGCCAGTTCGCCCAGTGGAGTGCGCTCGATCTCGTGCGCGACGGCGCCGAGGGATCCCAGCGCCTGGTGGTCGTGCGCACGTTCTCCAAGACGTGGTCCATGGCGGCGTGCCGGCTCGGCTACCTGGTGGCCGACCCCGAGGTGGTCCAAGCCTGCGAGCTCACCGCTCTGCCTTACCACCTCGACGCCATGACCCAGGCGGCCGGAAGGTTGGCGCTGCGCCACGAGGACGCCATGCGCGCCCGGGTGGCACTGCTCACCGAGGAGCGGGGCCGTCTCTACGGCGCCCTGGCCGACATGGCCGTGGAGAGCTGGCCGTCGGACGCCAACTTCATCCTGTTCCGGCCCCTGCACCGCCCGGCCCCCCAGGTGTGGCAGGACCTCTTGGACCGCTCGGTGCTCGTGCGAGACTGTTCCACGTGGCCGGGCCTCGACGGGTGCCTCCGGGTCACCGTCGGGACGCCGGAGGAGAACGACCGTTTCCTCGCCGCCTTGCGCCAGAGCATCGGGGAGTGACGCCTGTGACCACCGAGACGAGCGGAGACCGCCGCCGCGCCACGCGCCGGCGCAGCACCAAGGAAACGTCGATCACCGTCAAGATCGATGTGGACGGCAGCGGAACGACGGCGGTGGAGACCGGCCTGCCGTTCTTCGACCACATGCTGTCGCAGCTGGGGCGCCACGGGTCCATGGACCTGGACGTGTCGGCCACCGGGGACTTGGACGTGGACGCCCACCACACGGTGGAGGACGTGGGCATCGTGGTGGGCGAGGCCCTGGCCGGAGCCCTGGGCGACAAGCGTGGCATCCGGCGTTTCGCCTCCATCGCCCTGCCTCTCGACGAGTCCCTGGTGGAGGTGGCCCTGGACCTGTCGGGGCGCCCGTACATGGCCTACGACGTGGCGCTGCCCGAGCAGGCCGCCGCCTTGGGGTCACCCCCCTTCGAGCCTCAGCTGGCCGAGGAGTTCTGGCGGGCCTTCGTCACGGCCGCCGGGATCACCCTGCACGTGCGCCTGGTCACAGGGAAGAACACCCATCACATCTTGGAGGCGTCGTTCAAGGGGGTGGCTCGCTGCCTGCGCGACGCCGTGCGGGTGGAGGGGGGCGACGTGCCTTCGACCAAGGGGGCGCTGTGATCGCCGTCCTCGACTACGGCATCGGCAACCTGCGCTCAGCCCAGAAGGCGCTGTGCCACGTGGGTGCCGACGCCCGCCTGGTGGACGACCCCGACGTCGTCGTCGGCGCCGACGGCGTGGTGCTGCCCGGCGTGGGGGCCTTCGGGCGCTGCGCGGCGGCCCTTCGTTCGAGCGGGCTCGAGGGCGCCGTTCGCCACGCCCTCGACCGGGCCACGCCGTTCCTGGGCATCTGCGTCGGCTTCCAGTTGCTCTTCGAGGGCTCCGACGAGGCGCCCGGGGTGGAGGGCCTCGGCGTGCTGCCCGGCGTGGTGCGCGCCTTGCCCGACGGGGTGAAGCACCCGCAGATGCAGTGGAATCCACTGCGCCGGCGCTCTGGGCCGCCGAGCGCCATGTTGGCCGGCTTGGACGAGTCGCCGTGGGCCTACTTCGTCCACTCCTATGCCCCCGAGGACGGGCCCGATGTGGTGGCCACCTGTGAGTACGGGGGCGACGTGGTGGCGGCGGCCGAGCGCGGTGGGCTGTGGGGGACGCAGTTCCATCCCGAGAAGTCGGGGCTGGTGGGCCTGGCCATCCTGGCCAATTTCGTGTCCGCCTGTGGCCCGGTCCGCTCCACCTGAGGCGTGGAGCTCTTTCCGGCCATCGACCTGCGTGCCGGCGCCGCCGTGCGCCTGGCCCAGGGGGACTTCGGTCGCCAGTCCGATTACGGCGACCCGCTGGCCCTGGCCCGGCGCTACGCCGAGGCCGGGGCCCGCTGGGTGCACGTGGTGGACCTCGACGGGGCGCGCACCGGCACGGCCGCCAACCGGGTCCAGGTGCTGGCCATCGCCGCCGCCACGCCGGCCTCGGTCCAGGCCGGCGGCGGAGTGCGCAGCGCGCCGGACGCCGAGGAGCTGCTCGGAGGAGGGGTGGCCCGGGTGGTGCTCGGCACCGCCGCCTTGTCCGACCCCGGGCTGCTCGGCTCCTTGGCCGAACGATTCCCGGGCCAGGTGGCGGTGGGCATCGACCACCGCGGCGGCGGGGCGGATGTGGCTGTGGACGGTTGGACCCGTCCGTCGGGCACCACGCTTTCCGAGGCCCTGGCTCGCTTAGACGGGCTGGCACTGGCGGCGGTGATCGTCACCGCCATCGAACACGACGGCGTGTTGAGCGGTCCCGACATCCCCGGCCTCGAAGCGGTGCTCGGGCTGTGTGCCCACCCGGTCATCGCCTCCGGCGGTGTGCGTTCGGTGGCCGACCTCCGAGCCCTGGCCGCGTTGTCGGGCGGGGGGCGGGGCCTGGCCGGGGTGATCGTGGGACGGGCGCTCGTGGACGGGACCCTCGACGTGGAGGAGGCGGTGGCGGCATGCGCAACGTCAGGCTGATCCCCTGCCTCGACGTGGACGCCGGGCGCGTGGTGAAGGGCGTGCGCTTCGTCGACCTCTTCGACGCCGGCGACCCGGTGGAGCTGGCGGCCCGCTACGACGCCGAAGGAGCCGACGAGCTCGTCTTCTTGGACATCACGGCGTCGTCCGACGAGCGGCGCACCATGGTGGAGGTGGTGGCCCGCACGGCCGAGGAGGTGTTCATCCCCCTGACGGTGGGTGGCGGTGTGCGATCGCCTGAGGACGCCCGTCTGCTGCTGCGGGCCGGGGCCGACAAGGTGGCGCTCAACACCGCAGCGGTGGCGGTGCCGTCGTTGGTGGCCGCGGTGGCGGCGGAGTTCGGAGCCCAGTGCGTGGTGGTGGCCATCGACGCCCGGTCGCGGGCCGACGGCGGGGGATGGGAAGTGGTGACCCACGGGGGCAGGCGCCCGACCGGGCTCGACGCGGTGGCCTGGGCCCGGGAGGTGGCCGCCCTCGGGGCCGGCGAGATCCTGCTCACCTCCATGGACCGCGACGGCACCAGGGCCGGGTTCGACGTAGCGCTCACCAGAGCCGTCACCACGGCGCTGGACGTCCCGGTCATCGCCTCGGGTGGGGTGGGCACCCTGGCCCACCTGGTGGAGGGGGCGCTCGAGGGGGGAGCCGACGCCGTGCTGGCCGCCTCCATCTTCCATCTCCGAGAGCACACCGTGGGTGAGGCCAAGGCCTACATGGCCACCCACGGCGTGCCTGTGCGGCCGGCACCGCAGACGCAGGGGCCCTGAGCGGCGGGACGGTACGCGCGCACCATGCGGTACCGTGCATTGGTGGCTCAGCATTCCGACACTGCTTCCAAGCAACCCATAAAGGTGCTGGCCGATCGGGTGCTGGCCCAGCAACCCCAGGCCGAAGGAGAACGACGTTCACGCGCCGGCATCCTCATCCCGGCCACGGCCGAGGTGTCAAGGCGGCTCATGTGGGCCGAGGTGGTGGCCGTGGGGCCCCACGTGCGCGCCATCAAGGCCGGCGACAACGTGCTGTTCAACCCCGAGGACCGCTTCGAGGTCGAGGTGAAGGGCGACGAGTACGTCATCTTGCGCGAGCGCGACATCCACGCCGTGGCCTCCGAGCGCATCGACAGCGGCACCGGCCTCTACCTCTGAGCCGGCCATGACCAGCGACCCGCCCGCCACCACCCGCCAGGGCACCACCATCGCCGTCACCGGGCCCGAGCTCGACCTGGTCCGCTACGACGCTTCGGGGCTCGTACCCGCCATCGTGCAGGACGCCGGTGACGGTGCCGTGCTCATGCTGGGCTACATGAACCACGAGGCCCTGGCCCGCACCTTGAACACCGGGCGCAGCTGGTTCTGGAGCCGCAGCCGCCAGGAGTACTGGTGCAAGGGCGAGACCTCCGGGGACCGCCAATGGGTCCGCGAGGTGCGCTACGACTGTGACGGCGACGCCCTGCTCGTGCTGGTCGACCAGGACGGCAACGGCGCCTGTCACACCGGCAATCGCAGCTGCTTCTACCGTTCCTTCGGAACGACTCCAGCCGACGGCGGATGACGGCGCCCGCACCGGCTCCGGGCGTCACGCTGCCCGGTGCCGAGCAGTTCGCCGAACTGGCCGCCGCCCATCGCATCGTGCCGGTGTGGCGCGAGCTGGTGGCCGACACCGTCACCCCGGTGGCCGCCTACCTGCGGGTGGTGGGGGAGGCCCCCGGCTTCCTGCTCGAGTCGGTGGAAGGCGGCGAGCGCTGGGGCCGCTACTCCTTCGTCGGGCGCCGGCCACTGGCCACGGTGGTGGCCCGTGGCCGCCAGGTCGAGATCACCGGCGACCTGCCGGTTCCCGACGCCGTGGCCGCCCGAACCGGCGACGGGATCCTGGCTGTGATCGAGGCATTGCTCGGTGAGTACTGCTCGCCGGAGCTGTCGGGCCTCCCGCCGTTGCACGCCGGGCTGGTGGGCTACCTGGCCTACGACGTGGTGCGCGAGGTGGAGCATCTACCCGACGTGCCCCCCGACGACCTGGGCCTGCCCGATGCCGTGCTCGGGGTCATCGGGCAGCTGTGCGCTTTCGACCACTGGCGCCAGCGTGTGGTGCTGGTGGACAACGTGGTGCTGCAGCCCAGTGCTGACACGGCAGTTCTGACCGAGGCCTACGCCGCCGCCGAGGCCCGCCTCGACGAGCTGGCCGATGCGCTCTTCAGCGCTTCCGAGCTGTCCCCGCTCGCCCCGCCCGAGCCGGGCGAGGCGTTGCCGGCGGTGCGCCGCACCATGTCGTCGGAGCAGTTCATGGGAGCGGTGGAGGTGGCCAAGGACCACATCCGGGCCGGTGACGCCTTCCAGATCGTGCTGTCGCAGCGCTTCGACCTCGACTTGGAGGCCGACCCCTTCGACGTCTACCGCACCTTGCGCTTGGTGAACCCGAGCCCTTACCTGTACTTCCTGCATTCCGAGCAGTGCTCGGTGGTGGGCTCGTCGCCGGAGCCCATGGTCCGCCTGCGCCACGGCGTGGTGGTGTCGCGTCCCATCGCCGGCACTAGGCGCCGAGGCTCCACCGACGCCGAGGACGACCGCCTGGCCGGTGAGCTGGCCGAGCACCCGAAGGAAGTGGCTGAGCACGTGATGCTGGTGGACCTGGCCCGAAACGACGTGGGACGAGTGGTCACCTACGGCAGCGAGCGCATCGACGAGCTCATGACCGTGGAGCGCTACAGCCACGTCATGCATCTGACCTCGCAGGTGTCGGGCGACCTGGCCCCGGGGCGTGGCCCCATCGACGTGCTGCGGGCCACGCTGCCGGCGGGGACGTTGTCGGGCGCGCCCAAGGTGCGGGCCATGCAGATCATCGACGAGCTCGAGCCGACCAAGCGCGGCGTGTACGGGGGCATCGTCGGGTATCTCGACTTCTCGGGGAACCTGGACACCGCCATCGCCATACGCACCATGGTGGTGACACCTGACGGCCGGGCCACCGTGCAGGCCGGCGCGGGCATCGTGGCCGACAGCGACCCAGCCGAAGAAGACATGGAGTGCGCCAACAAGGCCGCTGCCCTGCTGGCCGCCGTGCCGGCGGCTCGCCGGGCCCATGGGCGCAGCGCCCCGTGATCGCTCCCACGGCCGAGGACTACCGGGCCCTGCACCAGACGGCGGCTGGCCGCGGCGTGGGCCGCGACGTGCTGCGCATCTCGGGCCCCGACGCCGTGACGTACCTGCAGGGCCAGTGCACCCAGGACGTGGCCGCCCTCGGCTCGGGCCGAAGCGCCGATGCGCTGCTGCTGAGCCCCCAGGGCAAGCTCCAGGGTTACGTGCGCGTGACGCGTATCTCCGACGACGTGCTCGTGCTCGACACCGAAGCCAGCTACGGCGACGCCGTCATGGAGCGACTGCAGCAGTTCAAGTTGCGGGTCAAGGCCGACCTCGAGGTGCTCGACTGGGGCTGCGTGTCGATCCGGGGGCCTGACTCGTTATCTGTCGTGCCAGACGCGCCGGACACGGGCGCCGGGGTGGAGCTGGTGGCGGCCTTCGACTGGGGACCGGTGACCGGTGTCGATCTCCTGGGCCCGGCCCCGCAGCTGCCGGCCGGTGTGGTGGCGTGTAGCCCCGAGGCATGGGAGGCGCTGCGCCTCGAGACCGGCATCCCCGCTCTCGGGAGCGAGCTCGACGAGCGCACCATCGCCGCGGAAGCCCATCTGCTGGGCCGATGCGTCAGTTTCACCAAGGGCTGCTACACCGGCCAGGAGCTGGTGGCCCGCCTCGACTCCCGTGGCAACCGGGTGGCTCGTCACCTGCACGGCTTGGTGGCCGGGCCCGACGCCGGCCACGTCACCGTGCCCGTCGGGACCGAGGTGGTGGACCCCTCGAGCGCCAAGGTGGTGGGGTCGGTCACGTCGTGGGGATGGTCGCCCGTGCTCGGCGCGGTGGGCCTCTCCTACCTGCACCGCTCGGTGTCGCCCCCGGCCGCGCTCGACCTGCGCCCCCCCGACGGGCCGGTCCTGACGGCCCAAGCTCGCCCGCTACCTCTGGTGGGCTGAACCTTCGGGGAGGGGGCGCCAGCTGCCCCATTAGGCTTCCGGCGGTGGGGCCCCCGACGTACCTGAGCGAGATCGTCGCCGCCCATCGCGCCATGGCGGCCGCCGACCACCGCGACGTGGGCTCGCTCATGGAAGCAGCCGGGCGGGCCCCGGCCACACGGGGCTTTGGCACGGCGTTGGCCCGCTCGGGTATCGAGGGCCTGGCCGTGGTGGCCGAGATCAAGCGCCGCTCGCCCTCCAAGGGAGAGCTCGACCCCGGCCTCGACCCGGCCCAGCTGGCGCGCCAATACGCCGAGGGCGGAGCGCGGTGCCTGTCGGTGCTCACCGATGCCGATTACTTCGGCGGCTCGGCCGCCGACCTGGCCGCCGGGCGCGCCGCATGCGCCCTGCCGGTGCTGCGCAAGGACTTCACGCTGTCCCCGGCCGACGTGGCCGACGCCAGGCTCATGGGGGCCGACGCCGTGCTGCTCATCGTGACCGCCTTGAGCGACACCGAGCTGGCCGACCTGCACGCGCTGGCCAAGAGCTTCGGCCTCGACGTCCTGGTCGAGGTGCACGACGAGGACGAGCTGGATCGGGCCCTCGAAGCGGGCGCCACCTTGGTCGGAGTCAACCAGCGCGACCTGTCGAGCTTCGAGGTCGACCACGACCGGGCCCTGCGCCTGGCCCCGCTTCTGCCCGACCACGTGGTGGCGGTAGCCGAGTCGGGGGTGCGCCACGGCGATGACGCCCGTCGCCTGGCCGAAGCCGGCTACCAGGCCGTGCTGGTGGGGGAGAGCCTGCTGCGCAGCGCCGAGCGGGCCGCCGCCGTGCGGGCCCTGTCCGGACATCGCGTCGGGACGCGTGGCGGACGGCGAGTGAGTTGAGGTGACGTCGTGCTGGTGAAGATCTGTGGCATCACGAGCGAGAGCGACGCCTTGCTGGCCGTGGCCCTGGGAGCCGACGCCGTCGGCTTCGTCTTCGCCCCGTCGCCGCGCCAGGTGTCTCCCCGGGCCGTGGAGCTCATCGTGGACCGCCTGCCGCGCCACATCATGACGGTGGGGGTCTTCCGCGACGAGGCACCGGCGCGGGTGGTCGAGATCGTGAACAGCATAGGGCTGGGTGCTGCTCAGCTCCATGGACACGAGACGACCGAGCAGTCCCGCTGGGTGGCTGCACGCGTCCCCTTCACCATTCGGGCCTTTCCGGCCGGGCACGGCGACATCGCCCGTGTGGCCGACTACGGGGCCCAGGCTCTTCTGGTGGACTCGGCCTCGCCGGGCTCGGGTCGGGTCTTCGACTGGCGCCTGGCCGAAGGCGTGGCCGACCCGACCCGGCTCATCGTCTCCGGTGGGCTGCACGCCGCCAACGTGGCCGACGCCATCGCCCACCTTCGTCCGATGGGGGTTGACGTGTCCTCGGGCGTGGAAGCCTCGCCGGGCCAGAAGGACCCGCAGAAGCTGCGGGCCTTCGTGACTGCTGCCCGCCAGGCGGCCGTGGACGCCGCCCTCGACGACGGATCACCCTTCGACCGCCAACGCCCCTTCGACGACGGATCACCCCTCGACGAGGAACGCCCCTTCGACTGGCAGGAGGAGCAGTGAGCGAGTCGCTCATGGGCACGCCAGGGCCCGACGGCCGCTTCGGCGAGTTCGGCGGCCGCTTCGTGCCCGAGTCGCTGGTGCCGGCTTGTCTGGAGCTCGAGAAAGCCTTCGAAGAGGCGTGGGCCGACCCCGCCTTCCACGAGGAGTTCGAATCCATCCTGCATCACTACGGCGGCCGGCCCACCCCGGTGACCGAGTGCCACCGGCTGTCGGAACGCCTCGGTGTGCGCCTGCTGCTCAAGCGCGAGGACCTGACCCACACCGGCTCGCACAAGCTGAACAACGTCATCGGCCAGGCCCTGCTGGCCCGGCGCATGGGCAAGCACCGGTTGGTGGCCGAGACCGGCGCCGGCCAGCACGGAGTGGCCTCGGCCACGGCCGCCGCCCTCTTCGGCCTGCAGTGCGTGGTGTACATGGGGGCCGTCGACACCGAGCGCCAGGCGCTGAATGTGTTCCGCATGGAGCTGCTCGGGGCCGAGGTGCGCCCGGTGCACAGCGGCAGCCGCACCCTGAAGGACGCCGTCAACGAAGCACTGCGCGACTGGGTGGCCACCGTGGAGGACACCCACTACTGCTTGGGGTCGGTCATGGGCCCGCACCCCTATCCCTATATGGTGCGCCAGCTCCAGCGGGTGGTGGGCGACGAGGCGAGAGCACAGTGCCGGGAGCTGCTCCATGGCGCCGACCCCGATTGGGTGGTGGCCTGCGTGGGCGGCGGGTCCAACGCCGCTGGGACCTTCGCCGGATTCGTGGACACCGGCGCCGTGCTGGTGGGGGTGGAAGCGGCCGGCGGGGCGGCCATGGGCCATGGCGTGCCCGGCGTGGTGCACGGCATGAAGTCATACCTCATGCAGGACGAGGCCGGTCAGATCGCCGAGGCCGAGTCCATCTCGGCTGGCCTCGACTACCCGGGCATCGGCCCCGAGCACGCCCATCTGTCGGCTCTGGGGCGCGCCCGATACGAGCAGGCCGGCGACGGCGAGGTGCTCGAGGCTTTCACCCTCCTGGCCCAGACCGAGGGGATCATCCCGGCTCTGGAACCGGCCCACGCCCTGGCCTGGGTCATCGCCCAGGCCGGGCGCGCCATCCCGACCGGGGCCACGGTCCTCATCACGTTGTCGGGGCGCGGCGACAAGGACGTGGCCCAGGTCCGGGACCTGTTGTCGTGAGCGGTGCCCTCGAGTCGCACCTCCGGGCCCGGCGCCGGTCCGGAGCCAAGCTGCTCGTGCCGTATGTCACCGGCGGCATGAGCGACGACTGGCTGGACGTGGTGCGGGCAGTAGCGGCGGCCGGGGCCGATGCCGTGGAGGTCGGCATCCCCTTCTCCGACCCCATGATCGACGGCCCGGTGATCCAGGCCGCCTCCTTGCAGGCGCTGCAGCGCGGCACCACGCCCGACTCGGTGCTCGACGCCCTGCGGGGAGCCGACGTGGGTGTGCCGGTGTGCGTCATGACCTATTACAACCTGGTCTTTCGAGCCGGCCATCGCCGTTTCGCGAAATCGTTGGCCGCCGCCGGGGTGGCCGGTGCCATCATCCCCGACCTTCCCTTGGAAGAGTCGGGGGAGTGGTGCGCCGAGGCCGACGCGTCGTCGGTGGCCACCGTGATGCTGGTGGCGCCGTCCACACCCGACGAACGCGCGGCGCGCATCTGCGCCCGGTCGCGCGGCTTCGTCTACGGCGTGGGCCTCATGGGGGTGACCGGCGAGCGCAGTGCCCTGGCCGACTCGGCCCGGACGGTGGCCCGCCGGTTGCACGAGGTCACCGACCTACCGGTGTGCATCGGCATCGGGGTGTCGAGCGCCGCCCAGGCCGCTCAAGTGTGTGCCGATGCCGACGGGGTGGTCATCGGCTCGGCCCTGGTGCGGCGGCTGCTCGACGGCGAAGGCCCCGACGGGGCCGCCGCCTTCGTGGCCGAGGTGCGGGCCGGCCTCGACGACGGGAGCTGAAGAGCGCGTTCAGACGGCGATGGCAGCCGTGACGCCGGTGGCCGTCGCCTCCCCCGTGTGTCGGCGCCGCCGGGCCATGGCCGGAATGGCCAAGGCCAGCACCGCCCCGAGGACGCCCCCGGACACCGGAGCGGTCTGGGCCCAGGCCGGTTTCCCCGATGCCAGGGGCCCGTCGGGCACCACCACGGGATAACCGGCAGCGGAGAACGGGCTGAAGGCGCGTCGGGCCGCGTTGTTGACGGCCACCGCGCTCGAAGCGCCGATGCGGACGTTCATCTGGGCCGGCCAGACATTGGCGACAAAAGTTGACGTCTGCTGGCACGACAAGGTGGTCCCCGGCGCCAGCGGCCGGGCGTCGAACAGGTAGTCGCAAATCGTAAAGGAGAGCCCCCCAGCGGCGATGGGACCAGCCCATAGCTCGAGCTCCGGGGGGGTGATGACGTAGACGGTGTAGGACCGCGACCACTGGACTGTGCTCTGGGCCAGGGCCACCATGCCTATGACGACGCCGGCCACGGGCCAGGCCAGGCGAAGTGGAGAGCGCCGCCGTGGCGTGGCGGGGGCCGGGAGAAGCTCCACCACGGCCACGGCGAACGCACCGAGAAGCGCCAGGGTCCACATGGACTGCTCGGTGAAGGTGAAGTCGTAAGTGGCGGCCGCCACCATGGCCCCGATGACACCGACCGTGCAGGCGGCGGCCAGTTCGCGCAGGTGCGAGCGGCGCGAGGCACGCAGGCCTCGCACGGCGGTCACCAGCGTGGCCACCAGGAGGGCGCCCCAGCTGAGCATTCCCACCATGCCGAGCTGGCCGTAGGTGAGGACGTAGCCGTCGTCGACCCCGACCGGCAGGGCGGTGTAGCCCACCCCGGTGAAGGGGCGGTGCACCACGGCGCCGAACAGGATGGGGAGCCGGTCGACGCGGCTCTGCACCGAGCCGGAGTGGGCGGCGGCGGTGAAGGGGGAGCCGATGAGCGCCGGGTCGAACAGGCTGACCATGGCCACGAAGACCAGGCCTACGCCGGCGGCGAGCAGCAGCCACCGTGGCGCTCCGGTGGCCAGGGCCAGCAACAGCACGGCGCCGGCCACTGCGAGATCGGCACTGCGCGACACCGTGAGGCCCACACTGATTACCACCCCGACCGGCACGAGCAGCAGCAGGTGGCGCCACCGAGCCCAGGACCGGTTATGCCCGGCCCAGCGGTGGGTGGCCACCGCCACCAAGGGAAGCACCATGGTCAGCACC